>Ga0068707_1003672_pt1 | contig 10673 bp, 9 predicted proteins | sample YNPNPMetaG_FD_66600 | JGI IMG/M metagenome (GOLD analysis project Ga0068707, IMG submission 66600) | Anoxygenic and chlorotrophic microbial mat microbial communities from Yellowstone National Park, USA - YNP NP MetaG | ecosystem: Environmental > Aquatic > Thermal springs > Hot (42-90C) >... | reverse complement strand
CTCACCAAGGTCGTCGCCACATCCGCGTCGCTGATGCGGCTGTTCGAGCAGGGCAAAGTCCGCCTGAACGACCGCGTCACCGACTACCTGCCCCGCTTCCAGGGCGGAAAGAGCGACATCACCGTGCGCCATCTGCTGACGCATTTTTCCGGCCTGCGCCCCGATCTGGACCTGGAGCCGGAATGGTCCGGCTATGAAACCGGCATCGAAAAAGCACTCGCCGACCAGCCCATTGCCGAGCCCGGCCAGCGGTTCATTTACTCCGACATCAACTTCATCCTGCTCGGCGAGATTGTGCGCGTGGTCTCCGGCCGCCCGCTCGATCAGTTCGCGCGCGATGAGGTTTTTCTGCCCCTTGGCATGACGGATACAACCTTCAACCCGCCTGCCGAGTGGCTTCCGCGCATCGCCCCGACGGAAATCGTCAACGGGAGACTCCTGCGCGGGATCGTCCACGATCCCACGACCCGCTACATGGGCGGGGTGGCCGGCCACGCCGGCATGTTCACCACCGCGGAAGACCTGGCCCGGTTCGCCACCGCCATCCTGAACCTCGGCAAACTGCCCGACGGGCGGCAGTGGGTCAGCCCGCTCACGATAAGAAAGTTCGCCGAGCCGCAAACGCCGCCCATCCAGCCCACGCTCCGCGGGCTTGGCTGGGACATCGATTCGCCCTACTCGGGCAACCGCGGCGAGCTGTACCCGCTCGGTTCCTTCGGCCATACCGGCTTCACCGGCACCTCTCTGTGGATCGACCCGGAAACCCGCAGCTTCGTCATCCTGCTCGCCAACAGCGTGCATCCGAAGCTGCGGCCGGCCATCACGCCGCTGCGGTCCCGCGTGGCCACCATCGTCGCCGCCGCGCTCGGCGTGGACGTGGCCGGCGTGTCGCTTACCGGTTTTCACGAGCTCCAGCCGCTGCGCGCGCTGGGCCGCACCGTGGAGGTGCTCACCGGCCTCGACGTGCTGGCGCAGGATGGCTTCCGCCCGCTGCTCGGCAAGCGCGTCGGACTCATCACCAACCACACCGGCCTCACCCGCGACGGCAGGCGCAACGTCGACGCCATGCTCGCCGCCGGCGTCCGCGTCACTGCGCTGTTTTCTCCCGAACACGGCTTGCAGGGAGCCGAAGACCGGGAAGACATCGGGCATGGCAAAGACCCGGCCACGGGCATCCCTGTCTGGAGCCTCTACCGCGGCAAAGAGCGGAAACCCTCGGCCGCCATGCTGCGGGAAGTCGACGTGCTGGTCTTCGACATCCAGGATATCGGGGCGCGCTTTTACACGTATCTCTCCACCATGAAATACGCCATGCAGGCCGCCGCCGAGGCGAAATTGCCTTTTTATGTTCTGGACCGCCCGAACCCGGTCACCGGCGTCCACGTCGAAGGGCCGATGCTCGACAGGGAAGCCGTCTCGTTCGTCGGCTGCTCCGTTCTCCCGCTGCGGCATGGCATGACGCTCGGCGAGCTGGCGCGGATGCTGAACGAAGAGGAAAAGATCGGCGTCCGGTTGGAAGTGGTTCCCATGAAAAACTGGCGGCGCCGGGACTGGTTTGACTCGACCAGCCTCCTGTGGGTCGACCCCTCGCCCAATATGCGGTCTCTCACAGCCGCCCTGCTCTATCCGGGCGTGGCGATGCTGGAATACTCGCGCAATTATTCGGTGGGCCGCGGCACGCCTGCGCCGTTTGAACAGGTCGGGGCGGACTGGATCGACGGCGCGCAGCTGGCTGCGTATCTCAATCGCCGCATGGTTCCCGGCGTGCGGTTTTACCCCGTCCGCTTCACACCGTCGGATTCGGTTTTCAAAGGAGTCCCGGTGCAGGGCGTCCGCTTCGTCATCATCGACCGCGAGGGCTTTTCCTCCCTCCGTCTCGGGCTGGAGCTGGCCGCGGCCCTGCACAAACTGTATCCGGGCAAAATCGATTTCGAGGCCAACTACCGCCTCATCGGCAGCCGCGCCGCCATCGACGCGCTGCTGAAAGGGGAGGACCCGCGGAACCTCGAACCGCGCCTTCAGGAATCGGTCCGGGAATTCCTCGCCGTGCGGTCGCGCTATCTGTTGTATCCCTGATCAGGCCCCTCAGGCACGAAAAAGGGCCGCCTCCGGCGCGCGGAGGCGGCCCTTTTTGTCGCGAATCACAGCCGGGATCGCAGGATTACTGGGCCTGCGGGTTCTTCGGCGGGCGGCCGCGGCGCTTTCCCGTCGGCGACGGTGCGGCAGCCTTTTTCGCGGCCTTTTTCTGGAGTGCCATCATCCAGGCCGGCGGCCTGCCACGGCGCTTGCCCTGGCCTCTCGCCAGCCGTTCCAGCGCCACGAGCACCTCTTCGATCTTTTCCCGCTCCTGGCGCAATTCAGCAATGACCTTCAAAATGTCCATCGGTTTTCCAATGCTCCCTGCTTGGCCCGGCGGTTCCACTTTCCCGGGCCGTTGTTCCGGTTTCGGAACAGAACCTCGCCCGAATGCCGAGCCTCACCATATTCTTACCCCAAACAGATGTTGATTACAAGAGCCTTGTTCCAAAAACGTAACAAGGATCGCGGTTATTGGCGGCCGATTCCGCCTTGGCCCTGGGCGGCCAGCCGCCGATTCCAGTAAAGATAGAACGGCACGCCGCACAGAATCAGGCCCAGGCCAAGCAGGGATTCGCGGGGGGAATTGACCAGCGTCTGGAGCGTCAGGAATCCCGCAACTGCAACAAAAACAACAGGAATCAGGGGATATCCAAGGGCCCTGTACGGCCGTGGCGCTTCCGGCATTTTCCGCCGCAGAACCAGCACCGCCGCCGCCGACATTCCGTACAGAATCCAGCTCGGAAAAATGACAAGCGTGACCAGCTGGTCATATCTTCCGCTCAGTACCAGAACCGAGGACCAGGCGCTCAGGGCCAGGATGGAAAATCCCGGGGCGGCATGGCGTTCGTGGACGGCGCTGAAGCGGCGGAAAAAATACCCGTCCCTGGCCATCGCATAAGGGACGCGCGATCCGCTCAGAATCGACCCGTTGAGGGCCGCGAAGATCGATATCATCGCCGCCACGCTCACCAGGTCGGCCCCCCAGGCGCCGATCGCCCGCTGCATCATCACTGCTGCCACGCGGTCGGAGGAAGCGACTTCGGCCGGAGTTAATACTCGAAAATAGGCGAGATTGGTCAGCAGGTAAATCCCCATCACCGCCGCGGTGCCGAAAATGAGGGCCCGGGGCAGGTTCCGCCGGGGCTCTTTCACCTCGCTGGCCACCATGCTGAGGTTGTTCCAGCCGTCATAGGCCCAAAGGGCCGCCACCAGGGCCGCAAAGAACCCGGCCACGCCGCCGCGGGCCTCCACAATCCCTCCCGCTGCCGCCGGCCCGTGCGCAGCGCCCAGTCCGACCAGAATGATCCAGCCGATGAGCAGGACCTTCAGCGCCGTCACCGCCACCTGCACGCCGCCCCCGACGCGAATTCCGAACCAGTTCAACCACCCCAGCGCCAGGATCACCCCGATCGCCAGCATCTGCCCGGCGCTCGCCTCGAGCGGCCCGCCGCCGGGCCCCAGCGGCACAGGAATGAGGAACAGCCGCTGGTCCAGCTCGGGGCGAAAATTCGCCAGGTAATAGAAGAACCCGGTCGCCAGCGTGGCGATCGAGCCGCTCTTGGCCACCCACATTTGCGTCCAGCCGTACAGAAAACCCCAAAACGGCCCATAGGCGGCCTTCAGATAGTTGTATTCGCCCCCCGCCTCGGGCATCATCGTCGCCAGCTCGGCGTAGGTGAGCGCCCCGGCCAGCGACAGAAGCCCGCCGAAGACCCACACGGCGAAAACAAGATCGGCGCTTCCTGTTTCGAGCACCATCTTCCGCGGCACCAGGAAAATGCCGCTGCCGATCACCGTGCCCACGACAATGGAGGCCGCACCCCAGACCCCCAGCTCCCGGCGCAAGCCCGTCAACGGCTCTCCTCCCGGTCAAAGACCAGCGATGCCAGCAGGGAAACGCCCACCGTGGTCACCGTGCCGATCAGCACGTACCACGTCCACGCCACCGGCGTCGCAAACCGCAGGTAAAGATTTACCGAAAGCGCGGCCAGCATGCCGGCGATGGCCGACCTCTCGCCCACGCGCCGCGTGAGCACCCCCAGCAGAAAAACGCCCAGCAGGGCGCCGTAAAGAATCGAGGCGATCCCCAGCCCCGCTTCGAGCACGCTTTTCACATGGCGCGACAGCACGCCGATGCCGAACAGCACCACGCCCCAGGCGAGCGTCGCCATCCGCGCCAGCCTGAGATAGTGCGCCTCGGTGTGGTGGTGGAACTTCAGCTTGTAGAAGTCCATCACCGTCGTCGACGCCAGCGAGTTCAGCGCCGCGCTCAGGTTCGACATCGCCGCCGCCAGGATCGCGGCGATCACCAGGCCGCTCACCCCGACAGGCAGCGACTTCCAGATGAATTCCGGGTAAATCCGGTCGGCCGGTTGCGGAGGCGGCGCCCCCGTGTCCTGGTAATGCTTCCAGAGGATCAGCCCGATGACCAGGAACAGTGTGAACTGGAAGAAAATCACCAGCCAGCTGCCGAACAGCGCCTTGCGCGCATCGGAGATGTTTTTCGCCGAAAGCAGGCGCTGCACCATGAGCTGCTCGGTGCCATGGCTCGCCGTCGTCAGAAAACAGCCGCCCAGCACCCCCGCCCAGAACGAGTATTGGCGGGAGAAAAACTCCATGGTCGGCTCGAACCGGAAATCAAACAGCTGAAGCTTGCCCGCCGCCGCCGCCGATCTCAGCACCTCCTGCCAACCGCCCCCGATCTGGTCGAGCATCACGAACAGGCTGACGATCGCGCCCCCGACATAGAGAAACATCTGTACCACGTCGGTCCAGATCACCGCCGTCATGCCGCCCTCGAAGGTGTACAGCAGCGTGAGACAGACGATCACCACGATCGAGGCGATCTCGCCCGTGCCCAGCACAATGGAGACCACGATCGAGATGGCAAACACGCGCACCCCTTCGGCCAGCGCGCGCAGCAGCAGAAACGTGCCCGCGGTCACGCGCCGCAGGCGCAGCCCGAAGCGGCGCTGCATCAGCTCGTAGGCGGTGAACAGCTCGCCGCGGAAATAGTGCGGCATGAACAGCAGCGAGATTACCACCCGCGCCAGCAGATAGCCGAAAACCACCTGAAGGAACCCGAAATTCCCCTGGAAACTCAGCGCTGGCGTGCCGATCACCGTGAGCGTCGACGTCTCGGCCGAAACAATGGAAAACCCGATCGCCCACCACGGCGTGGTCTTCCCGCCCAGAAAATAGTCCTTCAGGCTCTTCTGGCTCTTGCGGAAATGCACGCCGAACCAGGTGATTCCGACCAGATAGAGCACGATGATGCCGATGTCGACAATGCGCATGGAACCTCAGATTCTACCATCCGCCCCGCGGGCAGCCTGGCGGAAGCGGCAACCCGGCGCGCCTCCCGGGCGTCCATCCGGACGGAGAAGGCCGGCGGCGGCAAACGCTTGCGGGCCGCTTGCAGTGTGCAAACGGGTTCCGTTATACTCCGCAAGTGTTTGGATGATGGAACCGTAACGGGTTCCGCCCGCCCTTCCGGTCAGGGCGCAAAGACAGATATGATCCATCAGGAGGCTCGTGGTGCTGAAAACCATCAGGACAACAATTGCAGGGGTCGCCGTTCTCTGCCTCGGAAGCGTGGCTCTCTGGGGGCAGGCGGCCCAGCCGCAATGGAAGGACCGTGCTGAATACGATCTCGTCGAACTGATCAAGAAGGAGCAGAACCCTCAGGCCAAACTCCAGCTCCTGCAACAGTGGGAACAGAAGTACCCGAACTCGGATTTCCGGGACGGGCGCTACGAGCTGATGGTCCAGACCTACCAGCAGCTCGGCAAAGCCAAGGAGATGATGGACACGGCCAAGGCCTGGGTCGCTTTCAATCCCAAGGCTTTGACCGGCTGGTACTGGATCAACCTCCTTACCGTCAGCATGAACGACACTTCGCCGGCCGCGCTCGAGCAGGGCGAGAAGGCGGCCAAGGCGCTGCTGGAGCTATGCGATGACTTCTTCAATCCCGCCAAGAAGCCCCAGCAGGTGACCGACGAGCAATGGAAACAGCAGCGGGCGATGACGGAATACGTCGCCTACCGCACGATGGGCTGGGTCGCGATGGAGCGCCAGCAGTATCTCGATGCGGACAAATATTTCATCGAGGCCCTGAAGCGCAACCCCAATGACGCGCAGGTCTCGGCCTGGGCCGGCCGGGTCAACGTCCGCACGCGCCAGCTGGAGCGGCAGGGCATTGCCCTGTTCCACTTCGCCCGCTCCGCGGTCTACTCCGGCCCCGGCAGCTTCCCCGAACAGGTGCGCCAGCAGCTGCTTTCGACCTTCGAGAAAAACTACATCAATTTCCACGGCAGCAAGGAGGGCATGGACGAAGTCATCAAGCTCGCCCAGTCCACCGCGATCCCGCCGGAAGGCTTCAAGATCGAGTCCCAGGACGAGATCATGGCCAAGCAGGAGGAGGAGCTCAAGAGAACCAACCCCGTGCTGGCTCTCTGGGTGGGCATCAAGCGGGAACTGACCAGCCCCAATGGCCCGGCCTACTTCGAGAATTCGCTCAAGAACGCCCACATTCCCGGCCCCGACGGCATTCAGGTCGGCGAGACGAAGGTGACCAAGCTGAAGGGTACCGTCGTCAGCGTGGACCCGCCCAAGCGGCCGAAGAAGATCGTGCTCGGCCTCAGCTCCCCGAACATGAGCGAAGTGACGCTGGTGTTTGAAAACCCGCTGCCCGTGGCGCCCGAGCCCGGAACGGTGCTTGAGTTCGGCGGCATCGTGACGGAATACTCGCTCGAACCCTTCAACCTCACCTTCGAGGTCGAGCCCTCCGACGTCGTCGGGCTTCCGGCGCCGAAAAAGGCCGCTCCGGCCAGGAAGGCTCCGGCCAGGAAGGCTCCGGCCAAGGCCAAGAAGTAGCCTCTCACCATCGAGCCTCTGTCTCTGCGGCGAGCCGGCCCACACGCGGGCCGGCTCGCTTTTTTCCCGGAAGGCCCGCTTCAGCTCGCCGGAGAGTCGGAGGAGCGCTTCGTCGCCGGCTCGCTTCCGGCCAGCACGAGGCTGATGGCGAGCCGGTCCCAAAGGCTCAGGTTGCGCCCGGCGCGGTTCACCTCGGCAAAATAGCAGACAAAGCGGTGCGTCGTCGAAGGCAGCTCGCGGACGGGCTGCGGGGCCGCCAGCGCCAGCCAAAGCGCGGCGGCGGCGCTTAACAGCATCCACCCGGCCTTGTGTTCGGGCTTGTCCGGCGTCCTCACACCATCTATGACGAATGAGGGCTGCCGGTGTTTTCGATGACCGCTTTAAGATCTGTAAAAAGGCGCCGCGCCTCGGCCGCCTCGCCGGGCTCCGCCCGCCATTGACCGCCGCGCGCCACGAACCAGTCTTCTTCTCCGCGGCGCACCAGCGCCGCAAAACCGTGGCCCTCGACGAGCTTGCCCGGCGAACCGACCCCCCCGAACCCATCTCCGCGGCGTTCCACCAGAACCACGAAACCGCCGCGCTCGAACACGAAGTGCGACCGTATCCCGACAAGCGGGATCAGTCCGATCCCCATCGCCGCAATGCGCTCCAGCCGGCCGAGCAGCTCCGGAGTCATGCCCGCCTACATCTTGTACCGGCCGAAGTCCTCGTCGTTGAGGCCCTCGAGCCAGCGCTTCAGCTCCTCGTTGCCGGACTTCTCCGCCACGCTGGCCGCGCTCTTGCTGCTCTTCAGCACCTCTTCCTCGACGTAGATCGGGCAATCCACCCGCAGCGCCAGCGCCAGCGCGTCCGAAGGGCGCGAATCGATCGAAATCAGCTCCCCGTTCCGCTCCAGCCAGATCACCGCGTAAAACGTATCGTCCTTCAGCTCGCTCACGACCACCTTCTGCACGCCCGTCTCCAGCCCCAGCAGCAGGTTCTTGATCAGGTCGTGCGTCATCGGACGCGGCGTCGCCACTTTTTCGATTTCCAGCGCGATGGCGTTGGCTTCATAAATGCCCACCCAGATCGGCAGGATCTGCGTGCCGGCCAGATCCTTCAGAATCACGATGGGCATGTTGGTCACCGGGTCCATCATCAGACCCCGGATTTTCATCTCGATTTCCATCTTGCGCCGCCTTCCTTACACCGCTATAGCACACTCGCCCGCCAGCGAGTTCGGCCCGGCGCGCGTCACCCGCACCGGCAGATAGCGCCCGAACATCTCTTCCTTCGACGGCTGGCTGCCGTCGGCCCGCGGCGCGGTCACGAAGTTCAGCACCCGGTTCTCGGTCGTGCGCCCGATCCATTGGCCGGTCGAGCTGTTGAAGCCTTCCACCAGCACCTCCTGCACCGTGCCGATCTGCTCCATGTTGCGCCGCAACTGGATGCCCCGCTGCTTCTCCTGCAGGATCATCAGCCGCCGCGTTTTCTCTTCTTCCGGGACCTGGCCGCCCATCTTCAGCGCCGGCGTGTTCGGGCGCGGCGAATACTTGAAGCTGAACACCTGGTCGTACTCGACTGCCTCCAGCAGCCGCAGCGTCTGTTCAAAGTCCTCTTCCGTCTCGCCCGGAAAGCCGACAATGATGTCGGTGGAAAGCGCGATCTTCCTCTTCGCGTTCTTCAGCCACTCGATCCGCTGCATGTACTCTTCGCGCGTGTACTGCCGCTGCATCGCCGCCAGCACCCGCGTCGAGCCGCTCTGCACCGGCAGGTGCACCATGTTGCACACGGTCTCGTTGCGGTCGATCACCTCGACGATGTCGCGCCCGAAGTCCCGCGGGTGCGACGTGGTGAACCGCACGCGCCGCACGCCCGGCGTCTGCGCCACGGCCTCCAGCAGCGGCGCGAACGTCCGCGACGGGTCGCCGGGGTCGCGGTAGCTGTTCACGTTCTGCCCGAGGAGCTGGATCTCCGTATACCCCATCCCGGCCAGCGTGCGGGCCTCCTCGAGCACGGACTCCCATCTCCGGCTGCGCTCGCGGCCGCGCGTGAACGGCACCACGCAATAGGCGCAGTCCTTGTCGCAGCCCTCGATGATCGTGATGTAGGCACGGTAGGGGTTGTCCCGCCGCGTCACCGGCGTTTCGAACGTGGCCTCCGTGTCCAGGCTCAGACCGGCCACGCGGTCCCCGCCCTGCTCGATCTGCACCAGCAGCTCGCCCAGCCGCGGGTAGCTCGCCGAGCCCACCACCAGCCGCACATGCGGCGCCTTTTCAAAAATGCGCTCGCCCTCCTGCTGGGCCACGCAGCCCAGCACGCCGAAAATCTTGCCCTTGGCCCGCCTGTATTCGTTCAGCCGCTGGAAGACCTTCTGCTCCGCCTTGTCGCGGATGCTGCACGTGTTGTAGAGAACCAGGTCGGCTTCCTCCGGCGTGTGGACCTGCACGTAGCCCCTCTGTTCGAGCGTGCCGATGACCTTTTCCGAGTCGTGCACGTTCATCTGGCAGCCGAACGTCTCGATGTAGAAGCGCTTCATAGCCCAGAACGGAGTGTCAATTCCATTCTAGCCTGTGGCGGCAGGCGCCCCCTGTCGCGCGGCGGAAATCAGAGCCGCTCTCCGCCCCGCCCAAGCGAGCTTGCGCGGGGAAAGGCTCAGGCAGCGCCCGGCGGCGCGCCGCGCCTCCGGCGCCGCCGCCATGCGGCCAGAAGCAGCGCCGCGCCGGCGGGAATCCACACGTCCGGCTCCGGCACGGCCTGGATGTTGTAGCTTGTCAGCAGCACCGTCGAGTTGGGGATTGTAAAGTTGCCCGCGCGGGTTTGCAGGTTGTCCATCTCAAAACCGGTGGCTGTCGTACCTGAGTTGTCGAACACCACCCGATTGAACGTCAATCCGCTCGCGCGGAACATGGCGTAAGCGTAATACTCGCCGCTGTTCGGACGCGGGTTCGTTCCCGGCTTGCCCAGGTAGGCCGACGTCTGATAGGTGGCGCCGCTTTGGGCGGTGACAGTCGGGCTGGCGCTGAACAAACGGATGAGATCGGCGCCGCTGATCCGCATCAGGAACGTGTCGTTGTTGTAGAGACTGACGCCGTTGTTGGCGTCAATGGCTGACCACCACAACCCGAAAAACGTCGTCGGGTTGGTCAGGTTCAGGGTGATGGCCCCCGCCGTCCCGCTCTGCGCACCGAAAGCTGCGTAACGGCCTCCGTTGCCTGCGCCGCCGTACTGGTCGCTGCCCTGAATAGCCAAGGCGCTGGAGGTGGACAGTTGAAAGACGCCGATATTCCGGGTCCTTGGCGCCGTGTAGAGACCGGCGCCCCAACCCGAGCTGAAGTTCTCGTTCTGTGCAGTTCCGCCTCTCGCCGGACTGGAAACCACGCCCGGCGCGGCCACATACACCGAGATGGAAATCGCCGTGCTCGGAAGCGCGCTGGCCGCCAGAACAACCCAAAGCCAAGCGGCCGACGGAAACAGGGCGCGCCTTTGACCTGATGCGATCCAGTAACTCATCCGTGGTTTTCTCATTATAGTCCCCACGGAAGGACTGTACATGAGGTGATTCCCTTGGATTGAAGCAGGTATTTGCCGGACAACGCACCCCCGGCGGACAACGACCGGAGTGGCCCGCGGGCCCGTATGCTATACTGCGAAGAGTGACCTTGGCCCCTCCGCCCGCCGAGGGGGCCTTCCGCAGGACAACTTCATGGCCAAGCTGAAGCTGAAAACACACTCCGGCG
>Ga0068707_1003670_pt1 | contig 10676 bp, 7 predicted proteins | sample YNPNPMetaG_FD_66600 | JGI IMG/M metagenome (GOLD analysis project Ga0068707, IMG submission 66600) | Anoxygenic and chlorotrophic microbial mat microbial communities from Yellowstone National Park, USA - YNP NP MetaG | ecosystem: Environmental > Aquatic > Thermal springs > Hot (42-90C) >... | reverse complement strand
CTTTGCCCCCGCGGCCGGAATTCCTCTTTTCTCTCGGGGGCACGATTCCACCACCCCGATTCGCTAACTCCGGAAGGCAAAACGAGTTCGGGAAAATGTTTCTGGAAGAAGGAGCGTCCCCGACCTGACTGACCAATCTTTTCTCCACTGATTTCATCTTCCAGGTAGATTCCTCCCCATTCATGTAAGTCAACCCAGCCATGCAGGGGCAAACCCAATTCACGTGCGATCCATGCCCCTGTTGCCGCTGCGCGAACCATCAGGGAAGTGTACAGATGGGTGATACGAAAACCAGAGACATTTTGGAGGTCGTTGGAGTTAATTTGTTCGCTAGTCGAGTTTTGTCTTAAAAAATCAGCCAGGATTTTAGCTTGTTGAACGCCAATTTCGGTCAATTCTGGATCATCCCTGCGACCTGCCAGAGAACCGTTGCTGGCATACAGTGCGTTGTTTGTGGATTGTGCATGACGGATGTAATACAGTTGCATGTTGATGAAACTCCATTCCTCAATGTATGTGTTGGTTATTTTACCCTAGAACATTTTCCCTTCTGGCACATTGGGTGAGAAGAGTTTCTGCTTTTTCGTTTGGTTTGATGAGAGAGTGCTGAAAAACAAAAATTGCTCCCTAATATACGGTAACACATTTTTCGTATAGATAATAAGATAAAAATGACTTTTCAACGCGGTGACTGTTCCAAAACTGGTAAACTTAACTTGACAACCGCCATATCTGGGGATCGGAAACCCTTGCTATCCCCCAAATCTGGCGGTTTCAACGCATATCTACCAAATTTGGAGCAGTCACTCAACGCGCATCGTTTGACGAATTACTTAGCGCGTGATAAAATTAGCACTTGGTGGGGGCTCGTTCAACGGTAGGACAGCAGACTCTGGATCTGTATATAGGGGTTCGAATCCCTTGCCCCCAGTCTGCCCCAGGACACCCTGCGATCCCAACAGGGTGTTCTATATCAGGAGGAATGGTTCTATGACCCCAACAACCACCCCTAAAAATTTTATCCTTGAGGCAGTAGAAGAAGACCTGCGTACTGGAAGGTTTAGTTATGTGCGTACACGTTTCCCTCCTGAACCCAATGGCTATTTACACATAGGTCATGCCAAAGCCATCTGCATTGATTTTGGTGTTGCCGAAGCCTTCGGTGGTGAGTGCAATCTTCGTTTTGATGACACAAATCCTGTCAAGGAAGATGTGGAGTACGTTGAGGCGATCAAAGAAGATATTCGCTGGCTGGGATTTGATTGGGGTGATCGGGAATATTACGCTTCGGACTATTTTGAGCAGCTCTATGAGTTTGCTTTATTGTTGATTCAAAAGGGAAAAGCCTATGTGGATGACCTGAGCCCGGAGCAGATTCGTGAGTATCGTGGAACATTAACAGAGCCTGGAAAAGAAAGTCCATATCGCAACCGTTCGGTTGAAGAAAATCTGGATTTGTTTCGACGTATGCGCAATGGTGAATTTCCAGAAGGCTCGCGTGTCTTGCGAGCAAAGATTGATATGGCTTCCGGTAATTTGAACATGCGAGATCCGGTGATGTACCGGATTATTCACCGTCCTCACCATCGCACAGGTGACCGCTGGCATATTTATCCCATGTATGACTTCGCCCATGGTCAATGTGACTCGATTGAAGGTGTTACCCACTCACTGTGTGATCTGGCTTATGAGGATCATCGTCCACTTTATGATTGGTTTTTGGATGAATTGGGAATCTTTCATAGCCGTCAGATTGAATTTGCCCGCTTGAACCTGTCTTATACTATATTGAGCAAACGTTACTTGAAAGAACTGGTAGAGAACGGTTATGTGAGCGGTTGGGATGACCCGCGCATGCCGACTTTGCGCGGGTTGCGTCGTAGAGGTTATACCCCTGAGGCTATTCGTAATTTTATTGAACAGGTTGGGGTAGCTAAAAATGAAAATTTAATTGATATTGCCCTTTTGGAACATGCTATTCGAGATGACCTGAACCTGCGCGCTCAAAGGGTAATGGGTGTCCTGGATCCGGTTAAGGTGGTTATTCTGAATTATCCAGAAGATCAAGTGGAGGAGTTGGAGGCAATCAACAATCCAGAAGACCCCTCTGCAGGCACACGTAAAGTGCCATTTTCAAGGGAAATATATATTGAACGTGATGACTTTCGGGAAGTTCCGCCTCCCAAGTATTTCCGACTTGCACCAGAGCGTGAGGTGCGTTTACGATACGGTTATATTATCAAGTGTGTGGATGTGATCAAGAACGGTCAGACGGGCGAGGTTGAAGAGATCCACTGTATCTATGACCCGCAAACGCGCGGCGGGTATGCTCCGGATGGGCGCAAGGTGCAGGGGACAATTCATTGGGTGTCTGCCCGGCATGCACTGAATGCTGAGGTGCGTATGTATGACCGTCTGTTTACCGTGCCCAACCCGACTAAGGTCGAAGAGGGGAAGACATTTTTGGATTATCTCAATCCTGAATCTTTGAAGGTTCTTTCTGAATGCAAGGTGGAGTGCAGTCTGGCAAATGCCAAACCTGGTGACCGTTATCAATTCGAACGCAAGGGGTTTTTCTGTGTGGATCTTGACTCAAAAGCGGATCATCTTGTTTTCAACCTGACCGTACCTTTGCGTGATACATGGGCTAAAATCGAGGAAAAGCACAAAGAGAAATAACCGTTATTCTGCTTTGTGATACCAATTGACACGTGGTGGGGAGTCGTCTAATGGCAGGACAGCAGACTCTGGATCTGCGTGTGGAGGTTCAAATCCTTCACCCCTAGTTACAGGCGATCTGGCGAAGGTCGCTTTTCTATTCCAGTATTTTATAGAAAATCTTGGGCAGTGGATGTTCTAACACCTTTTCTGCCTGATAGGCAATACGAAACAAAAGGTGTTCTTCCCAATACCTGCCAATAGCTTGCATTCCAATTGGCATACCTTGGGCATTGTAACCCACCGGGAAGCTGATGGCAGGGTGTCCTGTCAAATTAGAAGCAAAAATGAAACGCATCATTTCAACATCGGTAGTTAGGTCTGACCAGTCATTACAGGATGGGTCAGGTTGAACAATGGGCGCGGTGAGCGCGGTCGCAGGCGTGATAATGGCATCCACATTTTGAAAAACTTGCTCAAAACTACGTATTGCACGCGTGCGCATTCGCTGAGCCTGTAGATAATCATGGCAGGTCAGGGCACGTGCTAGAACCAGTGTAAGGCGAGTGGAAGCGGAAAATTCTTTTTGATATTCTGGATAATTGCGCATACTGGCAGCCATCTCAGCCAGAATAATGACGCTATGGGCAATGCGCATCGCTTCTAGTTCGTCAATTTCGAATTCGATCAGTGACGCGCCGGCATCTATGAATTTCTGTAGCATGGTTTGGTTGGCTTTCACAACCTCTGTATCGGCATGTTCAAACCATTGCCGGTAAATCCCCAGCCGGACACCCGCTAGTCCCTCTGCATTCCAGTTATCCAATCGTACGGGTGGTTGGTATAAAGAATTGGGGTCTTTTCGGTCTGCTCCTGCAATGAGAGCATATGTCAGTGCAGTGTCTTCCACACAACAACCTAATGGCCCAAGATGAGCTACGCTCCAGCATAATGGAAATGCCCCAAATTCACTCACGCGACCATAGGTGGGTTTGAGACCGACAATACCACACAGACTGGCAGGAATGCGGATAGAGCCGCCGCCATCGGCGCCTATCGCCACCGGGCAAATACCAGCAGCTACGGCAGCTGCTGAGCCGCTGGAGCTGCCGCCTGTATCTCGCCGCAAATCGTAGGGGTTGGCTACACGTTTGTGAAAAGCATTGGCACCATTCGGGTTAATTCCAATTTCGTGCATGTTGGCTTTACCAATTAACAAGGCGCCGGCTGCCCGCAAACGCTCAACTACGGTTGAATCCCGTATAGCTGGCTTTTTACCCAAAAAGCGCGTGCCAACCGTTGTAGGAAATGGCATTTGATCAATTTCATCTTTTACTGCAATAGGTACGCCATCTAATAAGCTCAAAGGGCGGCCTTCTTTCAGACGCTGAGCTGACATGCGCGCTTGCTTGATGAGGTCTTCTCGATCGGTAGCAATAAAAGCATTTAAGGGGATTGTTTCCTGATGGCTGGCTTGAATGGCGGATAATATGCATTCTGCTACTGCCAGGGGAGTGGTTTTTCCTTGCCGATAGGCTTCTGCATAATCTCGAATCGTTGAATAGGGTATATTGGGCGGGGTGACTCTTATCAGTTCTTTCCATGCTGGAAAAGGCGCGGAATGAACTTTTTCTCCGTCGTAAATTCGCAGAGGGGTATATGTAGGTGGCTCTTCGAAAGTCATTTTTCTCAATTTGGGGATGCCGCCATTTTCAAGAAGATTTCCCAATACTAAAAGACGAAACAATGGATTTTCCATTGCGCTGGCAAAAGTTGATAAAGCGGTACCCGACAGCTTAGGTAACTTCAAGGAAACCAGATCATATGTTGCCATAGCAGTTCCTCTAATCAATGAACAGGTTAATTGACATCTCCCAAGTAAACTTTTTCTGGTGGAAGTTGGCGAAGCATCTTGCGCAAAACAGAGGGATAAAATGGGAATTTTTCCAATTGGTTGATGGGCAGCCATTCGATACCGATTTGTCTTTTATCCGGTTTTTTACCTTTGAAAGGATTTTCATCTTTGATAATTTCACAGGCAAAAAAGAAATCCACCTGATGAATCTCACTATCGGTGCTGGCAAATTCATGATGTTTACCAACATATTCTCGTATGTAAAGCAGGTTTCCCACTTTGACATGAATGCCAAGTTCTTCTAAGCACTCGCGTTCGAGCGCCTGTGGTAAGGTTTCTCCTGGTTTTTGTCCACCCCCTGGGAGTGTATAGAAGATCGATTCCCCAGCCTGTTTTTTGATAGTAAGTAAACCTTGGTCTGTAATGATCACTGCTTTGGCTGAATTGCGAAGTGCCAACATTTGGAACTCCCAAGTTTCTACTTTGTGCAAAATGAGCTGTATCTATCACTTATTGTACAGTATTTCTTTTATAAATCCGAAGGAGACTGTATTGTTGGGTCATGAAGCAACCAGTGAAGAATGAGTATCGTTATCAGTCCAGCTAAGGCAGAGACAATAAAAGTGGTTTTATAGCCTGCCAGGTCTGCCAGCCAGCCGCCCAGCATAGGGGCAAGCATGGCTGCTGGAGCGATCAATGTATTTGCCATGCCCACATAGACAGGGCGTTCTTCTTCCGTGCCAAACTCGAGTGAATATGCAATACCAATAGTCCAGAAGGCAGTGTTTGCAATACCTGTCAGGATAAAAACCGCATAAAACCAGCCAAGTGAAGGGGAGAATGCAGCTATCAACGCACTTGACAACGCAGCCATAGCTCCAAACTCAATGACCCGCCGACGACTCCAGTGGTCGCCTAGCCATCCCAGAACTGGATTTGCAATGGTTTGTGTAACTAGCAAAACGCTGGTCATGATGCCGGCTGTTACTTCATCCATCCCATGATAATTCACGGCGAACACAATATAAAATGCAAATGCCATGGTAGCAAATTGCGAAAAAACACGAGTGAGAAGAAACCAGACAAAATTTTTGTCTTGCCTTAATACTCGTAAAACATGACCAGAAAGAGATTGGGTACTTTCTGGTGCTGGAGTTATCCTTTCCGACTCACGCGTCATACGCAAAAAAATCCAGGAAATGGCAAGGGCAAGCGATGCCAGAAGGAAACAGGCAGTAAAGTCGTATGGTGATGAGTAGCGGTCAAGAATCAGCCCAGCAACAATGGCACTGATGCTTGCGAGCAGGTTCGCAACGGCAGATTGAATCCCAAAAAATGTTGCGCGCAGTTCGGAGGGTATCACTCTGGCTATCATGTTCTGCCAGCCATTTGCAGTCAAGCCGCCTCCCAATCCTTGCCAGGTCAGCATAATGAATGTCAGCACCAGCCCAGCTTTGATTCCAATCACAGGTAAAAAGGCAGCGACAACAGCGAGTCCTAGGAATGGTAATCTTTCTTGAATGGACATCGAGACCACAAAAGGGCGAAATTGCGATAAATGTGTCAATTTTGGAGCGGTTAGTAACTGCGGCAGTTGCCAGCCCATCACGTGTAAGGCTGGTACAAGCCCAATCAGCAACGCCGAGTTTGTCATTGTGGAAACAAACAGGGGAAGGATGGTTGAAAAGGATGCAAACCCAATTGCGAAACCGAAGAACGCTCCATCGCCAAGATTGACCAGATAATTATGGCGCAAGTTTCTATAGACTTCGTTGTCCATGTTTTTGTTAACCTTCCAAGTTACCAAGAAAAACCCCGGTTATTCGACCGGGGCTTGAAGATAGCGAGTGGATTGAAAGCAAAGGAAATCAAGTTTTTTCTTATCTGATAACTACTCATCAGTAATCGCTATCATCTTCATCCCACAGGTCTTCTTCCTCTTCTTCCTCTTCCAGGTCTTCCCATTCTTCCAGTTCTTCAGTTTCGTCCCATTCTTCGTTAGTTTCGACTTCTGAAGTCGGTTCATATGTCAAACAACCTTTATCCGGGTCCAGCTCAATCGCTGCGGCACTGCAATATCCATCATCTAAAAAAGCACAATCCAAATAATGACAACGTATCCGGGCCATTGATTTCCTCCGAAAAGAATTATTTTTTGTTAAAAAGTATTACCAGAGCAGCATCTATAATGAAATTGCGGTTGAGCGATAATAGCACAATGTTAATGGAATTTACAAGAATTATCCGGAAAAGAGAGTGTTGAAAAAGTCATATATAGCGCATATCTATACGAAAAACAGGCTGTTTTACCGCCATATATAGGGAGTGTGTTTTGTTTTTCAACACCCTCATCCAGAAAACATTTCAGTCAAAATCACTGGTAATTGGCCAGGCTTCCAGTTCAGCTCCTGCAGGGAGCGATTTTACCCCAGCTGGAATAATTAGTAAAGCATTTGCTCTGGTCAATCCAGCCAGATTTGCGGAACCTTGGTGACCAGCCAATGTGGCAGTAAGGATACCGTTCTGGATGCTGATTGAGCAACGGAAGTAGGTTTCTCGACCGTCGCTTTCGACTGGTTCTGCCAGTCTAACGCGCAACGAGCTATGTCGTTCCTGGGAAATGCCTACCATCTTTTGCAATACCGGCTGCACGAATACCATGAAACCCACGAACGATGACACTGGATTGCCGGGTAACCCAATTACCGGGATTCCCTTGTACGCACCGAAGGCAATTGGTTTACCTGGGCGCATGTTAACGCGCCAAAATTCTAGGTGCCCATGCTGCTGGATAATCGTTCGGACAAAGTCATACGTACCAACACTCACGCCAGCCGAGGTAAGAATCAGATCAACCTTTTGAGCTACAGCAATATCCAGATATTTCTGAATAATCTGCGGATCATCTGGCGCGTTCCCAAGCCGTATAGGGATGGCATCCGACATTTCAATCATAGCAGCTATTGTATAGGAGTTTGAGTCGCGAATTTTTCCGGGTGTCAAAGGCTGATCGGGCTGGATCAGTTCATCGCCGGTTGTCAGTAATGCCACGCGTGCCTTTTGGTAAACAGGGACTGGAGTAATTCCTAATGATGCCAACAAGCCAATGTCTTGTGGGCTTAGTTTTCTTCCAGCGGTGAGCACAGTTTGTCCTATCTGAACATCCTGTCCAGCCGGACGAACATATTCACCGGCACGTGGAGCATGTAAGATGCGTACCTGTTCGGGTAAACGACTATTGGGGTCTTGACTGGCATCGGTATATTCAACCGGAACGACAGCATCAGCGCCTTTGGGCATCTGAGCACCAGTCATAATGCGCGCAGCCTGTCCGGGTTGTATAGTCAACTGGGGCGAGATTCCTGCTGGAATATCAGCAACAACTTGCAGAGTGACTGGGCTGTCTTGAGTGGCAAACTTAACATCCTCAGTGCGCACTGCAAAGCCATCCATGCTGGAGTTGTCAAATGGGGGCAGGTTAACGCTAGCTATTATATCTTGAGCCAAAACTCGCCGATAGGACTGTTCGAGTGCGACAAATTCGACTGGTTTGACGTTAAAGGCTGACAAAATTTTTTGTTGGGCTTCTTTGACAGAGAGATATGAGCTCAAAATACACCTTTTTCTTTCTATCCAGGTTTTACGCGGTACGCTTCCATAACGTTTGGAAGATTTTCGATTCGCGTTAGTACTCGGCTAAGCTGAGATACATTATGCACCTCAATGACTAAATTCATATAGGCGTAACTTTGAGATACTTTGAATTTAATGTCAAGCAGATTGATGCCCTCACTGCTCAGAATGCCTGAGATGTCGGCAATTAATCCTTGTCGGTCATAGGCTTTTATTTCAATATTGACCGGATAAGTTTGACGTGGTTCTCCCCATGTTACTTTGAGGATTCGTTCATTGCTTGGGAGACGCAGAATGTTAGGGCAATCATTGCGGTGGACTGTAACTCCTCGCCCGCGGGTGATATAGCCAACAATTTCATCACCTGGGGTAGGATTGCAGCAACGCGCCATACTGGTTAAGATTCCTTTTAGCCCCCGAACACTTACCGTGTCGGAGGTGTCTTTGACTTCTTGCGAAGGGCGGGGTGCAAGTAACGGATCAGTTTGAGCCTTTTCCAATTCTGAAAGGCGATTGATGATGCGCGCGGGAGAAAGGTCTCCGCAACCAAGAGCCACGTAAAGATCATCTACTGTTCGGTATTCTAATGATTTTGCTAGCTCGTCCAGGTTGATATCAGACATGCCCAGACGGCGCAACTCACGCTCAAGCATTAACTTGCCCTGTGCCAGGTTCTGTTCACGATCCTGCCGCTTGAACCACTGCTGAATTTTTGAGCGGGCGCGCTGCGTTTTGACAAGACCCAGATTCGGGTTCAGCCAATCCCGACTCGGCCCACCATGTTTTGCTGTTAAAATGGTAACCTGATCGCCAGTTTTGAGCACATAATCCAAACTGACCAGTTTGTTGTTTACCTTTGCCCCTCTGCATCGGTGGCCAATTTCCGTATGGACGTGATACGCAAAATCAATTGGCGTAGAACCGGCTGGCAGGTCATAAATATCGCCTTTGGGTGTAAAAACATAAACGCGATCTTCGAAGATGTCTGACTTAACGCCTTCGACAAATTCTTGCGCGCTAAGAGCTTCCTGACGCCATTCCATCAGCCGACGCAACCAGTTAATTCGTTGTTCGTAGGCCTGGTCGTGTTTGGATTTTTCTTTATACCTCCAGTGCGCGGCAATCCCGTATTCAGCATTGCGATGCATTTCTATTGTTCGAATTTGTACTTCCAGTGGTTTACCATCGTCATAGATAACAGCAGTGTGCAGAGACTGGTAAAAATTATCTTTGGGAGCAGCAATATAATCATCAAATTCATTGGGAATGGGTCGCCAGTGGGTATGGATGATTCCTAATGCTGCGTAGCAAGAAGGGATGTCCTGGACGATCAAACGCACCCCGCGTACATCGCGCACCATGTCAAACTGTTTACCTTTTTCAATCATTTTCTTATAGATTGAATAAATGTGTTTCGGGCGTCCACTAATCTCTGCCTGGATGCCCGCCTGTTGCATAATTGTTCTCAGGCGTTCCAGGATTTGCTGTATCTGAGCTTCTCGATCTGCGTGACGTTCTGAAAGATTTTCGGCAATTTCTCGATATTTTTCTGGATTAATGTACCTAAAAGAAAGGTCCTCAAGCTCCCATTTAATTCTCCAGATACCCAAGCGGTTGGCGAGGGGAGCGTAGAGATCTAGGGTTTCCTGAGCGATACGTTTGCGTTGCGATTCGGGCATGTAACCAAGCGTGCGCATATTATGCAACCGGTCAGCCAGCTTGATGATCACGATACGGATGTCATCACTCATGGCGATGAATGTTTTGCGCAGGTTTTCGATACGAATTTCCCGCCTGCGGTCATGGCCCCCCCCGTTTTTTTCGTCGGATAGAGCTTCTTCTTCAGTAAGTGCGTCTATTTCAGATGGGTGTTGATCGGCGCGTGAAGTGTAAGGCAAATTGGTCAGTTTGGTAATGCCATTGACCAGACCAGCAACCTCTTCTCCAAACTCTCGTTGGATATCCTCCAGAGTGGCTGGAGTATCTGAAATAACATCGTGGAGCAAACCGGCTGCAACCACAGCCGGTTGAGCATTCAATTCGGCAAGGATACTCGCAACAGAAAGACAATGAGTAATGTATGCCTCTCCAGAAATACGTTGTTGACCATTATGAGCAATTTCGGCAAAACGATACGCACGTTGGATAAGCTCAATATCGGCGCCAGTGTAATTTGATGGCAGACTGGCAATCAAGTCTTCAATTTTCATCGAGCTGTCCTATTGTACCCACATCAATCATTTGGCGACTTTTTCATATCGGAAGTCGGAATTTTTATTTAATACTTTAGGCTCATCATAAGTATAATGCCCCATTGTTGTTTTTCAAGTGAAACTTATCTGAACAAGCCTTTATACTGTTGGCTGGTTCAGCCTTTTTTCCACTTGTGCAAGAAGTTGTTCCAAGGACAGGTCTGCCAGTGACTTTAGCACAAGATCAGCGTGATCGAAGCTTAGAGATTGGGTAAGGGCGAGTGGAACTGCAACGGTGAAAATTCCTGCTGCTTTGGCTGCGGTGACGCCGTTGGGAG
>Ga0068707_1003669_pt1 | contig 10679 bp, 9 predicted proteins | sample YNPNPMetaG_FD_66600 | JGI IMG/M metagenome (GOLD analysis project Ga0068707, IMG submission 66600) | Anoxygenic and chlorotrophic microbial mat microbial communities from Yellowstone National Park, USA - YNP NP MetaG | ecosystem: Environmental > Aquatic > Thermal springs > Hot (42-90C) >... | reverse complement strand
ATCGTCCGCATCTCGTGAGCATTCAGGCGACCGAGGGTCCAGCTCAATGTCGTCCCGCTGACAGAAGCCGCCGGGGTGCTGCTTTGCTGGGTGACGCCCGTCGGTAGCGTCATGGTTAGAAAGACGTTTTCCGCAGGAAGGTCGCCCGGATTGTTGACCTCGATTCGAACCGTGGCCGTCCCTTCAGGGGCAACCTGAGACGGGGCGTTGACCCGCACCGTCAGTTGGGCAGCAGACCACGTGATTAACGTCTGTCCACTCCCCACGGTCAGTTGTTTTCCGGCAGCCCCAGGGGTATCCGCCGGTCGCACAATCTGAACGGCGACCTGGGTTGATCCTCCCATGGGCTGGAGCTGATAGATCTCCGCCGTCGCCTGCCCCGCAGAATCGACGGGGACCTCGATACTGGTTGTTCCACTCGGTCCAAGGGCCGCGCTCACGCCGCCAATAATCTCATAGCGGACCTTCCAGCCCGCACAGGGGGAGCGATCACGCAAACGGGTCACCGTTGTGGTCAACTGATGCCGAGAACCGGCAGGCACGATCGCCGGGGGAGGCAGCGTCCACTGAGCATCGACCCAGTGAATGAACACAGTTTGCACTCGTCGATCCCAGGTGTGAACGCACGGAACATACACGTTGATTGCGGTCGTGCCCTCCACAGGACTGGCGACACTGACCCAGGCCTGGCCGGGGCGAATAACAACGTCGTCGTTCGGGGCCACCGTTCCGCGGGTCAACCGCAGATATTCTCGGCAGGTGCTGGTGATGACGTAGTGCTCGGTGATCTTGCGGGGACGGGTGAAATCCCCCACGAGATAGTCCATCACTGTCGCCCGGCTGAAATCGACAAAATGACCGACACCCCCGGGCGTGATCGTCCACTCCACCCGCTGATTGGTCAACATATACTGATCTTGTCCACGAACACTGGCCACGAGGATGACTTCACTGCCGACGGCGGCTGCCGTTTCCTGGGGCGTCACAGTGAACTCGGAGCAATCGCCGGGGAGGACTGGCCCGGGGACTTCACGGTAGTATCCACCTGAATCATCAACTGGAGGGGGAATCGTCCCCACTGGAGGCGGGTTAGTTGCGGGCGCAACACACCCGGTCACTGCCAGGAGAAACCCTGCGAGCAACCAGGCAGCGAAAAGAAATTTCCACCAGATTTGTTGTTTAACCCATTTTCTCATGGGCCTTGCCATAGGCTGGCCGGTCTCCCCAATCCGGTCAAGTCATTGCCAAACCTCCGGGGACCGATGGTCAGGTATCCGTATCCCAGTTTTGACCTAGCCGAACCTGCCTCAGTGAAGCAGGGTTGCCCCTCGTGGCGACGGCCAAAGGCCCACCCTTTGGATAGGATCGTTCGGATGACCGGTTCGTGATCACACCGACCGGCTTTCCGCAGCGGCGACTTTGCTTTGCCGGCGCACACTTCTGGGGATGATAAGGAATTTTCCGACTTTCTTGAAGACCGGTTTTTGCCCTTCGGAGGGACCCGCTTGTGGCGTCCGCCTCTTGGAGGGACCCGCTTGTCGGGTCCGCTGCAATACGTTGGGGCATCCATCGCGCTTCAACGGGCATGACAAACGTGCCCCTCCGACACGGGCATGACGAGCGTGCCCCTCCGATTCCCGGACTGTGCCGCGCTTGTGGCGTCCGCCTGGGACCACGCTTGCCGTGTTGGCGGGAACTGCCTAGAGTGAACAAATGTAACTGCGAGGGTCAAAACCAATGAAACTTCCGCCTGAGGGCGCCATCTGGCTGATTCGACTGCGTTGGTTTGTCGCAACCTGCGTTTTTGCGGCAACGTTGGTTGGCTATTACATTTTTCACGTGCTGGCCACCCCGATTCCCCTCTTCGTCATGGGGGCGTTTATGTGCGTTTATAACGGGGTGTTGACGATGGTTGTGCGAGAAGAAAGCCCGATTCGCGGTCTTCGCCCCGAAGACAGCATTTTCGCCCAGATTATTCTTGATTTTGCTGCACTGACGCTTGTTCTCTATTTTTCCGATTTTTCTCACAATCCATTCATTTTGTACTATATTTTTCACATGATTATTGCAGGGATGTATTTGCGTGGCATTCGGCCTTATCTCGTGGCCGGGGGAACGACGCTTGTCATCGGTGTGATCATCTGGGCGGAATACCTTAACTGGTTACCCCGATTTCCCCTTCGTTTTGGCGGGCAGGAGCTCCCGCCGTTGCATGGATTACAGGCCCTGGCCCTGTTCTTGGCGATGGCCAGCAGTCTGGGAATGGCAACCTATTTTACCACATCCATCCGGCGATACGTTGACCGAACCCACGCGGAATTGCGGCAAAAGGAAAAGATGCTGGGGATTGGTCAGCTCGTTGCCGGAATTGCTCACCAAATCGCCAATCCGCTGGATGGCGTTCAGAACTGCCTGCGCCGGATCGGTGATGCAGTCAAGAACGATCCGCGGTTGACCGAATACGTGCAGATGATGGCCGAGGCCCTGGAGAGGATTGAAAAGACGGCCAAGCGAGTCCAGGCCTTTGCCCAACCACGCGGTCTGTCCCTGGAAAGAACCGATGTCAATGCAGCGGTCGAAGGGACCCTGGCTATGTTGGGCACACGGATCGGTAACAATATCCGTGTGGAGAAAGATTTGCGACAGGTCCCCGATGTCCTGGGTGATAAGTACACAATTCAGGAAGTCGTCTTTAACCTCTGCACCAATGCCCTGGCTGCCATGCCGAATGGGGGAACGTTGACCCTTCGCACACGGGTGTTGGGAACTCAAGATGACGACCAGATGAACTCAGTCGCAATTGAGGTCAGCGACACCGGTGTTGGGATCCCGCGGGCAAATCTGGAGCGAATTTTCGAGCCGTTTTTCACCACGCGGGCGGAATCGGGTGGAACCGGGCTGGGGCTGGGACTGTGCCGCATGCTCATTTCAGAAATGGGTGGACGCATCGAGGTGCGCAGTGCCCTGGGGCAGGGAACAACCTTCACGGTTATTTTGAATGCTTACCGCGGAGCGCAATGGAATCAGCGGTAAGAAGTGTACGCGTCGGATTTGTCGGAGGGGCGTGCTTGTCACGCCCGCCGAAGAGGGCTGGATAATCCAACATGGCGCGGCGGACGCGACGAGCGCGTCCCTCCGAGAAACGGACCTGACAAGCGGGTCCCTCCGAAAGTACCTCGAGGGTTAATCGCGCCTGGCTCACAAGACCTCTTTACAAATCAGACGCAAACAGCGGTAAGATCGGATGACCTATGCGAGTGTTGATTGTTGATGACGAGAAGATCAAAAGGGTCACGCTGGCGGACGATTTGGCCGCTCACGGCTACGAAGTCGAGACGGCGGCTGACGGCGAAGAGGCCCTGGAGAGGCTCCGCGCCCGGCATTTTGATGTCGTGGTTGCCGACGTGAAGATGCCTCGCGTGGATGGTCTCGAATTGCTCCGCTATATCAAACAGGGAGAACAGGCCCCTGCCACGGATGTCATCATGATGACGGCCTACGGAAGCATCCAGTTGGCCGTCGAGTCGATGAAACTTGGGGCCTATGACTTCATCACAAAACCGTTTCGGAACGAAGACCTTTTTCCTGTGCTTGCCCGGCTTGAAAAAGAACGCGGACGCCGGACGGCACCTCGGCAAGCGGAAGCGGCCAAACCGGGCGATATTGAGAGTTCGGTCATTGGGCAGTCGGCCGTGATGGGCCGCGTCAAGAAAATGATCGAAATCTGCACACGGACGGACGCCAACGTGCTTCTCTGTGGTGAAACGGGCGTTGGCAAGGACCTGATTGCCCAGGTCATCCATCGCAATTCCCACCGCGGACAACAACCTTTCGTTAAGGTCGGATGCACGCTGTTTCCGGCTCACCTGATCGAGAGCGAGTTATACGGCCACGAAAAAGGTGCTTTCACCGGTGCTGACCAACGTCGCCCAGGGCGCTTTGAAATCGCCCAGGGCGGAACACTCTACCTCGACGATGTCGATGATATCCCACTTGAGCAGCAGGCCAAGCTCCTCCGCGTCATTGAAGAGAAGGTCTATGAGCGGGTTGGTGGAACCTCGCCGATGCAGGCTGACGTGCGGATTGTCGCTTCGACCAAGCAGAATCTTCTGGAAAAGGTGGCCGAGGGAACGTTTCGGCAGGACCTCTATTACCGGCTGGATGTCCTGCGGATCAACATCCCGCCGCTCCGCGAACGTCGTGAAGACATCCCCCTTTTGGTGGAACACTTCATGAAGAGGATTGCGGGCGATCATCCCTTCACCGTGGAGCCGACGGCCATCGAGATCTTGCAGGAACACGAGTGGCCGGGAAATATCCGCGAGCTGTATCACACGTTGGAGCGGGCATACCTGATAGGAAACGGGACAATTACGGCAGAGGTTGTCCGGTCAGAAATGGCGCACTGGCCGACAAGGGACTTCAAAGGTGCTGCCGAAAGATCAGGGCCGGCGACCTTCCAGGACGCCATCAATCAGGCCGAACGTGAGTTGCTTGAAAAGGCCCTCCGCGAGGCGGGAGGAAACAAGACAGCCGCCGCGGCTGCGCTAGGAATGAAACCCTCCACCTTTCGTGACAAACTGGCGAAACATGGTCTGGGGTGAAATCCGGCCCGTTGCCAAATCACGTTGCTCTCTTATCGACTGGAGGAATCGTTTCCTCAGAGATCGAAATTGGTAGCGTATCCAGCAGCATGGTGAGGTGGGACAGGTCCTGACAATACGCTGAATAAGAGAGTTGCCGACGCAATGCGTCGTCGATACCGCGCCCACCGATAACAAACAGTGTGTCTTGAGCGCGGGCAACGTCATAGATGGAACGGCAGGCTTCGATCACACTTGACGACGAGACGACGTGCGAGATGCTCAGCCAGAAAAGACGTGGTTGCAACTCCACGATGGCGCGGACAAGTGTTTCAAGGGGAAGATGCGAACCGAGGAACCTTGCCCGCCATTTCCTTTCGCGGAAGACAAGTTGAACAAGTTGCGAGGCCAAGAAGTAGTGATCGTGACTGAGCGTAGCGCCGATGGCCAACGGTTGCGTGGGATCCTCAGGCGGCAAGGCTTCCGCCATTTCAGAAAGGACCTCGAAAAGGAGATAGCAAGCGGCCCTTTCACGATAGACCTCAAGCCTTCCACATTCCCAATCCTTGCCGATCCTCTCGAACGCTGGGCTGATGACCTGATCACCGATCTCGGCAAAGGAAAGCCCTACGCAGCGCAGCTCCCCCAGGATGGCACGACACCGCTGGGGCGATGCATTCTCCAGCGCTTGGACCAGCTCCTCAACAGCAGTTGTGATCGTTCGCCGTCCCCTGCCGGGAAACGCAGGCAGGCCAAGAACCTCCGGATGAACAATCGGGATGTTCTTGGTCTTGAGGGTTTGGAGGGCATCGTTAAGGGAAATTCGGCGGTGGCCACCAGGTGTCCGGACAAACGGTAACACTCCGCGATCGCACCACCTTTTGACGGTCGATTCGCTGATTTCAGCAGCTCGCGCGACTTGTTTTGGGGAAAGAAAACCGGGCATGATTGAACGTTTTGCATGATTTCACAACGGTTTATCGATTGGCTCAGCCACATTGCATTATACCGCAAAGCGAGAACGGAATCGACAGCCATATCCTAAGTCATTTATCAGAATTACTTTATGAGTCAAACACAAAATTGCCAGAAAATTTTGTGATTAACCCCTTGCCCTGGACAGGCGGCAGGTATATAGTTCATGCGAACGAAATGAACGAATGTAAATCGTTCATGAGGGTGCACGCGGGTGCGCCCCGTTGTTTGGAACCCTTTCTGTAAGGAGGTTTTGCGATGCGTTGGTTTCTGGTAACCCTTTGTTCAGTGGCCGTTATGACGGCCGGTTTTGGTTTGGGTCGGGTCGGTTATGCCCAGCAGCCTGCCCAAAAGGACATCGTCGATGTTGCTGTCGAGGCCGGGTCATTCAAGACCCTTGCCAAGGCGCTGCAAGCGGCCGGTTTGGTGGAGACCCTCAAAGGGAAGGGGCCGTTTACCGTCTTTGCACCCACCGATGAGGCCTTCGCTAAGCTGCCAGAAGGAACCCTTGAGGCCCTCTTGAAGGACAAGGCAAAATTGACCGCCGTCCTGACGTACCACGTCGTCGCTGGGGAATATCCGGCGGCCAAAGTTGCCGAGACCAAAACCCTGAAAACGGTTCAAGGTTCACCAATCAAGGTCACAGTCTCCGATGCCGGCGTGAAGGTTAACCAGGCCAATGTCGTGAAGACAGATATCCGGGCTTCTAACGGAATCATTCACGTCATTGATGCCGTCATTCTCCCACCCGAGAAACCGCAAGGCAGCGCCGCTTGCCCCGTGTCGGGTCAATGACATGTTCACGTACCGTAAGCCTTCCGTTGACATCGGGAGCTGAGAAGGTGGAATTTTACAAGTCCGGAGTGGCCGACAAAGGGCTCGTCGTGAAATGTCCGTCGGCCCTCCGGATTTCTTAGTTGTCTCGCATTTGAAAAGGATTGCTCTAGTGAAAACAGGCCTTTTAGTCGTTATCGTTCTGGTTGTGATTTCCATTTTGACCGTCGTGTTGAATTTGCCCCGAGCAATTGCCCAGTACGCTCATCATCCGCAGGCTGAAAAATATCAGTTGGTTGCAGATTTGCTTGACAAAGCCATTGTCTCAGACGATGGAACACCAGAGGAACAGCGTTCTCGCCTGGTTGAAGCAATTTCAAAGGGAATCTCAGAGCTGCCGGAGCACTCCTATGTCGCTCGAGAACTTTCCTCGTTACGGGAAAGTCTGCAAATGTCTGGCCTTTCTTTGACTGAACAGGGCCAAGTCGTTCAACGAATTCGGCAAATTGGGGAAAATCTCCGATTTCGCCCGATTGCTGAAGCAAAGATGCCCGAAGGTTTTCCAGCATGCACTCCCGTAGGCGAGGTGGAAGTCAAACAGTATCCACCCTACCGTGTTGCCGTGACCAAAGACGGTGGCATGGCTTTTTGGCGGCTCTTCGCACACATCAAGAAAAACAACGTGGAGATGACAGCCCCGGTTGAGATGACTCTGTCCGAGAATGGTGATAAACCCGTGTTAATGGGCTTTCTGTACGAGCACTCCAATCAAGGATCGGTGGGAGAGGACGGCCAGGTGACTGTTCGCGACGAAACCGGTGGTTGGGTGGTCAGCACCGGGATTCGTGGTCCGAGAAATGAGCGGTCCCTCGCTGAGGCCCGCGAACGCGTGCAAAAATGGCTATCGTGGCATGGCGATCGATGGGAAGTCGCTGATCCCCCCCGATTGCTTGGATACAACAGTCCATTTGTCCCCAGTGGCCAGAATTACTGGGAATATCAGATCCCAGTTCGTGAGAAACATACCCCGTGACCTTCCGTGGTTGAGCAATTCTCCTCCTGATAACGGTTTCCGTGGGACGTCAGGATTTTAACAAGGACACGCCTTTTCCTGTCAGAAATCGAACCTCGGGTGCGACTTCGGGGAGAGGGTTCTTAACAGGAATAAGATATGCCACGCCGGGGCTCCCGTGTAGAGGAAGCACAGAACATCGGACAGTCGACGGGAAAAAACCGGAAGATATCCTCCAAGGCCGTTCGTAACCCCAAAGGGGGCAATTGATTAACCGAATTCCTGGTTTTTTCTATTGGGCGGTTGATTCCAGGATCTGGATGTCTTTGAACATCACGAGCATGTCATTTCCTCCGTGGAGTTGAAGGGCGAAATGGCCTTCCCGGCGGCCAGGATCGTTCTTGACTTCCGCCATTTTTTCGCCATTCAACCAAACGGTGATGTCGCCGCCCTGCGCAGAAACGATCATCTCGTTCCACTCTCCTGATTTGAAGGCTTTCTTGACCAGTTCCGCCGGAGGTTGGACAACCCAGGCCCGGCCATTGGTCTCATAAAGTCCACCGGTATTGGCGTCGGGCGCGATTTCCGCTTGAAAGCCCGAAACACCGCTGTGGCCCTTTTCCTCCACACGGAAATAGAATCCGCTATTCCCCTGAACGGCCTTGAACTTCAACCGAACAACAAAGTCTTTGAAAACCTCGTCACTAACAAGGTGTCCGAACTCCTTTTCTTCTGCTTTCTTTCGCCCCACGATGGCTCCATCCTCAATCGTCCATGTCCCCACACCTATGGTATGCCAGCCCTTGAACGTCTTACCATCCCAGAGAGGTTTCCATTGCCCCTTGAACTCCTCTGCGGAGCCCAGAGACGTCGCGCAGACAATAAACACGACCGGAACGAAAAGCCCCCAACATGTGGATGTCAGTTTCATCGGTTCATCTCCTTTCACCACAAACCTGACATTAACCCGGAAGGCAATCTGACGAAGTTGCCACCCGAGAAGTAGTCCTTCTCGGATGGCCGTAACGAGCATTTACCCTAACGCGGAAGAAAGGGACCGTCAAGGAGTTTTCGCTTTTTCGAGGACCCGAAGACCGAACTCAAGGTCACGCGTGTCGTTTCCAGCATGCTTGATTGGGAAGCCGCTTCCTTCCCGAAATCCCACGGAATAGTTTCTTCTGTACCCGAGTCACTTCAAGCAGACGGTCAGTGGTCAGGTTGCCAAAAAATGGATAAAATGGCATGAATTAAGCTTGATTGTTTGGGTAATGGCTTGCAGGAGGCGATGTGTCCGTATCGGAGGGGTTCGCGTGGCGCACCCATTTCGGAGGGGCACGCTCGTCGTGCCCGTTGAACCCAACGTTGTGCGGCGGACGCGACAAGCAGGTCCGTCCGAAAAGCGGACGCGACAAGCGCGTCCCTCCGAAAGGCGGACCTGACAAGCAGGTCCCTCCGAGGGAGCGACGTTGTCAAACAAAAAAGGGTTCCTGCTCGCCGGGACAGGAACCCATGGGTCGGCCGCGCGACGCTGGACGCCAATTTGACGACCGTCATCGGAGACCCAGCAGCCGTGTTTGATCGTATCGGTATTTTTGTGGCGAAACTTCAATGGGATACTCAACCCCAATGACAATTGTTGAGATTCCCGCTTGCAATTGTGTCGCGAACATTAGAGCCGCGGTGTCATTCCCGAAGAACTTTTTGGATCAACGTCAACGTTAAATTGGACATTCCCGTAAGATGCAAAGACTGGCCAAACTCGCACTGGAAGACGGAACAGTATATACCGGCTACGCTTTCGGTTCCGAAGGGGAAGTCGATGGCGAAGTCTGCTTTAACACCTCGATGACGGGCTATCAGGAGATCCTCACGGATCCGAGTTATCGGGGACAGATTGTCGTGATGACCTACACAGAAATCGGTAACTACGGGGTCAATGAGGAGGATTTTGAAAGCTGGAAACCCCACCTCGCCGGATTCGTGGTGCGGGAGCTTAGTTCGCGCGTTAGCAATTGGCGGGCCCAGGGCGATTTGGACTCTTTCTTAAAGCGATTCGGGATCGTCGGCTTACAGGGAATTGACACGCGAGCGCTGGTCCGCCGAATTCGCGAACAGGGGGCTATGAAAGGGGTATTATCCACTGTCGATCTGGACGATGCCAGTCTTGTTGCCAAGGCAAAGGCGAGTCCCGGCCTTGTGGGACGCGACCTGGTTCGTGAAGTCCTGCCTCCCCGCTCCTTCGAATGGTCGCAGCCCCTCAGCCGTTGGGCGAAACTGGGTGAGCAAGTCCGCGAACGCATTGAGCCAAACGCACCTCACGTTGTTGCCCTCGATTTTGGCATGAAATACAACATCGCGCGACACCTTTTTGACAGTGGTTTTCGAGTGACGGTCCTTCCAGGGACGGCCAGTTGTGAAGAGGTCCTGAGCTTGCGCCCTGACGGCGTCTTTCTTTCGAACGGTCCGGGGGATCCGGAACCTGTCCAATATGGGCAAAAAACCATTGCTGGCCTGCTCGGTAAGGTTCCCATCTTCGGGATCTGTTTGGGTCATCAGCTTCTGGCGCTGGCATGCGGTGCACGGACATTCAAGCTGAAGTTTGGACATCGGGGCGCAAACCAACCCGTGATGAATAAAGCCACAGGTCGGGTCGAAATCACCTGCCAGAATCACGGTTTTGCCGTCGATCCCGACACACTGCCGCCATATCTCGAAGTGACCCATTGGAATCTCAACGATGACACGGTCGAGGGGCTGGTCCATCGGGAAGTCCCTGCCTTTAGCGTCCAATACCATCCAGAGGCATCCGCCGGTCCGCACGATAGTCAGTATCTTTTTACGCGCTTCCGCGACCTGATCGAACAGTCGCGGTCATCAGTGACTAGTTAAAATGAGGTATTTCTTCGTCGAACCCAGAAGGGAGTCAGGCCATGCATCCGTCGCTGCTCGTCACGATGATCGTTGGCGATCTCTTGTTCATTCTGGGTTTCCTGGCGTTCTTCTTTGGCGGATCGGAACACCCAACGGCACTGATTCCCGCCGTCTTTGGGGCGGTGATTCAGACGCTGGCGATCATTGCCCACTTTTTCCAAAGGACGCGGACTCCGCTCGTCAAAGTGATCCTCATTGTGGCCTTTTTGGGTCTCGTGGTCGGCGGCGTCCGACCGGTTATGAAAATCCTGGGCAGTGAGGATTTCAGCTGGACACTGGCCCTCGCTTCGCAGGCAGGCATGGCCGTGGGGTGCGCTGTCGTGTTTTGTGCCAACCTCGTGCTCCTCCTCGGACAAGCAATCCAACGATCTTAGACCTGCTTTGACGGCCGTATCCTTCACTGC
>Ga0068707_1003668_pt1 | contig 10680 bp, 7 predicted proteins | sample YNPNPMetaG_FD_66600 | JGI IMG/M metagenome (GOLD analysis project Ga0068707, IMG submission 66600) | Anoxygenic and chlorotrophic microbial mat microbial communities from Yellowstone National Park, USA - YNP NP MetaG | ecosystem: Environmental > Aquatic > Thermal springs > Hot (42-90C) >... | reverse complement strand
CTCCACATTCGTGGGGTTGTCATCTGCGATCAGAATCTTATGTTTTTCTTTCATAAGTTTAGATATTCAACACAATCTGTAGATTCGGCTTCTGCAAGCACGTCCGTGGGACACCCAGCATGAACACAATCGCCTTCTTTGCGAAATTATAGGGCCTGACCGCTGAACACAAAAGCCGAGTTATGCGCAGCCCAGAAATCACCGCCGCAGGAATTGGACAATGGCCAGGGCTACGGCAACCAGAACGCCCCCAACGATGACGATCCAGACCCACAGAGGCATTGGCGGGGCGCGTCGCGATCGCCCCCCGCGAATCAAGGCCAATCTGGGATCCTCTTCCGTTGGCAATGAAATAGGAAAAGTCATTTCCGCCGCGGGCGTGTCACTTTCCCGCACAATTTCCTGCGGAATCGGCACCGTCTCGATAAGCGGCTTGGCAATCGGCAGGGTATTGGCCGCCTCCAACGGCTTCGCAACAGGTACGGCAGGATTGGGTGCATGCTGTTTATCTTCGGCGATGCCCACACCCTTCGTTGTTTGTGACGCCTTCTGAACGGCCTGCTGAGGTGTCTCCGGGAGGGCCTTTGCCGAAACGAGTCCGCGACGGACTGTTGCCTCTCCGACCCGCGCATCCACTGTCGCGACAGACCGTACTGGCTTTGGCAACCGGGTATCACTTGCCGGAACTTCGTAGCCATGGTTGATGAGCCATAACCGAAGACTCTGAGCAACTTCCGCCGCCGTTTGATAACGCTCCGAAGGCTTCTTCGCCATCATCTTTAGACAAATCGCCACCAAATCTTGTGGGACATCAGGCCGATCGATCCGTATGTCAGGCGGGGCCTCCCGCTGATGCTTCATAATCCGTTGCGCCAACGTCCCTTCGCCAAACGGAGGATGACCGGTCAACAAATAGTAGAGGGTGCAACCGAGGCCATAGATATCGGCCCGATGATCCACCCGATGACTATCCACCGCTTGCTCCGGCGCCAGATAGTCCGCCGTTCCCAGCACGTTCTCGTCGTAAGCGATGGTCAGCGAACCGCGTTCGTCATCCGTAAATCGGGCTAAGCCGAGGTCCAGTAGCTTGACTGTTCCATTCTTGTCCACAAGCAGATTCGCAGGCTTGACATCCCGGTGGATCAGCCCCGCCTGGTGGGCATGCTGAAGACCCTCGGCTGCCTGACGAATATATTCGACAGCTTCCTGGAATGGGAGCGGCCCACGTTCCCGAACTATCCGTTGTAGATCCTGCCCTTCCACATATTCCATGACAAGATAATGATTGACCCCATCATGATCAACGTCATATGCCCGCACGATGTTTCGATGATCCAGCGCAGCAGCCGCCTTTGCCTCCCGTAAGAAGCGAGCGAGATACGAGGCGTCCTGAACACGGTGTTTCGGCAACACCTTGATCGCCACCCGCCGCTGCATGAGAACATGCTCAGCCAAATAGACGCTGCTCATTCCCCCTGTTCCAAGGTGATCGAGCAGCTTGTATTTGCCAAGAAAGAACCCCTTATAGCGTCCCTCCAGGAGTTTGTCACACTGCCAACGGGTCAAATGTCCTGCGGAAATCAACCTTTCCGCCAGGACTTCGGCGGTGAGAGCATCATCATGAATAGCCGGCAGGTGCTCTTTCAGCACTTTCTGCAATTGATCCGCTTCGATCAACTGGCTTCGCTTCAATAGATCGACGAATTGCTCAATCGTCATGACCGCCGAACCCGCAGATTGTCAGGACACGCTCCCTCCGCATGTACGCCGTACAGCCTCTGTGAAACGATGAGACACACCTCACACTCTAACTTAGCAAGTCCCGCGCCCCAAATCCAGAGAAGGAAAAGGCGCAGAGCGATTCATGCCTCATTCCGACCAATGTGTTGCGGATTGGACGCGACGAGCGGGTTCCTCCGAGGGCAAATTCGGATCGAATCGCTCACGGAATTCATTGTTAATTTTTGGGCTGAAGATTTTGGCCTCAACCCACACGCTGAAAAGTTGACAGATTGGTGAGCGCAAGCTATATTGCTTGAGCAGGGATGAAAATTCTCTGGATTTCGCCACAAAATTCGACTCCGCTTTTTCCCCCAATTTGCAACTTCCTTCCAGGCAGGCGCTGCCAGTCGCAAGACTGGTTATATCTGGCGCGACGAGACGGGCAGACATTTTGGGTGCAGGTTGCAGAAGGTGCCTTCACACCGCAAGGCGCGAGGAGTTTTTTGTCGTTGGTTGCGTTTTGTGAAGAATTGGTTGAGTGAAAGTTATCGGAGGAACGCTATGTTGTGCTTTCTGTCGAAGAATAGACGAGCTTTTACACTCGTCGAATTGTTGGTTGTTATTGCGATTATTGGTATCCTGATTGCGTTATTGCTGCCCGCGGTTCAGGCCGCACGGGAGGCTGCCCGCCGAAGTCAGTGTACCAACAATTTGAAGCAACTGGGGTTAGCTCTTCACAATTATCATGACGTCCACAAGGTTTTTGTGGCCTTGAAAGCGGGCACACAAGGAACAAATCCCTGGGATGACGGAAATAATACTCAGTTGTGTGGTCTCATTCCGTTACTTCCGTTCCTTGAACAGCGGGCCTTGTGGGATCAGATCGTTGCCGGCGGCACACTTAACAATGGAACGCGGGTGAATCCGTTCGGACCAGCCGCCTGGCGGACAGACTATCCACCCTTCCGGCAGCAAACACCGGCGCTGCTTTGTCCTTCGGACCCGGCCTATGGGAAGCAGAATCCTGCCAGCGAACAGGCTTTCAATAATTACATGTTCAGTGTTGGGGATCATATCAACCGTAACGCCTACGACAGGCCGAATCGGGGACCATTCGCACATCAATACTGGTGTAGCTTTTCGGATATTATCGATGGTTCCAGCAATACCATCGGTATGGTTGAAAGAAGTATTTACACCCGCAGTGGTGCGATCAAGGGCGATGGCGTGGCCAACCTGTCGGGAATCGATCAGAATCCGACGCTCTGCCTAGCGACCAAAGGCCAGAACGGGATGTACGCGAGCGGTTACACACTTCACGGCGAGAAGGCCGTTGGCCGGCGCTGGGCCGACGGGCGGCCCTATTGGAACGGTGTGACCACTGTTCTTCCCCCGAATTCACCGACGTGCTTGGGGACAGCCAACAGTTGGGAATGGGGGATTTTTTCGCCATCCAGTTATCACCCTGGCGGCGTCAACGGGCTATTGATGGACGGTTCGGTGAGATTTTTCAGCGAGACAATCGATACGGGAAACTTGGCGGCTCGTCAGCCGGGAACCGGTGGGGGGCCGAGCCCGTACGGTGTTTGGGGCGCCATGGGCTCGATGGCCGGTGGCGAATCAGTTGCAAGCCAGTGATTGCAGAGCTTCGTAGCGCTTAGGCGTTTCGGTTTTCGACTTCAGGTCATGAGTCTTCCTCCTCATCGTGTGCCCGTGGTAACTATGTGTCCCCGGCAGCGATGAGGTTTGGTTTTTGAGAATGGTCGTTTTTAAATGTGAGGGATGTCACAATGAGGATTTCCACGCTGAGTCTGTTGTTTGCCTGTAGCTTTGCAGTTTTCTTGTTTGGATGCAAGAAAGCTGCCGACAATCGTCCGGCACGCGTTCGCGCAACCGTAACGGTTACGTATCGTGGAGCACCAGTCGAGGGAGCCACTGTTACCCTGCATCCCTCGACGCCGGATGGCAAGCCTGCGTTTGGACGAACAGATGCCCAAGGGCGAGCAGTGCTGGGTACATTCGACACGGGTGACGGCGCGATCCCGGGTGATTACGGCGTGACGGTGGTGAAAATGGAGGGTGGTCAGCAAGGTGGCGAAACAGCACCCACCGAGATCGGGGCCATGCCCGCCAATACGCCTGGTGGCCCGCCAGTTCCTCAGACCTCCGGGCCGAAACACCTGTTGCCGGCCAAGTATGCCGACGTCAACACCTCTGGGCTCCGCTTTACGGTCAGTCCTACGGGTGATAACAATTTTACTGCTGACCTGCAGGATTAGTCGCGGAGACGTCGTCGGATTGCCATGACGATATTTCACAAGACTTTCAGGTCGTTGCAATCCAGCGACCAGCCCAGGTTGTGGGAAGCACCAAGGCGAGAATCGGCAGGGCGCCCAGAGGGCCGTGGACTACGAACACGGCTGCCGCATCGAGAACGATAATTCCGAGCACCGCCTGGGTCACTGTGATTTGCACCCGCCGGGGCACGGGATAGGCCAGGGTCCAAACCCCGCGAACGAGGATCCACAAGGCAAGGACCGCAAGGAGAAGCCACACTTGCCCTTGCGGTACAGCGACTTTTGGTGAGGTCAGCGGAAAGACTGCCAAAACTCCTATCCCGACAAACATACTTCCCAGCCCCAAAGTCAGGTTCGACCGTGGCGACCATTCTGTTTCCCGCCGGGCGAAAATGCTGATCCCTACAACATACAGCCCCAACCCTGCAGGCAGCGGCCAGAATTGCACAATCTGCTCGATGCCGAGTGAGGCGCCCAGCAGCAGATTGAGCGTTCGACACATTCCCATCACGGCCGGCCCTATGAAGGACCGTTTGGCAAAGAAGTTGTACATCACAACGGCACACGCAAGGGCTAATCCTATTATCATCGGCCACGGATTCTGCTGCTGCCAGGCGACCATCGCTGCCAGGATCAGACCAACCAGAAGGAAGGCAACTCCAAGCATCAGGGCCGTCCGACCGGAAATAGCTCCTGACGGAATCGGGCGGTCAGGACGTTCGCAGGCATCAACCTCGCGATCAACCCAGTCGTTGAGCACCACGCCGCCGGCATAAAACGCCACGCCGCTGAAAACAAGGGGCCAGAGTGACGAGAGGTCCGTTTCACCTAATTTCGGATGAGTAACAAAAAACCCGGCCAGGACATCGGCCGCCGCCGTAAAAAGATTGGGCAGACGGATCAACTGACAGTAAGCGCGAAAGGAATCCGTGGGATCCGCCGGTCCTGAGCGACGCGGTTGTGTGGGCTTCTCAGTTGGAATTGACCCTTTGGCCATACGATCTTCGTCCCTTGAGAAAAAATCAATGAGTCATTGACTGCACGATGCCTTGCAGGAATTGCAAAGCCTGTCGTCCTGCCCTATCGGGGTCGTCAATGTAGGGATACAGTTCGACCGTGATCCATCCCGAATACTGGGAGTTACGAATAGCTTTTAAGACAGCCGCGAAATCAATGGCCCCTTCGCCAGGGATCAGATGATGATGGACCCGCTGGGCCGAGATGTCCTCGATATGATAGTGTCGGGTGTAGCGGGCCACGATGGGAATCCACTCGTCGGGGGCTTGTTCAACGCAAAAGGCATGGCCGATGTCGAAATTCAGCCCCAGTGCTGCGGAGTCAATTTTCTCAGCAAATTCGAGGAACTGTTCAAATCGTTCAATGAGAAGTCCCGGTTCCGGCTCGATCAGGAGATTAACCTTTAGCTTTTCTGCCAGCTCGATACAGGGCATCAATTCGTCGTAAAAGATCTGATAGGCGTGGCGACGCGACATGCCAGAGGGCAGCGGGCCGCCTGGCTCGGTCTGAATGCCGGGTGCCCCCAGCTCCGCAGCCAGCGTGAGTGCCCGTTTGGTGTGTTCCCGCCGCACCGCTCGATATTGAGGATCAGTCTCGATCCAGGATGGATGCCAATAAGGCTGTCGGGGATCGTTGACCCCTCGCATCATGAAGGCGTTGATATTCGAAATCCCCATCCCGTGGCGGTTAAGAACTCCACGAATGCGTTCGATATCTCCGGGGAGCAAGTTCATGGGCCAGGCGTGGGGAACGTCTGCCAAGAGTTCCAGACCGGCGTAACCCAGGGCGGCGATTCGGGAGACGGCCTCCTCGAAAGGAAACCGCATGTAGGCGTTGGTACTATAGGCAAATTTCATTGCATTGATGTCCTCAGAGTCGTCAGGTTCTCTGCCGAGACAAAGCTCAAGGCTCTTCGCAAATCCTAAGCGGATTCGATGGATCCGGCGAGGGGGGACGTATCAGCCCTTGGCAGAAGCTCCCCTTAAGAGTTAATATAGGATTGCGCTTGCGGGACGAGGGGAAAGTCCCGACGGAGCGGCTGACATGTGTTTCGTATTAACTTTCAATCCACAAGTTTCGGAGGGGTTCATGACTGACTATTCCAAGCTCTATGATGCCATTGTGACGGGAGACCATCGGCTGGCCGTCGAGGTAACTAAAGCCGCCCTTGATGCCAACGTGGATCCTTCGGAGTTGATCGCCAACTATATGATCCCGGCGATGAACGAAGTGGGAAACCGCTTTGCCTGTAACGAGTATTTCGTACCGGAGCTTTTGATTGCCGCGCGGGCAATGAAGGCCTCTCTCGAATTGATTACTCCTCGTCTGGCCGAGACCGGTGCCAAACGTGTTGGTCGCGTCGTGATTGGAACCGTCAAAGGCGACCTGCACGACATCGGCAAGAATTTGGTGGCTTCCATGCTGGAAGGCGCTGGCTTTGAGGTCATCGACCTGGGAGTCGACGTCCCGGCTGAAAAGTTTGTTGAAGCCATCAAAGATAAGGCAGGCACAATTGTGGCTATGTCCGCCCTTCTTACCACCACGATGCTCAATATGAAATCGGTCATCGAGGCCCTTCAACAAAGCGGCCTGCGCGATAAAGTGCGGGTCATGGTTGGAGGTGCGCCCATCACTTCGCAGTTTGCTGCGCAAATCGGCGCCGACGGCTACGGGGAGAATGCCAGTGTGGCAGTGGAAGTGGCGCGAAAACTCGCCGCGGAACTGGCTCAGGTTACCGCCCCTTGATCAAAATCCAGCCTGATCAAGCAAGATACCCGACCTGTGCACCTGTTGCACGATCTCGTGTCCCGGAAGTGTTTGCGGCATTCGTGAATTGCCGGTGAATCCCTCCTTCGCGAGGAGTTGTCTTTCATGTCTGAGCATTCATCAACCGGTGTTCAAAACCGAGGGTTTCGTGCGCTGTTAGAAAGTCAGGCATTCCCATGCGGTGTGGAAGTCGTTTCTACACGAGGAATCCCGGTTGATCCAAACGCGGCAGCCCCGGTTACCTTTGCCCGCGAGCTGTTATCCCAACCTGAGGTGGGCTGGATTTCCATCACAGACAGTCCCGGTGGGACACCCATGCTGCCCCCTGACTGGATCGCCAGTTTTACATCTGAGGATCGGGATCGGATCGTCATCCACATGACGTGCAAAGACATGAATCGCAGCGGTCTGGAATCCTTGGCCTGGCGTCTGGCCGCCGAAGGATTCTGGAACATTCTGGCACTGACCGGGGATTATCCGGTGACAGGGTTCGGCGGTCGGCCGCAGGGCGTGTTCGATCTCGACTCTGTCAGCTTGATTGCCTTGCTGAAGGCAATGAATGAGGGACTGGAGGTCATTTCCCGCGGAGGAAAGCCAGAACGTTTGACCCCAACGCGATTCTTCATTGGCTGTGCTGTGTCGCCCTTCAAACGATACGAGAGAGAACTTGTCCCGCAATACTTCAAGTTGATCCGCAAGATTGCGACTGGGGCGCAATGGGTCATCACCCAATTGGGTTATGACATGAGAAAATACCACGAGGTCAAACTCTTTCTGGCTGCCAGAGGCATGCCCCAGATTCCAATCATTGGGAATGTGTATCTATTAACGAGAACGATTGCGCGATTGTTCCACACGGGCAAATTACCGGGCTGTGTCGTCAGTGAGGAACTTATGGCCTTGTGCGACAAATATGGGGCCGGCCCGGATCGTGGGCGGAAGTTCTTCATCGAATTGGCCGCGAAACAGTTGGCGGTTCTCAAGGGGCTGGGATTTTCCGCCGGTTACCTGGGTGGGCTCAACAAACCGGAGACCTTTGGCGAAATTATGGAGCAGCTTACGACATTTTCCGAAGACGACTGGAAGCTTTTCTTGCGAGAAATCCAATTTGCGCTCCCCGACGAGTTCTTTTTCTTTGAACACGACCCCGAGACGGGCATGAGTTCACCCGATCGCATCAATCGGCAGTACTTGGAATCGTTAAAACGGCCAGGGCGTTCCCGTCACGTGACGCTTGGTTACCGCCTCTCGCGGTTGGTTCATCGCCTGTTATTCACACGAGACCGCGGGCTTTGGGGATTGGCCAGGCGGCTTTATGCCCGTTGGGCCAGGAAGCCTCAGCTGCCCATTACGGCCCGAACACTCTACAAGATTGAGCAATTCTCGAAGTTCATGATGTATGGGTGCCAGGATTGTGGGGACTGTAGCCTGCCCGATTGCGCTTATGTGTGTCCCAAACGGTGGTGTTCGAAATGTGGGCGGAACGGCCCGTGTGGAGGTTCAGCCGATGGTCGCTGCGAATTGCAGGACAAAGAATGCCTTTGGGCCATTGTCTATGAAAGGCTGAAGGCCTACGGGGAAACGGAGTCGATGCTCCAAGGCCCACCGGTGGTGTACAATGCAGAGTTAGCCCATACGTCATCCTGGGCAAACACTTATCTGGATCGCGATCATCACCGTCCCCGGGAGTCGAACCCTCCCGACAAAGACCAAACATAACAGGGGCCTGGAGCGCATGGTTAGGAAACGTCCAGCAGAGGGAACATCCCCAGAAAAGCCGAGTCTATTTCCCACTGAGTCCTCTTCTCGGATTGCCGCGAAGAGGATTTTTTTGGATTGGTCCCGTCCCGCCGTTGATTCCCTGATCGAATACCTCCGGACAACGGTGCCGCCGCTGCCAGGTAAGCCGCAGCAATGGGATCTCTCTGGTTATCGGGTCGTCTTGCCAACCGGTTGGGCAACGCGACGATTTCTGTCCCGTCTGACCGACTTAGCAGCCGAACGAAAGCTCGTTCTTTTTCCACCAGAGGTCATCACCGTCGGACGCCTTGCCGAAACACTCTACCCACATCGCAGACCGTTGGCCGACGATGCAACGTGCCTCCTGGCGTGGTGGGCAGCCATCAAAGAAATGGCTTATGCCGATGAAAATCTGCTACGGCAGATCTTTCCCGCATATTCCTACAGCATGAAGCCATCCCACCAGCTCGCGCTCGCTCAGATCCTTTTCAGTTTTCATCGTGAAGTCCTGGGCGCCGGTTATGACTGTGATGCCGTCTTGAAAGCAGCCATAAACCGCGATCCTGATTTTCCCGATCGCCAACGCTGGGAGGTTTTGAGAACTCTCGAGGGCTATTACCGGAACATCCTCCAGGGGTGTGGCCTTTGGGATGTTCATTTCGCTCGGCAAGAGGCCCTGGCAAACAATGAATGTCATACCGACAAGCATATCTTGCTTGTGGGCCTGGTGGATTTGCCTCAGATCGTTCGCAACATGTTGCGGCAACTGGAGGGATGCGTTACAGCCCTGGTTATCGCTCCAACAAGCCTTCATGACCGTTTCGATGACCTTGGGTGTCTGATTCCCGAAAGATGGCAGGAGCTTCCGGTTGCCATTCCTCCCGAAAGGATCACCGTCTGTCAGCAACCCATCGACCAAGCCGAGGCCGTCATTGATACACTCGCCCAGTGGGGTGAACGTTTCACTGTGGAAGACATTACCATCGGACTGCCAGAAGAAGGCTTGCTTCCAATTGTGAGCGAAGTTCTGGAACGGCATAACCTACCGGGCCGTTTTGGTCCAGGACAACCGATCCTTCGGACCCCGGTCTGGGTCCTGATCCAGACGCTTCGGGAGTTTCTCAGCCAGCCGACCGTCCAGGCCTTTGCCGCGGTGTTACGTCATCCTCAGGTCGAGAAGTGGCTGCGGACGCATGACAATATGGACCAGGATTTCCTTACGGAAATGGATTGCTGGATCGCCGAACGGCTTCCCCTGCTTATGGACGCTGCGGCCATGGCAGGAGAAACCGGTACGATCAAGGAAATCTGGCAAATCCTCTGGGACTTTCTTCAGCCAGAACAATGGTCGAAATCTCAGCCGATTGCCGTCACCAGTGAGATGATCCGCGGCTTGTTGACGGCGTTCTTCGGTCAAGCCGATGATCCCGACGGCTATGTCCATAATCCGCGGATTCTCGAGATTTGCCAAAAGATTTTGGAGACCGTTCAGGGTTGGGAACGTGTACCTGAGTCGCTTCGGGGTCAACTGCCCTGGGAGGCAACGCCTCTCGATATTCTGCGCTGGCTTGAACAGCAATTGTTTCACGAACGAATCGCGGCGGAACCGCAAGAGGCTTGTATTGAATTGATGGGCTGGCTGGATATCCCCTGGGACGATGCCCCATGTGCCATTGTCACAATGGTTAATGAAGGCTACATCCCGTCGGCAATCAGGAGCGATCCTTTCTTACCACCTCGCTTGCGCGAGTCCCTTGGTATTGACGACAATCTGCGCCGATTTGCCCGCGACGCCTATAACCTCAGCTTGCTTGTCTCCTCACGAGAGGAATACCAGCTCATTGCCGGACGGCAGAATCTGGAGGGGGATCCTCTCTTGCCGAGTCGCTTCTTGTTTGCTCCGGACGATAAAGTGATGGTTGAGCAAGTTCGAGAATACTTCGGGCTGGGAAACCAGCCGATTCGACGGCGTCCGCCACGTTGGAACACCGCAGCTTCGGACGATCAACATTTACAGCCGCCACGTCCACAATCTGTGGAGCCGATCACCGAAATCCGGGTGACTCAATTTCGCGATTACCTGTCCTGTCCTTATCGGTTTTATTTGCGACATATCCTCCAACTTGCCACCGCAGAC
>Ga0068707_1003667_pt1 | contig 10683 bp, 9 predicted proteins | sample YNPNPMetaG_FD_66600 | JGI IMG/M metagenome (GOLD analysis project Ga0068707, IMG submission 66600) | Anoxygenic and chlorotrophic microbial mat microbial communities from Yellowstone National Park, USA - YNP NP MetaG | ecosystem: Environmental > Aquatic > Thermal springs > Hot (42-90C) >... | reverse complement strand
TGACTATGGACCACCAGTAGCGCTTGAACATCTCTTCTTTCCTTTCGCGCTTGTCCCTCACGCTTCCCGCTTGCGTCCCTGAGCAACAGGCGCCCGACACTTCTGCGAGCGCCAGGCGCCTGTTCTACAGAGACGGCGGTTTACTTGAAGAACAACTGCTCGCCGCTGAAGTTCGCCGCGATGGCGAAGCCCGATTGCGGAACGTTGCCCATCCTGGCCGAGACGACCATCGGGTACTTCACGTTCTCAACGTAGTTGATGTACGGCAGATTCTCGCGGCACCAGGCCGTGCCCTCCGCCACGATCGCCTTGTACTCGTCCGAGCCGGAGATCACCTCCCAGCGGCGCTTGTCGATGTCGTACGCCTTCTTGGCCCAGTCGGGCGGCTCGATGCCCTCTTTGCCCTCGGTCGCCATCCAGCGATCCCACTCGCGGCCGGCGCGGTTCACGCTGCCAGAGACGGCGTCGTTGTCCCAGCCGCGATCATGGCTCCACATGACGGTGGCCTGAATCTGGTTGGCGTCCCACTTCTGGCCCCACAGGCTCGGGTCGATCTGCTTGACCGTCACCTTGATGCCGATATCCTTCAGATACTGCGCGGTCAGATCGGCGACCGGCGCGATGTCCGGCGCGTGCGCGCCGTGCTCGAGCAGGATTTGGATCGGTTTGCCGCTCGGATAGAGACGAGTGCCCTCGGCGTCCCGCTGGGTCAGGCCCATCTCATCCAGGAGCGCATTCGCGGCGGCCGGGTCATAGCGGGAGTACTCCTCGCCCACCAGCTCCAGCGGCAGCGACGCGTAGCCGTAGTAGACATTGTCGATCAGTTCCTGGCGGTTGATCGCCAGGCTGACAGCGCGGCGGAAGCGGATGTCCTGCGACACCTGGCGCCAATCGGGATCGTCGAAAGTCTGGTTCAGGCGCAGGCCCGAGGAATCCACGTGCATGTCGGTCAGCACCACGCGGAACCCGGCCTTCTCTTCGTTCTCCTTGTAGAGCGGGATCTTCACCAGAGCGGTGGACTCGCGCATGAAGTCGATCTCGCCCGTCAGCAGCTTGAGGTTCAGCATTTCGACATTCTCGACCTGCTGCGAGACGATCTTGTCGAAGTAGGGCAGTTGCTGGCCGGCGCTATCCACCTTGAAGTAGTAGGGGTTGCGTTCCCACATCAATACGCTGGGATTGCCGGAGGCCTTGGGGATCCATGGGTACAGGCCGGGGTAGTCCACGCAGCGCGGGTTGGTCATATCCCAGTTCTGGCAGCGCTTGTTGGCGAAGTACTGCCACCACTCATCCTTGAGGTTCATCTGCGCCATTTCCGCCTGCATCTCTTCCAGCGGCGTGTACTTGATGTGGAACTTCTTGAGGTGATGCGCCGGGTTGATGACCAGAGTATAGCCCTTCCATCCCTCGATCCACATGTTGCGGATGAACCCACCGTACGGCTTCGGGAAGCTGATCTTGAAGGTGTAGTCGTCGATAATAGTCAGCGTCCCCTTCTCGCCCTTCACCGAGAAGCCGACGCGGAACTCGTTCGGCAGGCCCGTCGGGTAGAGCATCTCGTTGCCGTACATGTCCTCGAAGGTGAAACGAACATCCTCCGTGGTCACCGGCTGCCCATCGGACCACTTGAGGCCCCGACGGATCGTGAAGGTGAAGTCCTTGTTGTCGTTCTCCACCTTGTAGCTCTCGACCACGTTGGGGAGGATGCCCTCCATCCCGATGCCCTGGCCCTGGAGCATTGCTTCGTCCATCATGACGAAAACGTCCGGGTTCCAGTTGGCCACGCTATGGCCCACACGCAGCGTGCCGCCGTACTTGCCAGGCTGCCAGTCGGGCAGGTCCTGCTCGGAGATCAGGACCCCCTTGTCCACAACGAACGGCTCCAACGGCAACCGCTCATCCACCGGCGGCAGCTTGCCAGCCTTCACCAACTCGGCCAGCATCGGCGCTTCCGAGTACTTGCCAGCCGGCGCAGCCGCTGGCGCCTCCGCCGGTGCTTCCGCCGCTGGCGCTTCGGCCGCTGGCGCTGCCGTGGGCGCAGCCTGCCCGCCGCACGCGGACAAGACCATCGCCAGCACGATGACTATGGACCACCAGTAGCGCTTGAACATGTCCCTTCCTCCCATCATGGAGCAACTATAGGCCGCTTGCGACGGCCAAAAACCACGCCATCAGTAGAATCGCTTCGTTTCTGCGTCTGCCTGAAGCCACCTCCTTTCGGGGAAGCTCCCTCTTGCCCAAAAGCGCCTGAACAGCCAAAACTGCTAAGGGAACAGGCAACGGCATGTGAGATCGCACCGCTCGAAGGACTAGACGTCAAGTTGTACGCAAACGTGCGAAGCCAGGTCACACAGCCTGCGGTCGCGGCGGCAGCACCCGCTTGCCTTCAGGCTGCATACGACAGTGCAGAGCAGAACGAATTGCCGGTTGGGTTGGAGAAAGCGGCAAACAGATCGCAGCTACGCGGCATTGGCCCACCAGAGAAATGCTCAACCTCATCGAAGATACGGGCTGTTTTCCAAGGCACATGCGGGAAGTTGTAGGGGATCAGGAAGGTACCGTTGATTTGCCTGAGACCACATTGCAAACAAGGGAAGGACCGGCAACAAACCTGGCACACCATACCGCCGCCTGGTCGACCTGAGCACGCGAGCTTTGATAAAATCGGTGTTTTAGTAATACACTGTTTGAAACGGTTTGTCAAGTACCCCCGCCTGCGCGCCTTTGCTATTTCTACTGATGACATGGTATCATCTTCTCTCGCGGAGGCAACCGGTGATCAAGATCGCACCCTCCATACTGGCAGCGGATTACGCCCGATTGGCGGAAGAGGTCGAACGAGCCAGGGACGGCGGCGCCGATTGGATTCACGTCGACGTCATGGACGGCCATTTCGTGCCCAACCTGACGATCGGCCCCCCTGTTGTGGCCGCGCTGCGCCAGGCGACGGACCTGTATCTGGATGTGCACCTGATGATCGAGGAGCCGGAACGCTATGTCGAAGCGTTCCGCAAAGCGGGCGCCGATGGGCTGACCGTCCACGTTGAGGCGACGCCGCATCTGCATCGCCTCGTGCAGCAGATTCGTGAGCTGGGCGCGACCCCCGGCGTCTCCCTCAACCCGGCGACGCCGTTGGGCACGCTGGAGGAGATCCTACCCGACGTCGACCTCATCCTGGTGATGACGGTCAACCCGGGCTTCGGCGGACAAAGCTTCATCCCGGCCACCCTCGACAAGGTGCGCCGGCTGCGGAAGATGTTGCAGGAGCGCGCGCTATCCGCCCTGATCGAAGTCGACGGCGGCGTCGATATCGTCACCGCTCCGCAGCTCGTGGCCGCCGGCGCCCAGGTGTTGGTCGCCGGCACCGCCGTCTTTCGCGCTCCCGACGGGGTGAAGGGCGCGATCGCACGCCTCCGTCGCAGCGCCAACGACGCATGACGGCGGCGACAGACGACAAAATCGCCAGCGTCCCTTGCGAGCGCTGGCGATTCTGCGGAAAGAAAGCGTTGGAAGCGATACAGCAGACGGGATCAGTCAACCTTCTGCATGGTCTTAATACATTTGGTGCACAGAACCATGCGCCGAGGCCGTCCCTGCTCAAACACCAACGTGCGCTGGATGTTCGGCCGCCATTGCCGATTGGTGCGGCGCTTGGAATGGCTGACGTTATGCCCGAATTGCGGGGCCTTGCCACAACGTTCGCACTTCGCCATCTGATATCACCTCTCTCGAAAAGCTGCGACGACGCAACTGTGCACCGCTCGGGCAGCGAACTCGCCGTAGCCCAGAAGGACACAAGACCTGACGCTGCGAGACGACGGTGGACAGCTACGCGACGACTGGGGCATCCGCCCCGCCGACAACGGCAGTCATCTTACCATAGGCCAGCGCAAAGGGCAAGATGAGGGTAGTATGACCGAAAAAACCTCTCTAGGGAAGATCGATATTTCCCCGGACGCGATCGCCGCCATCGCCAGCGCCGCCGTCCTCGAATGCTACGGCGTCGTCGGCATGGCCAGCAAACACCCCCTCGATGGCCTGGCCGAGCTGCTCCAGCGCGATCGTGCCCGCCGCGGCGTCGAGGTGAGCATGGTCGATGGACGCATCATCGTCGATCTGTATGTGATCGTCGAATACGGGACCCGTATCTCGGAGGTAGCATACGGGGTTATGAATCGCGTCAAATTCAGCCTGGAACAGGCCCTCGGCGTCCCGATCGCTGAAGTCAACGTTCACGTGCAAGGGCTGCGCGTGAGCGACGGCAGTTGAGGCCTGGTGGGAGGTATGCGGACCTTGAACGTCGATAGCGACCTCGCGGGCGCAGCCCGTCCCCTGCGCCAGGGGACGCCGGACAACCCGGAACAGCCGCCCCTGCGCATCAAATATCCCGCAGGCGCGACGATCACCGCGCTCGACGGACAAGACCTGCGCGCGATGCTGTGCGCAGCGCACGCGAACCTGGAGCGGCATCGCGACGCCATCAACGCCCTCAACGTCTTCCCGGTCCCGGACGGCGACACCGGCACCAATATGCTGCTGACGATGCAGGCCGCCTGCCAGGAAGTGATCTCTCTGCCCCAACCGACAGTGGGCACGTTGTTGCAGCGCGCGGCGCACGGCGCGCTGATGGGCGCGCGCGGCAATTCGGGCGTCATCCTGTCGCAGATCCTGCGCGGCATGGCGCGCGCCCTCGATGGAAAGGCGCTGTGCACCGCCGCCGATCTGGCCAAGGCCCTCGCCGAAGGCGCCGAGACCGCCTACAAAGGGGTGTCCAAGCCGGTCGAAGGCACGATCCTCACCGTCGCCCGCCGCGCCAGCGAGGCCGCCCAAAAGGCCGCTTCCATGGACGAAGACCTGCGCTTCGTCCTGGAGCGCGTCGTGCACGCCGCTGGCGAGGCGGTCAATGAAACCCCCTCGCTCCTCCCCGTGCTGGCCAAGGCCGGCGTCGTCGACTCCGGCGGCCAGGGGCTGTACGTCCTTCTCGAAGGCATGTTCCGTTCCCTGCAGGGCGAGGCGATCGCCGCGGCGGCCGACGCGCGTGCGGCCGCCGCCTTCGAGGCCGTCGACGAATGGGGCTATGATATCCAGTTCCTGCTGCTGCCGCACAGCCCAACCACCGACGAGATGACCCTGCGCGAGCGCCTGGCCATGCTGGGTGGGGAGAGCATCGTGGTCGGCAGCAGCGGGCCAGTGATCAAGGTCCACGTTCACCACGCAGACCCCGGGCCGATCCTCTCGTTGGGCGCGTCCCTGGGCCACCTGGACGACATCGTCGTCGAGAACATGACCCTGCAGACGTTGCGACGACGCGGCCAGGCGCCCGCTTCCACAACAGCCAATGTTCCGGCGGCGCCTGCCTCCCCGGCCTCCACCATCAGCATCGTCGCCGTGGCGCCCGGAGATGGCCTGCAGAGCGTCTTCCGCAGCCTGGGCGTCGACGCGATCGTCGCTGGCGGGCAGACGATGAACCCCAGCACCCAGGAGCTGTTGGCCGCCATCGCTGCCGTCCCTGGGTCCGAGGTCATCGTCCTGCCGAACAACAGCAACGTCATCCTGGCCGCCCAACAGGCGCGCGCGCTCAGCTCCAAACAGGTCGTCATCGTCCCCAGCCGGACGATCCCCCAGGGCATCAGCGCGCTCCTCGCCCACAACCCTCAGGCGACGCTGGCGGAGAATGCGCAGGCGATGGAAGCCGCCCTGCAGATGATCGAGACGGGCGAGATCACCGTCGCTGTGCGCGACGCCGAGTTCGACGGCATCCAGGTCAAGGCGGGCGATGTGATCGGCCTGCACAACGATATCCTCAGCGCGCGCGGACGCACAACGCAAGAGGTCATGGAACAGCTCTTGCGTCAGATGAACGCCGCCGACGCCGAGATCATCACGATCTACTACGGGAAGCCCGTCTCCACCCAGGAAGCCCAGGCCCTCGCCGACGCCGTGCGTGCGCTCTACCCCGACCAGGATGTCGAACTGATCGACGGGGGACAGCCACACTATCACTATATCTTCTCGGTCGAGTAGCTTAACGGAGTGGTCCCTTGGCAACCATCAAGATCGTCACCGACAGCAACGCGCACCTTCCTCCCCAGCTACACGAACAACTGGGGATCGAGGTCATCCCTTTACAAATCCACTTCGGCAACCGCGTGTACCAGGAAGGGGTGACCTTGAACGCCGAGCAGTTCTTCCGACAGGTCGAGAGCCTCGCCGACCTGCCGACTGCGACCGCACCCTCTGTGCCTGCCCTGACCAATGTCTACACGCGCCTCTGCCGCCAAACCGACCAGGTGCTCTCCATCCACATGTCGAGCAAGATGATCGATATGTGCGCGAACGTCCAGGCCGCCATCCAAAGCCTCCTCGGACGCTGCCGCATCCAGGTCATCGACTCGCGCACGACCTCGGTCGGATTGGGGATCCTCGTCGAGGCCGCGGCGCGCGCGGCGCGCGCGGGCCGATCCATGGACGAGATCGTCCGCCTTGTGCGCGGGATGATCCCTCATATCTACGCGGTCTTCTTCGTGGAGACGCTGGACTATCTCGAGCGCTCGCGCCGCATCGGTCAGGCGCAGGCCATCCTGGGCACGATGTTGGGCATCAAGCCCCTGCTCATGATCGAGGAAGGGGAGGTGATCCCGCTCGAGAAGGTGCGCACCCGCGCGCGCGCCATCGACAAGCTATTCGAGTTCATCTGCGAGTTCACGCGCATCGAGCAGGCCGCGATCCTTCAGCATAACTTCAGCGAAGAGACCTCGATCCTGCTCGAGCGGCTGGAGACGACCTTCCCCGACCGCGAGTTTCCGGTCTACACGTATGGCCCCTCGCTGGCTACCCACTTGGGTCCCAGCGCGATGGGCGTGATCGTCTATGAAGGAATGCGATGAGCGACGCGTTCGAGCGATTGCAAAAGATCCTCGCCCTGGAGGAACGCCAGGGCTTCCGCAATAAAGCTGTGATCGGCGGCCTCGATAAATTCGCCGCGCGCTGGGAGGCCGACGCCCTCAACCAGGCGAAGACCCCCGATCAGCGCATCGAGGTGCAGGCCATCGTCGCCTTGCTCATGGGCTATCCTACCCTCGAGGACCCGGCTGCGCGCGCGCGCGTGGTCAACGATATCCTCGCGCGCGCCCAGCGCGTGCTGCGCGGCGAGCCAGCGGTCGCGCCGACGCTCGTGGAAGCGCCTACCGCCCCCGCCGCCGAAGAAGTCGCGACGGCACCCGCGGTCGAAAGCCCCCCACCGCCTGCCGAGCCAACGCCGCCGCCGCCGCCACCCGCCGCCGTCGAGGCCGCTCGCGCGGCGCCCAGCGAGCCACCCCGGCCAGCGCCCCTCCCACCTCCCGCGGCGCCGCCGAAACTGGGGTTGGAGGCGCCGGTCACTCGCCTGCCTGGCGTCGGCCCCCGGTACGCGCAACTCCTCGCCAAACTGGGCATCGTCACGATTCGCGATCTGCTCTGGCACTTCCCGCGCCGCTACGAGGACTACAGCGCGCTGAAGCTGATCAGCGAGCTGACCCTGAACGAAGAATGCACCGTCATCGCCAATGTCTGGGAGGTGCAGAGCCGCAAGGCGCGCAACGGGCGCGAGATCGTGCAGGCCATCGTCGGCGATAGCACGGGGACCATCCAGGTCACCTGGTTCAACCCCTATATGCTGCGCCAGATCAAACAGGGCCACACCGTTGTCCTCAGCGGCAAAATCGACGTCTACTTCGGCCGCCTGGTGATGAACAACCCGGCCTGGGAGCCGCTCGATCGCCAGCTCATCCATACCGGACGCCTGGTGCCGATCTACCCGATGACGCAAGGGGTGAGCGCGCGCTGGCTGCGCCGGCTGATCAAGCAGACCGTCGATGCCTGGGCGTATCAGATCGAAGATTATCTGCCGCGCGCAGTGCGCGAGCGCCAGCGTTTGCCCTCCCTGGGCGAGGCGCTGGCTCAGGCCCACTTTCCCGATACCCAGGAACGCCTGGCCCAGGCGCGACGCCGTCTGAGCTTCGAGGAGTTTTTCTTCATCCAGCTCGGCATGTTGCGTCAACGCCAAAAGCGCCAACAGGAGCCGACGCTGCCCCTGCCCGCCTCGCCCGCGCTCTGGGAAACGTTCGCGTCGGCGCTGCCGTATGCCCTGACCGGCGCCCAGCAGCGCGCGTTGCGCGAGATCGCTGATGACCTCGCTCAGACACGGCCGATGAGCCGCCTCCTGCAGGGGGACGTCGGCTCCGGCAAGACCGTCGTGGCCGCTGGCGCCATGTGGATCGCCATCAACCATCGCGCGCAGGCCGTGCTCATGGCCCCCACTGAGATCCTGGCCGAGCAGCATTACCGCAACCTGAGCCGCCTCTTCGCGCAGTTGCCCCATCCCGACGGGCGCCCTGTGACCGTGGCATTGCTCACCGGCAGCCGGAGCGCGTCGGAGAAGGAGGAGACGCGCGCTGCGATCGCCGCGGGCGCTGTCGATATCGTCATCGGCACCCATGCCCTGATCCAGGAAGGGGTGACGTTCGCGCGGTTGGGGCTGGCCATCATCGACGAACAGCATCGCTTCGGCGTCGCCCAGCGCGCGGCGCTGCGCGAGAAGGGATATAACCCTCATCTGCTCGTGATGAGCGCGACCCCCATCCCACGCACCCTCGCGCTGACCCTCTACGGCGACCTGGATTGTTCCGTGCTCGATGAGATGCCCCCCGGCCGCCAGCCGATCCGCACGCGTTGGCTGCGCCCTGTCGAACGCGAACGCGCCTACGACTTCCTGCGCCGTCGCGTCCACGAGGGGCGACAGGGGTTCATCATCTGCCCGCTGGTGGAAGAGTCGGAGACGAGCGACGCCAAAGCGGCGGTCGCCGAACACCAACGTCTGCAAGAGGAGGTGTTCCCCGAACTCAAGCTGGGCCTGCTGCATGGCCGCATGAAGGGGGAGGAGAAAGATGCGGTGATGCAGGCCTTCGCGCGCGGCGAGATCGACATCCTGGTGGCGACCTCGGTCGTCGAGGTGGGCATCGACGTGCCCAACGCGACCGTGATGCTGATCGAGGGGGCGGAGCGCTTCGGCCTGGCGCAGCTCCACCAGTTCCGCGGGCGCGTCGGGCGCGGCGAACATCCGTCGTACTGTATCCTGCTGTCGGACGCCGATGCTGGCCCCAGCGTCGAGCGCCTGGCGGCGATGGAGGAGACGCAGGACGGGTTCGTCCTGGCGCAAAAAGACCTGGAACTGCGTGGACCTGGGGATTTCATTGGCACGCGCCAGTCGGGGTTGCCGCCGCTGACCATGGCCCGTTTGAGCGATGTTCCGACGCTGGAAGCGGCGCGCGCCGAGGCCGAGCTGGTGTTCGCCGCCGATCCCGACCTGGCCGCGCCCGAGCATCGGCTTTTGCGCAAGCAGGTTGTGCGCTTCTGGCACGGGCGCGGCGATCTGAGCTAAGAGAGAAGGAGCGCCATGCCTATCGCCCTCTACCCGGGCACTTTTGATCCGGTTCACTACGGCCACATCGACATCGCCACCCGCGCGGCGGCCCTGTTTCAGCGGGTCATCGTCGCCATCTACGATAGCCCGGCCAACAAGCGCGTGCTCTTCTCGACCGAAGAACGCGTAGAGCTGATGCGACGGGCGATCAGCCATCTACCCAACGTGACGGTGATATCGTATAATGGATTAACTGTCCATTGCGCCCGCGCGGTAGGAGCTGCGGTGGTGGTGCGCGGGCTGCGGACTCTGGCCGATTACGAGTTCGAGTTTCAGGTCGCGATGACCAACCAGAAGCTGGCACCGGAGATCGATCTGATCACGTTGATCACGCGCTCGGAGTATGCTTACCTGAGCGCCTCGATCTTGAAAGAGGTCGCCGGCCTGGGAGGGGATATCAGCGAGATGACGCCGCCGCACGTCCAGGAGGCGTTGCGCCGTCGCTTCCAGGAACTGGGCGAGACGCCCAGCCGCCAGGTGCCGAAAGCCCGCTTGCGCGATCAGCGGGCCATCGGACGCGAGTGACGCTGGTCGACCGCGCCAGCATGAGAGGGGGTGATCCTCATCGAAATCCTGCAACTTGTCGATCAACTCGAGGCTGTCCTCAACCGGGGCTGGCGTGTTCCCTTCTCATCGAGTCTGGTGGTCAATGAGGAGGAGTGTTTACGGCTCATCGATCAAATGCGGATGTCGGTCCCGGACGAGATTCGACAGGCGCAGCGCGTCTTGCAGCAACGCGATTACATTCTGGCGCAGGCCGAAGAGCAGGCGCGCCAGATCCTCAGCGAGGCGCAGGCGCAACAGGTGAACCTGCCTCCGGGTCAGAGCCAGATGTCGGGGCAAGACATCATCGTGGCCGCGCAACAACGCGCCGCCTCGATCATCGCCGAGGCGCGCCGTCGCAACGAGCAGATGCGCCGCGAGGCGGACGAGTACGCCCTTAACGTCCTGCACGAGCTGACGCGGCAACTCGAAAGCGCCCTGACCCAGGTTCGCAACGGCATCCAGGCCCTGACCGCCTCTCAAGAGTCGGCATCGGCGGGCGAACGGACAGAGCGAGGCGCGGAGGGGAGCGAGTAACAAAGCGCGCGCGATTTTGACACCCTACCCCCTCTGTCCTATAATCGGCTGATGGGCCTGGCGCTGGCGGGTTGAAGCAGCGGTGAAATGGCGGGGAAGGGATGCGTTACAACGTCTCGCAGCTTTTGAAAGAGAGCACGGGC
>Ga0068707_1003666_pt1 | contig 10683 bp, 16 predicted proteins | sample YNPNPMetaG_FD_66600 | JGI IMG/M metagenome (GOLD analysis project Ga0068707, IMG submission 66600) | Anoxygenic and chlorotrophic microbial mat microbial communities from Yellowstone National Park, USA - YNP NP MetaG | ecosystem: Environmental > Aquatic > Thermal springs > Hot (42-90C) >... | reverse complement strand
CGGGCCGGTCATCCGGTCGATGTATACGACCCAGCGTGGCACCTCGCCGAGGGTGGGGTGGGGTCCCCGTGGGCGCTCGGTACAGATTCGGATGATGCACGGGGTATCGACCAGGCTCCTGGGAGGCTCCTTGAACTTGAACTTGATGCTCCTCCAGCCTCCGAGGGTGGGCGGCTCTACGCCCCTGCCCCGGTAGTAATAGTCGTGCTCCCAGCGGTCTTTCTCTTTTGCGCTGACCTCATACCAGCGTGCCCGGAGCCGGGCGCTCCCGGTCGCCAGGTCGAGGAGACCGTAGGTCTCTCCCTTCCCCTTGACCCTCGTCAACTTATCGACGAGGGTCCTCGTCACGATAGCGAAATTCTTATGCAACATGTCGCACCTCCCTGAGGACTCGCAAGGCCCTGAGCCTTGCTTGTTTTGCGGCCTGATAGCTCAGGCCGACCTTCTCTGCAGCGGAGCGCAGATCTTCGCCGCAGAATTCGGTCAGGACAAACAGAATGGCCCCCCTCATCGCGGCCATTCGGCCTCGCTCGCCGGCGCGGCATGCTCGGGAGCGAAGCAGTAAGCCGTACACTTCCAGGGCCATCTGCTCCTCCACGGATTTTGCCGGGCCGGGCAGAAAAATCCCCTCTGCGCGGGGCTCTTCAGCAAGGTACCAACCCCCTGGCCCCCCGTTACCTGTCGAGCTCTTCCGACAGGCGTAGGCCAGCGAGGCCTTGTACAGATCCCTGTACGCCGCCCTCAAAAAAGAGACGCCCTCCAGGCCCCTATGCGCCCAAGCAGCAGCGCGGGCCTCCTGGAGAGCGTCCTCTCTGAACTGCTCCCAGAAGAGCGGGAATCGCCTCCGGCACATGGCCACGGCGATTTTTTCTTTGCTCACTTCCCTCTTCACTGGGATTTTCCCCCCCTTCAAGTTTTGATCCCAGGATAATATACGCTCCGTATATTGTCAAGAGAAAAAATGCATGGTGAGGCCAAGATTTTTGCGGGGACGAGACCACACTATGTAGGGGGTTTGGGGCGCTCAGCCACAATATGTTGCGTGAGGATCTCGATGGGCTTGGGGATCGGGTGGATGCCCCTCTCCCAGCGGTAGACCGTGGTCACGGTGACGCCCAGGAACTCTGCGAGCTCGCGCCTCGTGAGACCTAGCTCCTTGCGGATTTTCTCGAGCTCTTCTCCCGTCACGGGACGTAGCACTCCGTCATGTTCCCCTCGATCGTGTGCCAGTAGGGCGGCCGCCAGGGCATATAGCGTATCTCGCCCCGAAGAGGAGTGTCAACCTCGTTCACGGGAATCGGCCTCATGACAGAATACTCGCAGAAGCAAGACCAGTCCTCGTGCCAATACCCGACGTCCACGGCCCTTACTTCCCCAAAACCCTGGGATCTCTTTTTGCCGATCGAGGCCAAGCCCGCAAGGAGCCTCTCCACCTCCTCCTTGCAGCCGAAAGCCCAGAATTCCACCTCGGTCGCCGGGACGATCCGAAGCGGCATGGCGTAAGAGCGGAAGTGGCCGCTTTTGTGGGAGACGCGCTCGGCGCCGCGGAACTTGACCCAGTCATCCTCCTCGTGCCACCGCTTGTGCCAGACCGCCACGGAAGAGTACGGACAATCGAACACTCCGGCACTTGCGGCCCAATAGCGGAGCTTCTCGCCCCGCTCCTCGAGGGGCAGGGGCACATCGAGTTCCTCCATGTGGATCGCCTCGTCGCGTGGTATCGGCCCGCTGAAGAGATCGAGGATCACTCGATACGCCAGGATGGCATCGAGCATCACATAGTCGGACACCGCAACGGGTGTCCTGAGGGCGATCCTCACCCGGAGGGGGCTCTTGCTCATGGAGGCGTAGAGCTCTCTCCTTTTTTCCAATGCTTCTCGGATCTTAGACATATCTCCTCACCTCCGGGAACATAGCGGCAAAGCGGTTGAAGAGCTCCGGGTACTCGGCCTTGAGCCAGGCCATGCGGCCGGCACTCAGCATGGTGCCCCCGCCGTAGGGGGCGATCCTGATCTGCTCCCTGGACCGCATGCCGGTGCGGTCATACGCGGGGTGGTGCGGCACCCCGCGCGAGGAGAGATAGGCCCAGACATCCTGCTGCGTCCACCAGGCGATGGGGTAGGCGTGGGTCAAGCCGTCTGAGGCGTGGTAGTGGATCTCCCCGGCCGCGGCCAAGTAGTTTCTGCGGGCCAGGGACTCATCGGCCCGCAGGCCAAGAAAAAGCAGGTCGAGGCCCAAGTTTGCGGCAGCAAACCGGGCGCACTCGGCCGTCATGGCCCGGGCCACATCCTTCCAGCTGTAGGTCACAGCCTCGGTCTCGGGCCCACGGTAGCCCCACTGGCCGCAGTGCTTGTAGATCTCCAAGAGGCTCATGCCCGGCTCTATGATCGTGAGCTCCACCCCTAGCCTCTCGCATGTGGCACGGACGAAGGGGATGGTCTCCGGGTACTCCAGGCCCGAGTCGTACATGACTGCCCTCACCCCGCTTGCCTGCTCGCAGACAAGCTCCAAAACGGCAAGTGAGTCCTTGCCGCCAGAAAAAGCGACAGCAGGCCTTTTCGATTGGGCGAGAGCTCGCGCCACTACGCCTCGAGCTCTCTCGAGCCGCCGCTTGAACGGCTCGAGAGATGCCCAGATCTTATCGCTTTTCTCCGCCGGTGATGCCCCCTGCATCCCCTCCTGGCGAGGGTTTTGGGGTCGGGGGTTGGGGTCTTTCCGCCATCTCACAGTCCCTCCTCTAGTTTTCGCAAGTAGTTGATTATGCCATCCTTTTTCTCGCTCAAAAACGCGAGATAAGGAGCCGGGTCGGGCCAGGGTTCCTCGTACTCCAACTTCACCTTGCCGTGTCCCTTGCCGCTCATGCCGCCCAGGGTGCCGTCTTCCTCCAGAAGCTGCATCATGCGGCCCAGGCAGCTCAGCTCCAGCTCGTTACAGTTCTCGGCGTGCAGCGTGTGGTCCAGCACCACCCCAGGCACGAGCACCTCCACCGTGTACTTCATCTGCTGGCGCTGCTCGTCCTCGCCACGCTCTGGCTTGTCCTCCAGGTCGTCCCGTCTGGTGTAGTAGACCTCATCCAGCATGCTCCAGACAGACTGCTCGGAATGTATGCCCGTATAAGGCGCGAGCTCTTTGCAGATGGGCATCGCCACCCCGACCCTGAGCTTGCCCGCCACTATCCAGTTCTGGGCCGCAGTGCCGAGGAGGGAAAGCGGAGGCACATGCTCCCTGAGGGCGCGCCTCTTTCCCACCTCGATGTAGTCCTGCTTGGCCCCCGGCTTGAGGGAGCCGCCGCAGAAGATGAGGTAGTGTAGCTCGGGGCTGATCTCGCTCAAGCCGATCTGCTCCAGGAGATCGCGGCCGATCAAGCGGCGCAGCCGGCCGCGGAAGGCGTTGCCGCTATAGACCGGAAGGGGCACCTTGCGGCCGTCCACCATGAAGGCCATCCGGCGGAATTTGGTATCGACACTCAGGGTCACCTCGTCATTATGAGAAAGGGGAGAAAGCAGCCTGATCTTGCCTCGGTTCTTATAGATTCTCATGACTGTCCACTCCTTTCCAGATCTCTTGCGCCTGGCGAACAAGAAGCACCACGATGGCCGCCTCGTCGCGCAAGATGGCGAGAAGCTCTTCCTCCTTCCCGGAGCTGCATATCTCGAGGACGCGCGGGTCCGAGAGGGCTATGGCGCCCATCTTGTCCGCAAGGCGAGAGACGAACTCCGTAAGGGTCGCACAGTGCGCTGCACTTCGTATCTTCTGCTGAAACTCGTCGTAGATGCCCATCCTGCGGCGGGGGCTCACAGAGTCCCAATCCATCGCGCGCCAGACAGGGAGCACGAGCTCCGCTGCTTTGCGGTGAGTCGCTAGGGGATCATGTTCCGTCATCTTTGACCTCCTTTGTGAGTGCGTGGAGCAGGAGCTCCATCTCTGGTGTGCCTCGGACTTCTTCCAGCAGCGGGGCAGATTCCAGCCAGGCCTCGAGGCCGAGGCTTTTCAGCTTGCGCTGGCTTACTTGCCCCGCTGCCAGCTCCTGCTTCGTTATGCCGGCCAGGTAGAGCCGGCGCATGGCATCAAAAATCTGGGCATGGGAGCCCGGGCGGATCTCGGGCTCCAGGTCCTCCATGCGGATGTGGTATCTCTCCCGGGAGTAATTCACGCGCGCGCGGATCGCGTTGTGCTTCTTGTAGCTGCGTGTCACACAGAAGACAAAAGGCGGCTCGGGAGGGGAGAAGAGCACTTGGACCAGCTCCGAGCGGCCAAGAGGCTGGAGGCGCCCCGGGGTGCAAACAAAGGAGTTATGCCTGAGGCTTGCTTCACGCAAACAGAACACGCACGCCTCGCAGAGGGCCTCCGTGCGAACAAGATCCCAATTTGTGAACTTAGAAGAGAACTCGTACGGTGCCGCACCCTGCGCCCCGCAGATGCCGCAGGTGCTCTCTCCGATCTCCCTCGGGGGCCTGCCCCAGGCGGCGGTGAAGATCAAATGTGTTGCATGCATGTCATCTCCTTGTTCCTGCGCGCCTCTCGATGGCAAGCTCATCATAGCATGTCGTGACATCAGCATGAAGCCGGCCATAGTCGCTCCGCAAGCTCATGAGCTCCGCTTCGAGCATCCGGGCCTTCTCTGCAGCTATGATGGCAGAGCGGATAGAGAGCCCAGCCACCAAGACAAGGGCCACAAAGAGACAGACTTTCGAGATCTTGTTCAAGGCCTCCATCTCTCACCTCCCAGCTTTCTCGCAAACCAGAGGACTAGATCCGCGAGCTTCTCCCGCGCAAGCCTGGAGCCCGCAGAGGGCCTTCCAGTAGGGCTTGGACTCGGGGTCTGATGAGCGAGAAGCTTTTGCGCCTCGGCAGCCCTCGAGGCCTCGAGCCTGCGGCGCGACCGCTCTCTTCTTCGCTCACGCGAATAGCACGCAGTACAAAGTCCCCTTGCCTCTATGACCTTCTCCTCGAGACACCCCCTGCAGATATCCCTCCTCGCCATTTGTACCTCCTTGCTCCCCCAGGCGGCCAGACACGGCCTGCAACCTTCCGGGTCTTGCGTGCGTCTAATGAAGCACGCGGCCTTGGAGACTCGTCCCCTAAGCCTCGGGCAATAGAGTCCGTTCTCTTCAAGCCAGCGCTCTACGTCGCTGAATCCGCCCCGATGCGTGGCCTTCTCCTCCTTTCTCCCTTCGCCGCGGGCTTCCAGGGGCATGTCTCGCATGCAGTGGGCAAAATGGGCGGCGGGACAACGAGCCCGCCCCAGAAGGTCTCCGCAGGAAGATCTGCAATCCTGGGTCTTACGAGGAGTTCCCGGCACACACTCCTCGATGACCAGAGCCTGAGCCGCGGGCAGTAGAATGCGTTTTCTCTCATATCTCGGCTCCTTTCTTGACCATTTCCATAAGCTCCCTCACCTTTCTCGCGGCCTCCTCTCTCTCGAGAAGGCCCTCTTCGCCTTCGCCACAGGCCCTGGCCTCGGGGATGGAGGTATAGAGCCTCTCGCCCGGCTTGTCCGGTATCTCCAGCTTCGTGCACTTGGAAAGCCTTTCCGCGATCTCGTACGCGACCACGCGCAGGTAATTGTGATTCTTGAGGGGGAGATCGCTCGGAGGCTGGGCCAAGAGCTTCTCTATAGCCCGCGCCCATACGGCTGGGCTATTGGCCAAATGTGGCCTCGGCCCCCAGGAGATCTCTGGCGCCTCCACGAGGAGCTTCAGTTGCTCTAAGAGCCTGCACACCCTAGCCCAGAAGAGGCCCCTCCCCGCCTTCGGGCGAAAAAGCGACAGATATGGAAGAGCTAACCTGGCCACGTCTCGATCGAGCGTTGCAACAAGCTGAAGCGCACGGCGGGCATCCGCATCCGAAGCCCAGGCATCGGCAGATGCCTGCGCGCCGCATGAGGGGCATGTGAGTTTCATAGTCTCGTCCCCCCTCTTATGAAGGCCCAGAAGAGAAGGGCCAGGAAGGCCCAGACGATCACAGGGAACCACCACATGGCCTCACCTCGTACTTGAAGACCTCGATCTTCCGCCTGTCGCCCCCGATCGCCACAATGCGCTCGATGGGCCACGAGGCCACAACCCCGCGGTCGAGGCTCTTCGTGATCTTGATTGCCTCGAGCCAGCCCATCTCTTCCACCCTGTCCAGGGCATCGCGGGGGAGTTTGAGCTTGTCCTCGAGCGCGCGAAGAAGCGAGCCACAGCGAAGAGAGACTTTGTCGCCACCTGCGAAGATAGCGGCCTTCTCCTTTTTCATGAGCGAGAGAAGGTCCTTCTCTACCTGCGATAGCCACTCCCTCTGCTCCTCTATGAGGGGCTTGAAGCGCTCTTCCACCTTGCGCATCTCCTTTTCCGCCTCCTCCTCGAGGGCCCGGAGCCGCGATTGAATCCCGGCGATGTCCTCAAGGAATGCCTCGGCTTTCTCAAGCGGCGTCATCTTTTCCCTCCAAATTGAGCCTCAGCTGGCCGAGGAGCTCAGGCAGGCTCACGTTCTGGATCCTCGCGGCCTGAGCGAGCTTCCTCAGGCCCTGCGCCTTGAGTCTCTCCACGTAGTCCTTGAGCTCACTTCCCGCGGAGGCGAGGTAGTAGCCGCCACCAGCCGTTTTCGAGACCGAGCAGATCTTGACCCCCCTTCGCCTGAGGAGAGTGACCAGGTGTCTGAGCGCCCGTGTGTCGTTGATCCTATTTGTCCACGGCTCTCCGTACACAGCCTCGTAGAGCTCCGCCATGCCTATTGCGTTTTCCCGGCCCACGTGGCCCGAAAGCACTTCCAGGAGCCGGGCCCTCAGTTCAGATATGCTCTCCCGTCCCATCTTTTGTCCTCCTTCCAAGATATCGCTCACGGATGGCCTTGATCGCCTCGATCGCCTCGTATGCTTGCCTCTCTGTCAGAAAGCGAAGGTCCGAGACCGTCCAGCGCTTGAAGAGAAATTTCCGTAAGGTCGCCTTGGGGTCGGAAAAGGCAATCTCCTTCCAGAGCGCCTCGATGAGCCTGAGTTGCGCGGGGGATGCCATCCCGGGCCTGAACTCTCCTAGATCGTCCCACCTGCGGGGCCTCTCGGCCCTCGGCCTTCGGGGAGAGACCTTCTCGAGGTAGGCGATCACCCTCGATGCCTCGGCCCACGAGAGATCCCGACAGCTCCTTTTGCCCGTGAGCTTCCCTAACACGTCTCGATACGTGTCCTCATCGAGGGCCAGGTGCTTAGCCAAGATGTGGATCTTCGCGATTTGTTTTTTGCTTGCCACGTTTTTTCCTCGATGGCACCCTGGGAGTTTCGGGCCCGGGGTCCTTCTCGAGCATCCACCTCCCGCGGGTTACCTCGCGCAGAAAGCCGAGCCTTCTGAGCTCTTTCGTGTATTGCCTCGCGGAGACCATACTCGTCTCCGCGATAGAGGCGAGATCCTGCCTTGTGAAAGGGCCAACCTTCGCCAAAGCGCGAATCGCCCTCCACATGCGGGCCCGGGCGGAGCGAGGCCTCGTCTTCGTCTGAAGAAGCCGCTCTATGCCGGCTTTCGATCGATAGACGAACTCTGTCGCTATGCCGCCCCGCTGGGTCTTTCTCTGATACTTCGCGACGACTGTGACGGCCCCGGCCTTGGCGAGCTCTGTCATCACGCCGAGGATGCGCTTTCTGTCGTAGCCGAGAGCACAGACGAGATGAGACAGGCTCACGAACTCCACAGGGCTCGAAGACAGCTCCCCGACTATCTCCTTCTTCAGGCTCATGCCGCACCCCTTCCCTGCAGGACGCGCGGCTTGAAGCCTTTCACCACACTTCCTGGCATCTGCGCGGTCCTACCTCGCCAGGCGCGCTCCGCATGATGTATGTATCTGATGACATCTGCCATCATCTTGCAGTTCTGTGAGATGACATCTATGGCATCGTCGCTGAGAGGCACCTCGCAGAGCTGGCGCAGGATGGCCGGGACTTCGTCCGGCGTGAGATCCCGAAACACAATGTTGTGGGCGAACCTCCTCCACACAGCCTGGTCCTGGAGGACAGCGCGGGCTATGTGGCTCACGCCAAGAAACACGACGGGCACGCGAGAAAGATCGTGTATGTCCCGAATCGTCTTGATGGAGCCCTGATCGAGGTAGTCCGCCTCATCGATAAGGAGCGGCTTCCCGTGCGCCCTGAGGGCCTCGATCACTTGCTCGGCCATGAGGTCGGTGCGGTAGGCCGGCTTTTGGCCGCACTCCCATATGATCTCGCGCAGCACCATCCTGAAGTTCCCGCGCCAGTAGTACTTCGCGCGCAGGTAAATGGCCCCGGATGTGGCCGCATACCAGATCGCGGTGCGCGTCTTGCCCCGGCCGGCGGAGCCAGTCACTAGGACCATCTTGTCCGCATCTGCGGGAGCTGCCACGATGTCGTTCATGGCGTTGACGAAAGCTGAGACATTCGCTGTCTGGACGAATATCTGCCTCATTCGCCACCTCCCCCTTCGCTTGCCTTTTTCGCCATCCAGCGATACGGCTGGAGGGCATCGTACTTGACGAACATGAGCTCGTATTCCCGTGTCTTCTCGTACTCCTCTTTCCACTTTTGGGTGGCTTCGCAGATGGGAAGTCCCTTCCACAGCCTCTCCTTGTGGATCCACACATACTTGCGCCACCCGTCGATGAAGAACGGGTCATCCCCCTCCCAGAAGACTGGCTCCCAGTCTGGGTCGGGCACACAGGATGGGTCTCTGGAGGGATCGGGGAGAGCGATGATCTGGGCAGGAGCTTCTCTCTCGGGTGGGGCAGGCGGGGTTTCTTCCATGTCCTGGAAGTCAAGGTCGGCAGCGATAGGTGGCCCCACCTCGACTCGCTCTCCCTTAGGAGGTAAGATTGCGGGCTTCATCTTCTCTTTGTATTCGAGATAGCGCTTGAAGTTTCGATCCACGGGGCCATCCTCCAGGGCCTCCCTCTGCGCCCGGATCATCTCCTTGATGGCCTTTTTTCTCTTCTTCTGTGCGTCGACGATCTCCTGCACCGTGAGGCCCGCGGCGGCCACTTCGCGCGCCTCGCACAGGTATCCTCGCGCATCCCAAACGTGGATACGTGATGCGTCCATCATGTCCACCCGCACCTGGAGGTATTGGCCGTTATAGTCCAGGAGGGCCGGGTGATAGTATACGAGTTCCTGCCCGTGGATGGTGCGCCGGATAGCGCCTTGCCTCACTCTCATGGTGCGGGCGGGCATGAGGAGCAGATCGAGCTGTCTCTCATCGGCGACAACTCGAGGCTGCCAACCTGGTTTTTGGAACGCCTCGCGGGGCCTCTTGCCCAGCGACCGGTGGACCTCTTCCTCGTAAGCGGAAGCGATCCACTTGTCCATGAGCCCTTGGACCTCCTCGGGCTCATAGTTGAGCCTTATCACCTCGGGCCTCGTCAGGAGGTTATTCCCCGTGAAGCCCGTAAGCTCGCTGAAGAAATTTTCCGAGAGGGTTCGGAAAAAACGCTCCACGTGGGGCTTGAGATCCGGCCGGCGGTACGGGATGGGCGGGGTCTCGATCCCCAGCTCGGCGCAGACCTGGTCCACAAGCCTGCTTTGGTAGTCCCGGCCGTTGTCTCGAATCAGGTGGCGCGGTATGCCCCAGGCGAGAATCGCTGCGCGAAGGGTCTGGGCAATGGCCCAGCCGTTGGAGGTGGGCCAGATCCTGCAGATCGCCCTGCGGGAATACACATCCAACAGGCCTATCACCTTATAGCGCCTGCCGTCCTTGCAGAGGAGATCCGCGGGTGTAGTGTCGATTTCCCAGTAGTCGTTGGGCTCTTTAGCTTTCTCGGATGCATTCCCGAGAGCCACCTGGAACTTATGCCTCCAGGCGCTCTCGCCTTCGAGGGCCAGTGCCAGGGCCTCCCGGTGCTCCGCCTTATATTTCTTGACGTACCTCTGTACGGTGCGCTTGCAAGGAAAGTCCTTCCTGTCGGGGAAGGCCGCCTTGAGAATCCTCCAGATCTGCCCGCCCTTCCGCGACCTCTCCCAGATGAGCTTTTCTATCTCTCTGCGGATATCGTCCGCGAACTTGATGGAACTAAAGCGCCTTCTGGGAAGAAGCCCGTCGAGCCCCCTGACCTCGAAGGCCTTCTTCCATCTATAGAAAGTCGGAATCGATACCTCCCGTAGGAGATCGAAGATCGGCTTTTCTCCTTCCGGAAGGGCGACTGTTGGGTCCCACGTGCGGGCCGCGTACGCTTCGAGGATTGCGGCGAGGGACTGGACCCTGTTCTCGCCTTGTTCTTGCAACTTCTCGATTCTCTCCCCCAGCGCCCTAATGAGCTCCGCCCTCGCGAGGGCGCGGGCCTGTGCGATCGGGGAGGCGGAAGCGAACTCGAGCGAGGCCTTCAACTTTTTCTCTGCCGACTCTTCCGCAGCCCGAGCCCCGCCTTTCTGCGCGAGCTCTTTGAAGTACAGGGCCTGGGCCGCGGGGGAGAGGGAGGAGATGTGGACCTGCCACTCCACCCCTCCGCGGCCGCCGCGGGAGGATTTCACTTGGCGGACTTTGCTATACATGCCGTTTCGAATCCGCTTCAAAATGGCCATTTTTGTGAGCTTCTCCAGGTTTATTACCTCATGTAGACAAAGCCAAACGTCCATGTCACCTTACCTCTGGAAATCACTCGAAAATTTTGCCTCGCGCGGCCTGATCGTCGCGGTTTATTACTGGTTTATTACTTCCGGGGGGGGTAATAAACCGAAATTTTGCGCTC
>Ga0068707_1003664_pt1 | contig 10685 bp, 8 predicted proteins | sample YNPNPMetaG_FD_66600 | JGI IMG/M metagenome (GOLD analysis project Ga0068707, IMG submission 66600) | Anoxygenic and chlorotrophic microbial mat microbial communities from Yellowstone National Park, USA - YNP NP MetaG | ecosystem: Environmental > Aquatic > Thermal springs > Hot (42-90C) >... | reverse complement strand
GTAAAAACACTTCTTGTAGTTGGCGGTGGTATTTCAGGTATGACATCAGCACTTGAGGCAGCAAAAGCAGGATATGATGTTGTTCTTGTAGAAAAAGAACCTGAGTTAGGTGGTTTTGCAAGAAAGCTTTATAAGAGAGTACCTACTGATGATTTCAGTCATGGTGTGCTTGGAGATGTAAACATTGAGCCACTTATAAATGAAGTAAGCTCAAATTCAAAAATCAAGGTCTATACCTCTTCCAGGATTGAAAAGATTGATGGTCAGCCAGGTGATTTTGATGTAACAATAGCTAAAGGAGGCTCTACTGAAACAATTAAAATCGGTGCTATTATTCAGGCAACTGGATGGAAACCGTACGATGCTAAAAAACTCGCAAAGAAATACGGATATGGAAAATTTAAAGATGTTGTAACTAATTTTGAGTTTGAAGAGATTGCAAAGAAAAATAATGGTGTCATTAAGAGACCTTCTGACGAAAGAGTTGTTAAGTCTGTTCTTTTTGTTCAGTGTGCAGGGCAGAGAGATCCCGAGCACATTCCTTACTGTTCTGGAATGTGTTGTGCCACAACTCTTAAGCAGGCAAGATATGTTACAGATGGTAATCCTGATGCGACAGCTATGGTTATTTATAAGGATATGAGAACACCAGGAAAGCTTGAGTATTATTACAAGGAAGCACAAAATACACCAGGCATGATGCTTGCAAAAGGAGAAGTCACAGGGATTAGAGAAGAGTATGACAAACTTGTTGTTACATTGGAGGATTCTCTTCTTGGTGCAAAAGCAGAAATAGAAGTTGAGATGGTTGTTCTTGCCACAGGTATGGTTCCAACAACAAAGGAGCCACAGGATTATCTAATAGGACTTGCAGAGGCATCTGCAAAAGGTGATGAAGCAAAGGCTCAGTATATAGAGAAAACCAAAAAACCTGAATTTATTCTTAATTTGGGATATCGTCAGGGTCCTGAACTTCCTTTCTTAGAAGGCGGTTTTGGTTTTGTAGACTCTAACTTTATATGCTTCCAATATGAAACCCGAAGAACAGGTATTTATGCAGTTGGTCCAGTTCGCCAGCCAATGAATATGGCTGAGGCACAGGAAGATGCTCGTGGTGCAGCACTCAAAGCAATTCAGTGTATAGAGCATGTTGCTAAAGGAATGGCAGTTCATCCAAGAGCATGGGATACATCATTCCCTGAACCGAACTTAACCAAATGCACAGCATGTAAGCGCTGCACAGAGGAATGTCCTTTTGGAGCAATTGATGAAGACGAAAAAGGTGTTCCTTTCTATAAACCTAACAGATGTAGAAGATGCGGAACCTGTATGGGTGCATGTCCTGAAAGAATTGTTTCATTTAAGGATTACAGCGTAGACATGATTGGAACAATGGCGAAAAATGTTTCTGTGCCAAGTGAAGATGACAGACCTCGTATAATTGTATTTTGCTGCGAAAACGACGCTTTCCCTGCTATAGAAACTGCTGCATTTCACAGACATACATTTGACCCTGCTGTCAGATTTATTCAGCTTAGATGTCTTGGTTCTGTGAATCTTGTCTGGATTGCAGATGTATTGTCAAAAGGCGTTGATGGCATGCTTCTCTTAGGATGTAAATATGGAGAAGACTATCAATGTCACTTTGCAAAGGGTAGCGAGCTTGCAAAATACAGACTTGGCAAGGTTCAGGAAACTCTTGACAGACTCCAGCTTGAAGCAGACAGAGTCCAGATGTATGAAGTGGCAATTGATGAATACTGGAGAATTCCTGATATAATTAACGAGTTTATGGATAAAATCAGAGAAATTGGTCCTAATCCATTTAAAGGCTTCTAAGGAGGGAAGACATGGCAGAAGAAATCGTAAAACCAGATTTGAACTTTGCAAAAGAAGTTATAAAGGCAGGCGGTGAGTCCCTGAAAAAATGCTATCAATGCTCCACCTGTACTGTTGTTTGTAATCTTGCACCTGATAAATCGCCTTTCCCAAGAAAGGAAATGTTATATGCTCAATGGGGAATAAAGGATAAGCTTTTTAAAAATCCAGATATATGGCTTTGTCATCATTGCGGTGACTGCACTGCCTACTGCCCAAGAGGAGCAAAACCAGGAGAAGTTCTTGGAGCTGTAAGAAAGTTAATGATACAAAACTACTCCCCACCTAAATTTCTTGCTAAATGGGTTGCTGATCCGAGATATATCTTGCTAATTTTTCTTATCCCAATACTTTTCTTTCTCGGTGAAATGGCTATATTGGGTTATTTCAGCGGAGTTGAGATTCCAAGAGGTGAAGGTGGTGAGATGTCCTATGTGGCATTTTTAGCCCCAGTTCCATGGATAGATATTCCATTTATGGCTCTTGCAGCTTTTGCATTAATCTGCTTTTACAATGGAGTTAAACGATACTGGCTTGACCTTGCATCAGGAGCTGAACTAAAAAGAAAAGATATTTACGGCTGCATATGGGAAACAATTAAAGAGATACTTTTACACAGAAAGTTCCAACTCTGCACAGTAAACAAAAGCAGGTCTACAGCTCATATTTTTGTTCTCTATGCATTTATTGGACTTGCAATTACAACTGCTATAGCTGCATTTTATGAGTGGATACTGAACTGGGAAGCTCCCTATCCTCAAACAAATATAGTCAAAATTATTGGAAATATAAGTGGAATAGCCCTAATAATAGGTATGTTTCTTGTAATGGTAAATAGAGCTAAAAATGCTACAACACAGGGTCTCGGGAGCTATTTTGACTGGTTACTTATTACAATAATTGCAGGAGTTGGAGTTACAGGATTTCTTGCAGAATTACTCAGACTTGCTGAGATAGAAACACTTGGATATGCATCTTACATCGCTCATCTTGTTTTTGTATTTGCACTTTTTGCTTATGCTCCCCACTCAAAAATGGCACATATGGTTTACAGAGCAACTGCAATGGTTTTTGCTAAAGCTACATTGAGAGACCCTTCCCGGGAAGCATATTACTTTGAAACTCAAAAGACTCAGTAATCATTCATAGGGGGAGTACTTTTTAGTCTCCCCCTAATAATTTTAAATAAATTATCTAAATATTTATTCCTGAAAGTTTTTCACTATCAACAGGACCAAGTGTAGTTAAAGCAAAGGCTTTTTCTTTAAGAAAATTTGCTACATTCTTTAAGTCTTTAATCTTTATTGAGTCAACCATTCTTACCTGTTCCTCAACTTTGTATATTTTATCAAGATAAAGTTTCTGATAAGCCAGATTTTGCATAACATAATTAGTAGATTCTGATGAGAATAAAATCTGTGATATAGCCTGTTTTTTTGCTCTTTGAAGTTCCTCTTCTGTCAATGTTTCATAAAGATTTTTTACAGTTGATAAAATTAGCTCAATTACATCATAAATTTTGGATTTATCGCAAGCTGTGTAAATACCAAAAACACCTGTATCAGAATAGCAGGATGTGAAAGAGTAAATGTTGTAGGCATATCCTTTTTTCTCTCTTATTTCCTGAAAAAGTCTTGAACTTACGCAACCTCCTGTAATTAAATTCAACAAACTGAGAGCATATCTAAAGGGAGAATTAAAAGGAAAACTTTCTATACCTAAACATATATGCACTTCATTTAAATCCCTTTCATAAACATTCACACCAGAGTTAAAGAGAGGATTTTTTAAAAAAGGTTTTTCTTCTGTTTTTCTGAGCATAAAGTTTTTTTCAATTTCATTGATAATTTTACTTTCATCAAAATTTCCTGCACAGGTAATTATACAGTTACTGTTTCCATAATATTTATTAAAACAATTAACTATGTCATCACGATTAATATTAAGTACAGTTTCTTTTCTGCCAAGAATTGGCTGACCAAGACCATCTAAAAAAACATCATTCATAAATAAATCGTGTATTAATTCATCTGGAGTGTCTTCAACTGTTCTTATCTCATCAATAATTATAGCTCTTTCTTTTTCAATTTCTTCTACTGGAAAAGAAGGATTTGAAATTATATCTCCAATCAGTTCCAAAGCCTCTGATATGTATTTATTAAGTACTTTTATATATATAGAAGTGAACTCTCTTGCAGTAAAAGCATTTATATCGCCACCAAGAGAGTCAATTCTTGATGATATTGACCAAGCATCTCTTTTAGATGTCCCCTGAAAAAATAGATGTTCAATAAAATGTGATAAGCCGTTTTTTTCTGAAGGTTCATGCCTTGAGCCATATTTTATCCATATTCCAAGCATAAAAGAGTGAAAAAGATTCATTTTTTGCATTATTAACGGAGTTCCTGAAGAAAGAAAAACTTTTTTTAACATTAAGACCTTTTGTCGGCAGGCAGTCCTTCTATTTCTTTTAAAGCTTCTTTTCTACTTAGACGAATTCTTCCAATTTCATCAATTTCAATAACCTTGACAGGTATTTTATCACCAATTTTGAGAACTTCAGAAACCTTCTGAATTCTTTTATCAGAAATCTGAGATATATGGAGAAGTCCTTCAAGTCCAGGTAAAACTTCAACAAAAGCACCGAAATCAACTATTCTTGTTACTTTACCCATATATATTTTCCCGGGTTCTGCTTCCTGTGTAATTCCTTTAATTATCTCAATTGCTCTGTTAGCTGAAGGTTCATCGTTTGATGCGATTTTAACAACTCCTTTGTCATCTATATCTATTTTTACACCAGTTTCTTCAATAATACCTTTAATTACCTTACCACCTGTTCCGATTATATCTCTAATTTTTTCTGGTTTAACCTGTAGTGTATAAATCCTTGGTGCATAAGGAGAAAGTTCCTTTTTAGGTTCAGGAAGGACTTCTGCCAATTTTTTAAGAATAAAAAGCCTTGCCTGCCTTGCCTGTTCAAGTGCTTCTCTGAATATTTCATAGGTAATTCCATAAGTTTTTATATCCATCTGAAAGGCTGTAATTCCCTTATCTGTTCCTGCAACCTTAAAATCCATATCGCCATAATGGTCTTCCATGCCGAGAATATCAGTAAGGATGACAGTTTTATCATTGGATTGAATAAGTCCCATTGCTACGCCAGCTACAGGTGCTTTTATCGGAACTCCTGCGTCCATAAGAGAAAGAGTAGCACCACATACAGTTGCCATAGAAGAAGAACCATTTGATTCAAGAATGTCTGATACAACTCTTATAGTATAAGGAAATTCTTCTTTTGTGGGCATAACATAACTTAATGCCCTTTCTGCAAGATATCCATGCCCAATTTCTCTTCTGCCGGGACCCCTTAAGGGTTTTACTTCTCCAACACTGGAGGGTAAAAAGTTATAATGAAGCATAAAAGTTTTAAATATTTCACCTTCAAGAGAGTCTATTTTTTGTTCGTCTTCTGATGTTCCAAGAGTTGTAGCCACAAGTGCCTGGGTTTCTCCTCTTGTAAACAATGCAGAGCCATGAACTCTTGGTAATAAACCAACTTCACATGAAATAGGTCTTATTTCGTCAAGTTTTCTTCCGTCAGCTCTAATACCCTTATTTACTATATTTTCTCTCATTCTATTTTTAACAATTTCATCAAAAATCTTAATTATTGTTGAGCATAAATCTTTGTTTTGTTCATCAAGAGGTATTTTAGAAATTAAAGTTTGAATACATTCATTTAAAATATCCTCAAGTGCTTGTTGTCTTTCAAGTTTATTTTTTTTATAAATTGCTTGATTAATTTTATCAGAAACAAAATCCTTAACATAAGATTTAATTTCTTCGTTTATTTCTTTCAACTCAAAAGTTCTTTTTGTTTTTCCAGCAATTTTTTGGAGTTCTTTTTGTAAACTTACAATCTTTTTTATATATTCATGAGCAAATATTAAAGCCTCTACAAGCAATTTTTCAGGTATTTCAGCTCCGCCTCCTTCAACCATTGTAACTGCTTGTTCAGTCCCTGCTACAACGAGATTTAGCGCACTTTTTTCTGCTTCTTCAATATCAGGGTTTATAATAAACTGATTATCAATCATCCCGACCCTGACTGCACCAACAGGACCGTTAAAGGGAATATCAGATATTGTTAAAGCTGCTGAAACTCCAATAATGCTAAGAAGATCTGCTACATTTTCATCTCCATAGGAAAGGACTGAAGCAATCCCTTGGGTTTCATAATTAAAACCTTCAGGGAACAATGGTCTTAATGGCCTATCAATTAGTCTTGATATAAGAACTTCTCTATCAGTTGGCTTGCCTTCTCTCTTAAAGAAACCTCCTGGAATTTTTCCTGCAGAATAAGCTTTTTCCTGATAGTCAATTGTTAAAGGTAAGAAATCAAAACCTTCTTTTGCTTTTTTTTCTGATACTACTGTGCATAAAACAAATGTATCACCATATTTTACTACAACTGAACCATCCGCTTGTTTTGCTAAAATTCCTGTTTGTAAGGATAGTTTTTTATTCTTAAGTTCAATTTCTACTTCCACTCAATCCCTCATTATTTTTTATTTTCTTAGCCCAAGTCTTTCTATTACCTTATCATATCGCTCTTTATCTGTTTTTTTGAGATAATTTAAAAGCTTTCTTCTCTGAGCTACAAGTTTAATAAGACCTCTTCTTGAGTGATGGTCTTTTTTGTGTGTTTTAAAATGGTCTGTAAGATATGAGATTCTTTCAGACATAATAGCAATCTGGACTTCTGGTGAGCCTGTATCAGATGGATGAGTTTTAAAACTCTCTATAATTTCTTTTTTTCTCTCAGCAGAAATTCCCATATAATCACCACCCTTCATTAAAGAATTGATTTTAAAAATTAACATAAAAATTGCTTTTAAGTAAAGAAAGAAAGTTGAAGCCTGTTGTAATATATTGAAAAATAAGGATTTTTTAAATCTATTTTTTGATGTTAAGTGTTTAAAATTTTTGCATAAAAATTTTATAAAAAAAATAAAAAAATACTTGACATTATTTGCAAAATTTGTTATTGTTTACAACAAATCCTTAATTTAATAAAAAAAGGAGGTAGTAAATTATGACAAAGGCAGAATTGGTAGGCAAAATTGCAGGTAAGGCTGAACTAACAAAGGCAGAAGCTGCAAAAGCACTTGATGCTACACTTGATGCTATTAAAGAAGCACTCAAAAAAGGGCAGAAAGTAACACTTGTAGGTTTTGGAAGCTTTTATGTCTCAAAGAGAAAAGCAAGAAAAGGAAGAAATCCGAGAACAGGACAGGAGATTAAGATTCCTGCAACAAAGGTTCCTAAATTCACAGCAGGCAAATCATTGAAGGAAGTAGTAAAATAATTAAAAAAATCTTATAGAGGGGATTCAAAATAAATCCCCTCTATTTTAGTACATTTTGCTTTACTCAGGAAAAGGGTTTGCATTTTAAGTCTTTTTTTGTGAAAAAAGAAAAAATTAATTTTTTTGATTTTTTACTTAAACTTACCTTTAAAGGCAAAAAACCCACAAATCAGCAAATAAAAAAAGCCATATTAGAAGTTTCAGATATTTTTACATTTCTTGAAACTGAAAGGCAATTTAACTATATGAGAGAAGAAAGATTACTGAATGGTTATCTTTTATATTTTGTACCTGTTAATCTATCAAAAATTTATAGCATTTTTAAAGAACTTTTACGCCATTCTGTATTTTTTTCAAAAACTAAATTAAAAATTTTAGACATTGGCTGCGGACCTTCTTCTGCATTAGTGCCTTTATTTGAATTTATAAATGATGGAATAACTAACTTAGAACATATCAGATATGTTGGCATTGAATCTGAAGATAAAGCAATAGAAGCAGGAGAAAAAATAATTAAGGAGTTAAAGCCTGAAAAACTCTCTTTAAAATATGAGTTTATAAAGGCAGATGCATCAGACTTTAAACTTTATCTAAAATTAAAGGATATTAAACCTGATATTGTTATATTTTCTAACTCTTCAGGAGAGTTATTTGATAAAAAATCGTTCAAAATAGAGGATTTTATTAATTTAATAAAGCTCCTTACATACAATAATTCTTACTTGACTCTTATTTTAATAGAACCTGCAACAAAGAAAGCATCTATGCGTCTTCATAGAATAAGGGATAGACTGATTGAAGAACTTGGTCTTTATCCTTATAGCCCCTGTTTAAATAATTTGCCTTGCCCAGCCCTTAAAGCAAATAACTGGTGCTATGAACAAAGGAAATGGTTACCCCCTGATTATCTATCATTTTTAAGTTCTATGGGGCTACAGGTGAATTATCTTAAATTCAGCTATATTGTATTAAGAAAAGATCGTGCAAACATTAAAGACACATTTAGACTTTCGGCTCTGCCTCTTGGAAATACTTCGCAATTGCAGGCATCTGAAGAAATAATAAAGAATACGAGTCATCTTTTGAATGAAAAAGGCAAAAGCAGACTCTGGGCATGCTGGAAAGGTGAATTGATTGATATGGAAAAATTAAAGAGAGACTTTAAGGAAGAAGACCTTTGGCTCAAAATCAGAAAGGGTGATTATTTTTCAATTGACAAATATATAACTCTTTCAGAGAGAAAAGTAAGAATTCCAAAGAACTGTAATATTAAAATTTTGTATTCTCCAGGATTGTAATTTCTATGAAATATCATCTTAAAATTTTTCCTTGTATTTATTTCTTTGTTTCTGTTAAATTTCTGAAATGAAACTATTTAATATTAAAACAAAGCTAATAAATTTACAATCAGGAGAGTTTATTATCGGCTCTGATTTAACTGGTTCGCATGCCTGCTATATGATTTATGGAGTTCTCAAAGTCAATGAAAAGAAAAGATTAATAAAACCAGGTAAAGGGCATGAAGAGATAGTTCTCATACTTAAAGGTAAAGTGAAGATTACAGGTTCATGGGAAGGCATTCTTACTGAAGGAGATGCCTTTCATATTGTGGGAGAGGAAAGTTGTTTTTTTGAAAATATATCTCAATCAGAAGTTCTATACCTTATCGCAGGCGGTCACTCAGGCATTTATCACAATAATAAAAAAGAATGTTTACTACATCAAAAAAACAGCAGAAAAGATATTTAAAATAAAAGAGAGGAAAATGAAAACCGTCTTAATCACTGGTGCAACAGGATTTGTAGGAAGAAGACTTCTTTATAGCCTTCTCAATGAAGATTTAAAGATAAATTTATTGGTTCGCAACAAAAATAAGCTTGAATCTTCTATCACTGAGAGATGCAAAGTCTATGAAGGCGATACTTTCAATATACCTGTTCTTGAAGAAGCCTTAAAAGAAGTAGATGTAGCAGTCTATCTAATACATATGATGGGTAAAGATGAAAACTATATTAAAAAAGAAAAAGAGAGTGCTGAGAACTTCAGAATTTGCTGTGAAAAGGCAGGAGTCAGACAGATAGTTTATCTTGGTGGACTTGGACAACTTGAGGATGCAAGTCCGCATCTAAAAAGCAGGATAATTACAGGGCAGATTTTAAGTTCAAATCCTGAAAGAGTAAAAACTGCATGGTTCAGAGCAGGAGTAATAATTGGTTCAGGAAGTGCCAGCTTTGAGCTTATTAGAAATCTTGTTGAAAAACTCCCTATCATGATAACTCCAAGATGGGTAAGTAATCCTACATGTCCCATATATATTGATGATGTTATACAGTATCTAAAATCAGCAATTTTAAACCATGAATCAATACATGATGTAATTGATATTGGGATAGAACCTATGACCTTTAAACAGATGCTTCTTGAAACAGCCAGAGTTTTAGGACTAAAAAGAATAATTATTGGAGTTCCTGTTCTAACTCCCAGACTTTCATCCTACTGGTTAATTCTTTTTACTCCTGTAAATTATGAACTTGCAAGGGAGCTTGTTTTGGGTCTAAAATCAAAAACAGTTAAAGCTAATAAAAATGCAGAAAAGTATTTCCCTCAAATAAAGACAATTCCTTTTAGAGAAGCTGTAAAAAAGTCAATGGAAGAAATAGAAAAAAAAGAGGTAATAAGCAGATGGTGTGACAGCAGTGCTGGTTTAGTCTGCGATGTTCCTAAAGTTCCCGATATATCAAAGGCTGTTTATAAGGATACATACATAAAAAAAATAAATAAATCAAAGGCATCTCAGATTTTTGAAGTATGTAAAAACCTTGGTGGTCAAAAAGGCTGGTATGCTTTAAACTTTCTATGGAGTATCAGGGGATTGATAGACAAACTTGTTGGTGGTTATGGTCTTAACAGAGGGAGAAGACTTTCTGATGAGTTAAGAGTAGGGGATGTGATAGACTTCTGGAAGGTTATAGATATAGTGGAAGGTAAAAGGCTTCTTCTTGAGGCACAGATGAAACTTCCTGGTAAAGCATGGCTTGAGTTTACCATAAATGAAGATTTATTCATTCAAACTGCCTATTTTCACCCAAAGGGATTATCGGGAAGAGTTTACTGGTATATGCTTTTACCTTTTCATAGATTGATTTTTAAATTGATGTTATCAAAAATAACTAAAAATTCGGATGAAAGAAATTCTTAATATAAAATATGGTCAATCTGAAATTGCTGATAGAAAATTATGTTCTGAACTATTTTGTCATTGGAGTCATTATGAGCGTCTTACTCTGTCATTCCTTCACTTCGGCTCAGGACAGCATCTGCGCATTTTTTTTCTGTCATTCTGACCCGGAGCTTAAGCGAAGGGGAAGAATCTCCAAAGGAGACCCTTCGGCTTACGCCTCAGGGTGACAAGTAAAAAAAGGGTGACAAAAAGGGT
>Ga0068707_1003663_pt1 | contig 10693 bp, 11 predicted proteins | sample YNPNPMetaG_FD_66600 | JGI IMG/M metagenome (GOLD analysis project Ga0068707, IMG submission 66600) | Anoxygenic and chlorotrophic microbial mat microbial communities from Yellowstone National Park, USA - YNP NP MetaG | ecosystem: Environmental > Aquatic > Thermal springs > Hot (42-90C) >... | reverse complement strand
GCGACGTCGACGCGGTTCACCCCCACGGGCGTGGGGACAATCCGCGCCGGAGATTGCCCCAGTTGCGCGTGCGCGGTTCACCCCCACGGGCGTGGGGACAATGCCTGAGGGACGCGACAGTTCAACGTCATCGACGGTTCACCCCCACGGGCGTGGGGACAATAAGATGTTCCATCAGCGCCCCGACCGCCGAGACGGTTCACCCCCACGGGCGTGGGGACAATGACGCCTGGAACGCGCTGCTGGAAACCAACGACGGTTCACCCCCACGGGCGTGGGGACAATCGGATGATCAGCTCAACAGCGACATCCCGCAACGGTTCACCCCCACGGGCGTGGGGACAATAGCGCGCGTTCCAGCAGTTGCGACAGACGATGCGGTTCACCCCCACGGGCGTGGGGACAATAGGAAGCGACGCGGCGGCAAGTGGAAGAGTTGCGGTTCACCCCCACGGGCGTGGGGACAATTACGTGTTCGCCCATCCAAAACCGAGATATTGCGGTTCACCCCCACGGGCGTGGGGACAATGGTGGTCAGCGGTGAGAGAACCAGGCGAAACGCTGGTTCACCCCCACGGGCGTGGGGACAATAATTAGACGCAATATCACGGCGCAAGATGTGGCGGTTCACCCCCACGGGCGTGGGGACAATGCGCGCGAGGTTGTCATCGCGTCTGGCGAAGACGGTTCACCCCCACGGGCGTGGGGACAATAAATATCGTATTGAACGCGAAGAGTTTCTGCTCGGTTCACCCCCACGGGCGTGGGGACAATGAACACTGGTAGCGCCTGGAGGGTGCTACCGACGGTTCACCCCCACGGGCGTGGGGACAATGTTAGTCCGGTCAAAGTAGGCATTGCCCCACTGCGGTTCACCCCCACGGGCGTGGGGACAATACAACCCTGTTAGCACCAGGGTTGTAGAACACCGGTTCACCCCCACGGGCGTGGGGACAATGAACACTGGTAGCGCCTGGAGGGTGCTACCGACGGTTCACCCCCACGGGCGTGGGGACAATTACCACAATTCGTGGGGACACGGTATAGACCGCGGTTCACCCCCACGGGCGTGGGGACAATGCGCTTGCAAGCGCCTTCGGCGCCTTCGGCGCCGGTTCACCCCCACGGGCGTGGGGACAATCTGTATCCGCACACCCTGTGAATTGACCATTCCGGTTCACCCCCACGGGCGTGGGGACAATGCGTCACGCACGTTGCGCGACGCGCTGCGCGCCGGTTCACCCCCACGGGCGTGGGGACAATACATAATCGCGCTCAGACTGCACTCCGCACTCCGGTTCACCCCCACGGGCGTGGGGACAATGAACAACCGCTACTATGACAGGCCATAACGCGCCGGTTCACCCCCACGGGCGTGGGGACAATTACGTGTTTGCCCATGCATAGCCTTGATATTGCGGTTCACCCCCACGGGCGTGGGGACAATGAGATCGGCTCACAGACACTGGCTGATACACGTCGGTTCACCCCCACGGGCGTGGGGACAATACCGACGCCGTCGCGCCACGGACCCTCCCACTCGGTTCACCCCCACGGGCGTGGGGACAATTCCTGTCCAGGCGGGCAGACACCCATCTGGTGCGGTTCACCCCCACGGGCGTGGGGACAATATGCCGATCGATAGTATCCAGGCTAACGAAGTCGGTTCACCCCCACGGGCGTGGGGACAATAGCGTCCCTGACCAGCCGCACCGAGTCACCACCGGTTCACCCCCACGGGCGTGGGGACAATGTCAGACATCACATCACTGTTTCAATCCACGCCGGTTCACCCCCACGGGCGTGGGGACAATGCCGACATACAAAGTTTCGCCCGGCTCACCCACGGTTCACCCCCACGGGCGTGGGGACAATTTGCAGCGTCAAAGGCGTTCGCGTGGTACAGACGGTTCACCCCCACGGGCGTGGGGACAATCCTGTTGCCGACTACGCGCGCAATATGAACGCCGGTTCACCCCCACGGGCGTGGGGACAATTGGCGCTACGTCGGCGCTTGGCATTTTGCTGGCGGTTCACCCCCACGGGCGTGGGGACAATCGCAACTCGGATCGCTACTACGACCTCTCCGACGGTTCACCCCCACGGGCGTGGGGACAATGCGCCCCAGCGCGCCTAACTCAACGCTGTTGCTGGTTCACCCCCACGGGCGTGGGGACAATGAGCACCTGCGCGGCTTGCAGCGCGAGCATCCCGGTTCACCCCCACGGGCGTGGGGACAATGCCGCGTTGAACTGGTCGAGCGTATATCCGTACCGGTTCACCCCCACGGGCGTGGGGACAATCCGCCCGAAGATGGCCTGCAACGCCCTTATTGCGGTTCACCCCCACGGGCGTGGGGACAATCGGTTGAAGAGCGCGCTGATGAACGACACTGGCGGTTCACCCCCACGGGCGTGGGGACAATCGTACCAGAACAGTTGCCGCATTGTATGCCTTCCGGTTCACCCCCACGGGCGTGGGGACAATGCGGCATTCCGACCTCTTCCGCCGCGACGCGCGGGTTCACCCCCACGGGCGTGGGGACAATTTCGCCAGCGCGTCGCCCGCGACTGCCTCGAACGGTTCACCCCCACGGGCGTGGGGACAATGCGCCGTCCGCGAACGCAGTGAGCGGCGGCGCCGGTTCACCCCCACGGGCGTGGGGACAATGCAGGACTGGTGTAGACGCACAAAACGCCGCGCGGTTCACCCCCACGGGCGTGGGGACAATCGCACGCTGATGCACCGTCGCCCACATCCGATCGGTTCACCCCCACGGGCGTGGGGACAATGCGCTCAGGATTCGTGTGTGGATGCAACGATTCGGTTCACCCCCACGGGCGTGGGGACAATCGCAACGAACATCCGCTCAATCCCCAGCGTCGCGGTTCACCCCCACGGGCGTGGGGACAATCCGGTCTTCCCCGGATGCGACAGGCGCGCCGGCGGTTCACCCCCACGGGCGTGGGGACAATAAGCGCGTCCCGGCAATCGCTGGGGCGCTTTTCGGTTCACCCCCACGGGCGTGGGGACAATCTCGCTGTCCTCAACCGACGCGAACCGCTGCGCGGTTCACCCCCACGGGCGTGGGGACAATTTGCAATCGGAGTGACCCTCGGCGCGCGGATGCGGTTCACCCCCACGGGCGTGGGGACAATTCTGTTTCGTGGGACGGGTCGCTCGTGGGCGACGGTTCACCCCCACGGGCGTGGGGACAATCTCTACTGGCTGGCGCACTGCGTTGTCCCCGCCGGTTCACCCCCACGGGCGTGGGGACAATCTCTACTGGCTGGCGCACTGCGTTGTCCCCGCCGGTTCACCCCCACGGGCGTGGGGACAATGGCGTGAACCCGGCTACGGGAGGGCGGGCAAGCGGTTCACCCCCACGGGCGTGGGGACAATGTTCCACAACGCCTCGGCGATGCTTTTGATCGCGGTTCACCCCCACGGGCGTGGGGACAATTTTGTGGTTGGGATGAGACGCTGGAGAAATGTCGGTTCACCCCCACGGGCGTGGGGACAATGTGCCGCGGGCGATGTATAAAGGAGTGTCAGGCGGTTCACCCCCACGGGCGTGGGGACAATTTTCGTCTCGCGGTCGTAGAGAATGCGGAAATCGGTTCACCCCCACGGGCGTGGGGACAATGCCTGAAGAGCCCCGTTCGGCAACGGACGGGGCGGTTCACCCCCACGGGCGTGGGGACAATGGTCCGGTCAACCCGCCCCACTCGCCCTCGCTCGGTTCACCCCCACGGGCGTGGGGACAATCTTATCGCGTGGGTTATTGCGGCGGGGATTATCGGTTCACCCCCACGGGCGTGGGGACAATCATACAGCGCGCACGCAATCAACGACGGGTTGCGGTTCACCCCCACGGGCGTGGGGACAATCGCTGCTATCCTCAACTGCGCCTCGACGCCGGCGGTTCACCCCCACGGGCGTGGGGACAATGATGACTACTATTTGGTGGCGGTGCGGCGCAACGGTTCACCCCCACGGGCGTGGGGACAATGTTCACATTCTCCACGCGGAAAATCTGGTCAACGGTTCACCCCCACGGGCGTGGGGACAATCGCTGATGATCCTACACGGCTACTGTTCCAAACGGTTCACCCCCACGGGCGTGGGGACAATACTATGTCTGCCCTGCCTTTGCGGCTCATGACCGGTTCACCCCCACGGGCGTGGGGACAATGACGGGTTGTACGCGCCAAGCGGTTACTGTAACGGTTCACCCCCACGGGCGTGGGGACAATTATGAGACTCAACGGAGTTTCACGGATAGCCGCGGTTCACCCCCACGGGCGTGGGGACAATGATTCGCTGGTGCAATATCGCCGACTACTGACCGGTTCACCCCCACGGGCGTGGGGACAATGTCGACATCGATGTGCGGTATGAGCTCGACTACGGTTCACCCCCACGGGCGTGGGGACAATCGCCCTCTCCCTCTCCCACGCCGTCGTCCTCGCGGTTCACCCCCACGGGCGTGGGGACAATTAGGTGACCGCCGTTTGGTTGTGCTTGCGTTGCGGTTCACCCCCACGGGCGTGGGGACAATCACCATCGTCAGCGATCGCCTCGTATTGCTCACGGTTCACCCCCACGGGCGTGGGGACAATTTATACAAACCGACGCCGTTCGCCCGCAAATACGGTTCACCCCCACGGGCGTGGGGACAATGTTGGAACGGGCGTTTCAATCGACGTCGAGGGCGGTTCACCCCCACGGGCGTGGGGACAATTGTCATACTGCCGCGTATTCGCCCCTCACCGTCGGTTCACCCCCACGGGCGTGGGGACAATCGCCGACGCCCAGCGCCCGCGGTGCACGCGCGCGGTTCACCCCCACGGGCGTGGGGACAATGCGGCGTGCTCCAGGTTGCTGTATTTGTAAAACGGTTCACCCCCACGGGCGTGGGGACAATACGCTCGTGCGGCAGCAGTTCCGGTTCGGCGTCGGTTCACCCCCACGGGCGTGGGGACAATAAGCGACGGATCGCTCACCCGCCCGAAGATGGCGGTTCACCCCCACGGGCGTGGGGACAATGCCTGAAATGCACGCTCAGCGCGCTCGATCGTCGGTTCACCCCCACGGGCGTGGGGACAATTCCTGTCCTACGCTGACCGCTACGACTTTGACCGGTTCACCCCCACGGGCGTGGGGACAATATCAGCGGTGATGCGGGAACTGGCGCGCACTGCGGTTCACCCCCACGGGCGTGGGGACAATGAGTACAGCAACATCGAGGAAGCAGCGCAGTACGGTTCACCCCCACGGGCGTGGGGACAATGAGATGTGGACGATTTCGACCCAGCCGCTGGGCGGTTCACCCCCACGGGCGTGGGGACAATAACGCGGCGAACGCCAGCGACAGATACGCCAACGGTTCACCCCCACGGGCGTGGGGACAATATGACCGACATCCTCAACGCTGCGACATCCATCGGTTCACCCCCACGGGCGTGGGGACAATTACGCTCCACGTCTGGGTGATGACGGCGGGCTCGGTTCACCCCCACGGGCGTGGGGACAATGACGAATTGCGGCAGATCGAGCCGCGCGCGGGCGGTTCACCCCCACGGGCGTGGGGACAATTAACCGCGCGCAAGCGCTACTACCGTTTAGGACGGTTCACCCCCACGGGCGTGGGGACAATTAGTTGTTGCCCCACACAAGGCCCGAAGAGCTCGGTTCACCCCCACGGGCGTGGGGACAATACGCTAGGCGGCTACACGAGTTACAGGCGCGTCGGTTCACCCCCACGGGCGTGGGGACAATACCAGGCGCTTCCGGCGGGCGGATCGATCACGCGGTTCACCCCCACGGGCGTGGGGACAATGCATCTCGAAACCAGACCCTGAGCCGCCACATCGGTTCACCCCCACGGGCGTGGGGACAATTTCTGCAGTTTCTGGCGTATGTCCTAAACGCGCGGTTCACCCCCACGGGCGTGGGGACAATATAAATGCGCTCAGGATTCGGATCGCCGTGAACGGTTCACCCCCACGGGCGTGGGGACAATCGCTTGACAATCCCGACGTTCGCTGCTATTCTCGGTTCACCCCCACGGGCGTGGGGACAATACTATCACGCGCTTCTGTTCATCTCCGCTGGTCGGTTCACCCCCACGGGCGTGGGGACAATCATCGGGAGAGCCGGAGGAGGATTAGATGAACCGGTTCACCCCCACGGGCGTGGGGACAATCGGTAGGTTTTGCCGTCCCTGCGCGACACAAACGGTTCACCCCCACGGGCGTGGGGACAATCGCCTCAGCCAACCACTGCGTTTTGCCGGTGCCGGTTCACCCCCACGGGCGTGGGGACAATATGGTCCGTGTAAAAATCGCGCGCTACAAAGACGGTTCACCCCCACGGGCGTGGGGACAATGCAGATCGTCATCGCGCATCGTCGATCCCCTCGCGGTTCACCCCCACGGGCGTGGGGACAATGCGATGTGGACGATTTCGACCCAGCCGCTGGGCGGTTCACCCCCACGGGCGTGGGGACAATCCGCCCGAAGATGGCTTGCAGAGCCTTTACTGCGGTTCACCCCCACGGGCGTGGGGACAATCTGTCGGTGCGGAAATCGATCGTCGGAAGGTGCGGTTCACCCCCACGGGCGTGGGGACAATGTACCGAGCCAGCAGTTCTCTCAGCGAAGCAACGGTTCACCCCCACGGGCGTGGGGACAATTCTCAACCGCCGTCATGCTCATCATGTTCCTCCGGTTCACCCCCACGGGCGTGGGGACAATCGCGGGATTTGTCGGGCGAGGGTCAGATGAAACGGTTCACCCCCACGGGCGTGGGGACAATGCTCCAGTCGCCGCGCAGTACTGCTGCCCCCGCGGTTCACCCCCACGGGCGTGGGGACAATCCCGCCAGTCTCCCGCGAGACGTGTATCGCCTCGGTTCACCCCCACGGGCGTGGGGACAATGCCGACATTCGGTTCCAGTCTGGTTCCCCGCGCGGTTCACCCCCACGGGCGTGGGGACAATTGCAGAACGTCGCGGTCGGGCGTGAATACCAACGGTTCACCCCCACGGGCGTGGGGACAATGCGAACGGATGCGGCGTCTGACCGACCATTCGCGGTTCACCCCCACGGGCGTGGGGACAATATACGATCGCAGCGTTGCGCCGCCGCTCGCGTCGGTTCACCCCCACGGGCGTGGGGACAATGCACCGCCGGTTCTGCGCGGTGCAAGCAGCGGCGGTTCACCCCCACGGGCGTGGGGACAATCGCGACGGAAGCATCGTCTGGCACGCGCTGGGCGGTTCACCCCCACGGGCGTGGGGACAATGCGCGCTTTCGAACGTCGCGGCGACGTCGACGCGGTTCACCCCCACGGGCGTGGGGACAATTTGAGGTACGCGAAATACGCAGCGTACTCCGTCGGTTCACCCCCACGGGCGTGGGGACAATGCGTTCGCGTCCGCTGCTGCGTGTTATGATTTCGGTTCACCCCCACGGGCGTGGGGACAATGCGGTCGCACAGCCGTCACAACGCCGGTTGCTCGGTTCACCCCCACGGGCGTGGGGACAATGCTCGAACCCGCCGCGTTCGCGTAAGGAGACGCGGTTCACCCCCACGGGCGTGGGGACAATCGTCGGGCTGGCGCGGAAACTGCACTGCGATCCGGTTCACCCCCACGGGCGTGGGGACAATTCGCTCCCGAAGATGGTGTTGAGCGCGAGGAACGGTTCACCCCCACGGGCGTGGGGACAATTCTGGGAGTACGAGGTCGTTTCAGTTGGCGGGCGGTTCACCCCCACGGGCGTGGGGACAATACGCTCATACGGCAGCCCGAACGCCGCCTGCTCGGTTCACCCCCACGGGCGTGGGGACAATAGCACTCCGATCCCGCTCTCAACCCCGTCGGGCGGTTCACCCCCACGGGCGTGGGGACAATGCTCTCTCCAGACGGGGCGCCATCCCCATCCTCGGTTCACCCCCACGGGCGTGGGGACAATTTCTCTCGCACGTCGTCGAACGACAGCCCCGCCGGTTCACCCCCACGGGCGTGGGGACAATCCCATCCGCTTTCAGACGGAACAACTCACCGCCGGTTCACCCCCACGGGCGTGGGGACAATGAGATGCGACGCCCGCGCCATCGCCGCGTATGCGGTTCACCCCCACGGGCGTGGGGACAATGCCGCCGATGCCGGAACGTCAATGAAGACGTTCCTGGTTCACCCCCACGGGCGTGGGGACAATGAACGTCGTCCAGACGCCCCGCGCGTCCCGCTCGGTTCACCCCCACGGGCGTGGGGACAATTTGCTGAAGAAATCATTCTTCTGCGCCGCCGTCGGTTCACCCCCACGGGCGTGGGGACAATCCGCCGATGCCGGAACGTCAATGAAGACGTTCCGGTTCACCCCCACGGGCGTGGGGACAATCAGCAAACCCTCAACGTCGCCGGTGTACGCCGCGGTTCACCCCCACGGGCGTGGGGACAATCAGTTCGCTACGCCGGACGGCGACGCCTATTGCGGTTCACCCCCACGGGCGTGGGGACAATGTCACCCGGAAATCCGCCTCCAGTTCCCTCAACGGTTCACCCCCACGGGCGTGGGGACAATCTTCGGATCGCGCACCCCCAGCGCCGGCGCATCGGTTCACCCCCACGGGCGTGGGGACAATTTGAAATACGGCTGGAGCCGGAGACGGAACTGCGGTTCACCCCCACGGGCGTGGGGACAATGCAGCGGCGCGGCGAAGGCGGACAACGGGTGCGGTTCACCCCCACGGGCGTGGGGACAATGATGCCGACGATGCCGAGATCAGGTCGCTTTGCGGTTCACCCCCACGGGCGTGGGGACAATTGCGCGCGGGAAGTCGAGATGCCGCGCAACCTCGGTTCACCCCCACGGGCGTGGGGACAATCGCCGGGGTTGTGGGCGGGGGAACAGATGAAACGGTTCACCCCCACGGGCGTGGGGACAATCGGCGAAGATGCGCGGGGTGGACGTTGATTCGCGGTTCACCCCCACGGGCGTGGGGACAATCGGTGCCCGACTGATAGAACGCGGGGATAGCACGGTTCACCCCCACGGGCGTGGGGACAATCGCCGCGATGCGCAACTGCGCCTCGACGCCGGCGGTTCACCCCCACGGGCGTGGGGACAATCAGGTGCTGAAGGCGATCGTCAACGATCGCAACGGTTCACCCCCACGGGCGTGGGGACAATTCTACTGTTTGCAGAAGCGCTTGTACTGCAGGCGGTTCACCCCCACGGGCGTGGGGACAATAGCGCGTCAATAAGCGGTTGGCGTCGTTGTATCGGTTCACCCCCACGGGCGTGGGGACAATGCGACTACGCGAACGATCCGGTGCGCCCCGGACGGTTCACCCCCATGGGCGTGGGGACAATGCAAGCACCGGCGCCGCGTACTCTTGATGACGCGGTTCACCCCCACGGGCGTGGGGACAATTCAGCCATTGACGCCTTCGTATATCCGCCTGCCGGTTCACCCCCACGGGCGTGGGGACAATGTCTTCAATCTCAAACTCGAAGACAAAGACGTCGGTTCACCCCCACGGGCGTGGGGACAATACCGCGACGCCGTAGTGCGCGCGTACCGCGCGCGGTTCACCCCCACGGGCGTGGGGACAATGTCGTATACGGTGGTCGCCGCAGCGTTGGTCGCGGTTCACCCCCACGGGCGTGGGGACAATACCGCGTCGAGCGCCTGCTGGCGCGTTGTGCGCGGTTCACCCCCACGGGCGTGGGGACAATGCCGGCGCGGAACAGCGACAACAGCGCGGGGTCGGTTCACCCCCACGGGCGTGGGGACAATCAGAATGCCTTCCGCAAGCGGAACGCCGACCTCGGTTCACCCCCACGGGCGTGGGGACAATAGCAGCGTCGCCGCGACGTCCGGGAATGCGATCGGTTCACCCCCACGGGCGTGGGGACAATAAGCGACGGATCGCTCACCCGCCCGAAGGTTGCGGTTCACCCCCACGGGCGTGGGGACAATTCCTCCAGTTCGACTTTGCGCTCCGCGTCTTCCGGTTCACCCCCACGGGCGTGGGGACAATGCTCGACGCCCATCCGGTGAACGTATTCACCCCGGTTCACCCCCACGGGCGTGGGGACAATCGCGGACGAGGCGGAGCGGCGGCTGCGCGAGGCGGTTCACCCCCACGGGCGTGGGGACAATAACTGAGCGCAGTTGACGCCGCCAGCGGCGTGCGGTTCACCCCCACGGGCGTGGGGACAATCGCAGTCGCTGAACGTCGTTGAGCGCGACGCACGGTTCACCCCCACGGGCGTGGGGACAATCGCCGACGGAAGAAACTCGTCGAGGTTGAGCGCGGTTCACCCCCACGGGCGTGGGGACAATCTGCTGCCGGCGCTCGTTGACAAGATCACCAACGGTTCACCCCCACGGGCGTGGGGACAATGTCGTCGAACCGCTTTATCTCGACGACCCGCACGGTTCACCCCCACGGGCGTGGGGACAATCAGGAGAGGATTATGTCTAACCCAATAGCAGACGGTTCACCCCCACGGGCGTGGGGACAATTTCTTTGGGACATTCAGCGCTACTGACACTCTCGGTTCACCCCCACGGGCGTGGGGACAATAGCGGGCGACCGGCGCGTCAGCGGCGCAGCATAGGTTCACCCCCACGGGCGTGGGGACAATGCTCTGGTAGATGCGCCAGAAATCCCCTCT
>Ga0068707_1003662_pt1 | contig 10693 bp, 8 predicted proteins | sample YNPNPMetaG_FD_66600 | JGI IMG/M metagenome (GOLD analysis project Ga0068707, IMG submission 66600) | Anoxygenic and chlorotrophic microbial mat microbial communities from Yellowstone National Park, USA - YNP NP MetaG | ecosystem: Environmental > Aquatic > Thermal springs > Hot (42-90C) >... | reverse complement strand
GAGAAAGCCCGCTGCGTTGGAACAAAACCTCGCTGACACCACGACCCGGTTTGACTGCGGAACCGAGCCGTGGCATCTGTCCCCATATCCTGCCCGCCATGCGCCCTTTCGGTCACCCCATTGAACCTTGAGAGTTGAACGTTGGACGTTGAACGTTCCCGATCGGCATACCGGCAAGCTTTTCCTGTTGATAACGCTCGAAACTCCGTGTCTGAAACTCCGTGTCTGTCCCCATGTCGCAGTCCCAAACAAATACGCGCCGCAACTTTATGGCGAATTCGGTTATTGATTACCAGAGCACGTGATGAATGCGACCGCCTTCGACAAATTCCTGGCAATAGCAAGCCGCAGAGAACTGACCGCGGCCGAGATTGCAGAGTTGCATGCCCTGCTCAATGAGCGCCCGGACCTCAAAGCCGTCTGGCAGGAGGAAGAACAGCTCAACAGACTGCTCCGAAAATTGCCCGAGCCACCCGTATCCACAAACTTTACTGCCCGCGTGCTCGAACGGGTCCAAAAACAGCCTGTCCGAAGGCCGTCGGTGTCGTTTCTGGCTCCGTTGCGGGCGCTCTGGCAGTTCAGGTACGCGCTGCGACTGGCAGCCGTGGTTTTGCTTGGCGCCGTCGTTATCGGGGTTCACCAGCGGCGAGCCGCCAATGAAAACGCACTCAGAAGCTGGTTGGCCGCGCTTCCCGCCGATGGTCTGGCCGAGGTCGAATTGTGGAGTGATTTCGAGGCAATACGCCACCTGCCGAGCGAGCCGTTGCCATCCATTCACGAACTGGCTGACGCACTCAAATGAAGATCGCGCGTGGATACAACGGTTTGCTTGATGCGATCCCGCGGTTTCTCACCGGGCATGTTCCGTTGTCTCCCGCGAACACCAACGAGTCGCAAGGTCGTCCCCAGCCCGGATCCGATCGATGTTCCCTTTCACATTCCGGCTTTTCCCGGGGCGCAAGTTCTTTGGCATGCGGCGCAGTGATTTTTGCGCTGTTGTGCCCGATCCTTTTTGCTGCCGATGTTGTTGAGCCTGTCGGCGAAGATCAGGCAAAGACAACACCGCTCGTCAGCGCTCCAACTCCTCCGGCGCCGCCAAAGTGGAATCCGGTGGATGCGTTCCGGCGGCTGCTGGCCATGTCACCCGAAGAACGCCAAAACACATTGGCTGGCAGAACAGAAAAACAACGCAAATACCTCGACGATCGGCTTCGTGAGTTCGAACGATTGAGCCCCGTGGATCGCGAATTGCGTTTGCGCCTGCTTGAACTGCAATGGTACCTGCTGCCGCTGCTCAAACTTCAACCAGAACAGCGAACACCCTACATGGAAGCCGTCCCGGACCAGTGGCAGGCAATCATCAAAGAACGCCTTGCTGCATGGGATCGTTTGCCGCCCGAACAACAACGCGAACTGCTGGCAAGCGAATCGACACTCGCCCGCATGCCCGCACTTTTGGGTTCACCCGACCATGCGCCGGCGGCGATTTCACAGCTTGACGACGGTCTGAAATCCGATCTTGCACGATGGCAGGCTCTGCCTCAGGAACAACGCAAACGGATCGCCGCCAACTTCAATCGATTGTTCAGCCTCGATGATGCCAAAGTTGAGCGCGGTCTCCAGAGTCTCAGTGAAACCGAACGTCAGCGCGTGCGCATCTTGTTCGCAACTTTTGCCCAACTGACACCAGAACAGCGATCCAAATGCATCGAAGCGTTCAACAAGTTCGCCAACATGACCGCCGAGGAACGAGCTCGGTTCTTGAAGAACGCTGCGCGTTGGAAAGCCATGACACCTGAAGAACAACGCGTCTGGCGCACGCTCACAAGTCAGCTTCCACCCACACCCCCGGGTTTCCCTTCCTTAATTCCCACTCCCCCAATCCCTCAGGCCCCGGCAAACACCAACATGGTCAGATTGACCAATCACGGCTTTCTCGCGCCCGCGCGGTGATCAGCATCTACCGTCTTCCGACATCCCAGCTCAATCAACACACGCCGCCAGAACAACACGCCTGCCGTGCCGTGGTCTTTCACTTTTCTGTCAGTCTCCGCGAATGGCTTCGACGGGTTTCAGCCGGGCTGCGCGCATGGCTGGAACCAGCGCGGCTGCCAGCCCAACCAGCATCAACACGCACACCGCAATCAGCACCACCAGACCTGACACGGACAGTCGAATATCAGCGCGCCCGGACGGGTCTTGTTCGAGGGCGCTGAGGAGCGGAAGTGATCCCATTGCCTGGCTCAGGACCAATGCCAGAAGTATTCCCGCAACGCCGCCGGTTGTTGTCAAAGCAAGCCCTTCCAGCAGTATTTGGATCAGAACATGCGACCGTTTTGCACCGATGGCGCGCAGAACTCCGATTTCGCGCGTTCTTTCGTTCACGGAAACGAGCATTATGTTCATGACGCCAACGGCGCCGATGCTGAGTGTGAGCGACCCGATTATCATGAGCAGGAGGTTAAGGCCGGTGCTCAGCGCCGTCACAATCGACCGGAATTGATTCCAATCCATGATTGTCACGGCTCGTTCATCACGCGGGCTGAACCGATGCGCTCGAGCCAGAGACGAGCGTAACGCCTCGATAAACCGGTCCCTGAACTGGTTTGAAGCCGGCATCACCACAATGTTGTTCAGATAACGCGCATCAACCATCGTGGAAAGCGTGGTCAGCGGCACGAAAGCAGTCATGTCGTCCGGCGTTGAATAGTTGGTTATCTGCGTTTTTTTCCGGAGAACGCCGATGACCGTGAACCCGACGCCTTTGATCTTGACAATCGAACCAACTGCGGGGCGCTCGTTGTACAACTCCTTTTTGAGTGTTGCGCCAATCACCGCTACACGTCGCTGGTAGCGAACATCGTCGGCGCACAAAAATCTCCCGTCCTCGACCTCAGCATTTCTGATCCGCCCGAATGCGGCGTCAACACCGGCAATGCTATAGTTCTTGGTGCGTGGACCGTATGCAACCGGCAACCATCTGCGCACCTCTGGCGAAATGGCTTCGATCGCCGGCACGCCCTCCTTGAGCGCTTCGACGTCCCGCAGTTCGAGTTGAATCCGCCGTCCGGCACGTTCACCGCCTGCCTGAAGGCTCGTTTGACCGGGGAATATCACGATCAGGTCTTTGCCGATTTGGTCGAAAGCGGCCATCATTGCGGCCCCGAAGCCATTGCCATAGGCAAGCAACAGGACAAGGGACGTAACTCCCCAAACGATGCTACACAAGGTCAGGATTGTGCGAAGCCGGTAGTGGCTGAGCGCATTCCAAACTTCATGTAGCAGATGGCGTATCATTCGTAACGAAGCGCTTCAACAGGGTCCATCAAAGCAGCGCGTCTTGCGGGGTAAAAACCGGCCAGCAACCCCACCAGCACCAGCGTGCCCGCCGCAAGCAGGATTGTGCCCCGGCTAATTGGCAAACCGGCAAACATGGTCGGCATCCGAATGCTGCTTACCGCAAGACTTGCCAGCCATGCGAAACCCGCCCCAGCAGCTCCGCTCACAAAAGTAATCGCAAGCGCTTCAAGGAAGAACTCGAACATGATTCTCGCAGGAGGCGCGCCAATTGCCTGTTTTATTCCGATCTCGCGCGTCCGCTCTGTGACGGAAACCAGCATGATGTTCATCACCCCAACACCCCCGAGAACGAGTGTGACCACGGCTACCACCCCGAGAAATGTCTGCATCATGTCGTACACGCGGTTGACCATTTCGGCGGTTTCAACCGTGTCCCACATCCATACCGCCCCCGGGTCATCAGGCGCGAAGTTGTGTCTGCGCCCAAGGAGTTTTTTCACCTGCCTCACCGCTTCGGAATGAACATCCCGCGAAACCGGCATGAAGATTATGTTGTCCACTGCCTTTTCACCAACAAACGGGCGCGGGTCCGGAAACAGCAAACCCATCGTCGTGTACGGTATCAGCACTTTTTCCGAATCGAACCCGTTGTAGGAACTGGTCTGGTCCTTGTCTTTCAACTCGCCCACGACAGTGAACGGGATCGACTGAATTCTGACGGTGGCGCCGACGGCTGGTCTGTCTGCGAACAACTGTTTTCGGACCTGGCTGCCAAGCAAACAAACCCTTCTGCATTCGGCGAAGTCAGCGTCCGTAATGTGTCTCCCGGCTCTCAACCGCATGGATCGGATTTCCTGATACACAGGCGCAATCCCGTGTGTGGAAAACAGCCCGTTGTTGTGCGGGCTTGCAACCTGAAGCTCGCGAGCGAGTTCAGGACTCACATGCCTCACCAAAGGACACTCCCGCCCGATCGCCTGAACATCGTCGCAGGTCAGCACAACATCGCGACCGGCACGTTGGTCGCCCACCTGGCCTGCCGTCCGCCCGCCCCACACAATCACAATGTCCGTTCCCATCTCATAGAGCGCGCGCCTGTAGCCGATCTTGAATCCGTCACCTATCGCCATCATGAAGATTATCGACGCCACACCCCACGAAATACCGAACATTGTCAAAAAACTCCGCAGCTTGTGCGCCCACAGGTTCCGAACGGTGTTTGTGATGAGTTCGACAAACCACATGGCAAGGTTCAAGGCAACACCAGTTGCGCCGACTCGGTTACGCCTTCGACCACCTCGGTTTTTTGGCCGTTGGAAATACCAATAACAACGGGCACTTTGCGAAAACCGGCTTTCTCTGTCGCATCAACAACCTGAACCCATGGCCGTTTTTCCTTGTCGTAAACCACCGCCAGCTCGGGCACCAGCAACACCCCGGTTCGCTCCTCGAGCACGATCTCCGCATTCGCGCTCATGTTCACCCGCAGCTTGCCTTCGGGATTCGGGATCGAAACCCGCACCTCGAAGGTTGTCACATTGTTCCGCTCGCGCCCCATTGGCGCAATGCGCGTAACAGTCCCCGCAAACTGCTCGCCAGGATACGACTCGATTGTGGTCCGGACAGGCAACCCCTCCTTGATTTTGCCCACGTCCGATTCGTCGATTTCTCCCCGCACATACACACTGCTCAAATCACCCAACGTCATGATCAACGTCGCTGCGCTACCCAGATTCAGGATCGACGACACAGCATCGCCCACCTCGGTGTTCCGGCTCAGAACAACTCCCGATATCGGCGACCGAATCGTCGCGTGCTTGAGATCTTCGGTCGCCCGGTCCAGCGCCGCTTGCGCAGCCGCAACATTCGCCTTCGCCTGAGCAGCCTGAGCAGATGCGCAACCCACCGCCGCCTCGAGCAACTCGCGTCGGTTGCTTGCAACCTTGAACTGCCGCGCCGCCTCGTCCAATTGCTGTTGCGATGCAATTCGTTGCTCGAACAACGCCTGCACACGCTCATACTCCCGTCGTGCAAAATCCAGTTCGGGGTTCTCAGCTTCGATCCTCGCCTTCCGCTCAGCCGCAATCGCAGCTTCAAGGTTCGCTTGTGCGGATTCCAACGCGGCTTTTGCACCGCGCACCTGTGCCTCCAAATACTCCTTGTCAAGCTCCGCCAGAACCTGGCCTTCCTTGACCTGGTCGCCTTCATCCACAAGCAGCGCCTGGATGATGCCGTTCGCCTTTGATTTGATCTCGACCTTCGACCGCGGCTCGACATGCCCAACCGCCACCACCGACCGCGCAATGTTGCCGCGCTCGACCTTGACGAGCTTCTCGGGCGGGATCGGCTTCGGCGCAGCCCACACAGACCGCAACCAAACAAAGCTCGCCGCAACCAAAACCCCCGGTACCAGAACCCACAAGATTTTTCGATGGCTCGCGTGTTTCATCACCACAAACTCGCTCGATCACAAGCGCGACAGGTGTGCTCCGAATGACATCACAGACTTGCAGCCTGTGAACCAAGCATTCGGCTGCGGCTGCGCCGCGCTGAGCACATTCATTGTTCCAAAAGACCCGGAACTCGGCTGGAAAGTTTCAAGATTGAATAGTATCCCGAGTTGGGCAAAGCTCTGGAATCCAACACTTGGACACCATGCGCCGAAGCTTCAATTCTTGGCTCGCAAACTGCCGTATCTTGATTTGCTCTGTCGCTCTTGCATCCCTGCAGAGCGCACCCGCAGCACAATACCCGGACAGGTTCGTTTGGGTTTTCGGGTGGGATTTGGGCCGGGACAACGACGTCGCCGAAATCTCCCGTCTGCTCGACACCGCCGCGCAGCACGGAATCAACGGCGCGGTGATGTCACTCGGACTGGACACTCTTTGCAAAAAAAACCCGGAGTTTTTCCGGCGGCTCGACGAAGTCAAAAAGGCCTGCGACCGCAACCGCATCGAACTGGTCCCCGCCGTGTTCTCGGTTGGTTATGGCGGCGGCGTCCTCGCCCACGACCGCAACCTCGCCGAAGGCGTGCCGGTTGAGGACGCAATCTTTGTTGTGCATGGCCGCGAGGCGCAGTTCGTGCCCGACACATCCGTGCGAATGGCAAACGGCGGATTCGAAGAATCCACCAACAACAGAATGAAAGGCTACAGTTTCCACGACCAGCCGGGCGAGGTGAGCTTCGCAGACAAGCAGATCAAACATAGCGGCGAAACCGCGTTGCGACTCGAGAATTTCACCTCCAACCCCCACGGCCACGGGCGAGTCATGCAGGAAATCCACGTGCGCGCTCACCGAACATATCGGATCAGTCTCTGGGTGAAAACCGACGAGCTCCGCCCCACAAGCGCGTTCCAAATCACCGTTCTGGCGGGCAACCGTTCATTGGCACCCCGCACTTTCAACCTGCAACCGACCAGCGACTGGCAGAAGTTGACAATGCTTTTCAACAGCCTCGGCTTCGATACCGTCAGAGTTTACGCTGGTGTCTGGGGCGGACGTACAGGGAGACTCTGGCTCGACGATTGGACAATCGAGGAGGTCGGCCCATTGAATGTCCTTCGCCGACCGGGCACGCCTGTCACCGTCCGCAGTGAAGACGGCGCAACAACTTACACCGAAGGCGCTGATTACGCCCCTCTGATTGATCCCGAGTACAATCCATATCGCATCGATAGACCCGCACCTCCGCTGAAATTGATCGCCGGCAGCCGAATACAGGATGGACAACGCCTCCGTGTAAGCTGGTATCACACCTTGCTCATTCACGACTCGCAAATCACCGTCTGCATGGCAGAACCGGCTCTCTACGAAATCTTCGATCACGAGTCCAAACTGCTGGCGGAACGGCTCCACCCACGCCGAGTCCTGCTGAACATGGACGAGGTGCGCATGGGCGGCACTTGCCGGGCATGCCGGGGCCGAAACATGGCCGAGTTGCTCGGCGAATGCATCACCCGGCAGGTGGAAACCTTGCGCAAGCACATCCCCGGTGTTGAAGTCTATATTTGGAGTGACATGCTCGACCCCAACCACAACGCACACGCGGATTATTACCTCGTGGACGGCGATTTTACCGGTTCATGGAAGCACGTTCCCAAAGACCTCATAATGGCCGTCTGGGGTGGCGCACCACGTGAGCCGAGCCTGCGGTTCTTTGCCGGCGAAGGTTTCCGCACCCTTGTAGCATGCTATTACGACGCCGATGACCTTAATGATGTTAAGGGCTGGATCGGGCTGGCCCGCAAAACCCCAAACGTCCGCGGATTCATGTACACCCCGTGGCAAAAGAAATACACACTCCTGCCCGAATTCGGCGATCTGTGTTTGAACGCGCAACCCTGAACATCGAGCCTGACACTTTGTCTTACGTCCTATTCTGGATTTCTGGATCCGCTCGCGTGCCAGCCGAAAGTGCACTGGCATATCTCAGCCCGGCGCAGCCGCAACCAAATGCTCGAGCCGGAACAACTGCGCTGGTTGCAGGAATACCGCTGTGTCGCGCCGCGCTGAACATGGCGACTTCGTCGGCCACGGCGGAGATGAGATTGGCATAGGTGAATGAACGGTTTGACCCCAAAGGTCTCGGACGATCCGTTAATCTGCGATTTCCGCGCACATTATCCTACTTATGGTCCAAAGACCGCAATGTTTTGACCGCACTACTCGCTGCCAGAGAACCAGATCCCGACAAACTGAACAAACTCGCAGTCTGAAATTTCCAGTCGGTTTTGCCCCACGATTCAAGGCCAAGGAAAGATGGTACTTTGACGCTGTCGTTTCCCTCGGGCGGTTCAAGTCCGAATGCCACGCTTATCACGCCGCCCGTGGCACCCTCGAGGCGCAGCGCCAGCTTTCGCAGTTTCTCATTTGAACCTTGCCCTCCAGGATTTGGCGATGCTGGCAATGGGCGGGCCGGAAGAACTTGGAATTTTGCCTCTGCCGGCGCCGCCAACAATCTTGCCGACAATCTGCGCTCCCCGCTCTTCAGCAAGGCCGTTCTTCCGTCTTTCCCGATTTCAATCTCAGCCGGGGTATGCATGAACCACCAGATGTTGGTTGCACCGGCGCCGTTGATCTCGTCCTGGACAATCACGTGTTTTCTACCGACGACGGCAACCCCTCGCCGCACACTTTGCGCGTGTTTTGCATATGCCGCGGTCAAGTCTGCAATGGCAAACGCCGCTCCAGATTTCGATTCGTACTGAATCAAGGGCGCTGCAGCCGACGGCTCCTGGTCGGGACCTGTACCTGGATTGATCACGACTGTGTTGTGTCCTTCGGCGCGAAGCCGATAATACGTCCACCGCTGCGCCCCAAAATAGGCCGGTAAATTGTAGTTGTCGGCTCCCAAATCGACCGCCCATCTTGTCCCCCCGGCATCCAGCACAAACGTCCCGAGGTCAAGGTGACTGTGATTTGCCTTGTTATCGCCGCCTTTGAACCCGACGAACAGCGCTTCGCGGTTTGCCCAGCCAGATCGAAAAGTCGCTATTTCGGCGCCCCGAAATCGTCGGTCGAGCGGAAGCTGTGCGATGCTTTCCCCGGCCAGTGCTCGATCATACCAGAGCAGATCAAGCGGATGCGGTGTTGCGAGGTTCCGTTGATAAACAGCGTAGGCCGGGCGTTTGAATCTTCGCCCCAACCAATGCATCTGCGGAGCCCGCACGGGACCTTCGCCACCGTCGGCATAATTGAATGTCCGGTCGAGCGGCCCGGTGATATAGATCGGGAACATGCCGGCCTCGGCGAAACCACGGATGTCTGACAAGCCGTAGTCGGTTCCAAGCGCAGTTTCAAGTCCGGCCAGAAACACGACATTATATTGTGTTGCGTAGTTCCAGTAACCGGGGCCCTCGGCCCATGCACCGTCCGGAGCGAACTCCCGCATCGGAAGCTGAATTGACTCGATCGCATTTTTCAGCAACTCGCCGGCCAGCTCCGGCTCAACATCGCCAAGCGCAAGCGCCCCCATTCCAATCCCACCGTTGCAGACCTGGTTCCAGTTGTGCCGCACATTCATCCAACGCCCGTAGTTGGCTTTTCCTTGGTAGCATCGCAATGCCGGACCAAGCCCTTTTTCGACCATGGCTTTGCGGAGGATTTCGCGTTGCTCGGACGTCCAGCAGTCATAAAGCCAATCGTACCCGATCGCAAACGCATGCGTCATTTCGGCAGTGTCGAGAAAATGCCGGGGATTCCAGTCGGGGAATGCCGCGGCGGCCTCCAACTCTTTCCATGCGCGGCTCGGGTATCTTTGATCACCGTCAAGCCAATACATGAGCGCCAGCGTGTAAACCCGATCCAGTACACGTCTGCTCACGCCCAAAAGGCGGAGACCATCGGGTATCTCGTACTTGGACGGTGCCTCGGACAGGATTCGCTCGGCACGGGCGGCCAGCTTCCCACGCCAATCGCGAAGTGTCGCATCCTCTTTCACACCAAGCCGGAGCTTTTCGAAGTCGGCGCGCGACGCGAGCAAACGCGGATGTTCCGACCGGAGTCGGGAAACAATCTCTCTGGGCGGCGGCGCATTGATCGCATTGAAATCCCCTGCGGCAACAGCGGGTGCGGCAGCGATCAAAACCATCGCGCACACCCCGAGCAGCATCCTTGCCACAAGAGAAACCGGCGCGGCGGTGAGTTGGGCTGTCCTGAGCGAATTCGATGTCTGTGTCATATCGTTCTGCCAATTTGAAACGAACATCCCTGCCGAAGTCCGGGCCGCAGACCTGAGTGTCATTGTACTGCGCATCGCGATTGTGATCGTGCGATGATCATAATGCTGAAGGCCCGGCCAATGCCAGAGTTTCGAAGACTGAATTCTCAGAGGCCGGGGTTTTGGACCTCCTTCTCCATCAGCGCGGCTCACCCGCAACCAAATGCTCGAGGCGTAGCAACCGCGCTGGTTGCAGGAATACCGCTATGTCGCGCCGCGCTGTCGTGTCTGTCCCCCTATTTGCACCGCCGGCCCCCAAATACCGTGTCTGTCCCCATATCACGCCCACCATGCGCCCTTTCGGTCACCCCCGTTGAGAGTTTAGAGTTGAACGTTGGACGTTCAACGTTCCCGATCGGCATACCGAACATCGTGCCTGTCCCCAAATCCGGGTGCCCCGGGGCAGCCTCGCCCCCCGACAGGCGCTTGGACAGGTCCAGCGGGTCAAAAGTCCAGCCCCCCGGGCCAAATGTTGTGTCTGTCCCCCTATTTGCACCGCCGGCCCCCAAATACCGTGTCTGTCCCCATATCACGCCCGCCATGCTCCTTTCGGCCACCCCATTGAAAGTTGAGAGTTGAACGTTGCACGTTGAACGTTCTGAATCGGCATACCGAACATCATGCCTGTCCCCAAATCCGGGTGTCCCGGGGCAGCCTCGACCCCCCGACAGG
>Ga0068707_1003661_pt1 | contig 10696 bp, 7 predicted proteins | sample YNPNPMetaG_FD_66600 | JGI IMG/M metagenome (GOLD analysis project Ga0068707, IMG submission 66600) | Anoxygenic and chlorotrophic microbial mat microbial communities from Yellowstone National Park, USA - YNP NP MetaG | ecosystem: Environmental > Aquatic > Thermal springs > Hot (42-90C) >... | reverse complement strand
GCCCGGCGGGTGAAGGCGACCTTCTTCCTCGTCGGGGAGAACGTCCGGCGCTTCCCCGGCACGGTCCGCCGGGAGGCGGCCCTTGGCATGGAGTTGGGCAACCACACCATGCACCACGCCAACCTGGTGGGGCGGTCCGGCGGGGCGATCTTTCGGGAGATGGAGGAAGCCCAGGAGGCCATCGAGCAGACCTGCGGCGTAGAGCCGCTCTGGTTCCGCCCGCCCCACGGCTTCCGGGACCCCCGCCTCTTCCGGCAGGCGGCGCGCCTGGACCTGGCGGTGGCCGAGTGGAGCGTCATGCCCAAGGACTGGACCCTGCCGGGAATGCCGGCCATCGTCCAGCGGGTCCTCAACACCGTCAAGCCCGGCGACATCATCCTGCTCCACGACGGGGTGAACGCCACCGGGGGCGACCGCAGCGAGACGGTGGAGGCCCTCCCTTACATCCTGGACGGTCTTGAGGCCCGGGGCCTCAAACCGGTGACCCTCAGCGAACTGGCCGCCTCCGGCGGGCGGGGCCTTCGAGGCTACCGCCGGCTGGAGGACCGGTTGAAGGACCGCTGAGCCCTTCAAGGAGACCGCCATGGCCTTCGAGGACCTCCGCCACTTTCTCCGCGAACTGGAATCGAGGGGAGACCTGCTCCGGGTCCGGGAGGAGGTGGACCCGCGCCTGGAGATCACCGAACTCCTGGACCGCGCCGTCAAGGAGGACGGCCCCGCCCTCCTCTTCGAGCGGGTGAAGGGCCATGGCATCCCGGTGGCGGGAAACCTCCTGGGGGCCCACCGGCGGATGCTCCTGGCCCTGGGCCTCTCCTCCTACGACGAGATGGACCGGCGGATCGAGGCCTTCTTCGACCTCAAGCCTCCGGAGAGCCTTCTGGACAAGATCCGGATGGTCCCCCAGCTCGCCGAGCTGGCCTCCTACCTCCCCAAGACCGTTCGTTCGGGCCCCTGCCAGGAGGTGGTGCTCCCCAAGGGCCGCTTCTCCCTCCTGGAACTCCCCGTCTGCACCTGCTGGCCCCAGGACGGCGGCCCCTTCATCACGCTGCCCATGGTCTTCACCCGGGACCCCCGGACGGGGAAGCGCAACTGCGGCATGTACCGGATGCAGGTCTACGACGAGACCACCACCGGCATGCACTGGCAGATCCACAAGCAGGGGGCCCACCACGCCCGGACGGCCCTGGAGAAGGGCCAGCGGCTGGAGGTGGCCGTGGCCCTCGGCGCCGACCCGGCCACCTACTTCTCCGCCACCCTTCCCCTCCCCGACGAGGTGGACGAGATGCTCCTCGCCGGCTTCCTCCGGAAGGAGGCGGTGGAGATGGTGAAGTGCCGGACGGTGGACCTGGAGGTGCCGGCGGGGGCCGAGATCGTCCTCGAAGGGTGGGTGGACCCCGCCGAACTCCGCCGGGAGGGCCCCTTTGGGGACCACACGGGCTTCTACTCCCTGGCGGACGACTATCCGGTCTTCCACGTGGAGTGCCTCACCCGCCGGAAGGATCCGATCTACCCCCACACCATCGTCGGGCGCCCGCCCATGGAGGATGCCTTCATGGGCTACGCCATCGAGCGGATCACCCTGCCCCTCCTCAAGCGGCAGCTCCCCGAAGTGGCCGACATGCACATGCCGCCCGAGGGGGTCTTCCACAACCTCATGCTCATCGCGCTCCACAAGCGGTACCCCGGCCACGCCCGCAAGGTCATGCACGCCATCTGGGGCCTGGGCCAGGCCATGTTCACCAAGGTCATCGTGGTGGTGGACGCCGACGTGAACCTCCACGACTACTCGGAGGTGGCCTGGCGGGTCCTGGCCAGCATCGACCCCTCCCGCGACCTGGAGCGGGTCCTGGGCCCCATGGATGCCCTGGAGCACGCCTCCCGGTACTTCGCCTACGGCGGCAAGGTGGGCGTGGACGCCACCACCAAGTGGAAGGGGGAGGGCTTCGACCGGGAGTGGCCGCCGGTGATTACCATGGACCCCGCCGTGAAGGCGCGCATGGCCGGCCTCTGGAAGGCGCTCCGTTCCCCCGGCAGGACGGAAAAGTAAAAAGCAAAAAGTGATAAAAACTTAAAACTTAAAACTAAAAACCTCCCTCCCCGAAGGCCCGGATCTTCCCATCTTCTTCCCACCCTTTCCCCTTCCTCCGGCGTAGAATGACGGGGGGAGGTGGCCATGATCCCGCGTTACACCCGTCCCGCCCTGGCGGCCCACTGGTCGGACGAGAACCGGTACAACGCCTGGTTGAAGGTGGAACTGGCGGCCCTGTCGGCCCAGGCCCAGCTGGGCGTCGTTCCCGAGGAGGCCGCCCGGGAGATCACCCGGAAGGCCCGCTTCGACGTAAAACGCATCGAGGAGATCGAGGCGGTGGTCAAGCACGACGTCATCGCCTTCACCACCTCCGTGGCCGAGTCCATCGGGAACCTCTCCCGGTACTTCCACTACGGCCTCACCTCTTCGGACGTGGTAGACACGGCTTTGGCGCTCCTCACCCGGGACGCCCTGGACCTGATCCTGGAGGACGTGGACAACTTCCGGGAGGTCCTCAAGCGCCAGGCCTACGCCCACAAGGACCGCATCGTCGTGGGCCGCACCCACGGCATCCACGCCGAGCCCACCACGCTGGGCCTCAAGTTCGCCCTCTGGTACGCCGAGATGGGCCGGAACCGCCAGCGGCTCAAGGCGGCGCGGGAGACCATCGCCGTGGGGAAGCTCTCGGGGGCCGTGGGTACCTTCGCCCACCTCCCCCCGGCGGTGGAGGAGTTGGTCTGCCGAAAACTGGGCCTGAAGCCCGACCCCATCACCACCCAGGTCATCCAGCGGGACCGCCACGCCGAGGTCCTCTGCGCCATCGCCGTCACCGGCGCCACCCTGGAGAAGATCGCCACCGAGGTCCGGCACCTCCAGAAGACCGAGGTCCGGGAGGTGGAGGAGCCCTTCACCGAGGGCCAGAAGGGCTCCTCGGCCATGCCCCACAAGCGCAACCCCGTGGGGTGCGAGAACGTCACCGGCCTGTCCCGGCTGTTGCGCGGCTACGCCGTCACCGCGCTGGAAAACGTCCCCCTCTGGCACGAGCGGGACATCTCCCACTCCTCCGCCGAGCGGGTGATCCTCCCCGACGCCACCACCCTGCTGGACTACATGCTGAACCGGCTGGCGGGGATCCTGGAGAACCTCCACGTCTACCCCGAGGCCATGGAGCAGAACCTGGCGAAGACCCGGGGGCTCCTCTATAGCCAGAAGGCCCTGTTGGCCCTGACCCGGGCGGGCCTCTCCCGGGAGGAGGCCTACGGGCTCGTCCAGGGCTGCGCCATGCGGTGCTGGAAGGGTGAAGGGGACTTCCTGGACCTCCTCGCCGCCGAGCCCGTCGTTTCCGAGAAGATCGGCCGGGAAGAGTTGGCCAAGGCCTTCGACCCCCGCCCCTTCCTGGTCCACGTGGACGAGATCTTCGAGAGGGTCTTCGAGTGACGGGAAGGAGCCAAGGGGAGAGCCGCCCCCGGCGGAGGGGCCCCCACTGGGAGCGCTGCGCCACGCTCCTTCCCCGGGTCTCCCGCACCTTCGCCCTCTCCATCGCCCGGCTGCGGGAGCCCATGAAGGGCTCCGTCTGCGTCTCCTACCTCCTCTGCCGGATCCTCGACACGGTGGAGGACGCGCCGGGCCTTCGGGCCGCCGAGCGGGGCCGGCTCATGGAGCCCCTCCTCCTCCACCTCCGGGGGGAGGCCCCCTGCCCGCCGGGGTACGGCCCCGACACGGCCGAGCGCCTCCGGGGGCTGGCGGCGGAGGCGGACCTGGACCTGCTGCGGGCCACCCCCGACGTCCTCTCGGCCTTCGCCGACTGCGGCGAGGAGGACCGGCTGGCCATGGCCCGCTGGGTCACCGAGATGGGCCGGGGGATGGTGGCCTGGAGCGAGCGGATGGGCGAGGGGGAGGGAGTCCTCAAGCGCCTTCCCTCCCTGGCCGCCCTGGACCGCTACTGCTACTACATCGCCGGGACCGTGGGCTACCTCCTGACCGACCTGGCCTTCCTCCACTTCCCCGGGGTGGACCGGCTTCTCTTCTACCGCCTGCAGGCGGACGCCGAGGACTTCGGCCTGGGCCTGCAGAAGGTCAACATCGTCAAGGACCTGGCCGAGGACTTCCGGAGGGGCTGGTGCTTCGTCCCCCAGGAGTGCCTCGAGGCGGCGGGGGCGGAACCCCGGGACTTTTTGGACCCCGGCCGCGGCGAGGCCGTCACCCGGGCCCTCCTGCCCGTTCTTCGCAGCGCCGTGCGCCATCTGGAGCGAGCCTTCCGCTACCTGGAGCGCTTTCCCCTGGAGGAGAGGGAGTTCCGCTTCTTCCTCGCGACGAGCCTCTTCTTCGCCCTGGAGACCCTGGCCCTGGTGGCCGAGGAGCCCCGCCGCCTCGTGGCCCCGGAGAAGCTGAAGATCACGAGGGCCCGGGTGGCCGTGCTGGCCACGGAGCTGGCGCTGGAGGTCTCCCGCCCCGCCTCCCTCCGGGAGCGCTACGCCAACCTCCGGGAAACCCTCCGCGCCTTCGACGGGCCGGGCGAAAAACAAGCGTGCCAAGACGAGAAGACGTGAAAAAAACTGAACAAGGAGATCCGGGAGATCCGGAGTTTTTTATTTTTTTCTGTTTACTTTTTGCTTTTCACTTTTCCCTTTTTCTACCTCTGATAGGTGTAGCAGGCGGAGGTGGCGCCGCCGGGGTTCACGACCGTGACGCAGACGGGCCGGCCCCAGGGAACCATGGCCTTGAGGGCCCTTCCGCCCTTGGCGACGACGAGGCTGGGGCCCTTGTACGCCACCTTGGGCACGGCCACGCCGTCAATGTACACCCACGCGCCGGGGACGAAGCCCGCCCCGTAGACGAAGAGGCGGAAGGGGGCGCCGGCCTTGGCGACGGAGGTCACCGCCAGGGGCACGGTGGTGAGGGAGATGTTGTCCAGGCGGGCCCCGAAGCCGTAGAAGCCCGGCGGCGTGTAGGAATCGGACTGGAAGACGAAGGCCAGGGCGAAGCGGGGCTGGGCGGTGAGGTCACCAAGGCCCGACCAGCGCTTGAGGTCCTGGGAGAAGGCGTACCAGGTGTCGGCGAAGTTGCCCGACAGGCGGTAGCCGGCGTAGTTCACGCCGTCCACCGAGGCCAGGTAGTAGAAGAAGTCGTAGCCCGTCTCCGACAGCACCTTGCCGTAGAAGGAGAGTTCGGCCCCCGGGGCGCCGGCGGCGCAGGTGATCCAAGGGGCGTACTCCAGCCAGGAGTCGGTGCCGTTGGCGTAGTCCGACCCGCAGGGGAGGGTGATGCCGATGTCGCCCCCCAAGATGGCGTCGGCGCTCCAGGAGCCGCCGAAGGCGTCGCAGTCGGCGTCCATCCAGTAGTAATCCCCCACGGCGTTGTACGGCTGGCCTCCCTGGTAGTGCCACCAGTCGCCGCCGTCCTCGTACCAGATGGGGAGCGTCTCGAAGCCCTCGAAGAGGCAGGTGGCCTCCGTTCCGGGCAGGGACCGGAGCCCCGGGCGCTCCTTCCGCACCCACCCTTCGGGTTTCCGGAGGGCCGCCGGCTCCTTCACGGCGAAGCGGGAGAGGGCCTCCCCGGAGCGGTTGCGGAAGGCGGCGAAGTCGGGGAGCACGGAGAGGACCGCCGCTTCGAAGTCCGGCTGCGCGAGGCGGGCGGCGGAGGGAGGGGAGCCTTCGCCGGGAAACTGGACCACCGCCAGGCCCGAAAGGCGGTCCCAGACCACCCGGTCGGCCTTGGAGAAGAGGGCGGGAGCCTCGGCGGGGCCGATCCCCGAAAGGACCTGGGCGCCCTCGGGCGAGGCGAAGAGGGAGAGGGAGCCGAGCGCGGCGGAGAAGACGAGGGAGCGGGATAGGGAAGCCATGGCCAAACCTCCGCTTCCCGTCCTAGCAACGGCGGTGCCAGGGAAAGGGGCGCGGGAGCGTTCGGCAAGGGGGCGCCCAGGGACAGCGGGGCCGGGCCTTTCGGAAGGAAGGCGGCCCCAACTCCGGCCCCTTGCTGTCCGCTCATCCGGACAGCCCCCGTTGCGGGGCGGACGGAAAAGTCGGATACAATGGCTTCCCGGAGGTGGTTCCGATGGCGAGCGTACCAAGCGGCCTCGAGGCGACGCGGAAGGCCCTGGAAGAGGAACTCAAGAAGCTGGACCACGAGCTCCGGGTGGAACTCCCCAAGGAGATCGACCGGGCCCGCCAGTTGGGAGACCTCTCGGAGAACGCCGAGTACCACATGGCCCTGCAGCGCCAGCAGTACGTGAAGGCGCGGGTCATGCAGCTCCGGGAGCGCCTGGCCGCCTTCTCCCGGATCAACCTCAACGCCATTCCCACCGACCGCGCCGCCTACGGCAGCGTCCTCAAGCTCCTGGACCTCGACAAGGAGGAGGAACTCACCGTCCGCCTGGTGACCCACGAGGAGGCCGACGTGAAGAAGGGGCTCTACTCCGTCCAGAGCCCCATCGGCAAGGCCCTCCTTGGCAAGCGGGAGGGCGACGAGGTGGTGGTGGCCACCCCCGGCGGCAAGCGCACCTTCGAGGTCCTGGAGCTCAAGACCATCCATGACCAGGAGTGAATAAAAAAAGTAAAAAGTAAAGAGTGAAAAGTGAAAAGTTAAAAGTTAAAAGTGAAAAGTTAAAAGAAGTCTCCCCGATCTCCCTGTTCACGTCTTTCTTCGCGGCGTGCTTTCTCCCACTTGACAGGTAGGCGCGCCTCCTGTGGTATGCTGGCGCCATCGCAGCGAAGCGGAAGCCCCCGCGGGGGCAGGCCCCCGGGGTTCACGCGCAGGAGGTGAAGATGGCGAGGAAAGCGAGGCTGATCCTTGTCGCGGCGGTGGTCCTGGCCGTCGCGGGGGCCCTCTGGGCCCAGGCGGCGCCCGTTCCGGGGCCCGCATCCACCACCCGGGACGCCAAGGGCGTCTGGTTCATCGAGGCCTCCTCCATCAAGGACGCCTTCGACGCCATGGGCTACGCCGTGGCCACCGACCGCATGTGGCAGGTGGAGATCTACTACCGCTCGGCCACGGGCCGCCTCTCGGAGATCCTGGGAGACAGCCAGCTCGAGACCGACATGTTCATGCGCACCATCGGCTACACCAAGGCGGAGTACAAGAAGGGCTTCAAGAAGCTCAGCAAGGACGCCCGGGACGCCATTGACGGCTTCGTCGCCGGCTTCAACCGCCGGGTGGACGAGGCCCGCGCCAACCCCGCCCTCCTTCCCTTCGAGTACCAGGCCCTCTCGGCCCAGCTCCACACCCAGGTCCTGCCCGAAAAGTGGACCCGCTACGACATCATGGCCTGGCTGGTCCTGCTGCAGCGGGAGTTCGACCCCGAGGCCCTCAAGATGGGCCAGCTCGAAAACGCCGTCATCGCCCAGACCCTTCAGGACATGTACGGGCAGGCGGGCCTTGCCATGTTCGCCGACATGCGCTGGCTCAACGACCCCCAGGCGCTGACCTACATCCCCTCCTCCGGCCACGGCCCCGACGCCCCGCAGCTCGACCGGGCCGCCGAGCTGAACCGCCTTTCGGAAAACCTCGCCGCCCTTCCCGACCTCTCCCGGCAGACCGCCGAGCTTCAGGGCCTGCTCGAACGGGTGGAGGAGAACCTCGACCGCATCAACGCCCGGGTGAAGATGGGCTCCTACGCCTGGGTGGTCTCCGGCTCCAAGACCGCCTCGGGCCATCCCATTCTGTACAGCGGCCCCCAGATGGGCTTCCCCGCCCCCTCCATCGTCTGCGAGGGCTCCATCCAGACCCCCACGCTCAACTACTCGGGCATGACCGTCCCGGGCATCCCCGGCCTCATCATCGCAAGGACGCCCCACCACGCCTGGTCCATGCAGGTGGGCCACGCCCACACCACCGACTACTACGTGGAGAGCGTCCTCGCGCCCAAGCTCCACCACGTGGAGACCATCCATGTCTTCGGCCAGCCCGACGTCAAGCTGAAGGTCTTCCGGACCTCCCACGGCCCCGTGATCAACCCCCTGCCCTACGACCGGACCAACCTCACCGGCCCGACGGTGGCCTGGAAGAACGCCCACTGGGGCCACGAGTGGGAGGCCCTCGACGGCTTCCTCGAGCTGGCCCGGGCCACCTCCATGGCCCAGTTCGGCCAGGGCATCGAGAAGATCTGCGTGAGCCAGCACTTCTGCTACGCCGACCGGGACGGGAACATCGCCTACTGGATGTCCGGCTGGGACCCCGTCCGCTCGGCCAACCAGGATCCCCGCCTGCCCTCTCCCGGTGACTTCCAGCACGAGTGGACGCGCGCCATGAAGCCCCGGGCCCACGCCGAGAACCCCGCCCAGGGCTACTTCTGCGGCTGGAACAACAAGGCCAGCATCAACTACGACAACGCCCCCCAGAACCTCTCCTACAACTTCGGCCCCTTCCACGGCGCCCACGTGGTGGACGACTACCTGAAGACCCACAACCACCTCACCTTCGAGGAGGTCCGGGACCTGGCCCTCAACATTTCCACCACCGACTCCTTCGCCATCGGCCGCGGCGTCGTCTGGAGCCAGGTGGGGCCCTTCTTCACCGCCGCCGTCAACGCCTACCCGGCCCCCCACCGCCTGGCGGCCCTGGCCCTCATCAACGCCTGGGACGGCCACTTCGTCGCCGGCGGCCCCTCCCAGTGGGCCACGGGCACCACCCGGGCCGACGCCTGGTACCTCCAGGAGGAGTGGACCAAGGAGTTCATCAAGTTCGTCATGGCCAACGAGGTGGGGACCACCCTCGGGGCCCCCTCCATGCAGAACCTCAACGTCTGCCTCCACGCCCTGAAGGGCTCTTCCTCCGGCGTGGTGAACCTCTACAACTGGTTCAAGGACACCCAGCACGTGGGCCTTCCCGAGGATCCCCAGCAGCTCATCGTCCTGGCCCTCGACAGCGTCATGAGCCGCATCGGCATGCCTCCCTACAACGTCCCCCGCGGCACCATCAACCACCGCCACGACCTGCTGGGCACCGTCCACACCACCCCCTACGCCAACCGCTCCACCTACGCCCACTGCGTCGAGTACGGCCCCTCGGGACCGGTGCGGATCGAGACCATGTTCCCCCTGGGCGAATCGGGCTTCATCGGCATGGGTGCCCAGGGCCAGCCCCTCTTCGATCCCAACTACTTCTCCATGTCTCCCGTTTATGACCCCTTCACGCCGCGCTCCTTCCCCCTCTTCCAGTAAGAGCGGGGGAGAAAGCGGCCTCCGCCGGGGCGGCCCGTCCGGGCCGCCCCGTTCCTTTGCGGGGAGCGGCAGGGGGGAGGGGAGTGAAAAGGGAAAAGGGAGAAGTGAGAAGGGAGAAGTGAACAGAAGCCCCCTCCCCGATCTCCCTGTTAGAGAAGTGAAAAGTAAAACGTAAAAAGTGAGAAGAAAGAACGCCCCCTCCCCGATCTCCCCAATCTCCCTGTTCAGGTTTGTTGCTTCTTCCTCACCTCCGCATCGCGTCTTTTCTCTTTGGGGGGGCGTTGAACAAATCCCTTGCCGGGAGGGTAGGGGTCTTTGGGAGGCACGGATGGACGGCTGGCTTCCGGAAGGTTACGAGAACGACGGCTGGGAAGAGCGGGCGGGCAAGGCCCTCCGGGCGGTGAAGGTCCGGGAAGCCCGCAGGCGGAAGCGGGTGCGCCTCGCGGGCGCGCTGGCCGCCGGGACCCTCTTCGTGGCCCTCCTCTTCCTCCCCGGCCTCTTCCGGCGCGGGGCCTCGGTCCCGCCCTCCCTGGAGGTGGCCCGTCCGGTGGCCGCCCCGGCGCCGGGTCCGGCCTCTCCCCCTCCCGCCGCCCCCGCCCCGGCCCCCCAGGCCGAGGAGGCGCACCGGGCCGCCCCCGCCGCCCCCCGCCCCCCCGCCGAGGTGACCCCGCGCCTCCAGAAGGCCGGCGGCGCCGTCCTGGTCACCTGGTCCGGAGACCCGGAGGGGAAGTACGTGGTCTACAAGTGCGAGAGCCCCGCCTTCGACGCCTGCACCCGCAAGGCCGAGGTCCAGGGCACCTCCTGGGCCGACGGGGAAATGGACAGCAGCCCCCTTGTGTTCTATAAAGTCGAGAGAAAGGCGTAGGAGGGAAGGCGAAAGGAGAAAGCGGAGAGGTCCGGCGCCGGGGGAGGAGCCCCCGGGACGCCCGGCGAGGAAAAGGCGAGGGGCGGAGCGTCCCCTCACCCGGTTCGGAACGAAAAGGAGGTTTGCATGAGAAACCGAGTCTTGCTCGCGATCACCGCCCTCCTCATGGCGATCGTCAGCACCGTCGCCATCGGGAGCAACATGGGATTTAAGATCGCCATCCCTTTAATCAACGACGGCAACAGCACCACGGCCAACTGGGTTTCCCTGCCCTACTACAACTCGTATACCGATGCGGCGTCTGTAAAGGCCGACATCGGCCCAAATTTCGCGTCTATCACGCGCTGGGACAATACCTCGCACTCATATAAGACATACGCAGGTGGCCCAAACAATTTCCCAATCATTCCTGGTGAAGGTTATCTCATCAAGACAGTCAACGGTACAGGGACAACCAATTGGGTAGTTGTAGGTTCTCACAACCCAACCCTTGCAATAAGCCTAATCAATGATGGCAACAGCACTACAGCAAATTGGATCTCCGTTCCATACCATACCACCGCGGTCAATGCAGCAGGTCTTAAGACAGAAATCGGCCCAAACTGTGCTTCAATCACTAGATGGGATAACGCCTCTCACTCTTAT
>Ga0068707_1003660_pt1 | contig 10698 bp, 8 predicted proteins | sample YNPNPMetaG_FD_66600 | JGI IMG/M metagenome (GOLD analysis project Ga0068707, IMG submission 66600) | Anoxygenic and chlorotrophic microbial mat microbial communities from Yellowstone National Park, USA - YNP NP MetaG | ecosystem: Environmental > Aquatic > Thermal springs > Hot (42-90C) >... | reverse complement strand
ATGCCGCCCCAGGGGCGTACGAGATCCTTGTGTGTGGCTCCGATGCCTCAGGGACGAGTGCGTGGCGCCGCCTGGGTGTCTCCGTGCCTTGAGAATGGGCACGGGGAGAGCTGCACACGGGCGGTCTGTGAAAGGGCTGCGCCGCACATATCTTCGCGTTCGCGATGAAGCAGACTTTAGAGACGCCAGAGGAATCGTTGGTCAGGATCTTCGTCAACGGCGATCTGGTTTCTGCGCTGCTCTGTACGCCGAGGGATCTCAAGGAGCTCGCCGTCGGCTGGCTCTACACGCAGGGTGTGGTCGATTCGCTTGAGGAAGTGCTCTCGGTCGGCGCGTGCGAGGGGCTTCGGGACATTCACGTCCGCATCGTGGGCGACGGACACAAGGAGAGGCCCCGTGACCGGCTCATCAGGACGTCGGCGTGCATGGCGGGTGAGATCTCCTACGAGCAGTTCCTCGCACGGCCGCAGGCGGCAAGCTCCAAGGGTACGACTGCCTCACTGAGTGGGCTCAAGTTCCTCATGAGAAAGGCGCTTTCGACCGCCTCTTCCTACAGGGCCACAGGCGGCATCCATTGTGCCTGTGTGGTCTCGATCGAGGACCGGGCCCTGCTGTGCTCCTTCGAAGACGTGGGCAGGCACAACGCCGTCGACAAGGCGATAGGGAGGATGCTCCTCGAGAGGCGCACTCCAACGGGCGCTGAAGCACTGCTGACCAGCGGGAGGCTCTCCTCCGAGATGGTCCTCAAGACAGCCCGGATCGGCATCCCCATCCTGGCCAGCATCACTACCGGCACTGATCTCGCTGTCAGGATCGCTCGAGAGTGCGGGCTTACGCTCATAGGCCGCCTATTGAGCGATCGGCCTCTGATCTGGTGCGGCGGCCACAGGATCGTTCCGTAAGTGAATGGTCTGTGCGTAGGCCTCGACCTTCCACCGCCGCGTGTGCTCTGAGCGGCTGATATGGGTGATGGACCCGTTGCGTATATAGGGGGTCTTGACCATCCTCAGGAAGGCCCCGCGTGGGTCCAGGATGTGGTTGACGAGCAGATGGATGAAATAGCCGTGGGTGAAGACCGCCGCTCTCGCAGTCGGCTCGAGCCCGGCAGTGAGTCTCTCGAAGACACCTTCGATCCTCTCGAGCGCATGCCGCCGAGACTCAGCGCCCTCGGTCCTCCCCCTGTACCATGTGTTGAAATAAAAAATGATGAAGAGATAGCCCAAGAGACGCTTGGAGGACCTCTCGCCGATAAGATGGGGCATCAGGGCGTGAAGGCCGACAAAACCCCGGAAGGTCAGGGCGTGCCGCAGGCTTTTTTCCGGGACCAGCCTCCCGACGTTGAGTTCGCCGAGATCCTCGAGTGTCTCCACAGGTATGCCGAGCAGCTTGGAGGTCTCCTCTGCCGTCTGTCGCGCCCTGAGAAAGGTGGAGCTGTAGAGCGCGGTGACCCCCTTTGTGGCGAGATAGTGCGCCACGCGCCTCGCTTGCCGAACGCCTCTGTCCGAGAGCGGGCCCTGCCGTTCGCCTGTGGCATAACTGTTTATGAGGTCGAGGTCCAGCTCGGTGTTTTCTTCGTAGCGCATCTCGCCGTGCCGGACAAGAAAGATATCCACCACGCCCTCCTCGCCGATCTCAGGGGACTGGCCGTAGGGTTCGAACGCCGTGCGCCGCACGGGGTCCGGCTGTGACTCAGCTGACTCAGCGAGTATAGAGAGCGTGCTCCCCTCGGTCAAGAAGAACGGACCGGGCTGACTGCAGGGGCTGTGCTGCGGCCCCGCCCGCGGCCTCGGTTTCCCGCGCCGCCTGCCCAGGGGGAGGTGCGGGTGGCAGGGTAGGGCGGCGATGGCCCGAAAATGGTAAGATAAGGCCGCCTCCCCATCGTGCCTTTCCTTGGTCAAAAGGGCAGGCAGACGTGGCAGGAGGAAGGAGGTACGCAACCCATGAGTGTCCGCAGGACCGGCAGGCAGCTCCTTTGGCGCCTCGTCATCGCATTCTACATCGTCCTTTGCCCTCCCATGCCCACCGCCTCTGCAGAATCTGCCAACGGCCCAGGCGATGGGGAGGCGCCGCCGTCGATCAGCCTCCCTGAAGACGTGGAAAAGGCTGTTGCAAAGGAGGTCAAACAGGTCAAGGCGCATTTCAAGAAAGGCGCCCGCAGGGTCTTCGAGCGCACGCCTCTGGGGTTCGATACCCGGACGGTGCGCGAGGCGAGGGATTTTCTCTTGGAGGTGCCCGGCAGGGTCCCTGCCCTGATCGAGCACGCGGCAGAGCAGGGGCGTCTGTTGGGGATCGTGGGTTCATGTCTGGTCCTTGCGTTCCTGGGCCTGGGTCTCTACAGCCTCATCTGGCAGAAGCGGATCCTGGCGCGTTTGGAGAGACTGGTCGAACCGCTCAGGCCAAGGATGAGCGAGACGCTCTACCCGCTCGTGCTCTCCCTCCTCAAGATCGTTACGGCCTCCTTGATACCATCGATCCTGCTCGGCCTCTTCCACCTGGTCGACGCCCTGGTGGAATATCAAGCCGCCTGGTTCCTTCTCGCCGGGAGACTGGTCGGGCTTTGGGTGCTGGCCGCCCTGGCACTCAACGTGCTTCACGAGGTCCTCGTGGGCCCTGCCTCCCGGGTGTCTGCCGCCTACGGGAGGTCGATATACACAATGCTGCGGGTGGCCGCACTCTACGTCATCGCATGGACTGCCGTGTTCTGGGCTGCAGAGGCCTTCGGCGTGGCCCCGGCATTTGTCGCCCTGTTGCGCTTTCTCGTCTCGCTCTCTGTGGTGCTTTCCTTGCTCCTCCTGCTGCGCAAGAAGCGGGCCCTTCTTTCCCTGCTCCCCCCGTTGCCGTACCGCGGCTACCAGCTCCTGACAAAAGGCTTGGAGCGTTTTTATTCGCCCGTCATTCTCCTCACCTTCGTGAGCGGGCTTCTCTGGTGCGCGGGGTATCATCGTTTCTGCAAGATCCTGTGGGTCAAGACGTGGGTCGTCGCTGGGGTGTTTGTCGTCGTGACGCTGGCCTACCACCTGCTTCAAATCGGACTCGAACGGTGGGCGAACAGGAGGGACGCACGCGATGAAAACGTGCGGCGCCTCTACTGGTCGATCAAGGCTTTGGCGCTCTACGCGGCCATCATAGCCACCGGGACCCTCGTCCTCGACCTGTTGGGTCTGCTGGAACCGCTGCGCAGGATTCTCTCGTTTCCCATCCTGAAGGTAGGCACGACCCCGTTGTCCGTCTGGATGATCGGCAAGGCCCTCGTCATTCTGCTCGCGTTTATCTATGCTTCGCGGTTCATCAGGGCATGCCTCGATTACAAAGTGTACCCCTCACTCGGGGTCGACACAGGGCTTGCGTACGCCATAAGCATATGCATCAACTACACGCTCCTGGCGGTCGGCGTGGTCATCTCCTTGCTCACCGTGGGCGTGGACCTCCGGATGCTTGCGATCTTTGCCGGGGCCCTGGGCGTCGGGCTCGGGTTCGGCCTCCAGCATATGGTGGCCAACATCGTAAGCGGCCTGGCGATCATCTTCGGCGGGACGATCCGAAAAGGGGACATCATCCGCGTAGGCGACGCCGTGGGGGTGGTCCAGGAGATAGGCCTTCGCGCCACCATGGTCCGCACTTTCGACCACCTGGAATACCTCGTCCCCAACGCAGAGTTCGTCACCGGCACGGTCGTCAACTACACGCTCTCGAGCCCGCTGACCAGGCTTCAGATCCCGGTGGGGGTCTCGTATACCGCAGACCCCGAGGTGGTGAGCAGGATCTTGCTGGAGCAGGCAGAGGCCAACCCGGGGTTGGACAAGACCTACAAGCCGGATGTGTGGTTCGACTCCTACGGAGAGAGCTCTCTCAATTTCATCCTGCTCGTCTGGATCGATATCCGGGTGACCAACGCGAAGAAGGTCAAGAGCGAGCTCTACCACGCCATCTTCAAGGCCCTGCGGCAGGCCGGCATCGAAATACCGTTCCCCCAGAGGGATGTACACATCCGCTCGTCCGTGCCGCTTCTCGGCGACAGGCGGTCGTGACGCGGGCCGATACCGCCACGCACGGCGGGCCTCAGACAACCATGACCTCGACCCCGGTCTCCGCCTTGAGCTCCTGGAGGTGGTCCTCGACCGATTCCCTCTTGAAGACGACCTTCTCGAAGAAGCTGCGCGGTTCGTGGCCTATGACGAGAAGACTCGCCTTTTCCTGGCGGACCACCTCTTTGACCACATCGAGCAGCGGGCCGTCGCGGAGGACCTTCTTGGCCGTGACCCCGCGAGAGAGCGCGGGCCGCGCTGCGTCTTCCAGGATGGTCTCGCCGACCTGGTGGAGCGCCTCTGCCGCCACGCGGCCTGAGAGTTCGACCGCCATCCCATCGAGAAAATTCATGTCGACTGCGAAGACCAGAACCAGTGTCGCATTGCGCTCTTCGGCCAACGCGGCGGCCTGCGAAGCGGCTCTCAACGAGGAGTCAGAACCGGTGACTGCACAGACGATCGTCGTCTTTTCCATATCTCTCCCCCACGGTTGCGCACAGTCCGCACGGAATCGGGACGCCGTGCCTTCTCATCGCCCGGCACCTCTCTGCCTCTTCTCTGTTTTTCCGACCGGCATACCCCTCCCTCGGCATCGAAGGCCGCGGCGGCCGTTTTCGAGGCCCTTTTCACCCGGCCGGCCCGGAGGGCGGGGTATCGTCCCCATGGTCTGCACGGCCAAGGACCGCCATGACAGCGGCCCTCCAGCCCCTGGGGCCTATCCCATCCACGAGGTGCGCGCGCGGCAGGCGCCGGACCACGGCCTCGTCGTGGGTGCCGTCCGCCTTTTTCACCACAACAGGGTGATCGACGAGTTCGAGCATCGGCACGTCGTTGCTGCTGTCTCCCAGGCCGACGGTGAAAATGCACCCAAAGGCACGTGCGTAGAGATCGTTGAGGATCTGTATGGCCCGGCCCTTGTCATTGCCGCCGAGGAGATGGAAATAGCGGTCCCCTCGGGTGGAGCGCAGTCCTGCCTCATGGATGGCCCTGAGAAGGCATGCGGCGACGTGCGAGTCCCTGCAGAGTAGTTCGAACGGCTCGTCATATTCCCTGCGTTTGGCCCTCTCGGCATCGGCCGTGGAGAACCCGCACCTCTCGGCAAGCTCCTCGACGCTCATGTCGTTGAAACCGACGAGGCCAGCAGATGGGAATGCCTTTGCGATGTGGCCGAGGATTTTCACGAGGGTCTGGTAAGGAGTCCCCAATTCGATCACGAGGTACCCGTCCCTCGGGACAGCCCCTTGGATGGTGAACGGGAAATAGCCGCAGGGGATGTAGACCGCACCGCCGTTCTCTACGATGAACGGGTCCCGGTGCGCCAGCGAGGCCTTGATGTGTTCTATCTCTGCCCGTGTTTTGCTCGAACAAAAGACGACAGGCACCCCCAGGTCGATTGCAGCCCGGAGCGCAGGCAGGGACTCGGCACACGAGTAGGTGTCGCGGTCGAGGAAGGTGCCGTCGAGGTCTGTGTAGAGGATCGTCCGGCGGGACGGCTTCATGGTGCGAGCACCTCCTCGTTGTCCGCGTTCACTGCTTCCTCGAGTTCCTCGAGGAAGCCGGGGAGGGCTGCCGTGATACGGCTCCAGTTCGGGATGAGCGGGATGCCCAGCGGGTCCTGGGTGAACGATTCGGCCGCGATGCGGATCGCCTGGGCAAAGGTTTCCACTGCGGCCTCTTCTTCGTGACGGTCGAAGAGCAGGCCGTCTATCAGCGCATCGGCGCTGTAGCGCGTGATCGTGTCCTCGGCCGTGCGGATGTAGGTGGACTGGAGCGAATTGAAAAAGCCCGGCGAAAAGACGACTCCCTCGGCGGACAAGGTCCTGAAGAGGGTCTTGGCGATGTCCACTGCCATCTTCATCAGGCCCTTGGTGGGGTCACCCGGCGAGAGGGGTTGGTGCTTGTGCTCGTAGTTGTCGCACAGCTCGGCCTGGCAGACTCGCTTGACCGAGCAGTTCCGGTAGATCTCGGCCAGCACACCCACCTCGAGGCCCCAGTCGGCCGGGATGCGGTTGACCCGGGCGAGATCGGTCCTCATGCAGAACTCGCCGGCGAGAGGATAACGAAAGCTGTCCAGGAAGACAAGGAACGGGTGATACCCGAGAAGCTGTTGAAGGGACCTGATCAGGGGGGTCATGAGGAGTCTGGTGACTCGGCCGTGCATCCGCTCCTTGACCCGCGCGTAGTAGCCTTTGCAGAACTCGAAGCTTATGTTCGGGTTGACCACCGGGTAGCACAGCCTGGCCAGGAACTCGCGGTCATAGGTCAGGATGTCGCAATCGTGCAAGGCGATAACCTGGCTCCGATTCCGCGCCAGGATATAGCCGAAGGATATCCAGCAGGAGCGGCCTTTGCCTGGCTCGCCGATGGGAAAGGCGTTCTCCAGGAGTGTTGTGTAGAGGCGCTTCATTCGGGGCCCGTCGTTCCAGATCACGACGGTCTTGGTGGGCAGCTTCGAGAGCATGGCCCGGGCCTTCTTGAATTGGCCGGCGTCGGCCCGATCGAGCGGGACCACGATCTCGCTGAGGTAGCTCACCTCCACGAGCGTCTCGATGATGGCGGGCAGGGCCTCTCGCTCGAACTCTGCGTACAGGGCAGGCAGGATCAGCGAGATAGGCCGCTGCGCGGTATAGTCCGCCAGTTCCTTCTCGAGCCTCTCGTGGCCTGTCCTGACCATCCGGTGCAGTGTGGCCACGACGCCGGTCTGATAGAAATCAGCCATCGCCCTTGCTCCTGCGCCTCGCTGTGGCCGCTCGATTCCGGTATCGGCGCTAGAAGGGTATCGCCGCGCGAGCCATGGGATTCGCGGGGATCGTTTTCTTGTCCCATATGTCGAGAAGATACCCCTTTTGCTCCTCGAATACCCGGGCCTGCTCCTCGACCAGCGCCTCGGCACAGCGCGAATCCATATCCCGTGTCTCGTTTATGAACGAGGCGACCCGCGCGTAGTAGAGCGGGACCATCATACTGAGCAGGATCGTACGGTCGGCCTTCCAGTGGTGGAAGGTCGCTGCAAGCTCGTAGACGATTCTCACCCATGTCTCCACAGGCATCGTGAATTCCTGGGGCTCGAGCTGCCCCCACCGGGCGATCTGCTCGTAGCATTGCGGGCAAAAGATGCTTTTCCAGAGCACGCCAAAGTGCTCGAAGCCGAGCCGGAATTCCCTGACGAGGCGCTCGAGGTCGGGCGTGACCGGCTCCGGCTCGCCCGAGAACTCCGGGCCGAAGGTGGGCACTGCCTCGCTCCTCTGGACGAGTTTCCAATGATACTCGTGCTGCTCCATGAGTGAAAACAGCGTCCCGATGACCTGGCGGAACATGGGGCCCAAGGATTCTGCAGGGTCCTTGGGGTCGTGCGTCTTCACACCGAGCCGTGCCTGGCAGATGCTGCACCCGTTGATAATGGCGTTGATGGTCATCCAGATATCGATACCGTACCGGGCGACGTCGGTGTCCCAGACATCCTGTTCCAGAAAGAAACGCGCCAGTTCGCCTGTCAGGGCGAACTCACCGCCTATGGGCTGCCTTATGCGCTTGCCGTAGAGCGCCCGGGTGAGGTTGTAGACGATATTGTTCGTGATGGTGCCGTCGTATTTGTGGCGGGTATAGACCGGGGTGACGAATTCGTACCCCCGTGTGAGCACAGGCTCGATGAGGTAGAAGACCCACTGGGACGTGATGCTCCTCACATCCGAGTCGACCACCATGCACACCTTCGCCTTAAGGGCCTTTACCGCCTCGAAGATCGCCCGGAAGGCCGTCCCTTTGCCGGCCGGGCCTCGGTAGATCGCTACGATCTTCTCCTGCCAGGGTTTCAGTTGAAACTCCTTGGAGATCTCCCTTGTGTCGTCGGTCGACCCGCCGTCTGCGATGTAGAGCACCGAGCGAAGGTTCCGGTAGTGGTTGTGCAGTCCGTGGGAGACCATCTGGATGACGTGCTGAATGGTCCTCTCGTTGTTGTAGCAGGGGATGCCGACGACGATATCTGCCCTCTCGATCTCTTCGAGCCGCTTGAGAGGGTAATACCGGAGCGCAGAGTCGTACCGCACCGCTCAGCCTCTGAACCCGAATGCCGCAAAAGAGGCGACGATCGCGGCCCTTTCCCCGCCAAGGGCCACGGTCGGCCCTCTGAGCCGAGGCACCACCAAGCCGTGCGAGGCTCGGCCGCCCCGGCCCTGGGAGCCCTGGGGGTGTCGTGCTCGATGCCTCACGGCCCCTGGCCCTCGAACAGACATACGCCGCCTGCCAGTTGTTCCGGTTTTCCCATGACCACGACGGTATCGCCGGCCTCCAGGGCCATATCCCCTTCAGGGTTGAATATCATCTGGGAGCCCCGGCGGATGGCCACTATGGTTATACCATATTTCCTGCGAAGATCGATATCCGAGAGCCTCCTGCCGGAGCACGGTGAGGTCTCGGCGACGCGGAACGTGCTCACCTCAGCCTCTGGGAAGTGAAAGAGCACATCGGAGACCGTCGTGGGAGAGACCGAGGGGCTTCTGAACATCTGGTAGCCGTCCGCCCTCACCTCTGCGACAAGCTTGTCGATTTCGCTCTGGGGGACGAGATACTTCTTGAGGAGCCTCGTGAAGATCTCCACTGCGGTCTCGAATTCCTCCGGCACGACCTCGTTGGCGCCGAGTCGGTAGAGCGCGTGGACCTCCTGGACATAGCGCGTACGGGCGACGATGTGGATCTTGGGGTTGAGTCTCCTGGCGAGCTCGGTGATTCTCCTCGTCGCCGCAGCATCGTTGATCACGATGGTGACGATGCGGGCGTCCCCGATGCCTGCGTGGGCGAGGACCGCCTCCTGGGTCGCGTCCCCGAAATAGATCGGCTCGCCTTTGGCCCTCTCCCGGCGCACGGTCTCTGCGTTCATCTCGATGATGATATAAGGGATCGCCGCTGCCCGCGCCGCGCGGGCGAGATTCCTCCCGTTGACGCCGAACCCTACGATGATGAGGTGGTCCTGGAGCCGTTGGCGTGGTGAGGGGGCGTGGCGGGAAGAGGGCCGGGAGGTGCGGGTCCTCAGCAGGGGCAGTCTGATCACGGCCTGTGCCGTCGCGGGTGCGATGGCCACGAGAAAGGGTGTCGCCGCCATGGTAATGATCGAGACTGCCAGAACGATCTGATACTGGTCCTGGGTAAGTATCGCGTACTGGAGCCCCGCGTTGGAGAGGATAAAGGAGAACTCGCCGATCTGACTCAGCGTCAGGGCTGCAATGATCGCGGTCCGGAGCGGCAGGCCCAGAAAGCCCACTGCCAGGGTGGCGGCAAGGGCCTTGACCGCGACGACCCCGACGGCCAGCAGCAGGATGAGGCCGTAGCGCTGCACAAAGAAGACAGGGTCGAAGAGCATCCCGATGGAGACGAAGAAGAAACTCGAGAAGACGTCTCGAAAGGGGACGATGCTTCCGAGGGCCTGGTGGTTGTATTCCGACTCGGAGATGATCAGTCCTGCCAGAAACGCGCCGAGGGCCAGCGAGAGCCCCGCCAGCGATGTGAGCCACGAGACGCCAAGACACAGGCCGACAACGGTCAGGAGAAAAAGCTCCCTGCTCCTGGTTCCCGCGGCAAGATACAGGAGAGAAGGCACAAGCCACTTCGCCCCAACGAAGACAATCGCGATGATTGCGACGCCCTTGAGGAGCAGAGTCGACCACGCCCCGGCTGTCAACAGACCGCCTTTTCCGGCAAGAAGAGGCAGGACCAGCATCATCGGCACCACGGCGATATCCTGGAAGATCAAGACGGCAAGGGCCGTCTTTCCCTCCGGGGTATCGATATTCCCCTTCTGCTGGAGGAGTTTCAGGACGATGGCAGTGCTGCTCAAGGCGAGAAGGAACCCGAAAAAGACCGAGCGGCCTGCGGGCACGCCCCATGGCCTCGCGATGCAGAAGGCCGCCGCAATGCTCGAGGCGACCTGGAGCGCGCCGCCGAGGAGCGCTGCGCGTCCGATGCTGAGGAGTTGCTTGAAAGAGAACTCGATCCCTATGGCGAACAGCAGGAGGATGACCCCTATCTCGGCGAGCGCCTTGACTTCGGCGGCTGCGCCCACGAGCGCCGCGCTTTGGGGCCCTGCAACAATGCCTGTAAGCAGCAAGCCCACGACAGTGGGGATCCTGAAACGGCTGCAGAGCAAAAGGACCCCTGTGGCCAGAGCCAGGATGATGACGATGTCGGTGAGGAAATGACCCTGCATCGCTTGCGTCACCTGGAGAGAGGGGTCTTGTTCAGTGCCGTCTGTTCATCGCCGGCGTACCGGTTCATGGGGATCGGTGTGTCTCCATTTCCAGGGCGGTACTGGGTGGGGGTCCTTCCAGAGGCCGCGGCTGGCTCGCCTGGCCGCCTCTTCGAGTTCCCTCCACTCGAGGCAGCACTTCCTTCTGCAGTACCTGGGGTAGACCCATGCGCACCCGGCCTCGACAAGGTGCGAGTTGACGAGCGTGCCGTCGGTCAGTCTCACCACGGAGACGATCCTCTGGTAGCTGTCGGCGGTCACCGGCTCGATGTCCACGCTCTTGTGCGAGACCAGTGCGGCGAGGCACCTTCGTGCAGCCTTTCCGAAAGGCTGGTCGAGCTCCGGCGCGTCTATGCCGTAAAGACGTATCGTGACAACGGATCCGTCCCTTAAGACCTTGATCGTGTCTCCATCCGAGACCGAGGAGATGCGGGC
>Ga0068707_1003659_pt1 | contig 10701 bp, 7 predicted proteins | sample YNPNPMetaG_FD_66600 | JGI IMG/M metagenome (GOLD analysis project Ga0068707, IMG submission 66600) | Anoxygenic and chlorotrophic microbial mat microbial communities from Yellowstone National Park, USA - YNP NP MetaG | ecosystem: Environmental > Aquatic > Thermal springs > Hot (42-90C) >... | reverse complement strand
GCCCAGTGGGCAGTTCGGCCCGTAACCGTCACCGTCGTAATCCTCACAGCCCCCACCACCGTCGCCGTCGGCCCCGGCGTCGCCGTCCCCCCCGTCCTGGGGAGGCTTGGGCTGACAGAAGCCGCCCATGCACTCGTTCGCCGGCGGGCAATCGTCATCGGTGTTACAGGGAATCAGGCATACGCCGCTTATGCACTGCTGACCATCTGGGCAATCGGAAGAAAGCAGACATTTTGGCCGACAGAAGTCCATGTAGCATTTTTCATTTTCCCGACAATCAGTGTCTAGCTTGCAGGGTCGAGGTCCGGGGTTATTGCTGGAGGAGCAGGCAGCAGTAATAAAAGTGGCTACCCAGCTAATCAAACCAGCTTGCAAAAAACATCTAATAGTCATGGTAACCTCCTTCAAACTGTGACTATTCTAACATTACCGGGGGAAATATTGAATCGGCCAAACGGCCGAGTGGCATCATTCCACCTGGGCTGGCAAAAGCAGAGAAAACTGCCCGGTGCAAGAAGTGATTGCGTTATCGGTTACCGTCTGCCCCAAAAGCAGCGCCGAACCGCTTTCCGGACTGTAAAAAAATCTCACCTGCGCGCCACAGGCAGGCTGTTCATCGGGACCGACCAGCATTCCCTTGACCAGGGTAGCCGGCGGTAACCTGGTGATTCTCACATCCACCTGGGTGTCAGAGGTAACATAAATCACCCGGGGCAGTGATTGAGGAAGCCCGCTGGCCGCTGGAGGATACATAGTCAATAAGTAACGACCTTCGTCCACCGCCAACGTAAAACTACCATCAGACTCGGACATGGTTTCGAAGATGCTGTAGATACCGTCATCCTCACCGCTTACCGAACTAATCCTCCTGGCTTTTACAATAACTTCGCCCCGCGCCGAGTCATCGGGGTCGACAACCTTTCCCACCAGACTCAGTTTTGGCTGAAGTTCGATGTCAATATCAGCCTTATCGGTCAACTGATATTCAAAGCGAGCAACGCCGGCGTCCACCGCTGGTGATGGCACTGCGGTAAGCCGTACTTTTCCGGCCGGTAGAGTGGTAAAAAACCTCCCCTGGTCATCGCTCTGAAGCTGTACGCTATATTGACCGTTGTTGGAAGTGCGCACCTCCAGCCTGATCTCACAGCCCGCCAGTGGTCCTTTGCCCTTGACGCTGACTCTGCCGGACAAAGCCGCCATCTGCGGCGTCTTACCGGTAAAGAAAGTTCCCAGATGATATTCTTTTACTTCGACGTTTTCCCAATAGAGGGACGGAAGATGCGACTGAGGTGAATCTGGCACCGCAGAAATGGTAATGGAAGAAGGCACCTGAAGCTGGAAATCGCCATCCGTCTTGAGCACCTTCTCAATACCCAGGCGCAGGCAGAAATCACCGTTTTCTTCAGGTTGCGCCAGGTTTGAACGCAGGCCATCTGGCCCGCTGGCTTCAACCAGGTAACCCCTGGCCGGTTGATTCATGCCCTGCTGTTCCATAAGTTTTCCGCATACCACCAGTAAGGTTTTTTGCTCGGCCAGATTATCCTTCTTCGGGTCAGCGAATTTTTCGTAGGAAAAAACCGGTTGATTATTTCCATCAATTTTAAGCTGACGCACCTGCAACTGCGGAAACAGCTTGCGATCCGTCGGTTTGAAAAGAAAACGATAACTACCTGGCGAAAGCCAAGCCTGATAGGAACCGTCTTCTCCCACATTGATGCTGTAGGTGACGGTGCGCTCATCAAATAGAGGATCTCTATAAGCCACCAGAACCCCGGGAACTCCTCCGGGAGCGTCGGGAGAAGCCAGCACACCACTTATCTTAATCGGCCGATCCAACTCCATGCGCAGCTGGCCCGCATCAACCAGGCGCAGATCCAGCCCGGCCAGTTGGGTCAACGCTGCCTGTGATTCGTCAACCGGAATCAGTTCCACATCCACCACCGACAGCGGTTTGTTGGTCTGTCCCGGTCGGCAAATCTTCTCTTGCGGATCACATACATCGCCCAGTGGGCAGTCCAGGTTGTCCAGACAGGAAGTAGAGTCATCACCGAAAAAGATCAAGCATCCCGTTCCCCCGGAAAGCACCAGGGCCATCTCTATTATCAGCAATCTATAACAACACGTTTTCATGGAAGCGGTTCCTGGGCGCAAATTCCCGAGCCGGCCGGCGCTATGCGAAATGTCCACTGCACCCAGTCAATCTGGCCTTCGGAGTCCGCCGGCATCTGCATGCCATTGCCGTCGGAAAGCGGTGGCCGATCGGCAACGAAAAAGCGCAGGCTATGTACACTGTCGATGGGCATCATGGCAATGTTGATGGTGGTCTCCAGCCCGGGCCGATCAGTGCTGCTGGGTATGGGATGAATGAAGGCGGTGGGCCAGATGGAACTGTATCCGTCCTCGCGCCAGTCAAGCAGCCAGCGAGCGTAGAGGGTATCACGACGGTTGTAGTCTCGCACCGTGCCTACGCGGAATGTCGCCGGGTTGCAATCGCTGTCTAGGTCGATTATCCCGGCGCTGAGTGATGGATAAAGTGAATCCAGAAGTATCTGCGGTGGATAGAGTTGCTCCGCAGGTTCCTGTTCGATGTCTGGAGAAAGAAGGCATCCTGCGCCTGTCATGACCATGCCTGCCAAAAAGACAACACCTCTTAGCCATCCTCCATTACGCAAAAGTAATGCCAGGCTCCAGACTGTGCCTATAACCGCCTGAATTGTTGAGAAATCTCTCAACCCAGCCCTCCTCCAGACCGGCTGCTTGCCAGGCCAGGGTGCGACAAAAAGGTCATAATTTCCTGAAAATATTTCATTCTATTCCGAGCTTTTCCAGCAATCTAAAGATGGTCCGGGGATCCACTCCCAAATCTCGGGCGGTGCGGGTACGGTTGCCTCCGTTGCGTTCCAGAACCATGCGCACGTACTTACGTTGGAACTCTTCCCTGGCCCGCGCCAGGGGAAGCACCGGCTCTAGCTGCTGGCTCGAAAGCTCCAAATCCTCAGCCGAAATATAGCTCTTGTTGCTGAGCACCAGGGCTTTTCTTATGCGGTTTTCCAGCTCGCGGATGTTGCCCGGCCAAGGATATTTACGCATGGCTTCGATGGCCTCTGGAGAGAAGCCCTGCACCTTTTTATCCATTTCCGCCCCTAGCTTGTCCAGCAAATAACGGGCGATCAGGATAATATCTTCTCCTCGCTCGCGAAGCGGAGGCAGATGAATGCTCACTACATTTATGCGGTAATAGAGATCCTCACGGAACAGCTTGTCTTCTATGGCCTGCTGCAGATTGCGGTTGGTGGCGGTGACGATGCGTATATCTACCGGCTGCGGATTGTTCTCGCCTACCCGGGTAACCATGCGATCCTGCAGGACCCGCAGCAACTTCACCTGCAATTCGGGCGGAAGCTCGCCGATCTCGTCCAAGAAAAGCGTGCCACCGTGGGCGGCCTGAAATTTTCCGGATCGACTGGAGATGGCTCCGGTAAAGGCCCCGCGAACGTGCCCAAATAGCTCGCTTTCCAGAAGCGCCGGCGGAATGGCGCCACAGTTTATGGTGACGAAGGGGCCGGCCGAGCGCTGGCTCAACTGATGGATACGCCTGGCCACCAGCTCCTTGCCCGTACCGGTCTCTCCGGTAATCAGCACTGACACATCGGTGGGTGCCACCTTTTCTATCTTCTTGAAAATCTCCCGCATGGCCGCAGACGTCCCCACCAGCTCTCCGAAACGAATCTGTTCCAGTTGCTCAACAAGCTTTCGGTTGTCCATCTTTAGCTCGTTCATCAGAAGCGCGTTGCGGATGAGCAACGAAGCCTGAGCGGCAAAAACCTCCAGCACCTCCAGCGCCTGCTCGTCGAACAGATTGACCACGTTGTCGTTTCCCAGATAGAGAATGCCGAAGAGATCGCCCTTTTCCAGAAGCGGCGCGGCCATCACCGAACATAGCTTCAAATTCACCACCGATTCAGAACAGGAAAATTTTTCGTGGTGTAGGGCATCGGAAACCACCAGCGGTTTTTTCTGACGCATCACCTCGGCCAGCACCGTGTCGGAAAGCTTTTCCACCGCGTCGCAGATGGTTTCCTTCTTCAGGTTGCGGGCCGCCTTTACCTGAAGCCGACCGTCTTCCAGCAGGATAATCATGCCCTTGTCGGCCCGGGTAAGTTCGATTACCGCATCCAGCAGCTCATCAATGATTTCCTGCACCGAGGCCCGCGACATCAGCCGCCGGTTAAACTCCACCATGCGCCGGAAGGCTTCCAGTCGCACCCGATCCAGCTGGTTAGAATCGGTGCTGGAGCGTTCGAAAAGCAAAAACTCCAGTTTGGCCCGCCCCAGTTCTAGCAGGTCGCCATGGCGCAGCAAGCAACCTTTCTGCTTTTTGCCGTTTACCAGCACCGAGGCCGCTCCCTCCAGGACGTTGAGCGTAAACCGCTCGCCGTCGAAAAACACCTGGGCATGGGTATCGGCCAAAGCTGCCCCTTTCAACACTATGTCGTTGCCGTCGGCATCGCCGATGGAGGTTATTCTTTTTACCAAAGCGAACTGCCGGCCGCGCTCCGGCCCTTCCAACACTCTTAGACTGGGCATACCCTCACCTTCCTTCCCCACCTGCCGGCGCCGCTAAATTTGGCCCAGGCAGCGCCTCCGCGTCGGAAAACTCGCGCCAAGAACCCAGCGTCTGAGGCGAATAATTTAAGTTGGCGTCCAGCGCCCCGGCCGCCCATAAAAGGACGAACAGCCCCAGTGACACATACTGGCCCACTTGCAGGCCGCGAGCCAGGGTCATGTCTTCGGCCTGGTAGCGCCCGTTCTCGTTGGCCAAGCTGATGAGCAGAGAATAACAGACGATGTTGCCGATCAGCCCCAGACCCTGCCCCGCGGCAAATAGCGCACCCTTCAGTTTCTGCTGATTTTCGAACTGACCGGCGCCGAAAGGCAGAAACATCACCCAGCGCGGGTGCATATAGACGTCTCGCTCCAGCCGTAACACCCTGACTTTTTCTGCCGGCGGTTTTTTATCGACCATCAGTTTTTTCAGCTCCTCGGCTAGCTCTGGTTCAGAGCGCACCCCTTCGAAAAAAGCCACCGCAGGAGGCGGAATCAGAAAGGGGTCCAGCCGATGCCATGGCCGAAAGCGCAGCAGGGCAACGAACTCCCGCCGAGCGTCATCGCGCCGGTCGAGATAAAAATAGCATAGCCCCAGCATTTCCCGAGCGGCCACTATCTCTTCTTCCCCCGCCAGCTGCACTTGGGGTCGCAGCAGCTCCTCTAACAAACGGGCGGCGTTTTCGAAATTCTTATAGCTGAATTCCAGCCGGGCGCGCTCGAACTTTTCGCTGGCCGCTTGCTGAGCCGCGGCTGAAGCGGGAGCGAAAATTGCCACGAACAGCAAACAGCTTAGCCACCTATTCAATTCTTGCTCTCCCGCCCGGAAAACTCTGCCGCCGCCACGTTCAGACGGGTCTTTTCCCCGGCTCGCAGCCTCAGTTCTTGCTCCCAGGCGTGCTGCCGGTCGTCGACCAGCCGCAGGCGAACCTTGCGTTCCGGCCCATCTTCCATGGTGATGACCAGTGGTTCTGCAGCTTTTCCTCCCACTCGCCCGCGGTACTCTCCATCAATGAAAACCGCCACCGGCCCCTCGAGATCGAGATAGACCAGGGCGGGCAAAAAACGCAGCTTTCTTCTTATTTCGCCCGCGCTAGGAACCTTTATAACAAATGCGTCTTCGGCAGAAGCGGGATGCTCGATGACCACCCGGTGTTCGCCTTCCGCAAGCTCCCCCCGAAAAAACTGGCCGTAGCCGCTGGAGCGGTCTTCGGCGCTCGCCACCAGCTGGCCGTCGACGTACATGCGATGAAAATACGGCTCGACCACTATGGCCACCGGGTATTTCTTTTCGGCCACCGGACTGGGCTGGACCAGCACCCCGGCCGGCCGGGCAGCTTCGGCCTGCGGAGGACGAACTTTTCGAGGCCGGAAAAGGTTTCTGGCCGTGGGGGCTTTCTCCTCAACTTCCGGCGGGGGGGCGGCTTTGAAAGAGGGTTGCTCTGTAACTGGCACCACCGCCTCCTTGGTCGCTATCTGGGGAGGAAGCATCGGCCGGGGAGGCTCAAGCTCGTGCTGGAGCCAGACACCGGCCAACATCGCCGCCAAAAGGATCGCCGCCCCGCCATACCATAATAGCCGCTTTAGCTTTTCGCCTTTTCTAAGTCGGGCCAGAGCCTCCAGTACGCCTTTGTGCCCCGGCTCCAGGGCCAGCACTCGATCGAAGGCCGACAGCGCGGCGGCTCGGCGGCGCTGGTTTAGCGTCCGGCGTCCGGCCGAGAAATATTCGTCCACCACCTGGCGGCGCATGCGCTCCAGAGTCTCGACCGGACGGGTAAGCACATCTTTCAACCAGACATCGGCCTCGGCAAACCCACCCTCGGCCAGAAATTTCTCCAGTTCGCCGGCCATGGCTGAGGCGTCTGGATAACGGCGCTCAGGCGCTTTTTCGAGCGCCCGGACAATTACGCCGGCCAGGCTGCCTACGGCTGGATTTGCTTCCTGAGGGCTTTGATAACGGCCCTCGACGATATTCTTTATCACCTGATGTGGGGTGCTTCCGGAAAAAGGCAGCCGGCCGCAGGCCAGCCAATAGAGTATGGTACCAATGGAAAAAATATCGCTGCGAAAATCTGCCCCCGCCCCCTCCAGCACTTCCGGGGCCATGTGGGCCGGAGAACCAATGAGGCTGCCGGTTAAGGTCAGCTGCTTCGAACCGTCGAGGACCTTGGCGATACCGAAGTCCATGAGTTTTAGCTCTCCGGCTTCGCTCACCATAACGTTTTCCGGCTTTATGTCGCGGTGGATAATGCCCAGGGAGTGAGCGTGGGCTACAGCCCGGCATATAGCCAGGCAGATAACAGCAGCCACCTCGGGAAAAAACACATTATTGTCTTCAGCGAATTGTTTAAGAGTTCGCCCTTTTACATATTCGACAACCAAATAGTTATCATCAGTTTCCTGCGAAAAATCATACACTTCTATAATATTGGGGTGGCGCAAACGAGCCACCGCCCGGGCTTCTTGACCAAACCGCTGGCGGCTCTGTTCGTCCGAGGCCAGGTGGGCGTGGAGAACTTTTATGGCCACTTGGCGTTCGAGCTGCGGGTCCCGGCCCAGATAGACCACCGACATACCGCCCCGGCCCAGCTCTCCCAGTATCTGATAGCGGCCTATCTTACCTTCCATAAGGAAATTCCTATCTTACCGCATCGATTTCCAGGGCCAGGTATGTCAAAAATGTCATACCCCATATACATATAATTTTGACGGGCGGTAAGTCAACCCGATCTCTTTAGACCCACCAACTCCTTTGGATCGATTGCCGGTAAAAGAGCCAAACCTAGCTGCTTTTTGTATCGAACTTTTCTCCACCGGGCCTAAAATGAAAGCCCTTTCAGCTAAGGGTCAATTGCCCTTGCCGGCATTAGAAAGCGCCCAGCCAAAAAAACAACTGGCCTGGAAATTCGGGTTTGCCAGTATGTCAGGGTTGGTTTTCGCCCCTTCGGTGGAGCCCAGGAACAAAAATACCATGCCTTCATCTTCGTAGCTGTGATCCTGACGTGGCGCTCCGCATACAATATCGTCGAACCCGTCTCCGTTTGCATCGCCGCCGCATGCCACCGCATAACCAAATTTGCCGCCCGCTTGATTTTGGGGATTGTCCAGCACGGTTGAAGGCTGCGCCGGTAGACCGTTTGCAGAACCGTGGTAGACAAAGGCATTACCCTCGTTGGTTTCTGGATTGCTCTGGTCCATAGCCCCTACAACCACATCTGAAAATCTGTCACCGTTGACATCTGCGATTGCCACCGAACAGCCGAAATGAGCCCGTGGCTGTCCATTGGGTGGATTGCCGGGATTATCCAGTGTCACATCCGGCCGTCCCGACAAACCCGCTTCAGATCCAAAATAAACGAAGGCATTGCCTTCTTCTGAGGCACCGTTATTTTGATTCGGCGCCCCGATAATGACATCGGAAAAACCGTCCCCGTTTATGTCCCCGGGCGCCAAGGAGTGAGCAAAATTGGCATTCGTTTGCCTATCCGGGTAATCGTCCGGGTTATCCAAAATCAAATCGGGAATTTGGTTTACTGCGGCCGAGCCCCCTAGATAAAGGAAAGCATTTCCTTCTTTATTGGTGCCGTTGTTTTGATTTTTGGCGCCGACAAGTACATCGGAGTAACCGTCGGCGTTTACGTCACTAGCCAGAGCAACGCTGCCGCCAAAAAAGGCATCGTTCTGCAACTGGGGATTACGAAGTAGCGCCGCAAATTGCGGTCCCTGTTCGGAACCAAGAAATACAAAAGCACCTCCAGCCCACGAATTTTCAAAAAAGTAGTTAGGTGCACCTACTACCACATCCTGATAACCATCTCCGTTTATGTCTCCGCCAGAAGCAACCGCCCAGCCAAAAGTGGTGTAGGGTCTGTCCTCGGGGTTTTGCAAAACCACTTCCGATAATGTCAATCCGGAAGATGAACCATAGAACAAATAGACCACTCCTTCGTCCGCAGCCTGATAATCTTTGTATGGCGCGCCGACCAGAAGGTCATCATAACCGTCGCCGTTTACGTCGCCGGTTACCAGAGAATAGCCGAACCATGCCAACTGTTCGCTATTGGGGTGAACAATAATAGATTCTGGATTGAAGATGTCGTCTTTCAAAGATAAATAGACATAAACCTGACCAGTATTCTGGTGTACTTGACTGTCCCAGGCGTGAGCCCCTACGGCAACGTCGCTAAAGCCATCGCCGTTGAAATCCTGAGCGGCCTGCCCTACATCAAGATACCAGACCTTGCTCCAAGGTGAACATCCTCCTTCCCGGCAAACACGCACCCGCCAAAAATATCTTCGTCCCACCGGAGGGTTGGTGCTGACCGCCAATGGCACTGCAGGCTGGAAGCTTCTGTTTTCGGGAATCTCCGCCTGAACCTCGGGGCTGGAGAAATCGCAATCGGAAAATCTACTCCGGGGGCAACTATCATCTATCTGTATAGTAAATGTAGGCCTGCCGCAGCCATCTTCCTGCCAGCGCCATCGGAAAAGGGGCTGAAGTGAACCAGACACTATCCAACCGCCAGTACGCGCTCCATTGTGAGGCGAAAGCAAGGACGGCGGAATCGGTGCGGTTTGCTTGCAATCACGGTCGCAGCTTTCTCCCCAATAACCTTGGTCGCACCGACAGGAATAATTTTCGCATATTCCGTGCTGGCACGTTCGATCGCAGCTACCGCAGCTTTCTTTTCGGTTCAGATCGGTTTCGCAACCATTTCCAATATCGTTGTCGCAGTTCTCCCATCCCGACAAACATTCGAACAAGTGGCATTCTCCAGCTTTGCAAAAACTGCTGGCGTTAGCGAAAGCCTCATGGCATTCGTTTTTTAGGTCCTCGCCCTCCTCTTGATTTTCGCAGGAGCCAATGGCAACGCATTTCTTGCATACGCCGCAGTCCTGATGGCGAGTTTGATCGTAAACACAGTATCCACCTCGGCAGGAAGCGCAAATGCCGCATTTCGTTCCGTCGGTGGCCTCCACACTCTTGCATCCGCCAGAGCCGTCACAAACAAAAATATGGCACTCCGAAGGCGTGCCGCAGTTGCTTTTGGGGTTGCTCTCTCCATCGGCCACCCACCGGCAAGTGCCGGGATGGCAACAGCGATCCTCTTTAGGTTCGCCAGGATCGCACTGCTCGTTCTGATCGGCATCTACCAGGCCGTTGCCGCACTTTCCGCACATGTCCCGCGTCTCGTCGCAGTTACCAAGCGGACAGGGATCGCCACGGGAAAGACAACCCTTATTTGAATCGCAATACTCTTGCCCGTTACAAAAAACTCCGTCGTCCTGGCAGAGCGAGTCGCTGGGTGTATGGCTGCAGTTCCCGCTCTGGATGTCGCAAGTGTCTTCGGTGCAAGATATTCTGTCGTCGCAGTCGCTATTCGTCTTGCAGTCTATACAGCTTCTGTCACCCTCCTGGCATACCCTCTAACCGCAGGGATTTCCCTGGTGGGCACAAAGCCCGCGTTCGTCACAATATTCTTCGCCATTACAATAAAGGCCGTCCTGGGCACAGTCGCTGTTTCCGTTGCATTTTCGATAGCAGATACCGTCATCCCCGCAGGCAAAGCCAGGCCTACAGGTGTGGTTGTCGAAGCACATTTGCCCCTCGCCGCCAAGGTCATAGCGGAAAACATCGCAGCCGAAGACTGAAAAGATCAGAAACACAAACGCTAAACGCTTTCCCATCTCACCACCTCCAGCCGGCAGAAACCGCAAATGTCCCGCTGGGCGTAAGCGTCAGGCCCAGCGCATGGCTTTCCGCCCACTTGCGGTCCCGGCAGCGAAAGAAGCCAAAGAACTACGCCTCGTCGTAGCAGGCTTTGTAACTTTCCGCCTGCATCTCGCGCCGCCTTTCTTTTATCTGCCACTGCGGGACCACCTGCATGCCGCACTCGGCAAGTTTGGTAGAAAGAAAGGTGGTCAAATTTTCCAGTATCTGGGATTTCAATCCCGAGCCGCGGTCTTCCATGTCGAAGACGGCCACGATGGGCCTTTCTTCGACCAGGGCGGCTTGTACCCAAAAAAGCTCGCCCCCACAAAGAGCAGTGCTCCTTTGCGCTTCCTTGTTTCGCTCCTGTTTGATTGGTTGGGTCT
>Ga0068707_1003657_pt1 | contig 10708 bp, 7 predicted proteins | sample YNPNPMetaG_FD_66600 | JGI IMG/M metagenome (GOLD analysis project Ga0068707, IMG submission 66600) | Anoxygenic and chlorotrophic microbial mat microbial communities from Yellowstone National Park, USA - YNP NP MetaG | ecosystem: Environmental > Aquatic > Thermal springs > Hot (42-90C) >... | reverse complement strand
GCGCCGGCACGGCGGCCGGGATAAGTACAACGTTGACCTCTTGGGCTACAACAGCCGACTGGACACCATTCAGGCGGCGGTGCTGCTTACCAAACTGAACTACGTTGAGGAGTTTAACCGGCGGCGCAAGGCAATCGCGCAGCGCTACTCGGCCGAGCTGGCCCAGGTGGCGGGGATTGTTCCGCCAGTAGCAGTCAATGGCGAGCATGTGTTCCACCAGTACACCATCCGCTGCCCCAACCGCGACAGCCTCAAGAAAGGTCTAGCACAGCGGGGGATTGCCAGCATGGTTTACTACCCGGTTCCGCTCCACAAGATGGCGGTATTTCGGGGGCGGTGTCGAATTGGCGGTAGTCTGGCACACGCGGAACGTGCCGCCAATGAGGTGCTCAGTTTACCCATCGCACCGCTACTTCTTCCGGCGGAACAGGAACAAGTCATTGAAGCGGTCCGGGAAGTGGCACCAACGATCCAATGAGCGAAGTGCGAATGACGAAGGACGAAGTGGGAGGTGCGAGGTGTGGAGTGCGGTAGCTCGCTACCGCTGTCAGAGTGGTGGCAGGCTACCGCTCTCCAAGGGACAACTCGGCATTCGCCATTGGTTAGTTGTCATTAGCCCTTTGTTCCTAGCAGGCTTGGTGGTGGGGCTGGGGACCAGGGGACTTTTGGTCCTGGTCGGACTCTTGGCAGCGGTTGGGCTCCTAGTCTATCCTGAGGTCAGCCTGTTACTGTTTCTTACCGCTGGGACGTTCAAGGCCGAAATTAGTAGGCTAATGCCTGATATTCCTGACCCCACGGTGGTGCTGGCCGGGATTGTTGCGGCAGCGGTCCTCAGCCGCCTGCTCCGAACCACGGGGTCGCTTTCAAAGAAGAGAGAGCCGAGATCAGAAACCAGAGACCAGAGACCAGGCACGGCCCATTTTGTCACGCTCGCTTGGGCCTACTGTGCCTTTTTATTTATTGTGGTTAGCTCGGCCCTTTCCTTTACGGTAACCGATTACGGCCGCGACAAGGCGCTCCGCTTCGCTACCTTGACAACGCTGGCAACAGTGGCGCCTTATTTCTTGATTGACACTGAGACGCGCTTGGTTCGTTTTCTGATTGCGGCAGTAGCGCTCGGCGGTGCGATGACAGTCCTCGGGACCGTGACCGGCGAAGGGCTGGCTGCCTTCGGCGCAACCCACATCGCTACCGGTCGGGTAATCGGTCTAGGGCTGATTGGGGCGGGCTACTTTTTTTGGGGAGTCCGACGCCGGCTCCGACGCTGGCTGGTGTGGACTCCATTGGCAGGAGTGCTGCTGTTCGGCTTCCTCTATTCGGGTAGTCGCGGCAGCCTGATATCTTTAGGGGCTACCTTGGTCGTCATCGTGCTCTTAGCGTTTGCGTTTCAGCGGGGTCGGCGGATGGTGCTAACGGGTCTTGCCGGTTGCGCAGTACTGGCGGTTGTGGTCACGGCCAGCAGACCGGAGGCGGTTGAGGTGATGAACCGCCGCCTCAACTATGTCGCTGCCGGACCGCTCACCACCACTGCCGGCACAAGGGTGAGGCTGGCCCAGGCCGCGTTCGAGACATTCGGGGCCAACCCCCTCACCGGCGCAGGTATCGGCGGATTTGACCTAGCGTGGAGTCTCTCGGACCGGCCGCGCGGCCAATATCCACACAACATCTTTCTGGAGGTCGCTAGCGAGCTTGGGGTTATTGGACTGGCGTCCTTGGTGCTCTTTATTCTACTCGGATTCCGAAACGCATTCCGTGCCTTCCGGGTTGCGCGGGGCGAAAGTTTGAGGGCGGCGGTGTTGGTCATTGCGATTGCCAGCTACTTCCTGGTCAATGCCCTGTTCTCAGGGGACCTCAACGATAACCGGATGCTGTTCGCGGCGGTGGGGCTTTGTGTGAGCCGGCTACTGGACGAATGACGATGATTAGTCTGAGAAAGCGAACCGTCGCCGGTTTGACTTGGACGGCACTGTCCCAAATTGGCGGACAGGTCATCCAACTGGTAACGGCGGTCTTTCTGACCCGGCGGCTGCTCCCAACCGATTTCGGCACCGCCGGGCTGGCATTGACAATTACCACGACCCTTGCCGCGCTTTCCCAGCTGGGCATGAGTGCCGGTCTGGTTCAGCGCCGCCACCTGGCAACAATTCATTACACCACGGCGTTCAGCACCACAACCGTCTTGAGTCTTCTGTTGGGACTGCTGATGCTCGTCGGTGCCGGCCCGGCCGCGCACCTCTTTAAGAACCCAGCCCTGGCCCCGGTCCTGAGGCTCTACTCAGTGATGCTTATTCTGGGCGACATCGCAGCAATCCAGTCAGCTCTTTTAGTCCGGTTCTTTGACTTCCGGTCTCAGGCCCGTGCGGCGCTGGTCGCCCGATTTATCGGTGGGGTGACATCAGTTCTTTTGGCCAGTGCCGGTTTCGGCGCGATGAGCATCGCCTGGGGCTATGTGGCGCTGACCGTGGTAAACGCCGCTTTATTACTGAGGCCCTGCCAGCGGCTCAGCAAGACCATCCACCATTCACCATTCACCATTCACCACTTAGCGCACGCCTTTGGGCAACTCTTTGGGTTTGGCTCAGGCATCATGGCCGCGAATCTGCTCGACCAACTCACCTTAGGGCTAGACATCGTGCTCGTGGCCAAAATGCTAGGCCCAGCCGCACTTGGTTACTACTCGCTGGCAGCGCAGACCGGTCTCTATCTGGCCCGTTCCATCAGCGCTGTGCTTGGCACAGTCCTGTTCCCGGCCTTGGTCGAAGTCTATAACAAAGAAGTGCGGAGTGGGGAGTACGAAGTGCGAAGTTTCTATCTGCGGCTTGCCAACAGTATTGCCCTAGGCGTGCTGCCGCTGGTGACAATTGTCATTGTCATCGCACCGCAAGCGGTGCCACTGCTGTACGGAACTGGCTGGACAGCCTCGGTTAGGCTCCTCCAGCTCCTTGTTCCCTACGGTTTTCTCTTAATCGTCCTGGATGCATTGAGCAGCTCACTCTTCAAGGCGCTGGGCCAATCACGCAGGCTATTAGTCATCAGCACGGTGCGCTGCGCAGGCATTGCACTGGCGGTGTGCGCCGGCAGCCGCTTCGGGCTGACCGGGGTTGCCGTCAGTCTACTTTGCTGTGCCCTCCTCTACCGGTTAGGAACCCAGGTGGTCGTCAATCGAACCTTGAACCTCACAATGAGCCAGTACGGTCGAGCCCTCGCGGTACCCCTCTTTAGTGCTGCGGTCAGCGGGACCGCGGTCACGCTCTTGGGGCTGGCAATTCCTGGATTGGTCGGGCCCGGGATCGGCGCGGTCCTTATCCGTGCCGGTGCGACCGGTCTCGGTTATCTGGTCATTGGCCAACTACTCGCACCCCGGGAGTTCCAAGAACTGGTCAGGACGCTCGGCCTTTCGAAGTTCGAAGTGCGTCTGTCCCACGGTGCCGGAGGCACAGGTGCATCTGTCCCACGGTGCCGGAGGCACAGGTGCGAAGTTTCCGATGTATGCGTAATTACCACCGTCCACAGCTCGGATGATGTCCGCATCTTCCACAAGGAGATTTTGACATTACGGTCTGCCGGCTATCGCGTTACCTTCATCGCGCCGCAAAAATTTGGTGGCAACCAAGGAGGCCGGCGACTGTGGCGGATGCTCCTTGCCCCGGTCCGGGTCGGACTACCGGCGCTCCGCACCCGCTGCCGAACCTACCACCTTCACGACCCGGAACTGCTCCCGCTGGGAATCATTCTCAAACTCCTGGGAAAGAGAGTAATTTATGACATTCACGAAGACTACCCCGAGCAGATGATGAGCAAACACTATTTAGCAAAACCATTGCGGCGCCTCATCGGCTGGGCCATCGGCCTTTTGGAACAGGCGGCGGTCCGATTCCTGGACGGTACCATTGCCGCAACCGAAGCCATTGCGGCTCGGTTTCCCAAAGACCGCATCACCTTGGTCCGCAACTACCCTACCACCCGAAGTGCGAAGGACGAAGTGCGAAGTGCGGAGTTCCCGAGTGTACTAGGAAACTTGAGCACCCGGGCACAAGGCACAAGTGCGAGGTTTCCCACTAACCGGTTTCGCCTGATTCACCTGAGCGGAACACTCACCGAAGAAAGAGGTATCACCACCCTGGTACAGGCACTGGCGCTGCTGGACGACCACTTTGAGTTAATCCTTGGCGGCCGCTTTGTCACTCCGGAATACGAAAAACGGCTCAGAACCCTGAGCGGCTTTACCCGCGTCCGCTACATTGGGACGATTCCCCATCAGGAGGTATTCCAGTGGTATCGCCAGGCCGATGCCGGGGTCGTCCCTTCACTTCCGCTGAGACGGCACCAGTCGGCGCTGCCGGTCAAGATGTTTGAATTCATGGCCGCCGGGCTACCGGTCCTCGTCGCCGACCTAGCGGTCCTAAGGAAGATTATTGAAGAATGGGGATGCGGGATTTGCATCAACCCCCTGGATCCTAAGACCATTGCGGCTGCGGCCCGATTTCTGGCATCGAACCCGGACATCTGCCAGGCAATGGGAGCAGCCGGCCGGACTGCGGTTCGAAAGCAGTATAACTGGTGGTCTGAAGCCCAGAACCTGCTCCGATTGTACCGACGACTCACCCCATTAAAAAAGGAGCCTCCAAGGATTCAAGGATTTGAGGATTCGAGCCTCCGAGTGGGAGGGCCGGTTGTTCAGTAAAGTTCTTTTTCTTGGTGCCCATACCGACGACGAATTCGGCTGTAGCGGCACCTTGGCCCGCCTCCTAGAAGAAGGCAAACAAGTCTATTACATCGCTTTCTCCGCTTGCGAAGAATCGGTGCCCGAAGGGCTTCCCCGCGACATCCTGCACACCGAATGCCGGCTGGCGGCAGCGCGGCTGGGGATAAAACCGGAAAACTGGCGACTCTTATCCTACCGCGTCCGTCACTTTCCCCAAGAACGACAATCAATTCTTGAGGAACTGACGACCATGCGCAAACACCTCCAACCCGACCTAGTCCTCGTGCCCGCACCTACCGACATCCACCAAGACCACCAGACCATCTGCCGGGAAGCAATCCGAGCCTTCAAACACACCACAATCCTAGGCTACGAGCTTCCCATGAATACCATTACCTTCAAACACGCCTGCTTTGTAGCTCTAGAGGAACGGCATCTTAAGAAAAAGATTGAGAGCCTTGCCTGTTACCAGTCCCAGCGGTTCCGTTCCTACACACAGGAAGAGTTCATTCGCGGGCTGGCGCAGGTGCGAGGGGTCCAGGCTGGGGTCCGGTTCGCCGAGGCGTTTGAGGTTATCCGCTGGATATGGATCTCCGATAGAAAATGACGAATGATGTAACGGAGTCGCTAGGCCATTAAGAGATAAGGAGGGGTAGTGGAGACAGTTATTATCACTGACGATAAAGATGTGGCACAGGATGTTACCTTTGGGCCGGACGTCAAAATCCACTGTCGCCGGCTGAAAATTGCTGCCGGCTGCCGTATCGGAGTCCAGACTTTCGAAAACTTCCGGGCAGTGGCGGGAGTAAGGGTCGAGTGTAATACTCTCGAATTGGGGGCCAACACGGTGATTGACCGTTCGGTCTTGATGCGCGGCGGGGACATCATATTGGGCAGCAACTGCCGGGTGGCCACAGGTTGTACTATCACGGTTTTGGAGCGGCTGGAATTGGGACCGGCCAGTTGTTTGGGACAGGACAATGTGCTCGAAGGCCGCCGTATTAGATTCGGCCCGCAACTATGGACTGGGCCACAGGTACGGATCGGTGGCGGTTCGTGCTTTGAGGTTCATTCCGAACTGGTGGTCGGCAGCCACTGTCATTTAGGAATGAGGGTCTTCATCAACACCGCCCGGAAAGTTACAATTGGCAACGAAGTGGGGCTAGGTACCAACACCGCCATCTATACCCACGGAGCCTACCTATCGGCCTTGGATGGCTATCCGGTACGGTTTGCACCAGTGGTGATTGGCGACCGGTGCTGGATTCCGGGCGCAGTCATCAACCCGGGGGTCACGATTGGTGCGGGCACGGTTATCGGCGTTGGTTCGGTGGTAACCCAAGATATTCCCGCAGGTGCGTTGGCGGCCGGGGTTCCCTGCCGAGTTTTGAAGGAAAGGGCATTTCCCCGTGAATTAGTGGCAGAGGAACGGCGTAGCTTCTTTGCCGGATTCCTTACCATTGCTGCCGACATCCTGACCGACTTCACCCAGACCAAGGCTGTCTTTGACCCAGCCAACCTAGCGATAGTTGTCGGACCGCGGCACATTCGATTTTCCGAGAAACTTTCTGAAATTCGGAATTCGGGAGATGGAATTGTGATCGTCCAGACAGTGGACCGCAAGCCCAGAGAAAATGAGGTGGTATTCTGCTTAGAAAATCAGAGCGTCATCGGTCGCACCGATAAACTCTCCGAAAAGGTGCGCGACTTGTTACGACGCCATGGTATCAGATTCTTTCATGAACGTGCGGCATGGGGGTAGCATGCTACCGTTGGTGCGCTTAGTCATTCCCTGTCGGAACGAGGCCCACGCTATTACTGAAACCATTCGGTCGCTACTGGCTCAGGACTACCCCCCTGAGCTGATGGAGCTCATTTTTGTTGATGGAATGAGCACTGACCGGACCCGGGAGGTAATCAGACAACTTACTGCCGGTGTGCTTCAGCCCGTGGTTCGGCTGATTGATAATCCCGAGCAAAGCACCGCCGCCGGGCTGAATCGCGGAATTGCGGTGGCGCTTGGTGAGGTGATTTTCACCGTAGGCGCCCACACCTGGTACAGCAGAGATTATGTGTCTAAGGCGGTAACCGCACTTAATGAGTGGGACGCAATGGCGGTGGGGGGCGTGGCTCAGACCGAGCCTAGTGAGCAGACACCGAAAGGGCAAGCGATTGCTCTAGCACTTTCCTCCTGGTTCGGCGTGGGTAACTCGCTGATGCGTCTCGGTACCGATAGGATGCGCACTGCGGATACCGCCAGTTGTCCGGCTTATCGACGGATTGTGTTCGACCGGTTAGGCAGATTCAATCCGGAGCTGGTGCGTAATCAGGATTTGGAGTTCAACCGGCGCCTAGTGCGCGCTGGGATGAGGCTTTTGCTGCACCCAGGGATGGTGAGCTATTATCGGTGTCGGTCAACATTGCGGAGTGTGGTGGTCAACGCCTTTGAAAATGGCTACTGGGTGGTGCGCAGTATTCGCTATGCCGGAATTGGATTTTGTCCCCGGCATCTTGTCCCAGGGGTGTTTGTGGTGGTGTTAGTAGCGGCTTGGCTAGGGGAAGTGGTTGTTGGGTGGGGGCTGGTGCCGTTTGGGGTGGTTGCGGGGACGTATCTGGTAGCAGTTTTTGCTGCGAGTTTGCAAAGGATGAGTGCACAAGTGAGAAAAGGACAAGATAAGGTTCGAATCTCGGCCTTGCTAGTGCTACCGGCAGTGTTTCCGCTTTTGCATCTGAGTTATGGGTTGGGTTCACTCTGGGCACTCCTGACGTTATGGAGGAGTAGTAAAAGGAGAGAACAAAGTAATGAGGACAAAATTCGAACTTTGGCCGGTAGACTCACAAAATTCCTTCGGAGGGGGTAGTGTTAGCAGCGTTGGCGGCGTTGGGGTCGTTGGGCTTGAATTTTGGGCTTGCCCGGGCAGGTGAGCGACTGGGTTGGTGTGATTGGCCCAGCCCGGATGATACGTTGAAGGTTCATAAGCGGCCGGTGCCTTGGACCGGAGGCATGGGGGTTCTGGGGGCGTTTTGTGCCGGGGTGGTGTTTGTGGGTCTGCGGCCGCTGGAGGTTTGGGGATGGTTGGTTATTGCGGTGTTATCTTGGCTGGTTGGAGTTTGGGATGATTTGGTTTGGAAGGGGTATTCGAGGCCATGGCGTAAGTTGGCATTGCAGGTGGTCTGCGCCGGGGTATGCGCAGGTGTGTGGACACGCTGGAGGGCTTGTCCCTGGGGTGTTTGGGGTGTGGTTGTAGCGGGTCTGGTTTTGGTGGCCGCGATGAATGCGTTGAATCTCGAGGATGGGTTGGATGGGGTGGCCGGCGGTGAGGCGTTGGTGTCGGCGTTGGGGTTGGCAGTGGTGTTTTATCAGCGGGGCCGGAATGAGTTGGCGCTGGTGAGCTTGGTGCTGGCCGGCGCGCTGGCCGGTTTTCTGGTTCTTAATTGGCATCCAGCACAGGTTTTTCTGGGTGACAGTGGTGCCCATCTGGTAGGTGCGGTTTTGGCCAGTCTGGGGCTGAGTTTGGGGTTTTCAGGAATAGCTTTGTTGGGTGTGCCGGTGCTGGATATGGTGTGGGTCGTAGTGCGACGGTTTTTCAGGGGCCGGCCGTTGCTGGTTGGTGACCGGAGTCATTTGTATGACCTTTTGCGCCGGGCGGGTCTTTCGGTGGCGACAACAGCCTTGGTGATGATGACCGGGCAGGTCGTAGTGGTGGCGGTGGTAGCCCGACTGTTGGTGGGAGGAAAATGAGAGGGGGTAGAGAGCAGTGAGTAGCAAGCAGGCGAAAGTGGCTCGAAGCTCGAAATTTTCTAGGGTGGTTCCGTTGGCTGAGGCGTGGTTGTCGGAGCTGGAGGTTCGGGCAGTGGTGGCCGCGTTGCGTTCCGGCAGGCTGGCGTTGGGCCCGAGGGCCCAGGAGTTTGAGCGGCTGGTTGCCCGGTTTGTCGGTGTGCGGCACGGTGTGGCGGTTTCGTCGGGGACCGCAGGGTTGCATTTGGTGGTTAGGGCGCTGGGAATAGGTGAGGGGGATGAAGTTATCACAAGTCCGTTCAGTTTTGTGGCATCGGCCAATTGTATTCTGTTTGAGCGGGCACGGCCGGTGTTTGCCGATATCCGGCCCGATAGTCTGACCATTGACCCCGATGATGTGGTGCGGCGGATAACCTCCCGGACCAAAGCGATTTTGGCAGTGGATGTGTTCGGCCACCCTGCAGACTGGCCTAGGTTAGCGGCGATTGCCCGGCGGTACAGGCTGGCGTTGATTGAGGATGCCTGTGAGGCGCTGGGCTCACGATTGGGCAGGCGGCGGTGTGGCAGCTTCGGCGATGCTGCGGTTGTTGCGTTCTATCCTAATAAACAGTTGACCACCGGCGAAGGCGGGATGGTTCTTACTAATAGTAGACGTTTGGCTGAGGTTTGCCGAAGTATGGCCAATCAGGGACGCAGGAGCGGGCACAATAGCGGTTGGTTGGAGCATGTCCGGCTTGGGTATAACTACCGGATGGATGAGCTGAGTGCGGCACTGGGGCTGGCCCAGTTTTCCCGCCTTCGGACGCTGCTGGCCCATCGGGGGCGGGTTGCCCGGATGTATAACCAGCTGCTTGGAGACCTGCCCGGGGTCAGTGTTCCTTATGTGGCACCAGGGGTGGAGCTGAGTTGGTTTGTCTATGTTGTGCGGCTGGCCGGGGCCTATGCCCGGCATGACCGGGACCGAATCATCAACCGGCTCTGCTCGCGGGGGGTCGAGTGTGGCGACTATTTCCGACCGATTCATCTAGAGCCTTTTTACCGGCGCACCTTCGGTTTTCGGCGGGGTGACTTCCCGGTTGCGGAGGCGGTTGGTGACCGGACAATTGCGCTGCCGTTTTCGCCCCGGCTGACTCAGGCTTGTGTCCGGCGGGTGGTTGCGGAACTGAAGGCGGCGGTCGCAGGGAACTTCAGAGGTTAGGAGGGAGCAGATGAAAGAGAGTGGCCAAGTGAACCAGGGTACCATTGGGTATTATCTGGAGGTTGTGAGTCGCCGGGCCCGGGTGATGGTGCTGGTGCTGGTGGCCAGTTTTCTGGCGGTGTTTGTGGGACTGGCCCGGCAGCGACCGGTGTTTCAGTCGAGCGCAATGCTCTTCTTGACTCAGGAGGGGACAGCACTGGAGCCGACGCTGGTTTTGAATTCGTCGGGCCGCTGGCCGGCAAGCCAACGACCGCTTTTGGCTAATCATATTGAGTTATTGAGAAGCTACGCTTTGGCCCGGCTGGTCTGGGACACCCTGCCGGCCGAGGTACGGGAGGCGGTGGTTGCGACTAGCACCCCTGACCCGGTGTTGACGCTGAAGCGATCGGTTGTTGTCCGGGCGGTGCGCGACGCGGATGTGGTTCGGCTGACGGTCTATGCCCGGTCCAGCACACAGGCCCAGGCCATTTGCCAAGGCTATCTTGATGCCTACCCGAAGTTCATTCTCCAGCGGAACTGTGCCGACATCCGGGCGGTGAAGGATTTTATTCAGGCACAGTTGACGACGGTTGCTGGTCGGCTGGACAGCGCTGCAGCCGAATTGGCGGCATATCAGCGCCGCACGGGAATGGCGGACGTGGCCGAAAAGACCCGGGCACTGCTCGACCAGCAGAATCAGGTCTGGGCCCGCCTTTATAACACTGAGGCTGAGGCCCGGGCGCTGCGCCAAGAACTTCGCTGGCTGACCGCTCGGATAGAATCGTTAGGCGGGGTAAACTCCAGTAGTGCCGGTTTCAGTTTGGACAACACCGCCGCACCACTGGTGACAACTCTGCGTCGCGAGCTGGCCCAGTTGGAGACGGAGCGAACCAGTCTGCTGGTCCAGGGGTATGCGGCCGATGCTCCCCGGGTGGCGGCGCTAACCAGTCGGATTGCGGCATTGAAAAGGGAACTGACCGAGCTGGCTCCGGCATTCACCACCGCCACCGGCGCAGTGGATGGCGTCAGTCAGGTGGCGGCACTGTTTCAGCGGCGCGAACTGGTTACCGCGGAGCTGGTCCGGCTT
>Ga0068707_1003656_pt1 | contig 10713 bp, 8 predicted proteins | sample YNPNPMetaG_FD_66600 | JGI IMG/M metagenome (GOLD analysis project Ga0068707, IMG submission 66600) | Anoxygenic and chlorotrophic microbial mat microbial communities from Yellowstone National Park, USA - YNP NP MetaG | ecosystem: Environmental > Aquatic > Thermal springs > Hot (42-90C) >... | reverse complement strand
CGGGCCGACATAGCAGGGCCAAAGCTGGCAATTGATCCGATGGGATGGAATTAATGAGCGTGGAAAACACTGTCGAGCTATCTGAAAATAATACGGTCACTCGACTGCGGCGCTGCTTGACGGCTCGCTAACCGCCGCCTTCGTCATTTTGGTCCTCAAGCTCTGGGCTGCTTCGCCTACGCGCGCCGCGCACCCTTTATACAATAAGCCAGAGATTTACGCTCACGGCGCGGCCGGCTTTCGGCCCAGCGCCACCAGCACCATGAAAAAGCCCAGGCCTATTATTACCAGAAATCCCAACCAGGCCTGGCCGAACCAGGAGGGCGCCTCGCCCACCAGGTGAGTTTCGGCCAGGGTGCGCTGGGCGGCGATTTTACCCCGCAACTTTTCTGCGGGCAGGCCGCGTGAAAGGGCGTCTTCGATCTCCGGCTGGGTCTGTCCCTCGTTGGCCAGAAGCTGGCGCAGCATCTGCATGTCGTTGGCCAGCGCCTGGGCCTGGCCGTCGATGTCCGGTGCCAGCTTTTCTACCTGCTGGATAAAGGCCCGTGCTTTTTCCACGCCTTCTTTGAAGTCGGCGTCCGGCAGCAGTTTTACCCCCATGGCCACCAGGCCGGCTATGAGAATTCCTACCAGGGCTTCGCCGGCCACCAATCCAGAAGCTACCAGGGTGCCACGGTTCTCTACCTGTTCCAAGGCGGCTTTTTCTGTGCCAAAGCGCTTTTTGGCTGCGGTGTCGGCGATCCATTTGATAACCCCGCCGGTGAAGATGGCCAGGGTGGTTTCGAAGGGTAGATACATGCCCACGGCGATCAACATGGGCGAGGGGCTCTGGATGAGAATGAGGGCCAAGGCGAAGAACATGCCGATGATGATAAGCTCCCAGCGCATGGAGCCACTTATGATGCCATTGGCCATGGTGGCCATCAGACCAGCCTGGGGAGCAGGTAGTGCGTCCGAGCCGATGCCGCCTCCGTATTTATGGAGCAACATGATGGGGAGCACCAGCACCAGGGCCGAGGCCACCACGCCCACCAGCCCGCCCACCTGCATGCGCCATGGGGTACCGCCCAGGTTGTGACCCACTTTCCAGTCCTGGATCATGTCGCCGGCCACGCCCGCCACGCAGCAGATCACCGTGGCCACGCCCAGCACCGCCAGCACGCCGCTTTTCCATTCCGGGCTGCCGGCGCTTCCTCCCATGCCCAGCAGGGTGAGTAAGCCCGCGGCGATGAGCAGGGTGGAAAGGGTCAGGCCGGATATGGGGTTGGAGGACGAGCCGATGATGCTGACCAGATAGCCGGCCACGGCGGCAAAAAGGAATCCAGCCACGGCCATGACGATGGTGGTAATCAGCGACACTCCAAAGGTGCCGCACAACCACCAGTAAAGGGCGAACATGCCCAGTAGCATGATGGCTATGGCCACGAAGACCAGTTTGAAATTGAGGTCCTTTTCGGTGCGCAGTTCTTGGCCTCCTCCGGCCGCGCCCAGGCCCTTTACCGAACGGCCGATGCCGGCGATAAGGTTCTTGCGCATGCGATACAGGGTAAAGAAAGCGCCCACGATCATGGCCCCGATGGCTACCATTTTGATGGTCGAGCCGTAGAAGGCCTTCAGACCCACGAAGCTCAGGCCATCCCCGCCATAGAGGGCCTGCCACTTCAGGGCGCCGATGCCATTGTAAAGGGCGGAGAGGTTGCCGTTTTCGATGAGCGTCTTTATGGCCGCCAGGGTCTGGGGGTCAAAAAGGGCCATCACAAACAGCGCCAGCGGCATAAGCAGCATCCAGCCGAAGACGCCGCCGGCGGCGGTGATGGCGGCCAGCCGGGGGCCGATGATAAAGCCCACGCCCAAGAAGGCCGGCGAAGAGGTCGGTGTTACGTAAGGAAAAGTTCCCCGTTCTCCGACCTGGAATACGCCTTTGAGGTTTTCCTTTATGATGCGGATGCCGTTTTCGTTCTTGAAAAACTCGATGACCGCCGCCAGCCCCATGGCGCCAAAGACCAGCGAAGCGCCGCTTGCGCCTTTCTGACCGGCTTTTACGATCTCGGTGCAAGCTTGGCTTTCCGGAAAGGGCAGCGACCGGTCTTCCATGAAGGTGCGTCGCAGAAGAATTACCAGCAGTACGCCCAGGATTCCACCCACCAGCAAAAGCAGCGTCGAGGTAAGGTAATCGAAGCTGTCCCAGATGCCGGTGATGACGAAAGCGGGCAGGGTGAAGATGGCGCCGGCGGCCAGCGCTTCTCCTACCGCGCCGGTGGTACGGGCGATGTTCTCCTCCAGTATGCTGCCCCGAAAAGCCCTGAGCACGGCCATGGAAATGACCGCCGCCGGGAAGGTGGCGGCCACGGTCATTCCGGCCTTCAGGCCCAGATAGGCGTTGGCCGCACCCAGCACCACCGCCATCAGGACGCCCAGTACCAGGGCTTTGATGGTCAGCTCAGGCATGGAGGTTTCAGCGGAGACATAAGGCTTAAATTCTTTTTGTTCTTCCATGGTTCACCTCGTAAGAATCGACGTTTTGTGGGATAATTACTTATGCTGTTCAAGGCGTCAAGGATATTCATACAGTATGCGATGGATGAAGCTGGAACAAGTGGTCTGTCGCAGCGAGTCACGTGCCGATCAGCGTCCACAAAAATTTAGACTGAACGGACGCTGGTTCGAGGTTACCGAAGTTCTGGATGAATGGCTGGAACGACAGGCCGACACCGCCTCTTACACCTGGCGGGTGTTCAGAATAATCTGCCCCCTCGGCAGGTGCCTGCTTAGAACCATGCCCGAAAGCTGGTTCTGGGAACTTGCCCTAGAGGAAAAAAACCGGGAAGGAAGACCGAATGGACTCTAGCGATAACCGCCGCGCCGACCCCCGCCCCGCCGATCGCCATTGTGGCGATCTTCACGTGGTTTGGCCTCATTGACGGTGAGGGTGCGGCCGCCGACTTCCGAACCGTTTATCGATTCAATGGCCTTGCGGGCCTGGGCATCGTCCGGCATTTCCACGAAACCGAAGCCCCGTGAGCGTCCGGTGTCGCGATCGGTCACTACTTTGGCTGACTCCACCTGACCGTGGCTCTCGAAAAGATTCTGCAGTGCGCCGTCGTCCATGCTGAAGGGAAGATTACCGACATAAATTCTCACTTCTACTGTCTCCTTGCCCGAGGCTTTCAGATCACAGAACCAAGGCCCATGCTCGGGCTGTCAGGGTATGGTCCTGGGAGGTCCACTAGCGGAGCCAACCGAAGGGTATTATGGACGAAAGTTCCAGTGAAAGTAAAGCATTTAATTCTTTTTTTGTACCGGGCGGAAAATTTGGTTGTTAATGCTGGACAAGCTGTGGCCGATGTTTAGAATAGGGCAGCGAGGTGAGACGGTGGCTAAAGAGGATTATCAACAGCCAGTAAGCTGTTCTTTCTGCGGGCGCGCGCAGGGCGAGGTGCGTAAGATCATCGCCGGGCCGATGGTGTTCATCTGCGATCAGTGCGTGAGACTATGCAATCAGATAATCGCCGAGGAAGTACAGGCGCCGGCCAACGAGGATTTTTCCACCGACCTGCCTACCCCTGAAGAGATCAAGCGTTTTCTTGATGCCTACGTCATTGGTCAGGAGCATGCCAAGAAGATCATTTCGGTAGGCGTTTACAATCACTACAAGCGGCTGAACAACAAACAGGCCGGCAGCGAAGTCGAGCTCTCCAAATCTAACATTCTTTTGCTCGGTCCCACCGGTTGCGGCAAGACCCTGCTGGCCGAGACCCTGGCCCGCTTTTTGAAGGTTCCTTTCACCATCGCCGACGCCACCACCTTGACCGAAGCCGGTTATGTGGGCGAAGACGTGGAGAACATCATCCAGGCACTGCTGGCCAACGCCGAAAACGACGTGGAAAAATGCCAGCGGGGAATCGTCTACATCGACGAAATCGACAAGATTGCCCGTCGCACCGGAAATTCGCCCTCGGCCTATCGTGACGTTTCGGGCGAGGGTGTGCAGCAGGCGCTGCTGAAGCTGATAGAGGGCACGGTGGCCAACGTGGTGCCGCGGGGCAGCCGGCGCCATTATCAGCAGGAATACGTGCCGGTGGACACCACCGATATTTTGTTCATTTGCGGCGGAACCTTCCACGGCCTGGACAACATTATCCGGCGTCGGGTTGGGGAAAAAGCGCTGGGCTTCGGCGCCCGGGTGACCGGCAAGAACGACTACTCCATCAGCGACCTGCTGGCCCGGGTGGAGCCGCAGGATCTTCTGGAGTACGGAATGATCCCCGAATTCGTGGGGAGAATGCCGGTGATCGCGCCCATGCGCGAGCTTACCGAAGAAGAACTGGTGCGGGCTTTGTCCGAACCTCGTAACGCCCTGGTGAAACAGTACGCCAAACTGTTCAGCCTGGAAGGAGTAAAGCTGGTTTTCGAGCCTGACGCCTTGCTGGCTGTAGCCCAGGCCGCCCGCCGACGCCAGGGTGGGGCGCGCTCGCTGCGCACCATTTTGGAAGAAGTCATGCTGGACATTATGTACGAGGTGCCCTACCTGCCCGGCATAAGCCAGTGCATCATCACCCGCGAGGTGATCGAGGGTCGGGATAAGCCACGCCTGAAGTTTTCCGAGAAGAAATCCGCCTGAGGTAAATTTTCCAGGGGCGCGCTCAGGGGGTGTAGACGCCCACCAGAGTGACCACCACCGCCGCTTCGTCCGGATCGTTGGAATGAATGGTTAGGTAGCAATTGTCGCCGAAGGTTTGCTCATACTTTTCGAAGCGCACGACTATGGAAATTGCATCTGGCCCAGGCGGAAGGTCTGCCGGCAGATTGGGTTGGGAAATCAGGCTGAAGGACCCCTGGGGATTGGAAAAATCCAGGCGGGAGATGGTGAGCGTGTCGTCGCCCCGATTGTAAACATTTATCTCCGCATCTTGCTGGTGAGAATCATGGGCCAGCCGCAGGGTGAGATGATCTGGGACTACATCGATGTCTGGAGTGGGGGTGCGGCCATGGAGCGTTATAAAAAGCTGAGGACGAAGCGGATCGTCGTGCTGGATGGCGATCTGACCGTTGTCTTCTCCGGCGACGTCTGCCAGATAGGTGACCGTGATTTCTGCCTGGCCGAGGGGTTCGATGGGCGAGGCCAGCGCCGGTGGCGAAAGCTCGAAGCGTTGACTGCCGGTGGCCGAAAGGCTCATCTGCTTTACGGTTAGCGGGTCGTTGCCGCGGGAGCGTATGAAAAAAGAAAGCTGCGGATGCTGTCCCAGACCGACCGTTCCGAAGTCGAGCGCCATGGGTTCGGCCTCGATGGCCGGAGCATGCGAGGAGCCTTTCAACGGCACGCTTAACTGCTCCTGCTCGGGGGCATCGCTTATTACCATTAGCTCGCCTCGATCCTGGTCGTCGATGGCCTGCGGGGTATAGGCCAGGTGCACCAGCATTTCCTCCTGCGGGGCCAGCTGCCTGGGAAGCTGGGGCGGCTCGGCGAAGCGAAAGTCGCCGGCTCCGTCGTCGACCAGATTGATGCCGGTTATCTGGACATTTTGCGGTTGGCTGCCGCTGTGGCGGATAGTCAGAGTAGCCGGCTGGGTGGCTTTAACACGCACCGAGCCGAAGTCCACTGGCACCGGCTCTACCAACAGCACCGGTTGTACCGCCTGGCCGAGCAGTAGCAGCCGGTACTCCGGCGCCTGAGAATCGGTGCTGGAAATGAGCAGTTGGCCTTGGTCATTCTGAGGAAATTGTTGCGGCCGGTAGCCTACGCTGAAAATCAGCCGCCCGCCGGGTGGCAGGGCCTGAGGAAATTGCAGCCCCTGTGGCAGTTGCAGGGAAAATTCTTCGGAGTTTTCCACCACCGAAAGACCCTTGATTTGCACCACGGCGCTGCCTACGTTCTTCAGGGTTACCTCTTGTCGGTGGCTGGTCAGCACCGGTACCTGGCCGAAGTCCACCGGATCCGGTTCGACCTCTAAATCGGCCAGACGCTGGCTCAATCCACCTTGTTCGCACTCGCAACCCCCCAAGGCCAGCCAGCCGGCCAACGCCCAAAAATAAATTTTGCTGCTTTTCATAGCTACTTTCCTTTCTCAAAAGATCTATCTTCTACAGCGGTCGTCAGTCAATATGAGTTGACAATTGGCGGGCAACCACTAATGCTGGTGTAAGGTCATGAGAGGAAGCTGGTTGTTTTGGTTATGGATTTTCCCCGCGGGCTCAGCGGCCGGCCCTGCCGAAGACTGTTTCTGCCGGCTGACGCCGCCGCAAATAGAGCAACGCTTGAGTGAGATTCACCGCAGCCATCCGGATTTTATCGGCCGGGTGGAAGCTATTAGCGCAGCTTTTCTTGACACCCCTTACGGGTTTTCACCGCTGGGGGAAGGGCCTGGACGAGAGCCCGATCCCGATCCCCTTATCAGATTCGACCGGGTGGATTGCCAGACTCTGGTGGAACAGGTGCTGGCCCTGAGCATGAGCCCAGAACTGGAACGGGCGCTGCAGGTACTTAATCGCATACGTTACTTCGGTGGCCTAGTGGAATATACCAAACGCAAGCACTTCGTGGCCGCCCAGTGGCTTGCAGACAATCAGCGGTTGGGATTGCTTATGGATATCACCGAGCGCATCGGCGGCCGCTTCACCGTCTGGCGCACGAAAAAACTGGATGTTTTAGCCTGGCGCAGGCGCCGGCCCCAGGGTGTATGGCCGCTATTGAGCGAGCGGGAAATTCCCCTGGTTGAGGTGCGGTTGCCAGTGGTACCGCCGCTGCGCGCGGTCGAAAATTTGCATCTCTTACCATCCGGTTCGATAATGCTGGTTGTGCGCGAGGATAGGGCTGACAAACCGGTTCTGGTAAGCCATATGGGACTGGTGATAGATAAAAAAGGAAAGCTTTTTTTCCGGCATGCCTCCAAAAAGGCGGGCCGGGTGGTGGACGAAGAGTTGCAGGTTTATTTGACCCGTCTGGTAAGTTTTCGCTCCTGGCCGGTGGCCGGGGTTAATTTCCAGCTGGCACGAGAATTTCAGCCGGTAGCAGGGGGCTTGAATAAGGCTGCAGGCCATGATAATAGATAGTTTGAGGAATTTTCTTGGAGGGTGTGGTGTTCAAACTTATCATCGAGGATGACGAAGGCCACACCACTATTGTTCCGCTGGTCAAGGATGAAATCACCATCGGGCGGAAAGAGGGTAATACCATCCGGCTTACGGAGCGCAACGTTTCCCGGCACCACGCCCGGCTCATCCGTTCCAATGGTTCATTTTTTATAGAAGACCTGGACAGTTACAACGGGGTCAAGGTAAACGGAAACCGCATAACCACCCGCACCACGCTGCGGGAGGGAGACCTGCTGGAAATCGGCGATTACCACCTGGCCTTGCAGAAAGTGGCCGAAAAAGCCGAAGACGAAGCCCCGCCCCTTCCCGCGCCCCAGTCCGCGCCGGCAGCTGAAGGCGCCACGGCCATACTGAAGCTTCCGGTAGACCAAAAACCCAGCGCGGAAAAAGGCCGGGTGAGGCCCATTCCCAACGACGTAGCCTTCCGTCTGGAAGTGATCAGCACCGATCTAAAGGGAAAGAAGTTTGTTCTGAATCGCACCGAAATGACCCTGGGCCGTGAAGAAGGCAACGACATCGTAATTCCTCACCGCTCGGTAAGCTCGGTGCACGCCAAGATAGTCTTCGACGGCGGTGTCTATCGTATTCTGGATCTGGACAGCGCTAATGGCGTGCTGGTAAACGGAGAGGAATACGTCCGGGTGGATTTGCGCCGGGGTGATGTCATCGAACTGGGGCACGTAAAGCTGCGTTTCCTGGCCCCGGGCGATCCCTCCAGTGTCACCGACGAACAGGCCACCAGGCCGGACATACCCGCCTATGTGCCCGGTGCCGGCAAGGCCAAGTTGCTCAAGAAGGCACTGTTCATTGGCCTGCCCCTGTCCGCGGCGTTGATAGTATTCATTCTGTTTCGGTCGGGTGGTGAGAAAAAGCCAGAAGAGGCAGTGGGCGAACCTGTCGTTCAGCATTCTGAGACGCGGCCCGAGGCCAGTCAGGGGCGTGAGCTTTACCAGGAAGGCATGTCCCTTTTTTCCCAGCGCCGCTATACCGATGCCATAGCCAAATTCGAAGCTCTGAAACAACAGCAACCGGGCTATACCGGTTTGGATACCATGCTGGAAAAAGCCCGTCAGGCTGAGGCCGACGAGCAGGCGCTGGCCGAGGCCAGGGCCGCCATAGAACAGGGCGATTTAGACCGGGCTTACGAAGCCTATAGCCGGATAGTTGATTGGGAAAACTTTGGCGACGACGTCAAGCGCGAGCGGGATGAGGCAAAGAAAAGCGCCATCACTCGCCATCTTAACCTGGCCAACATAGCCATGAAGTCTGCGGATACGTTGGCCAAGGCCGAAGCGGAGATCAAAAGGGTTCTGGAAATCGATCCGGAAAACGCCCGGGCGAAAAACCTGCTGGCCATGGTGCGCAAGAATCGCCAGCCGGTGGCCGTGGTGGCGCCGCGTGAACCGGCGGCTCAAAAAGCTGTTGCGCCCAAGGTGCCAGCCGATCCCTGGCAGGCCACCGGCGTAAACATGGAAGAGGTAAGGAAGGCGCTAAGCAGTAAGACCAATCTCAACTGGGCCATAACCAGCCTGGACAAGGTGTTGAAGGTAAGCCCCAAGGACTGCAACGCGCTATATCTGATGGGTTCGGCGCATATTTATGCCCAGAAAAAGTCGACGGCCATTCAGTATCTGAAATCTTTTGTCAACTTCTGCTCCAAGGACCCCCGGGTGGTGCCGATAAGAAATGCTTTGCGCAATTATGAGGAGTCGCCTTAGGCCGCGTCCGGTTGGGTTGGAATAGCGGCTAATCCTCGGATAAGCGTCAGAAGTGAACCACTCTCACCGTGGTTTGCGCCGGTTTTATCTCAACTTCTATTTTGCGATCCAGGCCCGCTTCTTTGTTGACCACACGCAGCTGATGGGTGCCGGCCGGCAGTTCGACGTCCACCAATGGAGTCGGCCCCAGTTCGCGATCACCTAAATACACCGTACCCCAGGGCTGGGTGGACAGCCTGAGCTTTCCCGTGGCCGCAAACGCAGGTTGAGCAGGCGGCGGTGTCTGAGGAGGGGGCTCCATCCGGACCGCCTTCTTGATGGCTCCGCCTTTTTGCCCGGCGGTTGGAGCCACCTTGCGTGGCGGTGATGGTTTGATCTGCGCTGGCGCAGGTTGCTGCGGCGCTGGCGGCGATTCTGTAGAAGGAGGGGGTGGCGGGGCCGGCGGTACGGTGGTTGGCGCGGGTACGGGTGCGGTAGCACCGCCGAGCGGTGCGCGATAATACTGCCACAGGAAAAACCCGGCCGTGCCCAGGACCAACGGCAAAAGAACCGCAGCCAGGGGAAATCTTTTTTTCTCGGAGAGGGAAGAGATGTTCTCGGCAGGCAGTATTTCTCCCGCCGGCTGCTGGGAGGAATGCTGTTGTACCGCCTGTGTCTGCGCCACCCGGTTGTAGGTAGGTGTCTCGGGCAGGATGGATGGCTCGGTATCCGGCCGCAGGGGCAGGAGATTGCCGAAGATGGCACCGTCTAGTTGCGAGCTGCCCACGGCCTGAGCAGCTTTGATGGCTTCGCGCTTTTTCTCGATGCGCTGCTCAAACAGCAGCTGCATGAACTCGCCCAGATTCAGGGCGTCCGCGGTAACCCCGCTGTTTTTTAAAAAATAGGCCAGGTCCATTTTCATTTCCGCCGCAGTCTGGTATCTGGCTTGGGGGTTTCGAGCCAGGGCCTTCAAAACCATGCGGTCAATTTCTGGTGGAATGGAGGGATCTACACTGGAAGGTGGCGGAGCGTCGGTTTCGGTGATGGCCTTGAGTATTTCCAGTTCGCTGTTTTGGCGAAAAAGTTTGCGGCCGGTGAGTATTTCCCAGAGCACCACCCCCACGGCGAATATATCCGACCGCCCATCAAGGGGAAGGTTGTTGATTTGCTCGGGTGACATGTAACCATACTTTCCCTTTAGATAGCCGGTTGCGGTGCGAGAAAAACCACCCTGGGCTTTGGCGATGCCGAAGTCTATGAGTTTCACCACTCCCGAGTAGAGCACAAAGATATTCTGCGGAGTGACATCTCGATGGATGATGCTGATGGTCTTTCCGTCGGGGCCGAGAAACCTGTGGGCATGGTGCAAACCGTCGCAGACCTGCATGATAATGGACAGGGCCAGTTCATGAGGGAGGCGCCTTTTTATGCCGCGCAGCGCCCGCATAACCGCCGCCAGGCTCTCTCCTTCAAGGTACTCCATGGCGATGTAAAGCTGATCGCCTTCCTGCCCGAGGTCGTATATCTGGACGATATTGGGATGGCTCAAGCGGGCCGCGATCCTCGCCTCATCCAGGAACATGTCAACAAAGGTCTTTTCTCGGGCCAGATGGGGCAGTATGCGCTTTACGACCAGCAGTTTTTCGAAACCGGCAATTCCCGACTGGCGGGCCAGGAATATTTCGGCCATGCCTCCGGTGGCCAGATGAGCCAGCAGCTGGTATTTTCCCAGTCGTTGAGCGGGCGCGTTCACAAAGGGTATTATTCGATTTTCTGGATAGATAAGTCAAATTGAGTGGCGTGGGGTAGTGTATCAATTTGTGTGTCAGGCAGAAAGGGGGTAACTCCTTTTTTAGAACATTTAGTAAAGAAAGGAGGCCCCCTATGATAAGTACCGGTTACGCCAGGAATTTACTAGAGGCGG
>Ga0068707_1003655_pt1 | contig 10713 bp, 7 predicted proteins | sample YNPNPMetaG_FD_66600 | JGI IMG/M metagenome (GOLD analysis project Ga0068707, IMG submission 66600) | Anoxygenic and chlorotrophic microbial mat microbial communities from Yellowstone National Park, USA - YNP NP MetaG | ecosystem: Environmental > Aquatic > Thermal springs > Hot (42-90C) >... | reverse complement strand
TCCAGCCCCTTGGCCGCGTGGAGGGTCATCAGCACCACGGCATCGGGCCGGCGCTCGAGTTCTTTTTGCCGGCCGTCGTCAAAGGTGCTCAGCGTCATCTCTTGGATAAAGCCCGGCAAGGTAGCATCGGGCTGTTCGGCATAGGCTGCGGCCGCGTTGAGGATTTCTTCGACCGTGGCCCAACGGTTCTGCTGCTCGGCCGGGTCGGGATAAGTGCGCTCGATTTCCTGGCGATAATGGATATCGGCCACGAGTTGCCGCACAAGGTCCGCCAGGTTTTGCCGCCCTGCCTGCGCGTGGTGCGTTTCGATGGTGCGTCGCAGCGAGGCGATGCCCTGCCGGGCGGCAGCCGGCAGGTGGTCGCGATGGCGCGCGTCGCCCAGTACCTCCCAGAGGGGCCGGCCGGCTTCCAGCGCCTCCTGCCGCAGCCGGGCCAACGTGGACGGACCGATGCCCCGCGGCGGAGTATTGATTACCCGCAACAGGGCCACCTCGTCGTCCGGGCGCGACACCAGCTTCAGATAGGCCAGCATGTCGCGGACCTCTTTGCGGTCGTAAAACGACAGGCCGCCAATGAGCACGTATGGCACACGGGCCCGGCGGAAGTGGGTTTCGAACGGGCGGGGCTGCTCGTTGGTGCGGAAGAGGACGGCCAGGTCGCTGGGCCGGCATCGGGAACCCTCCAGCCGGCCGAGGATGTCGCGGACCACGCCCCGCGCTTCGGCCTCTTCGTCGGGGAACTGGAGGATGCGCGGCGGGGGGCCCGGAGCAGTGGCCCGCAGCACCTTGGGGTGCCGCGCCTTGTTATGAGCGATCAGCCGGTTGGCCCACGTCAGAATCTGATGCGTGGAGCGATAGTTCACTTCCAGGCGGACGATCTTGGCATCGGGCCAGTCGCGGGGGAAGTGCAGGATGTGCGCGACCTCGGCCCCGCGCCACCCGTAAATCGATTGGTCGTCATCGCCGACCACGCACAGGTTGCGATGCCCCGAGGCCAGCGCCTTGACGATCCGGTATTGGCTGGCATTGGTGTCCTGATATTCGTCGACCAGGATGTGGTCGAAGCGGGCAGCCTCGGCGTGGCGTACCTCCTCAAAACGGGAAAAGAGTTCTTCCACCAAAAGCAACAGGTCGTCGAAGTCGACTGCTCCGGCCGACTTCAGGGCATCCTGGTAGCGGCGGTAGGCGGCGGCCGCAAGCTGCTGGCGATCGGTCTCGGCCAGCCGGGCGGCCTCGGCCGGCCGGATGCCCGCGCTTTTCCATCGGCCAATCCACGCTAACAGGTCGGCCGGATGCAGCAGGGCATCGGCCACCTTGATCTCGCGGAGCACACGGCGGGCCAAGCTCTCCTGTTCGCCCCGGTCGTAGATGGCGAACTCGCTGGGGTAGCCCAACCGGCGGGCATGGCGCCGCAGGATGCGCACACACAGCGAGTGAAAGGTGGAGATCTCAGGCTTCTGCGGCAGTCGCTTGCCCAAGAGCGCGGCCGCCCGCTCCTGCATCTCTCGGGCGGCTTTGTTGGTGAACGTCACCGCCAGTATCCGCTCCGGCGGCGTCCCGCGCCGGATGAGTTCCGCGATCCGGTACGTTACGACGCGCGTCTTGCCGCTGCCGGCGCCGGCCAACACCAACAGCGGGCCCTGGAGGGTCGATACCGCCTCCTGCTGTGCGGGGTTCAAAGACATGGCTTGCCCGCCCGAATGCCGCGACGCTCCGTGCCGTGGGCCCGCCGCCGGCTACCTTTCACACCCACCACGATAAAATGGCCAATACCACGAACCCGATCGCCAAAAATCCCACAATCCACAACCCCACCCGAAGCGCATGGCGCAAGATCGGCCCCATCTCCTCGTGCCGGGTGGCTGCATAAACCAGGCTGACGGTAACGATCAGCGGCAAGGCGTACCAAAGCGGATTGATGGGCATGGCGGTCAGCAACGAGGTGGATTCCTGAGAAGGTCAGGTCAAACACTAGGAAAGCGGCGCACCGGCTCTGCTGGGGGGTAGCTCGTACAGGCAAGCGGGCCGCCCAGCCGGTGGCGCGCCGCTCCACGGTAAAACTGCGTTAGGGACTTTTCTTGGGGCTGGCCGGCGGTCCTTCATCCTTGTCACCCTGCGACTTTTCGTCGTCCGACATGACGGGTCCGGCCCAGGCGTCGTAGATGGCCAGCACATTCAACAGGCCGGCGATGGCCGTGTAAAGCGTTCCCAGCTCGAAATACATGTGCAGGCGGCGGTGGAGTTCGCCGAGCGAAAGGTTGGCGGGCATGTTGTCCTGCGGGGGCGGGCCGAGACGGGGCGGCGCCATAAAGCCGCCCCACAAAGGGGCTTTGCCGTTGCGCACCCGGCTCGCCTGAATGATAGCCGGCAGGGTGGGCAGCCCCATGCCCAATTGGCACAGAAAGAACAGGCGCTTATCCTCGTCGTTCCATGCCAGATAGACCACCCGGGCATAGCCCGTCTCGCGGCTGCCTCCCAGATAGCAGCCGTAGGCGTAGGTGCTCATCAGGCACACGAAAAAGAGCACTCCCTTGGCGATCCGGCCCTGGTACAGGTGCCCCAGGCCCGGTAACAGCCAGGCCAAAAAGCCCGCCAGCGCGGGATTCTTGAGCACCACCGGCTGAGGCAGAGGGGTGTCGATGGACTGGGGGGAACGGCTCACCGGAACGCTTCCTTGGACCATGGGCACGCCCTGCAACTTCGATGGGGTCCTTTGGACTGTAGTGTGCCGGTTGGGGACGGAAAAAGCAATGGGCCGCCCAGTGGCGGGCGGTGCCCGCGGACTCAACTCCTGCTACCATTAGGGGCTTTGGACAGTCGCTTGGCCGAGGGTTCGGCGGCCGGCGTCGGCCAGAAGGCTGGTTTTGGCGCAGGGCGTTCCATGCATTTCGAGGATTTGCGCTATTACGGAAGGCAGGTGATCGACTGGGTGGCCGACTATCTGGAGCACATCGAGCAGTGGCCGGTGCTCTCACAAGTTCAGCCGGGCGAGGTGCGGGCGAAATTGCCAAAGTCCGCTCCCCAAGAGCCCGAGCCATTCGAGGCCATCCTTGGTGACCTGACGGAGATCATCCTGCCCGGCCTGACACATTGGCAATCGCCCAATTTCTTTGCATACTTCCCAGCGAACCATTCCTGGCCGTCGATCCTGGGCGACCTGGTTTCATCGGGTCTAGGCGTGCAGGGGATGATGTGGGCCACCAGCCCGGCGTGTACGGAACTGGAGAGCCACGTATTGGACTGGCTGGCCGACCTTCTGGGACTGCCCGAACAGTTCAAATCGGCCTCGACCGGCGGGGGGGTCATCCAGGATAGCGCCTCGTCGGCGACCTTGTGTGCGATTGTGGCAGCACGAGAGCGGGCCACCGCTGGCCAGGCCAACCGCAGCGGGGTGCGGGCGCCGCTGGTGGCGTATGCCTCGACCGAAGCGCACTCCTCGGTGGAAAAGGGGATACGCATCGCGGGTCTGGGAAGCGACAACCTGCGGCGAATCGAGGTGGACCGGCAGTTCGCCATGCGGCCCGATCATCTGGAGGCCGCTATTGCCGAAGATCGGGCGGCCGGCCGCATCCCCACCATCGTTTGTGCAACGGTGGGCACCACCTCTTGCACGGCGATGGATCCGTTGACCGAGATTGGGACGATTTGTCGGCGGCATGGCGTCTGGCTGCACGTGGACGCGGCGTTGGCCGGAACCGCGGCTATCTGCCCCGAGTTCCGCCACTTTCAACAGGGGGTGGAACTGGCCGACAGCTACTGCTTCAACCCGCATAAGTGGATGTTTACCAACTTCGATTGCGACTGCTTTTACGTGGCGGACCGCAATGCGCTGGTGGCGGCGTTGGGGATCTGGCCCGAATACCTTAGCAACCCGGCCAGCCAATCGGGCGCGGTGATCGATTACCGCGACTGGCAGGTGCCTTTGGGCCGGCGCTTCCGGGCTTTGAAGCTCTGGTTCGTGCTGCGTTCGTTCGGGGTGCGGGGAATTCAGGAAAAGATCCGGCAGCACGTGGCCTGGGCCCAAGAACTGGCGGAGTGGGTTCGCCAGGATCCTCGATTCGAACTGGCCGCCCCCGTGCCGCTCAACCTGGTCTGCTTCCGGCTTCGTGCCGGTGACGAAGCCAACCAGCGACTACTGAACGCGCTGAACCGGTCAGGCAAGCTGTATCTGAACCACACCCGGCTGGACGGCAAGTTTACGCTCCGACTGTGTGTAGGCCAGACCAGTACCCAGCGCCACCATGTCCAGCGTGCCTGGGAACTTATCCAGTCATTCGCCGAGGACGCTTTGCGGTAGAGGCGGCGGAACTCGGTTGGGTTTGGATCTCTCCGCGCTTTGTCGCGCACAGGCGGCGTGACCGCTTCCAAGCCCCAGAGGGGGCCCTAAACCACCCCACCACGCCCCTGCCCGCCGCCGAAAACCTAAGCAAAGTGCCCAATTCGTGCCGGCTTAGCTACCCCAGCGGCGGATCAGCTCGTTTTCCACCTGCAACTGGTCGCAGATGCGAGCCACGATGAAATCCACCAGGTCCCGAATGGTAGTGGCTCCATGGTAAAAACCCGGCATGGCCGGCAGGATCACCGCCCCCGCCTTGGCCGCTCGGGCGAGGTTCCGCAACTGGATGGCCGAAAGCGGTGTTTCGCGGGGCACCAGGATCAGTTTGCGGTGTTCTTTCAAGTGGACCTCGGCAGCCCGCTGGATGAGGTTGGCCCCGGTGCCGTGTACGATGGCGCTGAGCGTGCCGCCCGAACACGGACAGATAACCATGCCGTGGGTCAAATACGAACCGCTGGCGATGGGTGCTTGAAAGTCCCGCCAGTGGTGATAAATCACTTGGCCAGGTTCGCCCGTGGCCACCGAGAGCACATTGCTGGCCTCGCTCGATATGCCTGCTAGTTCCCGCACCCGCTGGAGTTTGGGATCGTCGCGGCCGGCCCACGGATCCAGCAGCAACATGCCGGGAGTGAATTTTTCTAGATCCACGGCCAGGTCGAGTTCGTGTTTGAGCACGGCCTGGCCTGCCGAGCTGATGGTCAAGTGGACATCGCAACCGGCAGCCACAAGCACCTCGACCAGGCGCACGGCATAGACGGCCCCGCTGGCACCGGTAATGGCAACGACGAATCTTCGTTTCATTTGGTTCCCACGTACAACGCGGCGATTCCCAGGGTAAGCCAATGGCAGGCCGGTTGGACAAGCCCGGCCGCGACAAGGCGCCGGCAAAGGGCTTCGCCCTGGGGGAACTCGCCAACGCTGGCCGGCAAATAATGGTAGGCGGCCTGCCGATTGCGAGCCAAGGCTTGTCCCACGCGGGGAAGCACATGGCGGAAGTACCAGCCATACACCGCTCGCACCAGGCGCAGTTTGGGCATGGCGAACTCCAAAACGGCCACTTTCCCCCCAGGCCGACACACCCGCCACATCTCGCGCAGGGCGGCGTCAGTATCTTGGACGTTGCGCAGGCCGAAGGCCACGCTGACCACGCCGAACGTGTTGTCGGAAAAGGGCAGGCGCTGGGCGTCGGCCTCGACCAGGTGCAGCCATTGTCCGGCCCCGGCTTGGCAGGCTTTTCGACGGGCGATAGCCAGCATGGGCCGGCAGAAATCGGCCCCCACGACCAGCGTGCGCCGTCTGCCCGCCTGCCAATAGGCCAAGGCGAGGTCGGCCGTGCCTGTACACACATCCAACACCGGCGCGCCCCTTACAGGCGGCACAAGGCGGACCGTGCGCCGCCGCCACCAACGGTCGATGCCGAGCGACAGCAGGTGGTTCAACAAGTCATAACGCCCGGCAATCTCGCCGAACATCTCCCGCACGCGGCGCGCTGATTTGTCCACAGGCATGGTGCCAGCGCTTGGCAGCGATTGACTGGGTACTGCAGGCCCTCAGGCCTCCGCTTGTACCATAGGGTACAGGGGGAGGATGTGCAATCGGGCTGATTGATCGCCCCCCGGACGACAGCCGCCGGCAAACGACGGGGCCTCGAGCGGCGGACCTTGCCCGGCCGTTCTCCTCTCGGCAGCCGCGGGCCAGGTCAGACCATCGTTGTCCGCCGGCACGCAGGTTACAATGAGCCTTCCGGTGGCCCCGGGTTTGGTGCGCGCCGGGGGTGCAAGAAGGGTTTTTCCGCCGGTTGGGTTTGGACCGGCCCGGGTTGGAGGCAAGACCATGGGGTCGCTTCGGCAGCGCCTTGGTGTTTCAGGTATGCGGCGGTCACGGATAGCAATGCGATTGCTTGTAGTTATGGCGGTTAGTGTGGTGGGCTGGGGTTGTTCCACTCAGCCGGCATGGGCCCAAGAACCGGCGCGTTGGCTGGGACCTTCGGCACTGGCGATTTCGCCGGACGGGAAGATGCTTTACGTGGCGGCCGCCGACGCCCGGCAGGTACTGTGGCTGGACCTGGGGTATGGGGTGGTTGTGCGGCGCATCGTGGTACCGGCCCCGCCGACGGGCCTGGTGCTTACTCCCGATGGCCGCCAGCTCATCGTGGTCTGCGCGGGACCACAGAGCGTGGTGGAGTTCCGCTCAGCCGATTCGGGGCGGCTGCTCTTTTCGCTGGCCGCGGGCCATACCGCTACCGCCCCCGTTCTGAGCCCCGATGCCACCCGTTTGTATATTTGCAACCGCTTCCAGAACGATGTCTGGGTGATCGATCTCCGAACTCGAAAGGAAATCGCTCGCATTCCGGTGGTGCGCGAGCCTGTCGCGGCCGCGATCACCCCGGATGGTCAGACGCTGGTCGTGGCCAACCACCTGCCGCTGGCCCGCACTGATGATCCTTACGGCGGCGAGGTGTGCGCGGCGGTAACGATGATCGATACCCGCAGTCTCCGGGCGGACCACGTACCCCTGCCCCACGGTTCCAACGGGCTCCGCGGCATCCGCGTTGCCCCCGACGGCCGCCACGCCGTGGTTACGCACCTGCTTTCCAATTTCCAGAAGGTCCCTTTTCGGGTCGATATGGGCTGGATCAACACGAACGTGGTGAGCATTCTGGATGTGCCCGGCCGGCGAGTGTTGAGCACCATCGGGATGGACGAGCAGGACCTGGGGGCGGCCAATCCGTGGGACATCGTGTGGAGCGCCGATCGCCGCATCGTGTGCGTCAGCCTTTCGGGAACGCATGAGCTATGCCTGCTGGCCAGCAGCGATCTGTTCGGCAGCGACGCGCGGCGGACCATGTCGCCCATGATGGGCGTCTGGCCTATCTACCCCACGCTGGGTACCAGCATGTGGCGACGAGTGTCGTTGCCGGGCAGAGGCCCGCGGGCGATGGTGGCAGCAGGCTCGCGTGTGTATATCGCCGAGTATTTCTCGGACACGGTGGCCGTGGTTGATCTGGCGAGTGCCGCAGCTCCCCGGGTAACCACCCTTCGCCTGGGCCCGCCGCCGGACCTGACCGCGGAGCGCCGGGGCGAGTTGCTGTTTTACGACGCAACCCTGTGCTATCAGCGGTGGCAGAGCTGCGCGAGCTGCCATCCGGAGGGGCGCATCGACGGCCTGAATTGGGACCTGATGAACGACGGCGTGGGCAATCCCAAAAACACAAAAAGCCTGGTGTGGTCGCACCGCACCCCGCCCGCCATGGCCGAAGGGGTACGCATGTCGGCCGAGGAGGCGGTCCGTTCGGGGATCCGCCACATTCTGTTCTCCGAGCGGCCGGAGGAAGAAGCCGCCGCCATCGATGCGTATCTCAAATCGTTCGAACCCCTCCCCAGCCCCCGGCTGGTCAACGGCGGCCTGAGTCCGGCGGCCCAGCGTGGACAAAAGCTGTTCGAAAGCCCGCGCCTGGGCTGCGCTACCTGCCATCCTGCGCCGCTGTATACCGATCTACGGGCGCACCACGTCGGCACCCGGGGGCTGGTGGATGCCAATGACCGCTTCGATACCCCCACGCTGGTCGAACTTTGGCGGACGGCCCCCTACTTGCACGATGGCCGGTACCTTACGCTTGACGAATTGTTCCGCGAAGGCCGGCACGGGCTCCGCCGGCCGCAGCAGCAGCTCACCGACGAAGAGCTGAAGGATCTGGTGGAGTTCCTGCTCTCGTTGTGAGCGGTTCCGGCCTCCGCCAGGCACCGCCAACATGCCCCCATCCACCCTCCCCCCATCCATCGAGGTTCCTTCGCCACTTTGTTCCGCCAGACGCGGCCAGAAGCGCCCCTGGGTAAAGACAGCGAAGACGGAGGATTCCCCATGAAAAGCAAAGCATTGGTTGCTGCGATCGCGTGGTTGGCCGTCACCCCAATGTGCCCCGGCGCCACCTTTTACTGCGATCCCGAGAAGGGCTCAGCCCAAGGCGACGGCACAGCCGCCCGGCCGTGGCGAACCATCGAGGACGTGCTCGCCGCAGGGTTGGTCCAGTTTTGCGATGCCCAGGGCCGTGCCGACCGCCCGAACGCCCCGGTCAAACCGGGCGACACTATCCTCCTGCGATCGGGCTGGCACGGTGTGGTGCGGATTGCGCGAGGTTACAACGAGCGCCCCATCACCATCGCGGCCGAGCCGGGACATGCCCCTTGCGTTGGGTGGGTCCAGATCGGTGAAGGGCGGAATTGGGTCCTCCGGGGACTGGTCGTCTCCCCTTCGCTGGCCCCTGGGGCGCTTGGCCGCCGGCCGCATCACTTGGTGATGCTGGGCGAGGGCGGGAGCCAGGAAAGCACGGCTCTTGTGGTCGAAGATTGTTTCGTGTGCTCCGAACTCGATAGTTCCCACTGGACCGCCGAAGATTGGGTCAAAAAGCCTGCTAGCGGCATCTGGCTGGGACGCCACGGCAAGAGGCACGTTGCACGCAACAACTATGTCCTCAATACGCGATTCGGCATCTCCCTTTGCGCTGCGGAGTGCCTCTGCGAGGGCAACGTGGTGGCCAATTTTTCGGCCGACGGCATTCGCGTCACCCGCGATGGCCAGGTCGTGCAGTACAACGTCATCAAGAATAACTTCGTGGGGCAGAAGGACGGCGACGACAACCACGACGACGGCATCCAGGCCTTCCTGTTCAATGCGGGCACGGGCACGCTTCGTGATGTGACCATCCGCGGCAACATCATTTTGGAGCGCGAGACCGAGGGGCTGCCATTCCGCAACCCGCTGCAAGGGATCGGCTTCTTCGACGGGCCCCTGGTCCGCTTTACTGTAGAAGGCAACGTAGTGTGCGTGGGACACTGGCACGGCGTGTCGCTGTACGACGCCCAGGCATCGACCATCGAGGGCAACGTGTGCTACAGCCCCTGGCCGGGCAGAATGCGGCCATGGATCATGCTGGGCCAGAAGAAGCACCAGGCCCAGGGCAACACCGTGCGCGGCAACCTCGCCCATACGTTCAACTTTAAGGCCGACGCGGAGGTCAAGGCCGAGAACAACCGCGAGGTGGATGCCGCCACCTTCCGGCGAAAGCTGGCCGAGTTGGCCGAGCTGATCGAGCGCAGGTTCGGCAAGCTGCACCCGGTAGCCGCCCGGCCGCGGCTTGAACTGGGCGAACTCGCGAGGGGCAAAAGCGAAGCGCAAAGCCCTAGCGCCAAGTGACGTAACGTGGCGAGGCCCCCTGGTGACTCAGTCAGCGATCGGAAGCCCGTTTGGTAGGGCCACGGTCCGTGGCCGCCCCACCGGGCTTTTATTGAGCTGGCTCGTGCAGCGGCGGCGACTCCCGTCTGTCTGTTCATATGCCAGACGCACTGGCCTCAGCGGTGGTGCGGCAGTCGTCCTTTTGCCGCTGGGGTGACATCGGGCGGTCGGTTTGCTATACTTTGGCCGTGCGCCGAATGGACAGGGGGTACTTCTGCCGAGCCCTGCGTCGGTACGTACTGGATGTTGCAGCGTTGATGGGAGGACCGCGTGGGAGTCAAGAAGACAGGCAAGGGCCGACGCAAGCTCGGCCGGAAAAAACGCCGTATGCGCTCTAAAATTCGACATCGCAAGAAGTAGCACTCGCCGCGGGGCTGCGCACGGGGCCGGCGAGGTCCCTCTGCCCGTGTCCGCTGGCAGAAAGCCGCCGTGCGGTGAGTTTGGGGACATGGGCGGCCCCTATCCGGGCGGGTCGAGCCGCCTGCCGAGCCCATCTTTTTCGAATATCAAGGCGCCCGCGGTCGCAACGTGGATGCCGATTGTCGCGCCGGGGGGTGGCACCGAGGCTGCTTCGACCCGAGCGACTAGGCGGAGGGTGTCGCTCAGTTCGATCTCTACCTCGGCCCGATCGCCGAGCGTGGCCGCCAGGGTCACCCGGCCGCGAAGAAACGTGGCGCCTTCGCTCTCGGGCGAGCCCAAGCGGAGTGCTTCCGGCCGCAATCCCAGTACCAAAGGCCGGCCCGCCAACCGGGCCCAGGCGGGGTTCCCAAGGGCCAGGCGGCATGGACCGCTTTCAAACCATGCCGTACCGGCTTCATACACGATGACCCCCGGCAGGAAGTTCATCGGCGGCGAGCCTAAAAAACCCGCGACGAAGCGGTTAGCCGGGCGCTGGTACAGCTCCTCGGGCGTGCCCACTTGTTGTACCTCGCCCTGGAGCATAACGGCGATCCGCTGGCCCAGCGCCAGGGCTTCCTCCTGGTCGTGGGTTACATAGAGGGTGGTCGTGGGCCGATGCTGATGCAACCGCTTGATTGCAATGCGGAGTTCCAGCCGCAGCCGGGCATCCAGGGCAGCCAAGGGTTCGTCGAACAGATAGCAGGCGGGCCGGCGGACCAGGGCCCGACCAAGGGCCACCCGCTGCG
>Ga0068707_1003652_pt1 | contig 10715 bp, 8 predicted proteins | sample YNPNPMetaG_FD_66600 | JGI IMG/M metagenome (GOLD analysis project Ga0068707, IMG submission 66600) | Anoxygenic and chlorotrophic microbial mat microbial communities from Yellowstone National Park, USA - YNP NP MetaG | ecosystem: Environmental > Aquatic > Thermal springs > Hot (42-90C) >... | reverse complement strand
GCCCATCACGGTGGCGATGAAGCGTTGGGCATCGGGCTTGGCCTTGTTCAAGGGGAGATGGGGGAATGGAGAGGTCATAATCGCTCCTTTTACCAACAAGTATAGCCACCATCCACCAAAAGGAGATGGCCGTTGATCAGATCGGCGGCGGGCGAAAGCAAAAACCGCACCGCCCCCAAAACATCCTGGGTGGTGCCAAAGCGGCCGGAGGGGATCTTGGGCAGGTTCTCTTGGACAAAGGCCGGGTCGGTGAACATGGAGGTGGTGAGGGGGGTGGAGACAAAGGTGGGACCCACGGCGTTCACCGTGATGCCGTAAGGCCCCAACTCGATGGCGAAAGCCTTGGCCATGTGGGCCACGGCCGCCTTGGTGATGGCATAGATGGAGCGGTCGCGCATGGCCACCACGGCGAGCTGCGAGGCGATATTCACGATCTTGCCCCGCCCCTGTTTGACCATCTGCTTGGCGGCGATCTGGGTGCAGAAAAAGACGCCCTTCAGGTTCACCGCCGTGATCTTGTCCCATTCGGCCTCGGTGTATTCCAGGACGGGCTTGCGGATGTTGATGCCGGCGTTGTTGACCAGGAAATCCAGCCGGCCGAACTCTTGAACAGTGGCGGCCACAGCGGCCTCGATGGAGGCGACCTCTGTCACGTCCAGATCGAGCACCAGCGCCCGCTGGCCCAGGGCGCGGATCTGCGCGGCGGTCTCTTCCGCGTTGGCGCGCTGGCGGGGAAGATCGGCCACTACCATGTGGGCGCCGGCGGCGGCCAGGCCGAGGGCCAATGTCTGGCCAATGCCGTTGGCGGAGCCGGTGACCAGGCCCACCTGCCCATCCAAACGATAATTAACCTCGTTCTCGCTCATGGCTCTACCCTTCGGGATGATGGCTCCGGGCGGCTAACCCGGCGCTATTCTAGCGCAAGGCAAAACGCTTGTCGAATCCTAGCGCGGGCGTTTGTGCAAATGGGCGGGCCCGGCTATACTGGCTGGCGACGTCCACAAGACGCCCACAAGGGGCTAAGCTACTTGCAGAGTGGTGAGGGGAAGGGATGGACGGGATGCGCAAGAGCAGATGGTGGTTTTGGGGTGGGTTGGTGGCCGGCCTGGCGCTGGCGGCGGTGGCCGTGGAGCGGCGCCGGGCGCGGATGGCGCAGGTGCAGCGCAACCGCCAAGTGAAGGTTTTGGTGGTGGGCGCGGGGGTGGTGGGCAGCACCTACGCTGCGCGCCTGGCCCGCTGGGGGATGGAGGTGACGCTCCTGGCCCGTGGGGAGCGCCTCCAGGGATTGCTCGCCCATGGGCTGGTTCTGCGGAGCGCCCTCACCCGGCGCCAGCGGAGCTGGCCCGTGCGCGTCGTCGCCGCCGTCTCGCCGGCGGAGGAGTACGACCTGGTCCTCGTGGCCGTGCGTCATACCCAAGTGCAGGGGGCGCTGGCGGCCATCGCGCCCCTGGCCGAGACCACGCCCATCTTGTTCTTGCAGCACAACCCCGTTGGGCCGGAACCTCTGGCCCAAGCTTTGGGCCAGCCCCACGTCCTTTTGGGGTTCCCCGCGACGGGCGGCCTGCGCGTCCGGGGGGAGATTGTGAGCCTGCCCTTCTGGCTTGGCGCCACCGTCATCGGCGAATCCAACGGGGCCCACACCCAGCGCCTGCATCAAGCGCGCACCATCCTGCAACGGGCGGGATTTAAGGTGCGGGTGGAGCGGCGCATCGTCGCCTGGCTCAAAACCCAGGCCGCCTTGGAGGCGGTGTTGGCGGGTTGCCTTTACCGAAACGGCGGGGACCTGCGCCGCCTGGCCGCTGCCCCCCAGGAACTGGCCCTTTACCGTGAGGCCTTGGGCGAGGCCCGGCAGGTTCTGGCGGCCCAAGGGATCCGCTTCGACTTGGGCGCCGCGCCACCACGGGCAGCGCGGGCATTGCTCCGGCTGGCCGGCGCTCTGCCGGGGGTTGGCCTCTTGGCGCAGAGTCGCCTGGAGCACGCGGCCGACGAGTTTCGAGCGCTGCATGAGCAGCTCCTGGCTGCGGCCGGAGGCCTCCCCGTGCCGGCGCTGCGCAGCTTGGGCGCATATTTTCCGGCCGGATGAGGTATCATGGCGATCATCATCAAGTCATCCGCCGAGATCGAGCTGATGCGCCGGGCAGGGCGCATCAACGCCTTGGCCTTGGAGGCGATGGTCCGCGCCGTGCGGCCAGGGGTGACGACGCTGGAGTTGGACCGCATCGCCGCCGAGGTGATCCGGGCCCACGGCGGTCGGCCCGCCTTTTTGCACTATCCCAACCGCAACATGCCCGATCGGCCCTACCCCGCCACCATCACCGCCAGCGTCAACGATGAGCTGGTCCACGGCATTCCCAGCAAGCGGCGGCTCAAGAACGGCGATATCCTCAGCCTGGATTGCGGCACGGTGTGGCAGGGGTTTGTGGGTGATTCGGCGGTGACGGTGCCGGTGGGGCGTATTTCGGCCCGAGCCGCCCGGTTGATCGAGGTGACCCGCCAGGCCCTGGAGCGGGCCATCGCCGCCTGCCGCGCCGGCGCCCACCTGGGCGATGTCTCGGCCACCATCCAGGAATGGGTGGAATCCCAAGGGTACCAGGTGGTGCGGGAGTATACCGGCCACGGCGTGGGGCGCGAGATGCACGAGGACCCCGAGATCCCCAACTGGGGCAAGCGGGATCGCGGCCCTATCCTGCGGCCCGGGATGACCTTGGCGCTGGAGCCGATGGTCACCGTGGGGGCGCCGATCCTTTATGTGAAGCCCGACGGCTGGACGGTGGCCACGGTGGATGGCCAACTCTGCGCCCATTTTGAACACACCGTGGCCATCACCGATGGCGAGGCGGACATCCTCACGCTGTGAGGAGCTGCCCGACGGAATGGAGAGAACCACGGAGGCGCGGAGGGCACGGAGATCGCTCTTGCGCCCTTCCAGGGTTTCCGTGTCACCGTATTTCCGGTAAGAGCGGGGGCCCGCTGAGGGCTGAGCGCTGAGAACTGAGGGCGGTTTCGCCAGGAGGCAGGATGGACGAGCCACTATCCTTTTTCGATTGCAACGTCAGTTTCGGCCCTGGGGCGAGCGGGGTCTTGCGCCCCTGTGCCAGCGTGGAAGAGCTGCTGGCAGAGATGGATTGGGTGGGCGTGGAGCAGGCCCTGGTGCACCATACCCTCATGCGCGAGCATGCCCCCCAGGTGGGCAACACCATCCTGGCCGAGAGCCTGGCCGGGCAGCCGCGTCTGGTGGGCACCTGGGCCATCTTGCCGCCGCAAACGGGGGAGTTGCCTCAAGGCGCGGCCTTTTTTGCCGCCATGGCCCAAGCCAATGTGCGCGCCCTCTGGGCCTTTCCGGAGGAACACCGTTACATCTTGGATCGGGCCACCTTTGGCGCCTTTCTCGATGAAGTGAGCGCGCGCAAGATCCCCCTCTTTTTGCCCCGCGAGGCCGGCGGCCCCCGCCCGCCCGATACCTGGCACCTGGTTTATCACCTTTTGGCCCAATATCCCCAGCTGACGCTGGTCTTGGCCGCCCACGGGCCTTGGGGCGAGGATCGTTACTTTCGCCCGCTGTTGGAGCGCTATCCGCGCTTTTACCTGGATATCTCGCGCTACGAGCTGGATTGCGGCCTGCGCGAGCTGGTGGCCCGCTATGGCGCCGAGCGCCTGCTCTATGGCAGCAATTTCCCCTATCACAGCATGGGCGGCCCGCGCTTGATGGTGACCCGTGCCGAGATAGATGAAGCCGCGCGCCGGGCCATCGCCGGCGATAATCTGCGCAGGCTGCTGCAGGAGGTGGACCTCTCATGAACCAGACCGCCCTCTCCTCGCCTCTGGTGCAAGAGTATCTCGCCACGGGGCGCTGCGCCGGTTGTCTCGTGGTGGACCTGCACGCCCATTACGGGCCCTTTCGCGGCATCTATATGCCCAACCACACCCCCGAGCAGATGGTGGCGACCATGGAGCGGTGCGGCGTGGAGATCATCGTCTCCAGTGGCCATCTGGCCCTGGTGGATATGGTGCGGGGCAACGCCGAGATGGTGGCAGTCGCGGCGCGTTATCCGGGCCGCTGGTACGCCTATCTGGTTTACGATCCCCGGGATCCCCTCCGGGGCCGGGCCGAGCTGGAGGGTTACGCCGCCCATCCCTGTTACGTGGGGTTGAAATTGCATCCCACCATGCACCAATATCCGCTGACGGGCGAGGGCTACCGGCCGGCGCTGGAGTTCGCCGCCGCCCGCCGGCTGATCGTCTTGAGCCACACGTGGGGACACTCGGCCTACGATAGCCCGGCCCTCCTGGCCCAGGTGGCCGAGCGTTATCCGGAGATCACCTTCCTGGCGGGACACTCTGGGTTCGGCCAGTTTGAGGAATGCATGGCCCTGGCGCGGGAGCGCTCCAACGTCTATCTGGAGTTGACGGCGGCCTATGCCGTGCGCGGCCTCATCGAGAAGATGGTGGAGACGGTGGGCGCCCACAAGATCGTCTTTGGTTGCGACCTGCCCTGGTTCGACCCGCATTATGCCATCGGCTGCGTGGTCATGGCCCACATCAGCGATGATGCTCGCCGGGCCATCTTGCGCGAGAACGCCCTGCGCCTCCTGCAGCGGGTGCGGGGATAAGGCGCGCGACGTGCCGACGGAGGATCAAGGGGATGTGGGGGGTGGCGTTTCCCCTTGACCTTGCCCCTGGCGGCGCAATTCGTCATAGACGCCGAACCACTCGGCCATCTCGGCCCTCCGCCGGGCGGCCTCCTTTTCGCGCTGCGCCTCGCGGTAGGCCTCCATGCGGCGAAAGATCTCGCGCTGCACCTCCCGCGGGTTGGGCACTCCATCGAAGGTGAACTCCCCCGCGCCGGCGGTCTGCACCACCACGTCGCCAAAGTTGAATACCCCGGCGATGATGTTGGGGATCTTGAGCGAGACGTTCTGGATCACCCCCAGGCTGGCCTCGCGGCGCTGCTCGGCGAAAAAGAGGGGGCGCTTTTCCATGTCAATGATGCGCTCGTTGGTGACGATATAGAGGTCGTTGCCCCAATCGGTGGATTCCCACCAGAACCAGCCCGCGCCAAAGAGGGCAAAGAAAAGGGTGATCAAGGTGAAATAGGGAAACACCGAGGTGATGAACCTGAATTGCCCCAGCAACGCCAAGATGGTCAAGACGCCCATCACCAAGCACAAGAGAAGCGGGGTGATCACGTCGCCGATGAGGAACAGCCAATGCTTACGCCAGGTCACAGTGTCGGGCGTCTCGATGCGGGTTTGGGGCAAGAAGCCCATCTGAGACATCCAGGTTAGGACCTGCACGATCTTGCCGGGGTGGATCTCGGGTGTTTCGGCCGCTTCCTCCACGTAATCCACAGGTTGGCCTTGCGCCTCCATCTCGGCCAAGGCGGCGCTCGTCTCCAAGTTCAGATGTTGCCCCAGCTCCTCGCGGATCAACTGCCGTTCGGCGGCGCGGCGGGTGGCCCGGGCGCGGTCCAGTTGCTCGAACACCGCCTCGGCCATTTTGTCGGGCGCGGGGATAAAATCAAAAATCATCGTCCCCGCCTGAGCGGCGGTTTGTACCGTCAAGGTACCATAGCTGAAAAGGCTACCCCAAAAACCGCGTTGCACGTTCAGGTTCTGGATCCGATCCAAAGGGGCCTCGTCGCGGGATTCATACAAAAGGGCCACGCGCTCCCGGTGGGTGATGCGCCGCGTGGTGACGGCGAAATACTCGTTGCGCCAATCCACCCAGTGCCAGAGGAGATCCAGGCCGTAAAGAAAGAACACGGGCAGGAGCTGTAGCGCCAGGTTGAGGGCATGGGTGGCCCGTTGCAAGGCGCTCATCAGCACGAGATACGCCACCACGATGAACGTGAGGAAGGCGATGGAGCGGGCAAAGACCACCCAATGGCGGCGGGTGTGGTGGATGACCAGCTCTCCCGGCTCCAACCAGGGGTAGCGCGGAGCGCGCAGGCGCGCCAGGATCCGTTCGGGGATCAGCAATTCGCGGCGCAGGCGCGGTTCCCTGGCCAGCAACTGGGCAAAGGCCGGCCGCTGGATGAGCCACAGGTGCATCTCGGTGAGGGCGGTGACGGTGGCATCCCGTGGTTCGCCCAAGAACAACGAGGTGAGACCAAAGGCCTCGCCGGCATGGATCACGCCCACGGGGCGGCGCAAGCCCTGTTCGTTCACCCGGTGCACGATGGCCTCGCCGCGGTCCACGATGAACAGCGTGGCCCCCAGATCCGCCTGGCGGCAGAGGACGGTGCCGGCGGGCACCGTGCGCTCCTCGCAGATCTCGGCCAAGAGGCGCAGATGCTCCTCCGAGAGGCGCTGGAACAAGGGCACGCGGCGCAGACGCTCGATAAGATCCATGGTGCGCTCCCTCCGGAACACGGAGCATTGTAGCGCGCTTGATGTGCAAGTTCAAGCGGCTCGGGGTGAGGTCGCAAGACGCCGTCGGTTGGAAACCGACGGCTGTGGATAGCAAGCCCGCAACGCGGGCTTGCCAAGTGGAGCCGTCGGATTCTATCCGACGGCGGGCATGGGCAGCATCTATCCGTGGCCCGGCACGCCGCCGGAGGCTCAGCCCAAGTTGCCCACAACCCGCTCCATCGCCTTTGCAACACGCTCCCGCAACGCGGGCTTGCCAGGCGGAGCCGTCGGATTCTATCCGACGGCGTATTGCTTTTGCCGCGGCGGGCCGCTATAATGGCGGCAACGAAGGAGGCGCGGGCGGTGGCGATCTATGTGGATGTCTCCAGCGCGGTGCACGGCAAGGCGGGGCTGAAGCGTTACGCCGAAAGCCTGGTCTGGGCGTTGCGGCCCCTCTTGGGCCGGCGGCTGCGCCTCTTTCAAAATAGCCTGGGGCGGCGCGGCCCGTTTCCCGGCTGGGAGGATTGGCCCACGGTGGGCGTGCCCTGGGGCTACAAGCCCTGGCGCACGGTTGTGGGGTTGGGGCAGCTCCTGCGCTGGCCGCTGGATCGGCTCGTGCCCGAGGCCGAGCTGTTCCATGCCACGGAACACCTCTTGCCCCCGTTCGCCCATATCCCCACCGTGTTGACGGTGCACGACTTGATCTTTGAGCGCTTTCCCCAATATCATCTGCCGCTGAATTACCACTATCTGCGCCTTACCATGCCCCTCTACTGCCGACGGGCCACGGCCATCATCGCCATCTCTGAGGCGACCAAGGCTGACCTGATCGCTTATTATGGTTTGGAGGCCGCCAAGATCACCGTCATCCCCGAAGCTGCTGCGGAGCACTTTATCCCGCCCCGTCCCGAACAGATCGAGGCGGCGCGCCGCCGTTACGGCTTGCCGCCACGCTATATCCTGGCGGTGGGCACGGTGGAGCCGCGCAAGAACCTCAACCGCTTGGTGGATGCCTGCGGCCCCCTCCTGGACGAGGGTCTGCTGGACGCCCTGGTATTGGTGGGCAGCAAAGGCTGGCTCACCGAGGATTTCGACCGCCACCTGGCCGCCTCGCCCTGGCGCCAAAAGGTGCTCCTGGCGGGGTTTGTGGCCGAGGAGGATTTGCCCGCCATCTATGGCGGCGCCTTGGTCCTGGCGCAGCCCTCTTTGTACGAGGGTTTCGGCCTGCCGGTGTTAGAGGCCATGGCCTGCGGCTGCCCGGTCTGCGCCAGCAATGTTTCCAGCCTGCCCGAAGTGGGGGGCGACGCGGCCCTGTACTTTGACCCCTTGGACGTGCTCCAGATGACGGCCACCCTCCGCCGGGTCTTGGCCGAGGCGTCCCTACGCGAGGAGCTGCGCCGGCGGGGGGTGGCCCGGGCGGCGCAGTTCTCTTGGCGGCGCACGGCGGAGGAAACCCTGGCGCTCTACCGGCGGCTGCTGGGCGAGTGAGGCCCAAGCGGGGTTGGGCCGGGCTGGGGTGCATTCGGAGCGGTGGGAGCAACACAAGAACATTGCCGAAGGAGTTGCTGATGCGCTGCGGATTTTCCATGGCTGATGAACAAGATCGCCACTCGCCGGGTCCGCCCTCGGCCCGCCCCCGACGGTGCTGACCGCTGACGGCTGATAGCTTGTTTCGCAGGAGGCAAAGATGCATCTACCACTCACATTAGCTCTCGGCGGCGAATGGACCTTCGCCTATAGTCTCGCGCCTTTGGCGACCCCCTGTCGCACCCTCGCCGACGTGGCGGGGGCGGGGCTTGCCCTGTATCCTTGCACCGTGCCCGGCAATTTCGAGCTGGATTTGCAGCGGGTGGGCCTACTGGAGGAGCCGTTCTACGGCATGAACATGACCAAGCTGCGCGACCTGGAGCGCGCCCACGTCTGGTATGGGCGCACTTTCCGGGCCGAGCTGCCCCCCGAGGCCGACGCGGAGCTGGTTTTCGAAGGCATAGATTGTCTGGCCGAGATCTATCTCAACGGCACGTTGCTCGGTGCCACGGATAACATGCTGATCGCCCACACCTTTAACCTCAATGGCCTGTTGCGCGCCGAGAACGAGCTGTTGGTGCACATCCGGCCGCCCATTGAGGAGGCATTGCGCCACGATTACCCCGTCGCCCTGCGCCATCTGGGCGCAAATTACGATTCCCTCTATGTGCGCAAGGCGCCCCACATGTATGGCTGGGACATCATGCCCCGGGCCCTCTCGGCGGGCCTCTGGCGGCCGGTGCGCTTGCGCTTTTTGCCCAAGGAGCGCCTGGAACAGGTCTATCTGGAGACGGCGACGCTTTCCCCCGATCGCCGTCAGGCCCAGGAGACATTGTTCTACCAGGCCAGGCTCGCCGGCGACCCCCGCGACCTATACGAGATCGAGCTCACGGGCCGCTGCGGCGGTTCCACTTTTCAGCAGCGTCAGCGGATGCTCTTTGCCGTGGGGCGTTTTACCTTCACCGTGGAGAACCCTGCCCTGTGGTGGCCCCGCGGTCGGGGCGAGGCCAACCTCTACCAATGCCAGGTGCGCTTGCTCAAGAACGGCCAGGAGCTGGATCGGCGCGAGTTCACCCACGGCATCCGCACCGTGGCCCTGGAGCGCAGCAGCGTCACCGATGCCCTGGGAACGGGCGAGTTCTGTTTCCGCGTCAACGGGGAGAAGGTCTTTGTCCTGGGCTCCAACTGGGTGCCGGTGGATGCCTTTCACTCCCGGGATGCGGCGCGCATCCCGCGCATCATGGCCTTGCTGGAGGACCTGGGCTGCAACATGTTGCGCTGCTGGGGCGGCAACGTCTATGAGGACGACCTTTTCTTCGACCTGTGCGACCGCCAGGGGGTGATGGTCTGGCAAGATTTCGCCATGGCCTGTGGCATCTATCCCCAAGATGCTGCCTTTTGCGAGCGCCTGGCGCGGGAAGCGCGCCAAGTGGTGCGGCGATTGCGGCAGCACCCTTGTCTGGTGCTCTGGGCCGGCGATAACGAGTGCGACATGGCCCATCTGTGGGGCGAGCGGCCCCGGGACCCCAACACCAACGTCCTTACCCGCCAAGTGTTACCCGGAGTCTTGCGCGCCGAGGACCCCTTCCGGCCCTACCTGCCCAGCTCGCCCTATGTGGATCCTATCGCCTTCCAAAAAGGGCAAGAGTTCCTGCCGGAGAATCACCTTTGGGGGCCGCGGGATTATTACAAAAGCGCCTATTATCGCCATTCCTTGTGCCATTTCGCCAGCGAGATCGGCTACCACGGCTGCCCGGCGCCCGCCTCGGTGCGTAAATTCATCTCGCCGGGCAAAGTGTGGCCTTATCAGCACAATGAGGAGTGGCTGCTCCACGCCAGCTCCCCCGTGCCGGGTGTGAACCTGTGGGATTATCGCATTGAGCTGATGGCCAAGCAGGTGCGCGAGCTGTTCGGCCAGGTGCCCGACACGTTGGAGGAATTTGCCCTGGCCAGCCAGTTCTCCCAGGCGGAGGCGTTCAAGTTTTTCATCGAGTTGTTCCGCAGCCAAAAATGGCGGCGCACCGGGCTGATCTGGTGGAACCTGATAGATGGCTGGCCGCAATTCTCCGACGCCGTGGTGGATTACTACTTGATGCCCAAGCTGGCCTACTTTTTCATCCGCCGTGCCCAGGCGCCCCTTTGCCTGGTGTTCAAGGAATCGGAGAATTGGCGGCTAACCTTGGTGGCCTGCAACGACACGCGGGAGGATCTCGCGCTGAGCTACACGGTTCAGGATGTGGAGACGGAGGAGATCATGGCCCAGGGCCAAGCCGTGGCCGTGGCCGATGCCGTCACGCCCTTGGCCCAGATTCCTTTCTCCATGGGCGAGAAGCGCTTTTACCTCCTCCGCTGGGAGAGCGCCCTGGGGAGGGGCACGAGCCACTACGTGGCGGGGAATCCGCCCTTTGAGTTGCAGCGCTACAGGGGTTGGCTGGAGAAAGCGGGCTTTTTGCCCCAGGATTGGCTGCGGGCGGGTGGTTTCTCGCCCTCCAACGGCTAGCGCTCGCCCCTATAGGCCCAGCAGCCGGGCGATGTTGCCGCCCAAGACCAATGCCTTGTCCTCGGCGCTCAGGTCTTGATAGATCACCTGGCGCAGACCCCATTCGTAGCGCATGGGGCAGAACGGGGTATCGCTGCCGTAGCACAGCCGCCGGGGGCCGAGGATCTGGAGGGCGCGCAAGATTTGGCGATAGTCGGCCTCCGAATCCACCAATTGCCAGGTGGGATGCTGCACGGCGAGGTCCACCACCGCTTCGTGCAATGTGGGGTTGCCCCCACCCATGTGCACCACCAGGATGCGCAGCTCGGGGAAGAGGGCCGAGATGCGGGCGATGCGCC
>Ga0068707_1003647_pt1 | contig 10721 bp, 6 predicted proteins | sample YNPNPMetaG_FD_66600 | JGI IMG/M metagenome (GOLD analysis project Ga0068707, IMG submission 66600) | Anoxygenic and chlorotrophic microbial mat microbial communities from Yellowstone National Park, USA - YNP NP MetaG | ecosystem: Environmental > Aquatic > Thermal springs > Hot (42-90C) >... | reverse complement strand
TGGCTGTTTTCTAATATTGCCCTTTCCAAAAGTACAGCCAGTTGTATATTGTATGCCGTCGCCAAAGCACATGCCACCATGTTCCTCACCCGTCTCAACAATTCCATAAAGCTGCGTGCCACCAGAACGTTTTACACCCAGCTTCTCCAAAGCTGCCAAGCCTACCCGCACCCCAGCCACTATTGCCCAACAACGGTGTCCGTGAAACTCGAGTGCCTTATCTAGAATTTCTCTATTATCCATAAAGTTTATTCTCCTTTTGTAAAAAATTAGATCGTATTCATAATAATCCCAAACAAATAACCTGCAAAGGTGCTCAACATTGCTACCAGCGAAACATAGATCATTGTTTTCTTACGTCCCATAACCCCATTCAACACCAAAATGGATTGTAAAGACAGCTCTGGATCAGCCAGCAAATAAGCCAGCAAAGGGCCACGCGCCATACCTAAATCCAAGAACATTTTTGCAATCGGCACTTCCACCAGTGTCGGGAAATACATGAACACACCAAACAACACACCCACCAGATTCGCCCAAATCGTGTTTTGCCCGGCAACGACACGTACCCATACTTCTGGAATGATTTGTTTGATGACACCTGCCGCAAACACGCCAATCATCAGCAAGGGAAAGATTTGTTTGACAAACTTCCATGTCTCCCAAATCCAACCACTTAATTCATCCTTGCTAAAAGAACACACCGCAACGGCCGCAATAGCAACCAGCAAGATAAATTCACCAATCAGTCGCCCATTAATGCCAATAATAATCGAACCAACCTGCTCTTTGGGGGCAGCAATCAAAATGGTAAGACCGATGATTACAATTGCAGCGTACGTCCAGGTGTTGAATCCTTCAAAAATACGTTCAAATCCCTTCCAGGCAGTCCAACTGATAATAAGCAACATAACAATTAGCAAAGCTCCCTGCAAAGTCAAGTTAACGGAATGCAATGCACTTGCAAAACCTTCAGAAAGCACAAAGGGCAACTTTACGCTGGCATATACATTTGTTAACAGCTCAACTTGTAATGTGCCGACAATCAGGACAGCAATCAACAAGAGGAACAATACCCAAACGACTGGTCTAACACTGGCTTTCTGACCAAAAACATCATTTACAACCATCTCATTCGCACGGACAGTTTCTTCCCTACGAAAAACCCACGTCATAACCAGCCCAATCACGATGCCAAAAGCAATTGAAAGAATCAAGCGAGCCACAGCAATATCAAACCCGATAGCCGCCCCCGTATATGTCAGCGCAAGTATATTAATCGCTGGTCCCACAAAGAGAAACGTGATAGCAGGGCCTAAGCCAGCCCCTCGTTTCCATATACCGGCAAATAACGGCAAAATTGTGCAAGAACAAACCGCTAAAATAAAACCACCTAATGCAGCCACGGGGTAACTCACCCATTTAGAAGCTTTTGAACCAAGAAAACGAGTGATTGCTTCTTTGGGTATCATTGAGCTCATAAAACCAGCAATGATAAATGCCGGCACCAGACATAACAATACATGTGCAGCTAGATAATCGAGAAGACTGGTCCACCCAGACCATAGCAAAGTCGAAAGGTAGTCAAAAATGGTTTGCATTCAGATGTCTCCATGTTGAAGATATTCGCAATCATGAATATATTGAGAAGTTAAAAGAAAGGGCTTTTGGGCGCCCTTTTTCAGATGGATTTATGCAACAGCTTCTCTTATCCAGGTTTCAATTTCCGTTTTAGCAGGAATCCGTCCGTATGACACCAACTTTTCATTAACGACAAGTCCCGGAGTTGCCATGATTGGATACTGCATGATTTCACCAATTTCAGTAACCTTGATAAATTCTGCCTGAACACCCAAAAGTTCTACCACTTCTCTAGTAAGCGCCTCCAACCGCTTGCAATTTGCACAACCACTACCAAGAATTTTGATACGCAACATGACTAAAACCTCCTTATGGACTCTTCATATGCCCTATGATCGAACCAATAATACATTCATAATAACGAATGTAATTTTACCATATAGACGGAAAAAACAATCCGATGACTGTCATATCTTCGTAGTGACACTCATCCCAAAAACTACAACTTGATTTTTAGGGTAATTCATTCAGTTCCTTTTGTGTCATGCCCGGGAATTTTTAGTCTTATACATTGACAAGAAAGCAATTCTTGCGTATTCTTTGCTCTCATTGAGTTGAAAAGCTTTTTGACAAAAACATTATAGAAAAAGACAACCTCTAAACCACGCTTTGAGAGAGCCAGATTATCCTTTTGGAGGTAACAAAACATGGCAATCGAAAAAGGAACTGAAATTCAGAAAGAGACCAAAAAGCTCAAGCGTGAGCTTACTTTGCTGCCTCTGTTTGGATTGATTTATTTTACCGTTTGCGGCGGTGCATTTGGCATTGAACCATTAATCGGTTATTCAGGTCCAGGACTGGCACTTTTGCTGATTGCCATCACGCCAATCATTTTCAGTATTCCCAACATGCTAATGGTACAGGAACTTAACAGCATGATGCCGGCTGAGGGCGGATACTACCACTGGGTTAAGCGGGCATTTGGTTCTTTTGCAGGTTTCATGGCAGGCTGGAATAACTGGGTAGTCTCATGGCTGGATGTTGCCATTTACCCGGTTTTTGCTGCTTTCTATCTGGCTTATTTCATCCCACAATTGGATAGCGGTGCCACCATATTCGGAATATATGTTTCAGGCGACTTCCTGCGCTGGTTGGTCTCTGCAGCAATTATTTGGGCAATCAGTCTACTACAGATTCGCGGTGCCAGACTTTCTGGATTATTCACGAACTGGCTGGGTGTTTTCATGATCACCCCTCTAATCTTCCTCTCAATTGCCGGTTTTGTTCAGTGGGTACGTAGCGGCTTGACAGTGAATCTGCCATTTTTACCTGAAGGAGAAACACTGCTGGGAGCTTTCAGCACTGGGCTTTTCGTAGTCATGTGGAACTATATGGGATGGGAACTACCTGCGGTTGCTGGTGATGAGATTGTCAATCCAAAGAAAACCTACCCACGCGCGATGGCACTGACATTAATTGCTGCAATTGCCACTTATGCGCTGCCAGTTACTGCCGGATTGTTTGGCGGCGCTGGCGCAGAAGGACGCTGGCAACTTTGGGGCATCGAGACCAGTAATGAAAAGTTTGGTATTGTCACTGAGTTCATAGATGAGGAAACATTTCAGACAGCCATTGAGGAAACAGCCCAAACAAAAGGCATTCCAGTTGAACAGGTTACCCTTGACGATCTAACACACCCCGATGTGCTGGTTGTCAAATCTCAATTGGAAAACTGGGGAGTTGACCCCGCGTCAGGCACTGGTTGGGAATTTCCACAAATTGCCCACATCGTGGGACAAGCTTTAGGCAGCGAGAGACTAGCACGTTTATTAGGTACATTAGTGACCATTGCCGCGGTATTAAGCATGGTAGGACTTTTTGTGGGCAATAGTCTGGGCGGTAGCCGTGTACCATTTGCTCTTGCAGAAGATGGAATGTTCCCCCGTTTTCTGGTAAAAGTTCACAATCAATACGGCACTCCTTGGGTAGCTATTGTTGTTGTTGGGATCATTTTCACTATCTTCTCATGGCAGGCATTTGCCTTCCTGGTTGTCGCAGATGTCTTCCTGCAAACCTTGGTTATTCTGGCTGAATTTGCCGCTTTATGGAAATTGCGCTTTGCTGATCCACACCGGCCACGGCAGAAAGTGCCAGGTGGTATCCCCGGTCTAATACTGATCACATTGGGTCCAGTTATCATCATCTCACTGGCAATCTATAGCCAATATATTGAAGAGGGCTTTAAGTCCATTGGCTGGGCGCTGGCACTTATGGCATTGGGGGCTGTTCTCTATCTGCCCATCCGCCGCTACGTCAAACCTGGTGTCCCGGATGTTGATCCATACCGGCTTGAAGGAGATGGCGAGTAAAATCGCAGGCGCATTCGGCTTTTGAGCCGGAAATCGCTGGAAGGTTTTCAACTCTTTCTTTTTATTCTCCGTAAGTTGGCAACTGCTTTTGCCAGCCGACGAACACCCTGATCAATCTCATCAGGTGTAACTTGAGAAAAGGTCAAACGCATAAAAGACGATTTTTCCTTGCTTGTTAAAAATGCTGACCCAACGGCAAAGGTTACCCCCTCTTGCCACGCAAATGGATACAAGTCTTCAGCAAAAACACCCTCTGGTAATTGGGCCCAGAGAAAGATACCGCCTTGCGGTAATTCAAACCGGACTTCCGGCAGATAACTGTGCAGGGCTTCCGCCAGCGCGTCCCGGCGACGGCGATACGCCTGACAGGCACGGCGAAGATGCGCTTGATAACGCCCGACTGTTATATAGGCTTCCAGTGCTCGTTGGATTAATGTGGAACTGGCAAGATCACTGATCTTCTTGAAAAACACTAGCCGCTCAAAAACCGGGCCATGTGCCAGCACATAACCCACCCTCAAACCCGGCATCAACATCTTTGAAAAAGTTCCGATTAGCAAAACATTTCCGTCCACATCTAACGCCTTCAGTGCAGGTTGAGCACGTCCATCATAACGCAAATCCCCGACAAAGTCATCTTCGAGAATTGGGATGTTATAACGCGCTGACAGCAATACCAGTAAACGCCGCCGCTGCCCGCTCAGGCAAACACCAGTTGGATTTTGGAAATTGGGTATTGTATAAATCATCCGCGGATGATAAATGCGGATAATCTCTTCTAACTGCTCAACAGCCATCCCACGACTGTCCACCGGCATACCAATCACTTTAAGCCCATAGGTGCTAAAGAAATCTAGCGCACTGGCATATGTTGGGTCTTCAACGATCACCACATCACCCGGGCGAGTCAAAACCTGGGTTACCAATGCAATACCCTGCTGTGAACCCGAAGTAATCAGCAGATTCTCGGGACGCGCTGGGATCCCCTGACCACTTAAAATTTGGGCAATAGTCTGACGCAATGGAAGATAACCCGCGCCGTCACCATATTCAAAAGCCTGGATACCGTCTCGCCGCAAGATGGATCGGAAAACCTTACGGAAATCCTCCACCGGAAACAATCGGCTGTCTGGCAGCCCGCCAGCCAAAGAAATCAAATCTTTCCGATTGGTCCCGACTTCTACAGGTTGCTCGTGCATATCTTGCCTAGGGAGAAGTTCGTATTGCCAGAGCGGCCACTCAGCCGGCGTGCTTGTTTTACCGGATAATTTATCCGGTATGGACAACGATGGCGAGACATATGTGCCACTCCCGCGCTGGCTATACACTAATCCATCAGCTTCCAGTTCATCATAAGCCGTCTCAACCGTTATTCGGTTGACGCCCAAATCACGCGCCAATTGACGGCTGGAAGGCAAACGAGTATCTGGCAGCAAAGTACCTGAGATGATATTTTTCTTTAGGAAGTCTTGTATTTGCTGATATAACGGAACAGGACTTTCGCGGTCAAGAGGGATACGCATAAGACTTACTCCATATTCTATATACTGGTATGCTCAATATACCATATTATTGCTTTCATCAATAATGCCATTTTGTGCATAAAATAAATACTGACTGGTCAGGTGGACTGTGCGCAGATAACAAAAAGTGGTTCTTATAGTACAGCCAAACAAAGGAGTTTCTTATATTTGACTGGCAGGTATATTGGCTCATTCATCAGGAAAAACATGAAAAGATGGTGCGTGAAGCGCAGCGTTGGCATCAATGCAAGGATACTATCAATGCCATTCCTGAGAATTCACATTTACACTCTCGCAGGAGCTGTACTGGTTGGGAACTCAACTTATCAAGTTGGGAACATTGCTCATCCAATGGCAACAACAGACGCATCGCTGTATCACAGAACATTATGAACTCACCATCCCATCAAAAACATCAGTGACTGTTTCAAGACTGGTAAACTTAACTGACAACCGCCATATCTGGCGATCAGGAACACTTGCTATCCCCCAAATCTGGCGGTTTCAACGCATATCTACCAAATTTGGAACAATCACAACCTCTTAACAATCATTTCTGTGCTATGATTAATATATCATCCAGCATAGACCAGCAACAACGAGGAAAAATCTCGTTTTTCAAAGTCGCGTTTTTTGCAGGATCATTGCAGAATGCATAAACGAAAAATTATGATTACCTCCTCTCTCAAAATGCCGCCCTTCATTGCTGCGGTTCTCCTTTTGTCCCCACTGTTGTTTTCGTTTTCCCAACCTTTTCCTGCAATCAAAAATCTTTCTAGTCATCCTGAAGATGTCCGCATGACGGCTACCCGCGTTGCAGATATTCTGCCTGGCGCAGCAGGGTCCTATCCTGGTGATTTTGCTGCGATCGGTGATATTTTGTTCTTCCGTGCCAATGACGGTACGCATGGGTATGAGCTATGGAAAACAACCCCACCTTATGATGCAGTACACACCAGACTGGTAGCAGATATTCGGCCAGGCAGTGATAGCTCTTTTCCGGAAGAATTAACCGTTATTGACGATGTGCTATTCTTCCGTGCCGATAACGGCATCAGCGGTCAAGAGCTTTGGAAATGTGAACCACCTTATGACCATACTTATCAAGTTGCTGACATAAACCCTGGTGCCAACGATTCGTCACCAACAGAGTTTTTCAAAATCGGTAATACGTTGTTCTTCCAGGCAGATGGTGGAAATGGAGCTGAACTTTGGAAAAGTTTCCCCCCCTATAACACTGCCATACAGGTAGCTGACATCTGGCAAGGCTCAGCTGGCTCTGCACCACGCCATTTGACTTCAATCGGCTGGATTCTGTTTTTCAGTGCAGATGACAGTTCTGGTCGTGAACTCTGGAAAAGCGAACCCCCGTATGATACAACCTCAACTGTGCAAGTAAGAGATATCTTTCCAGGCGGCTCAGCTGATCCCGATGAACTCCTGCGTGTCGGTACAACCCTGTTTTTCACTGCTTACGACGAGGCTGGAAAACGAGAAATCTGGCGTACCACCCCACCTTATGATCAATACAGCACGGAGCGGGCAAATGAAATTAAGACGATGTATCCCACACTTGCCACTGATCTGGCGGCAATAGGAGAAACCGTATTTTTCACTGGCACGCTTAGCCTGAGTGGCTTTGAGTTACGTAAGATTGTTCCACCATACACCAGCACACAAATCAGCGGCGTGATGGATATCTACAAGGGCTTTACCGGACCTTTCCCCAACAGTTCCTACCCTGCTGACAAAACACCTGTAGGTTCTACTCTGTTCTTTACAGCTAATGACGGCTCACACGGCATTGAGCTGTGGGGCAGCATTTCACCTTACACCAGTGCTTTTCTGGCAAAGGATATTAATCCCGGTCCAGCAAGCTCTGCCCCGCGTGAGCTAACCCCAATTGGTACATCATTGTATTTCACCGCAGCCGATTCAAACGGACGCCAAATCTGGCGTATTTCCCCGCCTTATGATGAAAACAGCATGGCGCGTATTACGGACTTTAATCTTCCATCTACCAGCTCAGAACCAAACCGCCTATTTGCCTTGGGACGTACCCTATTCTTTACCGTCAGTGACGAATATGGTAATGAGTTGTGGAAGATGGAAGCAGATATGCCAGGATTGCCCGCCACTGGCTTTGCTCCAGGAAAAGCCACTCACCTGGCCCCGCTACCCCGCGAAGATATGTACACCCCTATGTCGAATATGCAACTTGCCATTCCAGTTTTGGATGTTCGAGTTCCATTGGTTGGCGTACCGGTCAGCGATACAGGTTGGGATGTGGCATGGCTGGGACAACAGGCAGGCTACCTCACAAACACAGCATTTCCCACTCTGCCGGGCAATACAGTTGTTGCTGCACACGCCTATCTGCCAGACGGTACTCGCGGCCCTTTTGCCGACCTTCAACGCTTAAAATGGGGAGATCAGATCAACATCTATGCTTGGGGTCAAACCTACACTTATGAAGTCCGTGAATCAAGACGTGTTGCACCGGAAGATAGTAGTGTGATGAAGCACGAAGAATATTCCTGGCTAACGCTGATCACCTGCCAGGGATTTGACGAGGAAACAGAAAGCTATCGCTGGCGGTATGTGGTGAGAGCAGTGTTGACCCGGATAACCAATTGAAGTCCCGAATTTACAAATTTATTTCTCGCTTGAGATAAGGTATACTCTCCTACTATAAAACGCCGATACAGGAGCTTAATCCACAAACAAATGGGTGAATTTGCTGCACTTCTAACCGCCTTCTGCTGGGCAGGTAGCTCTTTATTATTTACAGCCTCCAGTCGTGTTCTGGGTGCGTTGAATACCAACCGTGTTCGCTTGGTTTTTGCTGTACTATTTTTAACCGCCGCGCATTTTCTTTCTAAAGGTTCACTGTTACCCTTTGAAGCCGGAGTAGAACGCTGGCTTTGGTTGGGTTTATCGGGAATCATCGGATTAACTTTGGGTGATGCGTTTCTTTTTCATTCGTTTGTCCTGCTTGGAACCAGAATCGCAACCTTAATTATGACTGGCGTCCCAGTAATCAGCACTTTAATCGCCTGGATTTTTCTGGGAGAAGTCTTGAGTATCACAAAAATTATGGGGATTGGCATTACAGTTGCAGGTATTGCATTGGTTATTCTGGAACAATCATCGAATGGGAAGAACAAGATCAAGGAGCGAAAAAGCTTCCTTCTTGGTATTTCGACTGGAGTCGGCGGCGCTATATGTCAGGCGGTTGGGCTGGTGCTAGCAAAACGAGGAATGGCAGGTAATTATCCAGCACTCTCAGCAGTGGTCATTCGAATGATTATAGGTATGACTGTTTTATGGATGATAACCCTCTTTACCGGACAGCTTCGAAAAGTGCTACAACAAATTTACCAGAATCGCCAAGCACTGAAATTTGTCGCCGGCGGCAGCATTATTGGACCAGTCATTGGGGTATGGCTTTCCCTGGTATCCATTCAGGCAACATTTGTAGGAATTGCCTCTACCTTAATGGCACTCACCCCGGTCATTTTGCTCCCCGTCGCCAAATGGGGCTACAAGGAAAACCTAAGTAGCCGCGCTGTACTGGGCACCTTGATTTCAATTGTCGGCGTTACCACGATTTTTATTGCTCCGCCCGTATAGTGTTGAAAAAGTCATACTTGGCGTACATCTATAAAGACTTTATTTTACCGCCAGAGTATATTTTGTTTTTCAACACTCTCAAAAATTCATCTCAATCCTGGATATTTACGAAGCTCTCAATACAGGTATAAACTTATCTTCAGAATCCATTATTCTCGAGTGGAGGGAACCATGCAATTCAGAGCGGGTGTTCAGATCAGTCGAAAGGCTTTTTTTCAATCTTTCTTCATCCTCCTTGCATTAATGATCATCGCTGGCATCCTGACGCTGGTGCTGCCCTCCGGCAGGTATATACGTGTTGAACAAAATGGACGCCAACTGATTGACCCAACATTGTTCCAGTTCGTTAAAAAACCCGATTATCCATTCTGGCGTTGGTTCACAGCCTCATTTGAAGTGCTGGCAGGTGATGATGCAATCATTATTGATACGATTATCATTTTTATCCTTATGGTTGGCGCCTCGTTTGCCGTATTAGACAAGAGCGGAATTCTAGGAGCCGCTATTATGCAACTGATCAAAACCTTTGGAGGGCGTAAATATCTGCTCTTACTGATAATGAGTTTGTTCTTCATGCTACTTGGCGCGTTTTTTGGTTTATTTGAAGAAATTGTTCCTCTTGTCCCTATGATGATTGCTCTAGCATACTATCTCGGCTGGGATGCTTTGGTTGGAATGGGAATGAGCATTCTGGCAACCAATTTAGGTTTCTCAGCCGCAATGACCAATCCCTTTACAATTGGTGTAGCGCAAAGATTGGCTGACCTGCCACTCTTTTCGGGAATTTTATTCCGCATTCCAATTTTTATTACCATTTACGTCCTATTAGCAGTTTTTCTATTCCGTTATGCCCATTCAATCGACCGACACCCTGAAGCATCCTTGGTTTTTGATGAACACAAGATGGAACGCGAACGATACAAAACTCTATCCCTAGACTCCATTCTTAGAGAAGACATCAAACTGGGCAAAGCCACTCTTTTCTTTTTGGTATTTCTGGCACTGATTGTCCTTGCTTTGCTGCTTGGACCCTTGATTCCCGGCCTTTCCGATATTAGCCTGCCACTGGTTGGATTATTGTTCCTCATGGGTGGTTTGGGAGCCGGACTGATTTCCGGCGCAGGACAAAGAACTGTCTGGCGTGCAGCATGGGAAGGAATTAGTGGCATTGCACCAGGTATCCCGCTGATTATGATGGCAGCCAGCATCAAGCACATTGTCACCAGTGGCAGCGTCATGGATACTATCCTCAATTCAGCTTCCCAATGGCTCTCGGACGCCAACGAGGTCAGCGGAGTGCTGATTATTTACGCACTCGCTCTTCTGATAGAATTCTTTATTGGCTCAGCGGGAGCAAAAGCAGTGCTGATGATGCCTGTTTTGTTGCCCCTTACTGATCTGATAGGCATAACACGTCAGATCACGGTAACAGCATATTGCTTCGGAGATGGCTTTTCAAACCTGGCTTATCCAACTAATCCGGTCTTGTTGATTGCATTAGGACTGGCAAATGTCAGTTATTCTCGCTGGATGCGCTGGACCCTCAAGCTTTGGCTGGCAATCCTTCCCGTCACCCTTTTCTTTCTGTGGCTGGGTGTAAAAATACATCTAGGAC
>Ga0068707_1003646_pt1 | contig 10723 bp, 10 predicted proteins | sample YNPNPMetaG_FD_66600 | JGI IMG/M metagenome (GOLD analysis project Ga0068707, IMG submission 66600) | Anoxygenic and chlorotrophic microbial mat microbial communities from Yellowstone National Park, USA - YNP NP MetaG | ecosystem: Environmental > Aquatic > Thermal springs > Hot (42-90C) >... | reverse complement strand
TAGATGAAAAAGAGGACCAGGAGTACGTAAAGGCCCCGCCGTTCCACCTTGTCAGCCCGGAAGAATTGTTAACATTTTTCCAAGGGGATTCCGTGGCGGGATGGCTAGTGGTCGATGTCCGGGTCATTAAAAAGATGGTTGATGCGAAGCTCAAAGGTTTTTAGGGGGAATAATTTTTTAACCATTATAAACGAATGCATTGCACTCGATAAAATTAGAGGGATTATGATGATGAATTTTACTCTGCGCTCCAGGATATATGCCGTTTTCCCCACCCAAGCGGACTTCTCCAAGGTGGTAGGGATCAGGGAGAGCCGCCTGAGCCGGATTGTCAGGGGCAGGGCCACCCCATCGCCCGAGGAAGTGCGGCGCCTCTGCGAAGTTTTACAGGTGGCACCGGAAGAGCTTTTCCCCAATGAGTGACCTCAAAGCCGAAATCCTCTCCCGCTTGGATTTCCGGGCCTTGTACGCCAAGGAGTTGGGCCGCCTGAAAAACGGGCGCGGGGATCAAGCCATGGCTCGGTGCCCCTTCCATGACGACACCACACCCTCGCTGTCGCTGAATTTACAGAGTGGTCTCTGGCAATGCTTCGGCTGTCAGGCTGGAGGTGATGTCTTCAGCTTCATCCAGAAAAAATACAAGACTGATTTTCAGGGAGCCCTTGCCCTCCTGGCCCAAGAGGCGGGAATAAACTTTAAGGGCAATAGCCAACGAAAGAGCAAGGGCCGAGGCAAGGCGAAGCACCAAATTGTCCAGACCTACGACTATCTTGATGGGACAGGCCGCCTGGTCTTCCAGGTTTGTAGAACTGAGCCCAAAGGCTTTTTTCAGCGCCGGCCAGATGGTAACGGCGGCTGGATCAACAACCTGGAGGGCGTGGTTTTAGTTCCTTACCGTCTGCCTGAGTTGCTCAAGGCCAGGCGGGTCTTCATTACTGAGGGTGAAAAAGATGCCGACGCCTTGGCCGCCCTGGGCCTCACCGCCACCTGCAACCCTATGGGTGCCGGCAAGTGGCGGCCCGAGTTTAATCGTTATTTTGCTGCTAAAGAGGTGGTCATCCTCCCTGACAACGACGCCCCGGGCCACAGCCACGCCCAGACGGTAGCCCGGAATCTCCATGGGGAGGCTGCCAGTCTGAAGGTGGTGGAACTCCCCAATCTACCCGATAAGGGGGATGTTTCTGACTGGCTCAATGCCGGGGGCACCCGCGAGGAACTCTTGTCCTTGGCCGAAGCCGCACCGGAATGGCCGCCCGCGGCTGAAACCGAAAAGTCTGGCCAGCATGATCCACTAGCTGGCTCGGAGTACTGCATCGACAAAGGCCGATTTTGCTACGTACGCTGGGTCGGTTCAGGTGAAAAGGCCACAAAGATTATCGTACCGCTTTGCAACTTCACTGCTTGGGCTACCGTGGAAATCATCCGGGATGACGGTCTGGAGACAACCAGGGAGTTCCGGATCGAGGGGATCCTGGATACCGGCCGTCCTCTGCCCCCGGCCATAGTGAAAGCCGGAGAATTCCGGCTGATGGGGTGGGTCAATCGTTGCTGGGGGCTGGCCGCCAACATCGGCGTCGGGCACTCTGCCCAGGACCGGGTCAGGGAATGCATCCAGCTCTGCTCTAAGGAGGCCCAGGTCCGCAATGTATTCACCCATAGCGGCTGGCGCAAAATTGATGGGGTGTGGTGCTTCCTGCACGCCGGAGGGGCCTTGCACGGTCCGGCCGGGATTACCGTGGATCTGGGGGAAGACCTTGGTTGCTACCGTCTTCCGGAGCCCGGAGGCCGGGAGGCAGCCGCGGCCAGCCTGCAGCTCCTTGATCTTGGCCCCCTGGTGATCACGGCCACCCTCTTGAGCGTCATTTATCTTGCCCCTCTTTCTGATAAGCTAAAAATCGACTTCACCCTCTGGCTGCTGGGGGGCACAGGCAACCTCAAGTCCACAATTGCCGCCCTCTTTCTGTCCCACTTCGGCCTGTTCGACCGCCGCAACCTCCCCGGCCAGTGGTCTTCCACCGCCAACGCTTTGGAGAAGAGGGCCTTTGTCCTCAAGGACCTGCCCTTCGTGGTGGACGATTTCGCCCCTCCCCACGACGCCCGCCGGGCCTCTGAGCTGGAGGCCAAGGCCCACCGGCTCCTCCGAGCGGTAGGCAACCGGGGAGGACGCCAGCGCCTCTCGGGAGACCTCACCGAGCGGCAAACCTACACCCCCCGTTGCCTGCTCATCAGCACCGGGGAATTCCTCCCAACTGGTCAGAGCCTGGGGGCCCGGTATTTAGTGGTGGAAGTGAAACGCCAGGAGATCGACTTAGAGCGGCTGGGCGAAGCACAGAAATCCAGGCCACTCCTGGCCCAAGCCATGAGTGCCTACATCTCAAGCCTAGCATCCGACCTGGAGGAGACCATCGACAGATGCCACAGCCTCTTCGAAGCCTACCGGCAAGCGGCCCAGTCCCATGGGCACCTGCGGGTTCCGGAAATGGTGGCTTGGCTCGCGGTGGGCTCTGAGCTGTTCACTAACTTCATGGTTCATCAAGGGGTGTTGGATGGCGACGCCGCTTATGATCTGCAAAAGGAGGCCTGGAAGGGTTTTCTGGCCTTGGGCCAGGCTCACTCCCGGCGACTGGAAGGGGAAAAGCCCTCATTAAAGTTTATTCATGCTTTAAGGGAACTTTTCATACAAAAACGGGTTTACCTCAAAGATACGAGGGGCGGGTGTCCTGAAGGCTGGGACGATTTAGGCTGGAAAAGCCAGGGAGACCCCGGCCTGGCAGAATGTATCGGCTGGGCAGACGACGACCGCCTGTACTTGATGCCAGACAGCACTTATCGGGCTGTTAACCGGGCCATTAGAGACGAAGGGGGCTATTTGGGCCCAGGGAAAAATATGACTTTAAAGGCCCTAGCCGAAGATGGTTTCATAGAGCCAGCCAAGGACGGGGAAAGCACGAGGTTCAAAAAAATCGGCGGGAAAAGCTATCGAGTAATTTTTATGCCTAGAGAAAAACTGGCGCTGTAAGTCACGGCGGGTCACGCCCGGTCACGGGTCGGCTCAAAAGTATGTGACCGGATAACCTGTTTAATTTATTTATAAAAATTCATATGGTCACGGAAGTCACGGATTCTCCCCAAATGAACCCCCTCTGGCGTTTGCCTGGCCCGGTGAGGGTGCAAGACCAAGGCGAAAACTTCTTTCCCCTCTTATCCGGGGAAATGGCGTGACTTCCGTGACCATGGGTAGAAAAGGCAAGGGAATCAATACGATAACGGTCACAATCTTCCTTAATGCCTGGTGACCGGACGTGACACCAAGGGGAACGGGGTATGGCGATGGATAAAAGCAAACCCGAATTGTCTAGCAGCCAACCAGGGCTCGTGAAGAAAAGGGCACCGAAACCAAAGGTCCTGCCAGCCGCTCACCCCACAAAGCCCCCCCTTTCGGGGCCTGAGAGGGAACTCCCCCCACCGCGGTTCAAGCCGGGGGGGAATGGTAGGGCTGTGGAACTGGACCTGGGGCTGAATATGAAGAATGCCTTGGCCTTGGCAAGAACATTCGGGACAAAGGATTTGGACGTGATCTGGCACTTCATGCATCAGTTGGCTGGCGCCGTGCCCAACGCCTTGTCTTTGGACGACAAACTGAACCGCACCCTCCCCATCCTGCACTCTTTGAGACCCAGGGACGAGTTGGAGGCCATGCTTTTCGTGCAGATGGTGGGAGTCCACAACGCCGCCATGGAATGCCTGCAAAGGGGGCTGCACCCCCACCAGGTCCCCGAGGGGGTGGAAGCCAATATCAACCGGGCTACTGCCTTGACCAAAGTTTTTCTGGGGCAGTTGGAGGCTTTGCAGAAATACCGGGGGAAAGGGAGCCAGCAGCGAGTCACGGTGGAGCATGTGCACGTTCATAAGGGGGGCCAAGCCATCGTGGGGGCGGTGCAGCCCCGCGGACGGGGGAGGGGGGGATGAAAAACAGATGTGAGGCAAAACCCCATGTAAAGCGGCGGGGTCGGCTGAAAAATGGGAACCGCGTGGGCGATTTTCTGCAGGCCCCCCGCTGCGGTGCCCGGACCCGGGCAGGCACCCCCTGCCGGGCCCCGGCCATGCCGAATGGCAGGTGCAGGCTGCACGGTGGCAAAAGCACAGGCCCCAGAACCGCGGCAGGCCTCCAGCGGCTGCGAGAGGCGAAAACCCGGCACGGGCTTTATGCTAAAGAGGCCCTGAACTTTCGCCGGCAGGTGAACCAAATACTCAAAGAGGCCAAGGCGCATTTGCGAGACTTCTTCCCGACTGAAGACTGAAGATGTCCAAAACTTCCATCCCCCTTTATATCCGACCCAAACAGGCCCCGGAGCTTTTCGGCATCTCGGAACGTACGATTCGCCACCTCATGATGCGGGGGGATTTGAAAGAGGGATTGCATTGGTTCAAAAAGGGGAGTAGGATGGTTCTGCTTTCTGTCCAGGCCCTTGAGAAGTGGATCAAGGAGGGCTGATGGCGACTATCCGCATCATCAAGGGCCGCATCTACTACCAATTTATTTTTAAGGGGGTGAAATGCACCGAAAAGGCCGGTTTGGCGGCCACGCCCGACAACGTCAAGCAGGCCAGGAAGTTCGTTAAGCTCATTGACGCCGAGATTGCCAATGGCGTCTTTCAGTACGAGAAATACTTCCCCCACGGCGCCAAGATTGGGATCTTTGCCCCGAAGCTGGAGGACCCACCCTTCAACCGGTACTTTGCCGATTGGATGGCAGGGAAAGTTCTCAAGGAGACCACCCGGCGGAATTGGGAAAGCGTCTTCTGGAAGCACCTCTATCCCTTCTTCAAGAACCGGCCGCTCTCCAGCATCACCCGGGCTGATGTACGGTTGTTCCAGCGGACTCTGGTGGACAAGGGGCTCAAGTCCAGCAGCATCAACGACAAGGCCATGAAGGTGTTGCGCATGATACTGCACCAAGCCTACGTAGATGAAATCATCCCCAAGAATCCTTGCCTGGGGGTGAAGCGCCTGGCCCAAGGCCTCACTGACGTGGATCCCTTCACCATCGAAGAGCGGGAGGCAATTATCGAGGGGTTTCGGAAGTATGAGCCCCTCTATGTCAATTATGTCACCTGTGCCTTCTGGACTGGCTGGAGACCCAACGAGGCCTGCGCCCTGACTTGGCCTCGCGTGGACTTTCAACAGGGTAAGATTCTCATTCGGGAGGGCCGGGTACTTGGGCAGACGGGCATCCCCAAAAGCGCCGGGAGCCTCAGGGATATCGACATGCTGCCCCCGGTGCGCCAAGCGCTTATGGAGCAGAAGGCCATAAGCTGGCTACTGGGTGGCTTCGTTTTCCTGGACGCCAAACAGCAGCCGGTGCATCAGGAGCTCTTCCGCATGAAGGTGTGGGAGCCGCTGCTGCGTCGCTTGGGGGTGCGCTACCGGCCACCCTACCAGATGCGCCACACCTTTGCTACCTTGGCCATCTCAGCGGGGGAGAACATCAACTGGGTGGCCCGGATGCTGTGGCACAAAAGCCCGGTGATGACCCTGGAAAAATATAACCGTTATGTACCGAACTTGACCCGGGCGGACGGCCAAGCCCTGCTAGCGGTGGGCACAAAGGCGAAACGTTCGGGGGAGGTCAAATATTATGGTAGGAAAATCAATAATTTATATGGCAAATTGGTAGTCCCAGCGGGACTATTTCAGGTAAAACGTGGCATGTAAATGCCTAATAATTTTAAGGGATTGTACAGAAAGCCCTTCAGCCCATAAATAAAAACTGGCTAAAATTTCACCATCAAATACATTGATTAATAGAGCATCAATGCTGAACAAGGACCCTGAGAAAAAACGACCAATGGTTTGGTCTACAATTCTTTTGGACACCAAATAGGGTAAAATTGGATATCCCAGGAGGTGTCGCAATGGGTCAACATGGTGACAAGAAACCAGGGTCATCGGAGAGAGGCCGGAGGGCGACCGGGGATGACCCTGGCATGATGAACAAAGGCTCCCAGCGCTTTTCGGCCCGGCGCAAGGCTGAAGTTGTCCTCCGCCTTTTGCGGGGCGAAAGCCTGGCATTACTTTCCCGGGAATTGGGGATAACCGCCGCTCGACTGTCAAACTGGCGGGAGCATTTTCTCACCTCCGGTCGGGCGGCCTTGAAGAAACGCCCACAGGACAGTCGGGACCTCGAGATCGCCCTGCTCCAGCAAAAGTTGGGGGAAGTGACCATGGAGAACGAGCTGCTGCAGAAGAAAATTGAGAGATTGGAGAGCGGCTTGCCTTTACCGCCACAGAGGTCGCGGAGATGAGCCGGGCCACCTCGCCCTCCAAGCAAAAACCTTACGCTCTGGTCCGGGTTTGCCGGGTTTGGCGCTTGCAACGTTCTACCATCTACTGGCAGCGGCAAAGCAAAGTAGGACCAGCCAGTTCCGCAGCCCGGCGCAGAGCCTCGTCTCGCAAATGGGCATAACGCTGTGTCATGGTCGGGCTTCTATGGGTCAGAAGTTTTCGGAGAGTATAAAGGTCTACTTGACCGGAAGAGGCCAGCATAGAGGCGTAAGTATGCCTGAGACCATGCAGGGGCCGAAAATCAGGCGGCAGGCCAGACCGCTGACGGATGCGGTTTATAGGTCTTCTAAATTCGCTTCTGCGGTTCCCGTTTTTACCGGGGAAGACATAAGGGCTGTTAGGGTCCCGAGGATGAGTCTCCAAAACATTCCGGGCTTCTTGGTTCATTGGTATTACCGCATCTTTACCGCTTTTGGGGTTTCGAATATGGATAAATCCTTTTTCAAAATCGAGGTCTTCCCACTTCAGGTTGAGCAATTCTCCCCGCCACATGCCGCTAACTAAAGCCAAACGCAGGAAATTAGCCGCTTGGATATCTGTCGCTTGGTCCAGGACCGCCAACAAGTTCGCCAATTGTCCCGGAGTCTGATCCTCTGTCTTGAGGTTATTCACTTTGGGCATTTCCAAGGGAAAGGAAAGGGACAAACAAAGGTGGCGCTTTCCCCCAAAATTTTTTAAACGACGGAGCAAAGCCAAGGTAAGCTTGACGGTTTGAGGTGATTTGTCTTTCATGATCCGCAGCCGCAGGCGGTCCACCTCCAGAGGGGTGATCTCCTGGGGCTGCTTATGGCCCAATAGTGGCCTTAGATAATTTTCAAACCTGCTTTTGTCCTGGGCCAACCCCTTCAAAGACTTGTGAGACAGGTATTCTTGCCATAGGCGGACAATAGTCCAACGTTCTGCCTCCGCTTTAGCCTGTTCCCGTAGTTCTCGGCGGGTAGGCTGCTTTCCCTCTAGACGATCTACTCGGAGGCGAGCGACCCGGGCCTAGGTCATAGCGTCCCGGGATTGTGACCCAGCCTTTTCCTCAATCAGCTTTTCGCCTTTGCGATATCGGATGTAATAGATACGGTCCTTCATTCCACCCGGGGCGTGACCTCGATATAATATACCCCAGGATATCTGGTTTTGAATCGTTTTAAAACTGACATGCTTGTTCTCCTTGTGCTTGGGAACCAAAGGTCGGGCGTTCGGGTCGCCCATCGCCCGCCATTGATTTTCTAAAGGGCAGGCCTTGAGGGCCGGCCTTTTTTATTTTAAGATAGTGGCAACTTACAAAGTCGTGAGAACTTTCAGTCCTAGTGAGCCAACACAGGCCGGGGAAGATGACTGAGGCGTCCAAGCAAAAAGTGACCGGAACAGGGGAAGGTTCCCAGTCAGGGCGGCGACTGGCGAAGCTGGAGGCCCTTAAGGCCGAACGCCGCCGGGCTGAAAAAGTGCTGCGTCGGGCCTATGATGAACTGGAACAACAGGTCAAAGAGCGTACCCGGGAACTGCTGGCCGCCAATGAGCAGCTGAAACAGGAAATCGAAGTCCGCCGGCGGGCCGAAGAGGAACTCAAAAAAACCAAGGACTATCTGGAAAATGTCATTGACAACTCCGTGGACGCCATCGGCATTGTGGACCGCCGAGGACGCTTCATCCTGTGGAACCGACGGGCGGCGGAAATCTATGGCTATGCCAACGAAGAAATGGCCGGCAAATCGGCCTTTGAGCTTTATCCCGATGCCGACGAATTGGCCCGCATGCTCGAAAGATTGCGCCGGGACGGGGTGGTGCGGGAATATGAAATCCAGATGAGAAAGAAAGAAGGCGTGGTGGTCCCCATGGACATCTCCATCAGTCTGCTCAAAAACGACCGGGGGGAAACCATCGGCAGCGTCTGTGTGGCCCGGGACCTCTCAGAACGCAAAAAAGCCGAGCTGGAGCTTAAACGGGCCCGGGATGAACTGCGCCGTTATTCCCAGGACCTGGAACACCAGGTCAGGGAGAGGACCAGGGAGATCACCAGCATTCTCAAATATACCCCGGCAGTTATATATATCAAAGACAAGGAAGGACGCTACAAACTGGTCAACGCCAGATTTGAGGAGCTCTTTGGGGTCACCCAGGAGGACATCCAGGGAAAATCGGACTATGACCTCTTCCCGAAAAGCCTGGCAGATCAGGTCAGGGCCCACGATTTACAGGTTTTCAAACAACGCCGGCCCTTGCAGGTGGAGGAACGCTTCTCAAAAGCCGACGGCCCGCACACCTACCTAACCGTTAAATTTCCCCTCTATAATGACCAGGGGAGCGCGGACGGTTTGTGCGGCATTGCCACGGACATCACCGAACTGAAACGGGCCCAGGAACAGTTGCGGCTGCTGTCCGGCAATATCATGGCCGGTCAGGAAAAAGAACGCCGGGCCATTGCCCGGGAGCTCCATGATGAATTAGGGCAGGTGCTCACAGCCCTGCGCCTGGAGGCCGTGTGGCTTTATGGACGGCTTCAAAAGGTGGATGCTGAAGCCGCAGCCCGCGCCCTGACCATGTGCGAACTGATTGACAAGACCATCGATGAAGTCAGGGGCTTGGCCACCCGCTTGCGCCCTGGAGTGCTGGACGATCTTGGCCTCATCGAGGCCTTGGAGTGGTATACGGCGGAGTTTCATAAGCGCACCGGCATCGCCTGCACCTTCCATCACAACCACCTGCCGCCGGTGGATAATCTCTTGGCCACCGCAGCCTATCGCATCGCCCAGGAAGCCCTTACCAATGTCGCCCGCCACGCCTTCGCCACCCAAGTCAAAATCGCCTTGCAAGTGAAAAAAAAGATGCTTTACCTGACGGTGAGGGATAACGGGCGTGGCTTTGATCCCGCTGGTCTGGCCGACTCCGAGTGCCTGGGGCTGGCTGGCATGCGGGAGCGCGCCAACCTGGCGGGAGGCTGCCTACAACTTCACTCCCAGCCGGGCAAGGGCACCCTGATAGCCGTCAAACTCCCCCTCACCGAGGCCCAAGGAGCCAGACATGATTAGGGTCTTGTTGGCGGATGATCATGACATCGTCAGGGCCGGACTGCGCCGCCTGGTGGAGAGCTCCGCCGATATTGAAGTGGTGGCCGAAGCCGCTGACGGCCGCGAGGCCATCCGGCTAGCTCACCAGGTGAAGCCCGACGTGGCGGTCATCGATATATCCATGCCTGGCCTGGACGGCCTGGAAGTCATCAGTCAGCTCCACCACTACTATCCGAAGCTGCCCATTTTGGTTCTCACCATGCATGAGGAAGGACAATACCTCCTCCGGGCTCTGGGCTCCGGCGCCAAAGGCTATCTCACCAAAAGGTCAGCCCCGGAACAACTGTTGACCGCTATCCGCAAAGTCTATGGTGGGGGCTGTTATCTGGGAGAAGAGGCGGCGGAATCCCTGGCCAAGCATATGGCCGGGGGCGGCCGCGGCCGTTCTTTGTTGGATTCCCTGTCCAACCGGGAGATTCAGGTGCTGAGGCATCTGGCCTTGGGACACACCGTGCGGGAAATCGCTGATGCCTTTCACCTCAGCCCCAAGACCGTGGACACTTATCGTTCCCGCCTTCTCAAAAAACTCAACCTGCGCAATAATGTGGAGCTGTCCCGCTTTGCCATCCAGAACCGCTTGGTGGACCTATAACTGTGCCCCTGCCACCACCCTCCGTTCTGTTCTGAAAAGTTATTTTGTGGAGGAGGGGGCCAGGGGCCTTGAGAACCCTGCCCCCTCCCCCACACCCCCTCCCCCGACCCCTCCATAAAGGGGGTGGGGAGGGGGATTCTGGGGGGATGGCGGGGGAACTGCTTCCCCCGGCTCTCCATCCCCCCCTGGAGGTAGTCTGTTCATGAAAGCTATGGTTCTTAACAAAATTGTCCCTCTGGCAAAGGATCAAGTCCCCCTCACCATGGTGGACTTGCCTACCCCCAAGCCCCTGGCTGATGAAATCCTTATCCGGGTTTCCGTCTGCGGGGTATGTCATACCGAGCTGGACGAAATCGAGGGCCGTACCCCTCCGAGCCGCTTCCCCATGATCCTGGGACACCAGATCATCGGCCGGGTGGTGGAGTGTGGTCCTCAGGCCGCCCGCTTCCGTCCCGGCGACCGAGTGGGAGTGGGGTGGATCTACCGCGCCTGCGGCCGCTGCCCTTATTGCCAGCACGGGGAAGAAAACCTCTGCCCTGAATTTGCCGCCACCGGCCGGGACGCCCCCGGCGGCTACGCCGAATACACCACCGTACCCCAGGATTTTGCCTACCCTATCCCGGAAGTCTTCGCCGATGAAGAAGCCGCCCCCCTGCTGTGCGCCGGGGCCATCGGCTACCGGTCTCTCAGGCTCACCGGGCTTCAGGACGGCGAAAACCTAGGGCTG
>Ga0068707_1003645_pt1 | contig 10724 bp, 4 predicted proteins | sample YNPNPMetaG_FD_66600 | JGI IMG/M metagenome (GOLD analysis project Ga0068707, IMG submission 66600) | Anoxygenic and chlorotrophic microbial mat microbial communities from Yellowstone National Park, USA - YNP NP MetaG | ecosystem: Environmental > Aquatic > Thermal springs > Hot (42-90C) >... | reverse complement strand
GGGCGGCCGCCGCTCCCATGCTCGATCACAACAGACACGGCACAGATTTCGGGGCTTGATGGATCATCGAACAGCATCCCGCACGCACGATTCTGGCGTGAGATGCCCGAATATTTGAGGGTCGGCGCACCAGTTTTCGGATCTGGTATGCTGAGGGCCGGATTCTGGAGTGTGCTGCCGAGAAGATAGTAAGGGGTGCGGTAAGCGTAGTTGACCAATGCGGAATCGGGGGAGAGCCGCTGGCCCTGTTCATCTTTGGATTTGGCTGTTTCCAGTTCCCCAAGGACACGGTTGCGAATGACAAAAGGTTCTGCTCCGGGAAAGGCCCCCTCCCGCAAGAAGATCGCCTCGGGCGGCAGTTGGTAGCGGCTGGTTTCAATGACGCGGGAATGACTGGAGCCTGCGGGCTGGCCTTTCGACGCGAAGAGCAGGTTCTTGTAGGACTGAAACGGGTTCGGCTCAGGATAAGCACGGCTTCGTCCGCCGCCTCGCCTTCCGCGAACGGCGATTTGTTCTTCCTCGATGAAGGCAAGGTCGAGCAGCAGCTTGAACCGTTTTCGGATGACGGGATCGGGGGCCAGTTCGTGCAGGTTGAACAAAGCCGGCCAGGAGTATTTCTGATAGGTATTGGACCCTACCTCGACCCACAGCCCCGACGCCGCCCGTCTGCGTGGCCATTCGCGATAAAAGGCCGTATAAGCCTCGGCATGTTCCGCAACGGTATACCCGTCCGCGAGCTTTCGATCGCGGTAAGACGGATCATCTTTGAGAAGGGCGGTGATGAGATAGTAGTTAGGACGCCGGTTGAGGTCGTGGTTCTCTGTGCCGAGCAGGAAGAACAGGTTGTTGATGCCGGTATCAGCGATCCGGCTTTCGCCACGGACCCAAAGCCAGAGCGCCTCCTTCATCGCCGCTTCGGTTTCCGGTTTCAACCGTCCCGGAAAATACCGGCTTTTCGAATGGAAGAGGTAAAGTGTCCGCACGTAGTCGCTGAGGGAAAAGAAAGTCCATGGCAAATTCCCCGGCGCCTCTGGCGACGTGCGCGACGATGGGCTGGGGTTTGTGGCAATGTATTCTTTCGCCCGCCGGAGCAGACGTGCGTTGGCCTCGTCCACTTTTTCATTCAGATAAAGGGCGGAGAGCGTCCAGAGGTTGTCGCCCCACACACCCCCGGGCCAAGCGATGTCTTTAGCGATAGTCTTGCGCAGCGATTCTTCGCGGAGCGCAAGCGATGCCTTGTGGGTCTGGGCTACAAGCTGATCAAGGTTCGCCATCTGGGATGATGCGACCAATCGAGTCTTCTCGCCCGCCGGCAGCTCGGCCAGCGATACCAGCAACAGGACGATAAGAGTAAGAGTCTTCATTGGGTCGATTCCGGTTCGCAGATGTAAACATAAGACTCAGACTGTAAATTCAGCACTGCTAGCAGAGGGTGGAAATGGAAATTTTGATCTTGCCAAAAAAACGGGTCTGTCGTTTCATGGAGGTTCCCAAACAGTCCCCGAGCAGGGGACACCCCATGGAGGACAGACCCGATGACGCCCAAGATAACGCATATCCCCGAGGTGTCCAAGCAGTTCTTCCGGCAGATCCAGCGGATGCTCGATCCGGTCCAATTTGCCCACTGTTGGCGGGTCGTGCTGCTGATCGCCCGGCTGACTGGCCGACGAAGCCTGAGCCGCTTCACCGCAGCCACGCAACGGCGTCGAACCCGTCAGCCGTACGCCCTTCCCATGAGGTTCCCTTGGTTGGCTGATGACGGCTTATGCTTATTGCGAGAGGCCACCCGGGTGGGGCGGCCGGCTTCGGCCGGAGTCCTTGGATTGCTCGAGCAGGGTCTTCAATTCCTTCACGATTTGCGGCTGTTCGAAGTAAAGATTTCTTGTCTCGCCGGGGTCGGTTTCAAGGTTGTAGAGTTGGCCAGGTGCCCCGGGGGCGGTGTCAGGGAGCATCAAGGGTCTGAGACGAGGATCGTTTTCGTATCGGTTGCCGCCGGAGCCGGTGTGGTCGATGTATTTCCAGGGGCCGCGGCGGATAGAGAGGGTGCGTGCTCCGCCGAATGCCTGGTGTAACAGGTATGGCCGGATGGGGGCGTCATCCTCACCAAGAAGGGCGGGGAGCATGTTGAAACTGTCTTCGGCCGCATCGTTGGGCAGTTCAGCCTCGAGGATCGCGGCGACGGTCGCCATCACGTCGGTCAGGCTGAGGGGCTGTGAACTGGTCGTCCCGGGCTTCACGTGGCCAGGCCACCGAACGATAAACGGCACCCGGTGGCCGCCCTCCCAACTGTCCCGCTTCATGCCGCGCCATGGCCGCGCGCCGTCGTGGCTGTAGTCGGCCCGCATGTGAATGACAGAAGTCGTCTCAGGACCATTGTCGCTCGTGAAGATGACCAGTGTGGTGTCGGCTACACCGAGCCTCTCAAGCGTCGCGAGAAGTTCCCCGACGATCCAATCGAGTTCGTAGATGAAGTCGCCATGTGGACCGGCCTTGGTCTTGCCCTTGAACGGGTCAGCAGCCAACGATGGCAGATGGACCGCCTGCGTGGCATGGTAGAGAAAGAACGGTTTGCCCGGGGCATTACGGACGTGCGATTCGAGGAATTCGCGGCTTTTGTTGAGAAACACCAGGTCCACCTCCTCCATGGGGAAATCGGGCGCAATGAGGCCTTCCCGACAGTCCTGGGCGTAAGGATGTTTCGGCAATCTGGATTTGTCGATGGGCCTGTCCGGCGGGACAGGCACGCGGTCGTTTTCGATGAAAGCGTAAAGCCAGTCGGTCGTGGGGCAGCAAGCCGTGCCGAAGAATGTGTCGAAACCGTGTTCCAGGGGACCGCCCACGATGCGACGGGAGAAATCGACCTGCTTCACAGCTTCGATACCGCTACCACGGACGGGCTGGCCATCCCGATCGAAGAACGTCATCCCCAGATGCCACTTGCCGATACAGGCGGTGGCGTAGCCCTGGGCCTTGAGCAGGGCAGGGAGGGTGAGCCGACCGGGGGCAATCAGTGACGGGCCGTCGACGCCGGTGAAGACCAAACTACCCCGCGGCACACGGAAGGGCATCTGCCCCGTGATCAGCCCATAACGCGAGGGCGTGCAGACTGTGCTCGGCGAATGCGCATCAGTAAAACGCATGCCTTCGCCTGCCAGCCGGTCAATGTTCGGTGTGGGAACCTTCGATTCCGGGTTGTAGCACCCCACATCGCCATAACCGAGGTCATCGGCGAGGATGATCAGGATGTTGGGCTGACTCGGCGGCACAGCGAGGGCGCGAATCATGGCCAGCGGTGACAAGACCAGGATAACCGCAAAGGCCAGGGGACCACAGCTGGTTGTTTTCATCATGGGACGCTCTCTTGGACGCAGTGCAGGAACCACAGGACTTTCAGAATCTGTCCGACAGACCGTATCCCGTAGCGAACCATTCGCCGGACCCTGACTCTTGTATGGCCTGTCGGAATCCCGGGACGGCTGGGGAGAACGGCACACTGAGATGGAATGTAGGTCCGCGATTGTGTGTTGTCAATCGCCTTGGCAACCCGACCTTCCTTCTATTTTCGGCCTCTCTGAGAAGAGATCCGGGAGCGCTGAAGGTCTCTGTCTGATAGAGCGTCGCATTTGACGGGCTCTCTTGCAGCCGAAGATCGAAGGGCCAAACCAGTGGCCCCAGGACAGAATCCCCGCAGCGGCTACGATCAGCGCCGATGAAGCGCCCACCTATCTGATGGTGTGTTCGGTCGCCATGTTCCGCCCTTTTGCCAATGGACGGTAGTCTTCTCAGAGGTTGACTTGACCGACCTGCCCGACCACAGCTACCAAATTGCCAGGGTTTCGGTGCGGCTCCGTGTCAGTTGGATGCACCCGCCGATCATCGAGAGCGTGGCTTTCTCGCGTTCAGGGCTGACCTTTCGTGAGCCTTGGTAAAAAAGTCAATTTTTCGTCCTGCCAAGAACGCCTCGAGACTTCCGGGCAGACTCTCAATCTTCTTACGGATAACCAGACAGAAAGAGACCGAAGCAAGAGGTGAACACGTGCTCATCTCCACTTCTGCATGATCCTGGGAAATCGATTGGGAGGATGTTTTTACCCTACCTTTCTAACAAAAATGACATATTGAGACCACCGTTTTTTCCGTCTACCGAAGGAATGAGCAAGAGCAGGAATAGGGTCAGGAAAGGCCTTGCATTGACATTCGGCGCAAAAGCGGTGAAAAATGGCGTCAGCGTCGTTCAACGGGATCTTTCGCGGTCGTCCCCCTTGGAGCTGACCGGGTGATTGGGAAGAAGCGGTACCCTTTTCCCAAAGTTCGTCAGGCGTCGGAGAGCGGTCCAAAGATTTGCCATCCTCGATGGCAATCTCTCTCTTGAAGGCGAAGGTGGGGAACTTGAGGCTGGCATATTCTCAGGAAGGAAACATTTTCTTGAAGCCGAAAAAGCTAGCTTTCCATAAGCCTCCCGCAACAGATTCTGGCATGGCGACAACGGTGCGCGTAGCACAATCTCAAGCTCCGCGCAACAGGGACTGCACCCCCCAAAGCCGGCGGTTCCGCTCGGATGGACTGCTTCTGCTCGCAGCCCTGCTATGGGGCAGTGCCTTCGTGCCCCAGCGCGTGGCGGCGGGGCACCTGGGTCCTTTTCTCTTCAACGGCCTGCGGTTTTTACTCGGCGCGATGGTCCTCTTGCCCTGGATCCGCCCCTTTCGCCTGCCGTCCCAAAGTCTCTTCCCCTGGGCCTTCCTAGCAGGGGGTCTCCTGGTCGGAGCCGCGGCCTGCCAACAAGCAGGCATGAAATGGACTACGGCGGGGAATGCGGGCTTTCTCACAGGGCTGTATGTCGTTTTTGTGCCTGTGATAACGTTCCTCGGGTGGAGAGAAGGCATCGGCTGGCAGACCTTCGCCGGGATCCTGATCGCTACGGCGGGCGTGTACCTGCTCGGCGTCGACGACCAGTTCCAGATTCACTTCGGCGACGCCCTGGAAATCCTCGGCGCTGTGCTTTGGGCGATGCATGTCGTGGTCGTCGGCCAAGCGGTGAGGCACACTGCAGTTCTCTTATTTTCCGTAGGGCAGTATTTCATCGCCGGCGTCCTGAACGTCGTCATCGGACTGGTCTTGGAAGCCGATACCTTACCGGGGCTGTCGGTCTGCTGGTGGACCGTGATCTACGTGGGCGTTGTTTCAGTAGCCATCGGTTATACGCTCCAGGCGGTGGGACAGAAGCACGCCCCCCCGGCTGATGCGGCGATTATTCTCAGCATGGAAGCCGTCTTCGCTGCCTTTTTTGGCTACCTGCTGCTGCATGAAGTGCTGAGCATACGGCAGTTGCTGGGCTGCGGCCTGATCCTGATGGCAATGGTGGTTGTCCAGCTCAGGCAGACAGCCAGGCCATGAGGAGAATTCATTCACAGGTCACCTGTTGCCGCCCGCGGTAAAGGGCCAGCAGTGGCAATGCGACGCGATATTGTGTAACCTTCGACTGGGGGACGAATCAACGAGGATTGATCTCATGAAACAGCGCCGAAATACGCAAGGAGCAGGCATCCAACCGAACCTTATCACACTTGGGCTTTTACTCGCGCATTCATCGTGATCATGGCCAGCGTCACCCCCGCCAGCCAGTCGGCAGTGAGAAAAAAGCCAATCCCGTGGCGCAGAGTTCCACTGTGGCCGGTCAAGGATGGAATCACCAGGAGCGGTTTGGGGAAGGCCGTCGTACCCGTTTATGACTCCCCTCTGCCTGGGTTGTCTTCGGCCCGCATTCAGGCCTGTTAAACCTGCGGTGGGCTGGATCAGGATGGCCAAGATCAAGGGGAGCGTCGTCCCGCCAGGACCGCCGACAACAGAGGTGCGGTCGGTCCGAAGAGAAAGACCTGCGATCTTGCGCGATGTGTTTTTGTCTCATTGAATCAGCAGGACCCAATCTTCGTCCGGCGGATCAGGTCGAGCCGGGATCCTTCCGCCCTGGATGGCCGTTGCTTCTCCAACAAAGCGCCCTGTCCGTGGATCGAACCAGCGGCCTTGGGGAGGGATCGCCACTTTCTCGGCGATTTCGATCGTGCGGGCCGCATTCCCCCGTGGGATGTAGATCACCCAGGTTCTTTCACCAATCGTTGCCGCCTGCGGAGGCGTGAGGTCGGCCGCCGTGGGCAGTGGATTTGGCTTCCCGTCCACCCGCAATGCCTCTCGCCGTGGTTCCAGTTGCCACCATGCGAGTGTCGTGAGGAGCGTCCGGACATGAGGCACCTGCGTTGAGCCGGGCAGCCGTATTGCCTCGGGCCACGGCACGGGACGCGAATCGGTGAGTTTGCCAGTTTCGCCTTCGGGATCGGAGTGATCGAGAAATTGCCACAGCCCCTGCGCGCCGTAGCCGTAACCGGCTGCGCCGTTGAGGAATGCTGTCCACACCTGCCAGCGGGCGTGGTAGGCGGAGTCGGGGTCGGTGGCAACTTCGTAAAATGCCTCGGCGCAAAACACGGGCATGGTCGGTTCGAGGGCGCGGTTTTCCGCCAGACGGGTGACGATGTTGCATACGCGATCCAGGGATTGACCCGTTTGCAGCCAATGGTGATCAATCCAGCTTTCGCCATGAAAGGGTCGCGAGGACTGGACGTCGTGCGGTGGTTCCCATTGCGTACTGCCACTGGGGTGGATCGAGAGTGGGCGCCGCCAGGGATTGTGCCGCTGCACCTCGACACCGAGTGCCGTGATGTCGGCGGGTGTCCAACCGCAGTCGCGAAAGGTGTACTGATATTCGCCGGACAGACACCAGATCGTATTGAACGCGCCGTAACGCACGGCGCAATAGGCACTTAATCGCCGGGCATCTTCCGGCTTAAACAGCGGCGATTTTGTTTTCCCCCACCACATTGTCGGCGTTGCCGCCACAAACCCCCATTCCCAGAGGGTTCGCATCCGCCGGTCCAGGTGCTGGAAGTATCCCGGATTGAGTCTCGCCGGATCGCGATCGATCAAGGCATAGCCGCCCTCGTTGCGATGTGCCTGCCCGTCAGGGTAATCGCCGTAGCCATGAATGAGTTGCATCAGGACGGCAGTAAAACCTTTCCGCTTGCGGTCGGCCAGATACTCGGTGAACGGTCCAGTGCCATCTGCTCCTAAACCGCAGCGAGCGGTGTTAGCAGCCCAGAGGGTATCAGCCAGGAGGAAGAACGGGGTCCCATCGGCATATTCGAAATACCTTCCGCCGGCTGCAATCCGGACTTGTCCGCGGAAATTGGGGTTGGCGCAAAGGCGGTCCTCTCCCGGCGTTGCGACTTCGATGCGACCTGACTTGCCTACCAGACCGGGATCCACCGATTCCGTCCGCCACAGCCACGTGCCCGGTTTGGGGAATGCGACGCGTACGACCCAGCGCCGGCCGCCGTCCCAGTAACCTTCGACGGTGAGCGTTTCGTCCCCGCCTTCCCGTTGGAACCGGGCCTGCACCGGGAATTCCCACCAGGGATGTTCGCGCTCGGCAGTCAACACGATCTCGTATGGCTGCCAGGTCACCAGTGTCTCGGCCAGGACCGCATTATCGGCCACGCTGGCAAACAACAGAAATGTCCCCGCGAGGTGCAGCCACGGCCGCAGGCCAACCTCGTTTCTCAAGATGGTGTCCATAGATGATGCTCCTTACTCTGTCGGGTGGATGTTGCTCCTTGTGAAGCCACCGCGGATCGAATCCCAAATATGTTCCACTATTATGAAGGATATGAGGGAGCAGAAATCGCTCAGGATTGGATGGGTCGTACACCATCTGTGTGTTCCTCCCAAGGGGACAAAGGGGGATCTCGTCGGCGATGGCCTGCTACGTCTTCCCGCCGTGCGTCGTGCGATACAACCTATGCTCCGAGCCGATGAAGATCCGGCCTGGCCGTTGCGGGTCAAAACAACAGTTCCACATTCCCCGGCATCCGGGCGGGTCTCGAAACAGGGCTGCCATTCGAAATGGGGAATATCCATCGGCAGCACCTCTTGATCCACCGGGTGGACCAGCACGGGCCGGGGTGTCGCAGCGAACACGAACGACGCTGCTAAGAATACGGCTGTCCAGAGCACGACCAAGAGCGCGGTAGTGAGGTGTGTGGCGGCCTGTTTCATGGTGACCTCGATGCTCCGGGGACAGGGCCAGGGAACGCCCACCGAGCCCCGTCTGTCTCACTCGAACCGGCTGCCAGATGGCGGACCTGGGCCAGGACACTGAGTGTGAGGGGCTTGCCAGCGGGCCGAGATATGTTCACAATGACGGCCGTGCTGGCGTCAGTCAAGGGCCTTGCAAACTTGACGGCGTGATCTCCAGACGTGGTTCCAACAAGATGTGAAAACAGGGGGTGTCTATGGTGCCGTCGCAAACAGTGAGCAACCTGCTGAAAGGCGTTTCCCTCGTCGTGATCTTCGTGACCTCTCTCTGCAGTAGGCTTGCCTGGCCACAGGACCTGTCCCACCTAGAAACCTCGTTCCAGAGCGTTTCTCCAGAGGTCCGGCCCTGGGTGTACTGGTTCTGGCTGAACGGCAACCTCACGAAGGAGGGCATCACGGCCGATCTGGAGGCGATGGCCAGGGTCGGTGTGGGTGGGGTCCTGATCATGGAGGTCGATCAGGGAACACCTCCGGGCCCGGTGCGGTTCGGCTCGCCGGAGTGGCGGGAGCTGTTCCAGTTCATGCTGAACGAGGCCCGACGACTGAACATCAAGGTCAATATGAACAACGATGCGGGGTGGACGGGGAGCGGCGGTCCCTGGATCCAACCAGAACAGGCCATGCAGCGGCTGGTTTGGTCGGAAACGACCGTGGAGGGCCCGCAGCTCCTCAAGACGGCACTTCCGCAGCCTTCGACCGTCGCCGATTATTACAGGGATGTGGCGGTCCTTGCGTTTCCACGCCCCAGCCAGCCGGCCCAGATCCCGCACATTGCCAGGAAGTCGCTTCTGGTGCCGTATGACGGAATCGGCGTCGTCCCCACGCTGCTGGAGGAGCCACCAAAGGATCAGGTGGTCGCGCGGGAACAAATCGTCGATCTGACGTCGCATATGACGCCCGACGGCCAGTTGACCTGGGATGTCCCAGCGGGGAGCTGGACAATTCTCCGGTTTGGCCATACACCGACTGGCGCCCGGAATCATCCAGCCCCCTCGGACGGCCAGGGGCTGGAGTGCGACAAGCTGAGTCCTGAAGGGGCCGATGCGATGTTTGCGGGACTGATGGAAAAGCTCATCGGCGACTCCAAAACCCTGGTGGGTGAGGCCCGGACACTGGTGGCAACCCACATTGATAGCTGGGAGGTTGGCTCCCAGAACTGGACAGCGCGAATGTCCGAGGAATTCGCCAGGCGCCGCGGCTACGAAGTGCGTCCCTATCTCCCCGTGATCGCGGGCTACGTGGTGACAAGTCGCGAGGTCTCGGAAAGGTTTCTCTGGGACTTCCGCCAGACGATCGGGGAACTCGTTCTTGACAACTACGCGGGGCGATTCCGTGAGCTGGCACGGCGCCATGGGATGCGGCTCACCGTGGAGGCCTACACCTCATGTCCCGTGGACGAGCTGGCCTATGCTGGCCGGGCCGACGAACCGATGGGTGAGTTCTGGTCCTGGTCCAGGTACGGCGCGGCCTTCAGTTGTACGGAAATGGCCTCGGCGGCTCACGTCTACGGCAAGCCCGTCGTGGGGGCAGAGGCCTTCACAGCCACCGACGACGAGCGCTGGTTGGGCCATCCGGGGAACATCAAGGAGCTGGCCGACTGGGCGTTCTGCGAAGGAATCAATCGCTTCGTCGTCCACCGTTATGCCATGCAACCCTGGACAAACCCTGTGCGACTCCCGGGGATCAGCATGGGACCGTGGGGACTCCACTACGAGCGGACCCAGACCTGGTGGGAGTACTCCCGGCCCTGGCATGAGTATCTGGGACGCTGCCAGGCCCTCTTGCAGCAGGGCTCGGCCGTGGCCGATGTCTGCCTGATGACGCCTGAGGCCGTCCCCATGACCCTCTCCGGTCAGAAGGCCCTCTCGAAGTCTGGCCGCCCCCGTGAACGCGGGGAACACAGTTTCGATTTCTGTCCCTCGGAAGCCATTCTCAAAGGGGCGACAGTCCACGATGGAGAGATTGTTCTTGCCAGCGGGATGAGGTATCGGGTCCTGGTCCTGCCGCGGGTGACGCGAATGACGCTACCGCTCGCCCAAAAAGTTGCGGAGCTGATCCAGAATGGCGCGACCGTCATCGGGGGACCACCGGTCAAGGCCCCTGGCCTGGCGGACTACCCCGAGGCCGATGAAAAGCTCAAGGCCCTTGCCGAAGAGGTCTGGGGAACGGCTGAGGCGCCCCAGGAACTCACCGAACGGCTGTTTGGAAAGGGGCGGATCGTCTTTGGTGGGCCGTTTGCACCGTCGGAAGGTCGCCCAGCCCGGCCCGGCCTCGCGGGGGCGAAATGGATCTGGACGACAGAGGGTCGCCCCGCCAGCGCCGTCCCCGTGGGATACCGCTACTTCCGGCGAGTTTTTGAGGTGCCCCAGCAGCCTGCCCTCAAGACGGCCTGGCTCGTGATGACAGTGGACAATAGCTTTGAGTGCCTTGTCAACGGGCGGCATGTCATGAGCGGTGAGGATTTCCGCCGGCCCTACCGTGCCAACGTAACCGGCTTGCTGAGACCGGGAGCGAACGTCATCGCGGTTAGGGCCTTCAATGCGACGGAGACCCCCAATCCGGCCGGGTTGATTGCCGCCCTT
>Ga0068707_1003638_pt1 | contig 10735 bp, 9 predicted proteins | sample YNPNPMetaG_FD_66600 | JGI IMG/M metagenome (GOLD analysis project Ga0068707, IMG submission 66600) | Anoxygenic and chlorotrophic microbial mat microbial communities from Yellowstone National Park, USA - YNP NP MetaG | ecosystem: Environmental > Aquatic > Thermal springs > Hot (42-90C) >... | reverse complement strand
CAAAGCGGCGACGCGGTCGCCGCAGTCCAAAGTCGGCGCTTTATTCCAAAGCGGCGACTCCGTCGCCGCAGTCCAAAGTCGCCGCAGTCCAAACGGCGACACGGTCGCCGCAATCCAAACGCTGAATCACCCCTCCAGCCTCCAACCTCCAACTTCCAGCCTCCAATCACCCAAATATCTCCTCATACCCCCGATCCAGTTCGTCGTCGCTCAGATGGGTGTACCGCTGGGTGGTGGTGATGGAGCGGTGGCGGGCCAGTTCCTGCGCCAGGCGCATATTCCCGCCGCTGCCGCGCAAGGCCACAGTGACGAAGTAGTGGCGGAAGGTGTGCGGGGTGATCGTCCCTCGCGCGCCGCTGCCCAACGCCGCCACTACCCACTGCTCGACGATCTTCTCGGCAGAGCGGGGGGAGAGCGGCAGGATGCGGCGGCCTGCGCCGCGATCGTGACGGGCGAAAAGGGGCAGGGCGGTGAGCGGGCGGCCCTGCGCGCCGTCGAGCGGCGCGCGCGCCTCCATGTAGGCACGCAGGAAGCGCAGGCTGCGCGGCGAGAAGCGCACCACCGCCTCGCGGTCCCCCTTGCCCAGCACCCGCGCGCGCGCCTCGTGCCAGTCGAGGTGGCCGCGCGTCAGCGCACAGGCCTCGGCCACGCGCAGGCCGGTGTCGGCCAGAACAAACAGAAGGGCACGATCACGCAGCAGGCGCAATCTTTCTTGCTCCTCCTCCGCAGGCGCGGCAGCGGCCTGTTCGACCGCAGCCAACACCTGCCCGATCTCCTGTTGCGGGAAGGGGGGCAGGCGGGTGGCCTCGCGGCGGGCGCGGCGCTGGCGCAGCCGCCGGAGGGCGGCGGTGTTGATGTCCGCCAGGCCCTCGGCGGCGACGTGCTCGTAGAAACCGGCCAGCGCGGTCAGGTAGAGCCGCTCGGTGGCCACGGCCCGCTCGCGCAGCGCCTCCAGGAACCACCCAAGCCACTCCACTGTCAGTTCGGCGGCGGGGGTGAGGGTGGGGGGGTGGCCATGCTCCTTCAGGACCTCGGCGAAGGCCTCCAACGCCTGGCGGTAGGCGCGGGCGGTGTTGGCGCTGCGGCTGGCCTCCACATCGCGCAGGTAACGATCGAGCGCTTCTTGAACGGTCATGGTCTGTCTCCTGGGGTAGGGGGCTGGTTTGCGGGTTACAGGTTTCAGGTTTCATGTTTCAAGGGATCGGGTTATGATTCGTATAACTTACACTATCCGAATCATATTCTATCACGAAAAACGTCTCCTGTCAACCGGATAGCGCGAAAGGGCACGAAAGATGCGAAAGGGCGCGAAAGGGCGCGAAAGATGCGAAAAGGCGCGAAAGGCGCGAAACAGAGCACCTTTAACCTGCAACCTGAAACCCTGTAACCTGAAACCCCGTACGTGCCCCTTCCTTCTCAAAATCGCCCGAACATGTTACAATACCCCTCCACGCGCCAGACCCCACACCCGGCGGTTGGCGCGTGAAAACTGTCCCGAACACTGGCAAGGAACCCATGAACCTGGCCGCAAACGACACCAATAACCCCGCCGCACGCCGACGCCTCGCCGTCGCGCTGGCCGTGGCTTTGCTCCTGCCGATCCTCCTCTTCGCAATGGGATTTGCAGCCCACCGTCTGATGCAAAAAAACGAAGAGCGGGCCGCCCGGCAGTCCCTTGCCCCTTTCTGGCAGGCCTGGGAAATCCTCGACCGCTACTACAACGGCGAACTCCCCTCCGCCCAGGAACGAACCTACGGGGCCATCCGCGGCGCGCTGGCTACGCTGAATGACCCCTACACGATCTTCGTCGAGCCTCCCCAGGGGGAAATCGAACGTGACCAACTCTCCGGCACTTATGGCGGGATCGGCGTGGACCTCTGGCGGGACGATGCAGGTAACACGCTCCTCTTCCCCTACCCCGACTCCCCTGCCGCCGCTGCCGGTGTCCAGAGCGGGGATCAGTTGCTTGCAGTGGATGGGCAATCAGTGCTCACAGCCACCCTCGACAGCATCAATGCCCTGCTGCACGGCGAGGTGGGCACAGCAGTGACCCTCACCCTCTCCCGCCCCCCAACCCCGCCGTTCGACCTGACTATCACCCGCGCGGAGATCAACCTGCCCAGTGTCACCTATCGGCTGCTGGAAGGCACGCCGCCCGTGGGCTATCTTCACATTACCACCTTCACCGAACGTACCCCCGAGGAGACCGAGGCGGCCCTGCATTCCCTCACCGCCGCCGGGGCGACCGTCTGGGTACTCGACTTGCGCGACAACGGTGGGGGGCTCATTCAGTCTGCGTCAGCGGTGGCCGATCTCTTCCTGGATAGTGACCAGGTGATGTTCTACCAGGTCCGTCAGCGCGATGAAGAGACTGCTTTCCGCGCCCACCCAGGCGGCCCGGGCACGGAGGGCCGCCTGGCTATCCTGGTCAACGGCTCCACCGCCAGCGCCGCCGAGATCGTCGCTGGCGCGCTCCAGGCGCACGGACGAGGCCCGCTGATCGGAGAGCCCACGTTCGGCAAGGGCTCGGTACAGATGATCTTCCCTCTGTCCGATGGCTCAAGCCTGCACGTCACCGCGGCGGTCTGGCTGCTGCCCGACCGCCAACCCGTCAGCCCAGAAGGGCTGACGCCGGACCTCCCTGTAGCCGCGGGTGGAGGCACAGACCCGCAGTTAGAGCAAGCCCGGCAGTACCTCGAGACAGGAGATTAGCCCGATGAGCCGTTTGCGGTGCTGTGGTGCACTCTTGCAGGGCCTGGTAACTATCGTCTTGCTGCTCTTCACGGCCGTGGCTGCCTTTGCCGCTGGCTTCGCCACCTCGGTCTGGATGGACTCTCGGACGCCGCTTCAGCCTCGGTCCACACCAGTCTTCTCACTGGCCTCCCCCACCCCATCCTCTGAGACCAACACCGAGCAGGAGACCTTTCAACTCTTCTGGGAAGTCTGGCACCTGGTCGAACAGAATTACTACGGCCAACTCCCGGACGAGCAGACCGTCACCTACGGCGCCATTCGGGGCATGCTGGAGACGCTGGGGGATGACTACACCTCGTTCATCGAGCCACAGGCCGCAGCCATCATCGAGGAAGACGCCAGCGGGACATTCGAGGGGATTGGCGCTTTCGTCCGCATGCGGGACGATGGGCGACTGGAGATCTCCGGCGTCATCAGTGGACAGCCGGCAGAGCAGGCCGGGCTGCGGGCGGGAGATGTGGTCTTGGCCGTGGACGGGCAGTCCATCGCCGGCTACGGCATCTACGAGGCGATTGCCCTCATCCGTGGGCCGGCCGGCTCTCAAGTCACCCTGCTCATCGAACGGAGCGAGGATGAGGAGACCCGTGCCTTCGAGGTGACGGTCACCCGGGCGCGGGTGGAGATCCCGTTGGTCGAGGCACGGATGCTGGAGGACAATGTCGCCTACATTCGTCTGACAGAGTTCAGTTCCACCGCCTCCGATCAGATGCGCAGAGAACTGGAAGGCCTGCTGGCCCAAAACCCGGTTGGGTTGATCTTCGACCTGCGCGGCAATCCCGGCGGCTGGCTCGAACAGGCGGTGGAGGTCTCGGACCTGTTCCTGGACAACGGCGTGGTGCTGATCCAGCGCTCCAACGACGGCGGAGAGCAGGTCTACCGTTCACGGGATGGAGATCTGACGGAATCGGTCCCCCTGGTAGTGCTGATCAACGGCGGCAGTGCCTCGGCTTCGGAGATTGTCGCCGGGGCAGTCCAGGCGCGCGGGCGTGGCATCCTGATCGGCGAGCAGAGTTTCGGCAAGGGCTCGGTGCAACAGCCTTTCCGCCTGTCGGACGGCTCGGAACTGCGGGTGACGGTTGCTCGCTGGTACACGCCCGCTGATGTGGCGATCCACGGCCAGGGGCTCACTCCTGACATCGTTGTCCCGTGGCCCGAAGAGACGGCAGCGGGGGAGGATCCACAGATCGAGCGGGCGCGTCAGTACCTGCTCAGCGGTGAGTAGATGAGAGACGCTGAAGGCATCAAGGTCGTCGCCACCAACCGCAAGGCGTCGCACGACTACCGTATCGAGGACCGCTACGAGGCCGGCATCGCTCTGACGGGGACGGAGATCAAGTCGGTGCGTGCCGGCCGAGTGGTGCTTCGCGAGGGGTACGTCCAGCCGCGGCGCGGCGAACTCTGGCTGGTCAACGTCCATATCGCTGCTTATGACCCGGCAGGCCGGCAGGGACACGACCCGCTGCGTCCCCGACGGTTGCTGTTGCACCGCAAGGAGATCAACCGCCTGATGGGCCGCATGCAGGAGCAGGGCTACACCGTTGTGCCGCTGCGGATGTACCTGAAGCGCGGTCGGGCCAAGGTGGAGATTGCGCTGGCACGCGGTAAGCGTCAGTACGACAAGCGTGAGGCCATCGCCCGACGGGATGCCGAGCGCGAGGTACGCCGGGAGTGGAAAGAGCGGCTACGATGAACGCTGTCGAGCCACTGGTCGTGGACGGGCAACCGCTGCACTCCATCCGACAGATCAACAACCTTCCGTTGGCGCAGCGCGACGCAGTCTACCGACTGCTGCTGCCCTCCGAGGCGCTTCTCCGCTTTGGAATTCCCTCTTCTCTAACCGATACGGCAGGCCGGCCCCTTTTCACGTGCCTGGGCGAAGCCGGCACCTCTTCTGTGGCAATCTCGCTACGGCGCAGTTGGGAGGACGAAGACCCGGTGCTGTACCTGGAACTCTCCGATACGCTCAACAACCAGCTGGAGGTACTGCTCTTTGTCATCAACGACCCTGAGGCCCCTCGATTCAACATCGACCGCATGCCCGATGGGTGTCCGACCGACTTCGGCACCACCTGCCGCAACATCGCCGAGGAGGTGCGGGCGATGGAGGCAGGCCTGGCCCCGGGGCAGGTCAGAGAAGGAGCGCGGCTGGCGCGGCGGCTGGTTCCACGCTTCGAGGAGTTTGTCGCGCGGCTGGGGTTCGATCGCTTCCATGTCCGTCCGCTGGCCTACCACAGCGCGATCCTTTTCGAGCGGTACGGCTTTTCGTACACGATCGGTCGTGGGCGGATGGAGTGGATCCATCAGGAGTTCGCGCCGGGCGGGGTGCTCTACCGGCGTCTCGACGGCTCTACCCCATTCCGACGGGAGTCGGCGGCGTGGAGTGTGCGGGGGCGGAGTTGGGCAATCCACGATGGGATTTTGGAGGAACCCTTCACCGGAGTGCAGATGTACAAACGTGTGGGCATCCATGCCGGCATCTGCACCTACCCTGATGCTGTTTGGTGACTGCCACCGACCCCCCGCTCCGCAGGATGGACCAGGTCGCACCGATTTCGCATAGCCTGGTTGGCAGTTCCGGGCAAAGTCAGCAAAGGGATAGAAAGCGCCTGCACTTATGACTACGCGAAAGACATGGCCGCTCCAATATCCCTCCAATGCTTGACAGATTTCTGGCCTGAGGTTATAATCCGCTGCAACTGCTCACCACATAGATCAGAGGTGACCACGTGAGTTTTGTCAGTGCTGAAGAACACCCCCTTGCTCAACCCGCTTCCATCAACGACCTGCAGCCCAAAATGTGCCTGCAGGGCACCGTCAAGAAGATCGAACTCTACGGCGCTCTTGTAGACATCGGCCTCGAACGGCCCGGGCTCATCCACATCTCCCAGATGGGCGACCGGCGCGTGGACAAGGTCTCCGACGTCCTGCACGTCGGCGACAAAGTGACGGTGTGGGTTACCTCCGTTGACCCCGCCAGTGGACGTGTGGGCCTCAGCCTCACCAGACCCCCCGCAGTGGAATGGCGCAACCTCGCTGAAGGCCAGACCTATGTCGGGCGCGTTGTGCGTATCGAGCGGTACGGCCTGTTCGTGGACATCGGCGCCGAACGGCCTGGGCTGCTCCATGTCCACGAGATGGGCCACCGGTTCGCCCACCACCCCTCCGAGATGTTCCGCGAGGGGGACGAGGTCGAAGTACGCATCCTCCAGATAGATCGGCGCAAGAAACGCATTGACCTTTCCATAGAAGACCGTACTGACGTCCCAGCCGAAGAGGAAGAGGAAGAGGAGCCTGCGGCAACGCTGATGGAGACAGCCTTCCGCCGCGCCCAGGAGGAACAACGCCGCGAGCGACGCCGCGAGCGCGGTCAGCGCAAAGAGGCCAGACGGCGCGCCGAGGCTGAACTGGACGATATCCTCTCCCGCACGCTGGAACGACACGGCAGGTGACACAACGAAAAGGTGCCAGACACCTCAAAGGCGCCTGGCACCTTTTTTCGGACACCTCTTTCAGAACGCCCCTAACTGACAACGGCCAATCCGCACCCCCAGCCGCTCAGCCGCGGCCGACACTTCTATCTTCGCAATTCCCATCCGACTGGCAATGCTCCAGGCCGCCTGGCACGACAGCCGCCCACCCTCCAACCCGGCGTAGATAGCGGCAGCCAAATCCGGCGACACCTCCTCGGCGGGCTTCACTACCTTGTGCCGCCCCTCCGACTTGGGGCCATACCCGAACAGACCCAACTGGCATCCAACCAGACGAATGTCCAGCAAGTCCGCCGCGCGGCCCACCGCCCACGGCTCTAAACCCAATTCCTGGGCAGCGCGGAAGGCCGCTGCACACGAAAGCCCGCCCTCTTTGTTCAAATGACAGCGCAACGCCTCGGCAGGCGGGGCCATCTCGACGGCCTGTCGCGCCGCGCGCAGGTTCTCCCACGGCGCGACCACCGGCACCACACAACCCGTCCCCAAGATGAAGCGCCGTCCACCCGTCTGGGCCAGCGCCTCGAAGGCTTCGGCGCGCACCCTGGTCGGCGTGCCGCACACCACTCCATCCCAGCGAGACAACCCACCACAGACAGCCCCACCGAAACGGCGCTGCCCCTCCGCCAACGAAATCCCCGTCTCGCGGTCGTGCCAGTTGAGCACCTGAACGGGGTAGTCTGTCACCAGATCGAACATCACCGTCGAACCGTGCAGGTGCAGGACGTTCAACCACAACCCCTGTGCCGCCTGCAGCACGCGCAGGTCATAGGGACGGCCAAAGGTATGGTACTCCGCCTCACTGAGCAGGCTGTAATCGGCGTGCTGTACGGCGTAGAAGATGCCAGCGATGCCACAGCCGCGCGCGCTCTCCAGGAAACGGACCGTCGTCTCGGTAATGACCTCCAGACCCGCCCGCAGGGCATCCGGGTAGCGACGCAGGTGGTCCAGCAACCGCTCCTGTCCGGCCAGGTTCTTGGCCTGCGCCAGCGGGCTGAAGACGGTCTGCACCAGCGGCACATCGCCTCCCAAAGCCGACGAGAGCAGGCGAAGGCAGGCCAGTTGCGCCCCTAATGCCCCTTCCTGCGGTTCGAGGGTCGGCAACCGCCCCCAGTCCTCCGGGTGTTGCACCGGACGGGCGACGTACTCCCGCGTGCCCTCCGCGTTGCCACGCCACTCATCACGGACTCCCCAGTCCTGCAGACAATAGGAACTGGGCGGGGTGACCTTGACGAAGTCGAAATCGAAGTCGCGCTGGAAGCGCAATGTCGCCTCCGCCAACCCTTCCGGTGTGCGGTCGTCGCCAGGCCAATGCCGCCACAGCGCCACAGGTGGACGATCTACCGGTTCCCCGGCAATGGCGGCCTCCAGACGTTCCTGTTTGCTCATCTCTTCCACAGTATCCTCCTGACGTTCTCTCCACTCAGGGTGTTATCAGCGCGCGGCCCCAACCTTACCGGGCCGGCAAGACAACCACCGGCACATCCAGAACCACCGCATCGCCCAGCGGCGTGCCGTCCGGCCCCACCACCGTCAGGCGGCGACCGTCCCCCATCGTGTACCACCCCACCACCAGACGATACTCACCAGGCGGCGTGTCCTCGCGCACCTCTAGCCGGCGAACATCCCAGACATACCGGTCGAGCGGCCAGCGGGTGGTAGGCAGGCCACCAGGGTTGAGGGTGTCCGCCTGCCCCCACACTTCGCCTCCCGAAGCGTCAAGCAGGTGGAGGAAGGACTGATAGTTGACCTGCAACGGCTGCAGAGCGCGCCAGTAGAGCACCACCTGCAGACTCCTTCCAGCCCGCACCTCCGTCTGCGACAGATCGAAGCCCAGCAACTCCGCCTGATCCTCCAGCAGCGCGTGCTGTGGATGGCGTGCTGCCCAGGCTTCGCCGACGGGTGAGGTGTAACGAAGCCAACCCAGGGGATCCACTACCCCGAATTTAAGGAGAAAGACCAGAAGCAGTGCTCCTCCCAACCAGCGTGCTGCAGCCGGCGACAGCAGCGGTGAGGACGGCACTGGCGAAGCCGGCCGGAGCAATACCAATCCCAACGCAAGGACCACCAACCCGCCTGCCGCGATCCACCAGCCAGCGCGACGCGGCGGCGTGTCCTCGAAACGCACCAGGACTTGGTGCTCGCCCGCCGGAACGCGCAGGGTGATGAAACCCTCCGGGCGCCCCCGCTCGATCGGCACCTCTACACCGTCCACATAGGCCCGCCAGCCAGGGAAGACGAGAGTGTAGAGGCGAAGAATGAAGTTGCGCCCACCGCTCACCTGGAAACGGTCGTGGGTTGGCCCGTGCTCGACCACCCGCACCGTGGTCCCGTCGGGCAGAGTGGCCCGGTTGACCTTGTCCACCAGACCTGTACGGTAAGAGGCAACCAGGCTCTCCTGTGGGCGCAGGAAAATCTCAACGGTACGCGGCAGGAAGTCGCCCGTCGAGGTGGTGCCCACGACCTTGCCCTCCAGTTCGAAGGCGACGATGCCAGCAGGGGAGGTATCGCCGAACTCTGCAGCCCAGGGATGAACAAAGGTCAATGGCAGGGCCAGGAGCAGCGTCACCGCAAGTGTGCCGGCCAGGAGCACAGGCCGTGCGCGCTCGGCTGTCAGCGCCGACAGCCCGCCTGCGCCAGTGACGGCAAGCAACAGCGCCGCCGGCCCCAGCAGTCGCCATGGGAACTGCAGGTAGGCCATCCAAGGGATCGCCTCCCACAGCGGCCGGGAGGTATCCGTGATCGCGAAGACGGTCCCCACCGCCACCAGCGCGAAGAACGAGAGCGCCCGCCAGCGGGGGAAACGGCGCAGCAGAGCGCCGCCCCCCGTCAGCGCCAACAGCCACTGCGCTGGCCCCAGGTTGAGCCGGTAGCGGGGAGCCACTGCCCCCAGATCCACGATGCGCGGCGGGGCCAGCAGTTCGGCCAGAGGGACGAAGTGATTGCGAAAATCGAAGTGGCCCGCGCCGACGACGGTCAGCTGCACTGCACCCAACTCCAGCAGCAACGGCAGCCAGAAGAAGGCGCTGAGCGCAGCGGCGAGGCCGAAGGCCAACCCGCCCCGCCCCACCCCATCCCCGCGCCCTTCCACAGTCACCTGCCAGACGAAGGCAGCCAGCAGCAGGACCACGCCGACCACGCCCAACAGGTTGTGGCTGAGGACAAGAGCGGCGATGGTCAAAACCGAGCCAGCCAGCGAGAGACGCCCCCCCCACTCCACCTGGCGGCGCAGAAAGAAAAGCGCCAGCGGCAGCAGGTTGACGGCGAAGTGCTCTGCCAGGTCGCCACGGCCATGCGGGTTGATGAACATCACGTAAGGGGAGAACAGGAACAACGCAGCCGCCAGCACTCCCGCCTCTGCCCCAAAGAGGTCCCGCGCCAGCAGCCAGGCTCCCACCCCACCCAGGAACAGCCCCAGCACGAAAACCCCCTTCACTCCGGCCACGATGTCCATTCCTGGAAGGAGAGCCAGCAGGGCAGAGAGATGGTAAGTCAGTGGGGCGTAGTAATTGAAGATCGGGTAACCGTAGCCGTAGTAGAAGTCGGGAGCCCAACGCGGATAGAGAACGCCGGCCTGCCAGCAGGCAGCCACCTCAGCAGCGCGGAAGACGTGCAGTTCAGCGTCCGTATCTCGCGGCAGGCCAGGGCGGGTCAGGAAGGGCCACGCCGCCAGCAGAACAAGCAGCGCCACCAGGAGCAAGCCGGAACCGAGCAAGAACAGCCGCTGTTCACGGTGTTCAACCCCCATAGACCTCCCTGTAATCCTCGATGGCTGCGGTGATCACCTGGAGAGCGTGCTCAAGGCCGTAGACCGCCTCGATCACCATCTGCGACGTCTCCTCACCGGGCAGCATCTTGTAGGTGGCAAAGTAGTGACACAACCGCTCAACCAACACACCGGGCAAGCGGGAGACATCCAGCACGTTATCCCAGAAGGCATCATTAGCAAGCACAGCAACGATCTTGTCGTCAGCATCGCCGCCGTCAATTGCCTGGATGACTCCCACGACGCGCGCCTCCAGGATGATCTCAGCGCGGTTGAGAGGGCGCTCGCTGATGACACAGATATCGAGAGGGTCGCCGTCGCCTCGCAGGGACTTGGGCGAGAGAGCCTGAACACGCTGTCCACAGTAGGTGCGTGGGATGAAACCGTAGAGCATGGGGGGTTGTGCCGACGTACGCTGTGGCCGGTCCACCCGCACATAACCGGTGGCTTTGTCAACCTCGTACTTCATCAAGTCAAAGGGCGTGATCTCGATGTAGGCATACACCACACGCGGCGGGTCGGGCCCCACCTCCAGGCCATGCCACGGGTGAGGGCGCCAACGGTAGAATGGACTGGGAAAAGACATTGTAGTGACCCCCAAAAACTGGATACTTTTCAGGCGTTTTCTAGTTCCACCTCGAGGACCAGGACGTGCTCGTCACGCCACTGTGCCTCGAACTCGGCTGGTGTGAGATAACCCAGCGAGGAATGGATTCGCTTGTGCGCATAG
>Ga0068707_1003635_pt1 | contig 10738 bp, 9 predicted proteins | sample YNPNPMetaG_FD_66600 | JGI IMG/M metagenome (GOLD analysis project Ga0068707, IMG submission 66600) | Anoxygenic and chlorotrophic microbial mat microbial communities from Yellowstone National Park, USA - YNP NP MetaG | ecosystem: Environmental > Aquatic > Thermal springs > Hot (42-90C) >... | reverse complement strand
TCGCCGATCCTGTTTTGTGGCAGTGCGCAGGCGCTGCGCAATTTGTTTTTCTATTGCGTAATGCCGTCTGATCTGCTCTGAAATTTCCTGTTGCTTTTTCACGTCAGGACATAAATAATAAAAATGTCGTTGTGTTGTGCAACCGTAGTACGAAATAGCTTGAAAGTCAAGAAAGCATCGACACAGCAACGAACAATATACCGCTGCTCTACATGCATCAATTTTTCTAAAAAGACTTTTTGAATGCTCTTTAATTCCATAAGTTTTTTTATTTTCCTTGCCGGTGTATTCGGCTTTTATGTTTCTGCACCTCAAAAACTCCGTCCGGCTGTTTTGCTTCTGGCGAGCTATATCTTTTATGCTGTCTTGAGCCTCCCGTATGCCGGTTTGCTTTTGTGCTCGACATTATCTGGCTATGGCGCCGCATTGCTTCTGGCCGCAGCCAAAAGCCCCTCGCGAAAAAAATTTATTGTGGTGCTCTGTTTGTGTTTTAATATAGCTCTTCTTTTCGCGTTTAAGTATTCATTCTTTTTTTATGAAATCATAAAAAGCCTCGTCGGTTTTGCCGGCATAGCATACGAATTTCCTGCAGTACATATTCTTTTGCCGGTCGGCATATCTTTTTATACTTTTAAAACCATAAGCTATATCATTGACGTCTACAGAAAGAGTGTTAATCCGGAAAAAGACTTCATCGTCTTCGCACTCTATGTTTCTTTCTTCCCTTCCCTTCTGGCAGGCCCGATAGACCGAGCATCCAGACTGCTGCCCCAGCTTCGCGAAAATCGCCGCTTAAGCATTCATTCAATGGCCATGGGAGCACAGCTTATCTTCTGGGGGCTTTTCAAGAAGGTGGTTATCGCCGACCGTCTTGCCATCTACGCAGACAGCGTTTTCAACAATGTCGCCCATCATACCGGCCCGAGCTTCCTTGTTGCCGCATATTTTTACACCATCCAGATATATTGCGATTTTTCAGGGTATACGGATATGGCTCGCGGCGTGGCAGCATTATTCGGGTTTAACCTGATGCAGAATTTCAATTTGCCCTATTTTGCGACAACGATTACCGATTTCTGGCGCCGCTGGCACATAACGCTCTCAACATGGTTTCGGGATTATCTGTATATTCCCCTCGGCGGCAACCGCAAAGGCACCCTGCGGACCTATTGCAACCTGCTGCTCACCATGGCCGTGTGCGGGCTCTGGCACGGGGCCTCGTGGACATTCATCCTGTGGGGAGTGCTGCACGGGTTGATGCTCTGCGCGTCGCGGGCAACGCTTTCGCTCCGCGACAAAACATATGCTTTCTTGCGCATGCCGAACAGAGCGGTTATTGTTTTAAGAACAGCGATAACATTCAATATCGTTTGTTTTCTCTGGATTTTTTTTCGGGCCAACACGATATCCGACGCCCTGACAATAATAAGCCGCATGGGAACCGGTTGGCCGGTGCTCTTTGTTGATGCCATGACCATGCTGCACGGCATCCTGGGAATCGTTGTGCTGTGTATCGTTGAATGTATACAGCGGGTGGGGGGATCCATTCGCGAAAGCGTGTGCCGCTCCCCGCTGCCGGTGCGCTGGGCGATCTACCTTGCTGCTTTTTTTTCCATTGTCCTTTTCGGCGTTGACGGTGGGTCGCAATTCATCTACTTTCAGTTTTAACCCGGCTTTTGAGAAAAGGGCCGCACCCTGTGAAAAACTTTTTTTTTGCGAAACTGGCGCTTTTTCTTGCCCTCCTGTTTGTGTGCGACCGGGGGATATACGCGATGTTGTCCGCGGCTTTTTTCAAAACAGAGACCGGGGAAACCGGAGGGTTCATTAATAGAATACTCAACGTCAGGCCGGACGCCCTGATCATCGGCAGTTCGCGGGCAAAGCATCATTATGACCCGGAAATTTTTGAAAAGGCTCTTCATATGCGGGTATACAACGCCGGAGCAAACGGACAGGGCATTCCTTATATCCGGGCGCTTACTGATCTTGTATTAAAAACATATACGCCCAAAATAATCATCCTCAATGTCGACGCGTCAAACATCATCTATGCGAGGGAAGAAAACGAGAACATTAAAAATCTCGCGCCGTTTATTGACCGCTCGGACGCACTGAAAAGGATTCTCTACGGGCAAGACATTTTTGAACCGGTGAAATATCTTTCAAAGTCATTCCGCTATAACAGCAAGCCCTTTGCCATACTAAAAAATCTCTATGCTCCTGAAATGGATACAAGCGGCTTTTCGGGACTGCAACGCACAATGGATGCCTCACTTTTCAGGGCAACCCCAGACCGGATGCCCACAGACAAGTTGTCACCTTATGCAGGCTCGGTTCTTTTGCTGCGGGAAACCATCCGCGCAACGCAACAATCAGGCGTCAAAGTGTTTATAGTAAATGGGCCCCGCTGGCGGCAGGACAATAGAGTCGCCCATGAGCAAAAACCCCTACTTCTTTTCTTGCAGCGATTGGCGGACGAGGAGCGGGTTCCGTATTTTTCCGTTACCATAGAAAGCCACCCGCAATTCCAAAACCCGGCTCTTTTTTCGGACCCTGCGCATCTAAACGCTCATGGCGCGCGACTATTTTCCGACATAGTAGCCGGGTTTATAGCCCGTGCACTGGATAAAAAACCGCTTTGAATTGAGTGCGGCGGGAGCAACATGGTTCTCTGTCGCCTGTTCATGCTGTTGCAAACACTGCGAAAAGCAACGGGAGGATTTACGGCATGATACTCGTAAAATCACGATTTTTGACGACCGGGCAAGTCTGGTTTGATGATGAGCCCACCGGCGAAAAAGTTGACGTGCTGCTTTTCAGGCAGCGGAGCTCACCGATCACCAGTATTCGATGCGTCCCTTTCCATACCATTGTCACAGACCTGAGGAGAAAACCAGAAGAGATACTATCTTCTTTTTCTAAAGACACGCGCTATGAAATTCGCCGTGGGGAATCAAAAGATCTTTTTTCCTTCAGTCACTGGCAAAAAAACGAGCAGGGTGTTCTCCAGGACTTTTTACGTTTTTATGGTAAATTCGCACAGCAAAAGGGACTCCCCGCAGCCAATGAGCGCGAGCTGAAAGCATTCGCCACGGCCCGGGCCATTGCCTTTTCCTGCTGCCGGAGTCAAGAAGGTGAGGAACTTGTCTGGCATGTTTATTACACATCCCCAACCCGTGTCCGTCTTCTGTATTCTGCATCGCTTTATCGTGACACCACAAACAGTGCTTACCGAAGCATGATAGGCCGTGCCAACAGATTTTTGCACTGGCAGGATATGTTGTTTTTTAAATCAGAAGGTGTCATGGTATATGATTTTGGCGGCTGGTATGCGGGGAATGCCGACAAAGAGAAAATCAGCATAAACAAGTTCAAGGAAGAGTTTGGAGGCACGGTGGTGAAAGAATATAATTGTGAACAATGCATGACGCTAAAAGCACGCATTGTAACTATCGCCGGCAAACTTTTAAAACGATGACCGATCCATGTGGAACAGACGGCTGTCCGCCGCACATTATGCCTTCTGTTGCAGAAACCACCCGTTGAAATCCTGCAATGTTCCCCCGCGAAATTTTTCTTGTGCTGCCGCAAAAAGTATTTCAAGATCATCATAAAGCTTTTCTATATGCGCCGGCGTCCTGAACGTCGGACTTCCGCCGGGCATGAGTTCGGAGGAATGGAGCATGAATTCCACATAGTCGCGCCTTTCCGCCAGTGCCGCATCAAGAACCTCAAGCATGGATTCCAGATTTGTACCCGTAGGCCGCAGCCACTTTACAGGGCAGCAATAATTTATAAGCATTGCCACAATGCGATTTTTATACAGCCACGAGGGCGCAAGTCTTCTCATCCATCGCCGTGGACATACAACCGTCACCGGAACCTCCAGAAGCGGAGCATTGCCTGGCTTGCTGATATCGTCGATGTTCAGCCGGTAGGCATCCTGCGGAAATCGGCTATAATCAGAACCGCCTTTTTGTGCAGGATCTCCCTTGTGCAACGTCCATGATACAAGCGGAGTAACCGAACAGTCAACTGTATATTGATGTTCCACAAGACATCGGGCATAAAAATTGTTGAATGCCCACCTCCCTGCACGATGGCTGCGAATCGGCATCTGAAAGATATCCTGAAGCAGCTTTGTCATATAATCAATTTTTTTACGCATAATGTGCAACGGATATTCTATGAGGTACGGCCGTGCCAAAGCATCATCATCTGTCAGTCGGTATTCAGGGGGGCTGTTCCAGGCATGAAGATGCATGCCGATTTCAGCAGCGCCGCGTTTTAAAACATCTTTGGCGAAGTCTTGGAAAACCCCACAGCATGCCATTTCGTAATCGGTAAGGTATACCGGCTTCAAACCGTGTTTTTCACAAAGCTCCTGGAAGCGCGGCAAAAACCGTGCGTTGTCAACACCGATATTTGCCCGGCCCTCCCATAAATTATCGCCCTCGGTGTCAATGGTTATTAAAAAGTACGGTTTCGAAGAGTCATGCATGTTCAAGATACTTTTTGCTTATGATGCTCCAGTCGTAGTCCGCCGCCATGTCTCTGTTTGCGGCGCAGCAGGCCCTTCGCAGCCCCTTGTCCTCAATCATCTGCCGCAGAGCCTCCGCCATCATTGCAGGTTGCCGCGGTTCGACAACAATGCCATTGTAGCCCGTGCGGATCAAATCCTGGCTGCCGCTGACATTGGTCACCACCGCTGGCAGACCGGCTGCCATCCCCTCAAGCACCACCAGCGGGCACAGCTCGCGGATTGAGGGCGAAAAAAGAATATCAGCCTGCTGATAGGCTGCGATGAGATCTTCCCCAAAAAGGCCTTCGGAACAAACCAGTTTGCCGGCAATGCCAAGCTCCTGGCTTAGCGGCATGAGCGTGCTCGTCCCGGCGCCGATGATTACATAGTATGCCGATGGAAAGGTTGCGCTGATTGCCGCAAATGCCTGAATGCCGGTTGCATAATCCTTGGCAGGATTGTTACGGCCCACACTCAGAATAATCAGAGCGTCTTCAGGCAGGGATAGCTGTTCGCGTAGGTTGCGAGGAACCTTTTTTTGAAAACGCTCGACGTCAACGCCGTTGGGGATGTCAAGAATGACTGACGGCCGTACCCCCATATCTTCCATGAGTTTGCGCGCATACGTGCTGATGGCGACAGCGCCGCCGGAACTGTTGAGGGCGTCCCGCAGGTGTGTGTCAATTGCGTGTTCGTGCCGATATCCCTGCTCGAGTTTTGTGAGGTCCTGACCGTGGCAGGTGATGAGATATCGCGGCACAGGCCTGATGCGTGCCATCCACAGGCCAACAGGGTACCCGAAGTGGGCTGAAATAAAATCAGGTTTATACTCTCGAAGCAATTTTTTTAAGGTGCGCACCGCATGCCACTGAAACGGAAATCGGTGGTACCCAAAACGTGTTGCACCAGGAAGGAGGGTGTATTTCCTTACTCTATATGATGCATCAGGATGAGCAGGCTGATCAGCGGTAAAATTAATAACGACGACCTTATGTCCCTGCCGCATCCATTGAACAGCAAGGTGGTGAACGACAAACTCAGCTCCTCCAATCGTCGGGAGAAAAGACCCGGTTACAAGTGCTATTTTCATAGGCATGCTTTTAGACGCACATTTTCATGATCACGCAAGATAAAAATGATCCAGAAAAAAGGTGTACTGTTGTCGTGGATGTGACATGAACAGCAGCACTTTGCAAATCGCATTTCGGCGCAAATGCCTTTTTGTTTTGCATCCAATAAAATTTTTTAGCTCAACAACAACCGAAGTATGGCCCGGCTGCAGTCTTACCTGTTCTATATAACAATCATAAAAATCCGGTCGGGTAATGTCATCATCAATTCTTAGCGTCAAAGTCACCACGCTGTTTTGAGGATTGTATACATCAAAACAAAGCTTTTTATACTTACTCCAGTCTTGCTCATCAAACAAAGGCTCAAACCGGGGATATTCTGAAGGATAGAAATCAATCTTGAGAGAAAACAGGCCCTGCGTTGCATGCTCCCGCGACCGGGTATACATTGTTTTACAGTGCCACCGCAGCCGGTCAAGGTCGGCGTCGCTTTCAAAATCAAAACAGAGCGGCGGCGCATCCGGTGCGGAGCCGCAGGCGCAGGTCAGCGCGTACAAACAAACCGCGATATACAACGCCCGCACTTTCATACAAAATGAAACACCACAATTTCAGGCGGCCGAAGAAAACGCACCGGCAGGGTGCTGGTGCCGATGCCGGTGGTGACGTACATCTTTTTCCGCGCTTTGCAGTACAACCCGCGCATGTATTTATGTTGCCTGTAGCCGAGCTTTTTCCATGCCCACTGCGGCAGGGGGATTTGCCCTCCGTGCGTGTCGCCGGCAAGAATAAGCACTGAGCTGTTGTCATCTACCGCTTCAAACACCAGCGGCTCATGAGACAGAAGCAATGTTCCGGAATGCTCTGTCAGAAGCTGGACGTTCTCCGGGGATGAACCGGTGCCCAGTTCGCCGTCAATCCCCGCGATCCACAGCTCACCCCCGGGGAGGCTGACGCGCTCGGCATGATTTTTCAAAAAGCGCACCCCGTGGCGGGTCGAGGGCGCGGCAGAGCCCTGCTCATGGCAGAAAAGGCAGCTTTTTCTGGTCGCGCTGTAATCATAGTCTCCCATCACTGCCCAGATTCCAATCGTTGCCTTGAGGCGGCTCAGAAAATCAAACGCTGGCGTATAATCGCCGTGCCATGATACATAATCACCGGTCAGGAGGATAATATCAGGCTGCAGCTTCTCGATCATGCGCAGAGCCCTCCGCTCGCGCATGCCGATGCGGCTGATGTGCAAATCGGACAGATGTACTAATCTGTACCCGCCAAGCACGCGGCGCAGCGTAGGGTCTTCAACGGAAACATGCCGGATGGTAATTGCATACGGTTCAACGAGAAAACCATACAAGCCAGCAGCCAAAAATAGCCCGCATATGGAGATACAAGCGATGTGTTTCCAGCAAACCATAAATTAACTCGTGAGGATTTGCGACAACAGGTTTGCATACCGTTCGCCCATCTGCTGCCAGGTGTAGTCTTCACATCCCTTAAAAGAATACTGCTTCTGCTGCTTAAGCATGACCCGGAGAGCGTTTTTAATGGATTCTTTGCTGTCAATGACAGCAAACTCGCCGCAATCATTTTTTTTCATCATATGCTCTATCTCTGAATGCCGCGGAGCAACGGCAAGTATAGGTCGGCGCACGCTCAAATATTCATAAAACTTACCGGGAATTGTGTACATGACGCCGACTCCCGATGGCAGATATAAAATATCAGCCCCCGCCATGTATTGCTGAAGGGTTGCATACTCAACAAATGGGTGTTCAACAACGGTACCCCCCAGTCCGTGCGATTCAATGTTGTTCCTATCCTCTTCTGTAAGGGGTTCGCCGAAGATATGCACCCGAAAGGCATCGGGTGTGATTTCCTGCGCCGTGATGAGCTCTGACAGTGCATCGAGCAGTGTCCATATGTTCTTTCCGCCGTAAAACTTCCCCTGATATAAAATTACTTTTTTTCCGCTCTCAAGGCGAAGGGGTCTGCATACATTTGCCGGGAAGAAACCATTATTAATGAGATGGCACTTGTTCTGAACACCCGCATTAAAAAAACGCTTAAAATCCTCTTGCATTATCCGGGATACAAAAACAAGTGCTGCCGCATGATTGACCACACAGCCCTCCAAAATATGGTTGATTTTTCTGCCGAACGGTTTCGGATAATCTCTGGTTGCTTCATGGGTTCTGGTCCAGGGGTCACGGTAATCAAGAATAAGCTTGCTGCCAGTTAGACGACTGAGAAGATATCCGGAAATTGCCGGGGAGAACGGGGGACCTGTTACAATAATTGCGTCAAGGCGCTTTTGTTTGTGCAGCATGAATCCTTTTAACAGGACGGGTAAGATCCAACCGCTAAAAACATCAAAGACACTCAGATAGTTTCCCCAAAAATAAGCGCATATTTTTTTAAAAAAGGGGAGCCGACGCTTCCACGGAAAAGGCTCAATAAAAGGAACCATAGGCACGCGATGCACGGTGACGGCGCAATTAAGTGAGCGATCCTTGTGAGCATAATAATGGGCTGGGACCGAGAGCAGCTCTACATTAAAGCCCTTTTCATGCAAGACGCCGGATAAATAACAAAATCTTTTTGCGCCAACCTCAGCGGAAGGGGCGGAAAAAAAAGATATGACAAGTATATTTTTTGGGCAATTTTTCATGGAAGCTCTGTTTGGTTTTCTATAAATAGCGGCCTGTTTTGCTGAATGCTTGAGTACCCTCCACCCCTTTGGCATTTAATTTTTTCATTGTGCGTATAAAAATATTTTTGTATGATAACACAACTTTATGAGATAATAACATACCTTACACAGCAAGTCTATCGGGAAGACATACAGAAGGTAATCTCTCGGTGATAGCATCTCAGAAAGCATGTTTCATCATCATACAGTGACAAGCGTTAAATTGGTTTTCTGTGCCGTCCTGCGGTAGCTGCAAGGAATCATACAATGCCCCCGACTATTTCCTGGGGACTACTATCAGAAGCATTGCTGCATATTTCATTACATGCAGATGCAAAAAAAATAATAGATTCCGCATACTATAGGACTTCGTTGCAAATATTTACCTATCTCTGCCGGAATCAACATAATGACGGCTCGATTCATGACCCCAATATCGGATCAACCCTTGACGATCAGTATCATTATGCAAACCTTACCTTGAGCGCGGTTATTTTCTATATCCTGCAGGGAGATGGTTTTTTTTACAATGTCGCTGTAAAATCCCTCTCGTATTACAGCTCTGTTCCCTTAGAAAAAAGAAAAGGCGCGGTCGAGTTCAGTAACTTCGCTTTGCTGATGACCTACCTGCTGCTCCGGGAAACGCCTCAAAACAAGGGACTTACACAGTTACTGCGCAGCCATATAGAAAAAATGATCCACCATGCAGTTGTTGACAGCAGCCATGCGTATGGAAATAATTTTGTCGCCATGCGGGCTGTTAATCATATGCTTCGCTACAAAATCCTCAGGCAGCATGATGATGAGACAAACGCAATGCAGTTCATGGAGGCTTCATTGCAATGGCAGTTTGAAGACGGTATTTTTTATGATTATCCCCGCACCTTTCATGACCCTTTGGGTATCCCCTCGCTGACGTATCACGCAAAAATGACTTTAATGACACTACTATTTGGCCTTATCAGCCGGAAACAGCACATCATAGAATCAGCCCTGCGGGGATTGGACGCCTTAACGGTAGTCATGGCAAAAGACGGCGAGGCGTTTTATTACGGCCGTTCAAACAATGCTCTCTACGGATATGCTTCGGGTATCTTTGCCATGAGGCTTGCGGCAAACTATCTCGGCAACAATCCCCGGGCGCTCAATTATAGTAACTGCGAACAAGCGCTTTATGATTTTATTACCAAAGACAGACCCAGTGATGGACACCTATACATAGTGCCCAATAAACATGAGAAAAAACGATGCGGGTTTGACAGTTATATGTATGTAACCGTATATAACGCGTTCATGATGTCCATGTTGCTGCTGTCGGCGATGGTGCAAGCCCCCCCCACGGGTAAGGCTCCTGAACGCAGCGATGCGCTTTATCATCTCAAGGAATCCGGTTTTATTGTAAAAAAAGGCTCCGGCATAGAAACAGCAATCAATGCAAAAGGGCACAACTATTATCAGCAGTATTTACTTGATCCACGATATACCTGCGGTACGCCGTTGTATCTAATGTACGAAGGCAAAGACATATTGCCGGCGATTCCGTTATCATCATTATCGTATGCTGACGACGAAACTCAGAAACAAAGAGGTGGATTGCAAAAAATTCTGAGAAACGCGCGCCGGGCCGTTGAGACAACACAGTGCTGGGAGCACCTGCGAAGGTTCAATCCTCTGCATGCCGGCTTTCTGCCGTGCATTGAAGCAGCTAGGAAAATCTATCTGCCGCTACATGTCGGCCGTATTGATGTCATGCAGGCAGACGATGTGGTGTGCATCAGGCTTTTCGGCAACCTGACTTCGATTACTCGCGATGGCGTCCGCCCTTTGTTGTTGCTGCTCTGCGAAATCGCCTGTGCTTTTTTGCACATCCCATTACATCGTGTGCGACAACTGCTCGTGCGCGAAACCGATCGCATGTTTGAGCGTCGCATTTTCATCGGAAATGACTTCATGCACTTTGTTGACCGCCTTCCATTCATCCGGGGAGGCAAATGCTGGTTTACTCTTCGAACCTATGCCGCGTGGCGGTTCAAACATGAGCAAGACTACGCCCAATGGTCGGGCAACGGTTGTAGTATCATCGTGCCGCTGTCGTCAGAAATGGGGGTGGAACAATACGCATCCCTTGGATCGAGCAAGGGGTGGGCAACTTGCTGGAAAATTCTGGGTGCATTCGTTAAAGCACATCAGCCAAGGAGTTCGCTTGTTGGTGAACACATGGTCATTGTCCTTGATCATACTACTATGCAAAAAGACCTCCGGGAATATATACGCGGCGCAAGGGCAAAACTGAGCAGCACCGATCATCATCTGCTGAATGGTGCATTGTAACTTGTTTCGCGTTTCAGAGCGACGGCACATGATCAAAATCCTGCATACCATCGCCGCAACGCTGCGGCCGGGCAGAATCGGCCGGCAGGCATCCCTGGTCGTCATCGGCGATGCGATTAATTTTTC
>Ga0068707_1003633_pt1 | contig 10742 bp, 9 predicted proteins | sample YNPNPMetaG_FD_66600 | JGI IMG/M metagenome (GOLD analysis project Ga0068707, IMG submission 66600) | Anoxygenic and chlorotrophic microbial mat microbial communities from Yellowstone National Park, USA - YNP NP MetaG | ecosystem: Environmental > Aquatic > Thermal springs > Hot (42-90C) >... | reverse complement strand
TGGCCCGCGAGCTGTTCAAGATCTGGGCCGACAACGTCTGGGAGATCGGTACCGTGGGCCTGACTCCCATGGTTCAGGGCGTAGTGGTGGTCAACAAGAACATGCGCAATGTGCCTGAGACGGCTGGCAATGACTGGCCGCTGCGCACGCCTGGCAACACGCGGCCAGAGCAGTACTTCTTTGCCCAGTAGCAGGTCAGGATGATCACCCTGCAGGCTTCGGAGGCTCTTCAGGCCTCCGAAGCCTGCGCCAGAGGGTCATAAGGGAGTTGTGGATGCTTCAGTACATCATCAAACGTCTGTTGCTCTTGCCGCTCCTCCTCTTTATCTTCTCCATCTTCGCTTTTGCCATCATCCAGGCGCCGCCTGGGGATTTCGTTACCAGCTATATTGCTGAACTGGCTGCCTCCGGCTCATCCATGGACCAGGCCCAGATTGACGCGTTGCGCGAGATGTATGGCCTTGACAAGCCAATGTATGTGCAATACCTCAAGTGGATGGGCAGGATCATCAAGGGAGACTTCGGTGTCTCGCTCGACTGGCGGCGTCCCAACCGCGAGCTAATCGGAGAGCGGTTGATGTTGACGGTGATGCTCGGCCTTTTTACTTTCTTCTTTACCTGGGCATTGGCTATCCCTATCGGTATCTTCTCAGCCACCCATCAATACTCCTTCTTTGATTATCTTTTCACCGTCTTCAACTACTTCGGCGTAGCCACACCGAGCTTCATGACCGCACTGGTGCTGATGTGGCTCGCCTTTAAGCACTTCGGCATTAGCATAACTGGACTCTTCTCTCCGCAGTACGTGGACGCACCCTGGAGCTGGGGCCGCGTGCTGGACCTGCTCAAGCATATCTGGGTGCCCATGGTTATACTGGGCATGGATGGCACCGCCCGGTTGGCCCGCATCATGCGGGCCAACCTGCTGGATGAGCTCAGCAAGCCCTACGTGGAGATGGCTCGGGCCAAGGGGATGTCCGAATGGCGATTGGTGTTGAAGTACCCCGTGCGCCTGGCCATCAACCCATTGGTAAGTACCATTGGGTGGTATCTGCCGCTGATTTTCTCCGGCAGTGTCGTCGTGGCAACGGTGCTCAACCTGCCCACTGTCGGGCCGATGCTGCTGCGTTCGCTGATCAACCAGGATATGTTCCTGGCCGGGGTAATTGTGCTGATCTATTGTGGCCTGGCCATTATCGGCACCTTGATCTCTGATATCCTCCTGGCCTGGCTCGATCCACGCATCCGCATGGAGGGACCCTAAGCGATGGCGACCAGCCATGAGCGCGAGGTGTTGACCGCACCGATTGAAAGGCGCCCTGGGGTTGAGGAGGCAGGGGTGCTCCCCCTCTCACGCCGCGAGGCGATTAAGGCCGAGGCTTTCTATGTCGCCCCTAACTGGAAGTTGGTCTGGTGGCGCTTTCGTAGACATCGCCTGGCTCTCGTCAGCAGTGTAGTTGTGCTGGCTGTGGCGATTATCGCCCTGGTGCCGGGGTTCTTCAGCACCCAAGATCCCAATGCCACCTATGCCACAGAGTTGTTTATTCCCGTGCAAAGTCTTCACTTCTTCGACAACGGCCGCCTGCGCCCCTTTGTCTATGGGGTTGTCGGCAAGCGCAACCCCAAGAGCCTGCGCATGGAGTGGCAGATAGACACCAGCAAGAAGATCCCGGTACGTTTCCTCACCAAAGGTTACCAGTACAAAGTCCTGGGCCTGTTCACCGCAGACCTGCATCTGTTGGGGCCAGCTCCTGCTGAGGAGGGGACGAGGATCCATCTGTTGGGCACCGATCGGCTGGGCCGAGACCAATGGTCGCGGCTGATGCATGGCACTCAGGTCTCCCTCTCTATCGGCCTGGTAGCCGTTTGCCTGAGCATCTTTCTTGGCATCGTGATGGGCGGGATCTCTGGCTACTTCGGGGGCGTGGCAGACCTGATCATCCAGCGGGTGATCGAAATCCTGCAATCGTTGCCGCCCATTCCCATCTGGATGGCATTGACAGCCGCCCTGCCCCGTACCTGGTCGGTGGAACAGGTCTACTTCGCCATCACCGTCATTCTGTCGCTGATTGGCTGGACAACCCTGGCGCGGGAAGTTCGAGGGCGCTTCCTCTCCCTGCGCGAGGAGGACTTCGTGGTGGCTGCCAGGCTGGCCGGCTGTAGCCAGGCCCGCATTATCTTTCGCCACATGCTGCCCACTTTCGCCAGTCACATTATCGCAGCCAGCACCCTGGCTATCCCTGTGATGATCATCAACGAGACCTTCCTGAGCTTTCTGGGCCTGGGCCTGCGACCCCCGGCCATCAGTTGGGGCGTGTTGCTGCAAGAGGCCCAGAACCTGCAGTCCATTGCGCTGGCGCCCTGGCTATTATTGCCCGGTCTGGCCGTGATCATCACGGTGCTCTCCCTCAATATCCTGGGTGATGGCCTGCGCGATGCAGCGGATCCCTACCATTGAGATGAACAAGCCAACAACGCCTATCCTGTCCGTACGGAATCTCAGGACCTACTTCAAACTGGAAGAGGGGACCGTCAAAGCTGTAGATGGGGTCAGCTTTGACGTCTATCCAGGCCAGGTGGTAGGGATCGTAGGGGAAAGCGGTTGCGGCAAGAGTGTCACCATCAAGTCGGTCCTGCGTATTGTGGAGAAACCTGGCGAAATCGTTGCTGGTGAGATCCTTTTCCGGCCACGCGGGTGGAGCAGCAATGTCAGCGACCAGTACATTGACCTGGCCCGACTCGATCCTCGTGGCAAGGAGATGCGGGCCATACGGGGCGGCGAAATCGCTCTGATCCCCCAGGAGCCAATGGCTGCTTTCAGCCCAGTTCATACTATCGGCAATCAGATCATCGAGGCTATCTTGCTGCACCAGAAGGTCAGCCGTGAACAGGCCTGGCAGATCGCGGTTGAACGGCTGCGCGAGGTGGGGGTGCCCAGCCCGGAACAACGCATGCATACCTACTCTTGGGAGCTGAGCGGCGGCCTGCGCCAGCGAGCCATCATTGCCATGGCTCTGGTTTGTAATCCCAGCCTGCTAATTGCCGACGAGCCTACTACAGCCATTGATGTAACGACCCAGGCCCAGGTGCTCAACCTGCTGCGCTCCCTGCAACAGTATCACAACATGGCCATCATCTTCATCACCCACGACCTGGGTGTGATCGCTCAGGTGGCTGATTTCGTTGTGGTAATGTACCTGGGCCGGGTGATGGAGACGGGCCTGGTGGACGATATCTTCCATCAGCCTCAGCACCCATATACGCAAGCCTTGTTGCGCTCTATCCCTTCTATCCATTCGCCGTCTCAGGTGATCTTGCCCACCATCGAGGGCTCCATCCCGCACCCGTTCAACCGGCCTCCGGGATGCCCTTTCCACCCGCGCTGTTCAGAGTTCATGCCCGACATCTGCGACCGGCACCTGCCCGCCGTGCACCCGGTCAACGAACGTCAGTCGGTAAGTTGCTTTCTCTACCATAGAGTGACCGAAACAGAGTAGGCGGGAGATGCTTCAGGATTTGGCTAACGACAACTGTAGGTTTACAGTGGACACCAGATCAGACGACCGGTTCCTGCTAGAGGTCAGGGACCTCAAAAAATACTTCCCGATTAAGAAAGGCTTCTTGAGAAGGGTCGTCGGCCAGGTACGCGCGGTTGACGGGGTGAGTTTTTATATCCGGGAGGGTGAAACGCTAGGGCTGGTGGGCGAAAGCGGTTGCGGCAAGACCACTACAGCCCGCTGCATCCTGCGGGCCCTGAACCCGACTGCCGGCCAGATCCTTTTCCGCACTGCTTCCGGCCAGATAGTGGACATCAGCACCCTGCCCGAGCGCGAGCTGCGCCCCCTGCGCCGTGAAATGCAGATGATCTTCCAGGACCCATTTGGCTCACTCAACCCACGCATGAATCTGCTGGACATTGTGGGCGAGCCGCTGTTGGTAATCGAGGGTATCAAGAGCCGCAAAGAGCGTTCCGAACGGGTGGCCGAGCTCCTGCAACTGGTAGGCTTGCGGCCCGAATACATGCAGCGTTACCCCCACGCGTTCAGCGGCGGCCAGCGGCAACGTATCGTCATCGCCCGTGCCCTGGCAGTCAACCCCCGCCTGGTAGTGGCCGATGAGCCAGTCTCAGCATTGGACGTTTCGGTGCGGGCGCAGGTGCTCAACCTGATGTTAGAGCTACAGCGCCGGCTGCATCTTACTTACCTGTTTGTGGCCCACGACCTGAGTGTGGTCAAACATATCTGTGACCGGGTGGCAGTGATGTATGTGGGCAAGATCGTTGAAACGGCCCCTACTAACGAACTGTTCTACCACCCTAAACATCCCTATACCGCTGCGCTGATGTCGGCCGTGCCAGTGCCCGACCCGCGCATCCGCTCGGCCATGATAGCGCTGGAGGGGGATGTGCCCAGCCCAGCCAATCCACCTTCGGGATGCTACTTCCACCCGCGCTGCCCCTTCGCCGTGGACCAATGCTCCCAGGAGGCGCCGGCCCTGGAGGAGATATCACCCGACCACTTTGTTAGTTGCCACCGGGCACGTGAGCTGGAGCTGGTGGGTATTGGCGGCCGGCCAGGTGGCCCCTGAAGGCCTGAAAAGAGGCCATCCCATGCACCTATACGTTCGTTTCCCCGACCTTCTGGCCATCTACCGTTCTGAGCTGCTGGAGCGGGTAGTGCCCTTCTGGACACGCCACGCCATAGACCGACAACACGGCGGGATCCTTACCTGCATAACAGACGACGGTACAGTCCTGAGCACCGACAAGTATCTGTGGTCGCAACTGCGGGCCATCTGGACTTTCTCGGCCCTCTATAACCGCATCGAGCCGCGCAGGGAGTGGCTGGAGGTGGCCCGCCACATCTACGCCTTCGCCAGACAGCATGGCCGCGATGAGGAGGGCCGTTGGGTCTTTGCCGTAGATCAGGGCGGCAAGATCCTCCAGGGTGCCATCAGCATCTATACCGATGGCTTTGCCATCTACGGCCTGACCGAGCTGGCCCGTGCTCTCGCCCGCCAGGGCAGCGACAACCGGCAGGTGGTCGAGCTGGCCCTGGCCACTTATAGCAACGTGCAGGCCCGGCTGGCCGTGCCTGGCTCCTACGGCATCGCGCCCTACGAGATGCCCCCCAACGCGCAAGCCCACGCCGTCTCTATGATCTTCGCCCTGGCCTTCAACGAGCTGGGCCATTTCCTGAACGATCAAGAGATCATCCGGGCCAGCCTCGACCACGCTGACCGGGTCATGGACCTTTTCGTGCGGCCAGATCACCGCCTGCTCTACGAGTTCGTGGGCCTGGACGGCTCCCTGATCAACACCCCTCAGGGCCGCTCGGTGGTGCCGGGCCACGCTATTGAGTCCATGTGGTTCATGATCCAGATCTACGAGCGGGCCAGGGTCAAAGCGCGCATCCGCCAGGCCATCGAGGTCATCCGCTGGCACCTGGAATTCGGCTGGGATGAGGAATTCGGCGGCCTCTACCATGCCCGCGACGCGCAAGGTGGCACCCCCTGGTGGCGCTTTGCCGATGCCAAACTATGGTGGCCACATACCGAAGCCCTGGTGGCTCTTCTCATGGCCTACGAGCACAGCCGGGAGCCCTGGTGCCTGGAGTGGCTGGAGCGGGTCCACAACTACGCCTTCGCCCACTTCCCCGACCTGGAGCACGGCGAGTGGACCCAAAAGCTCGACCGCCAGGGCCGCAAGCTCACCGAGACCGTGGCATTGCCGGTCAAGGACCCCTTCCACCTGCCCCGGGCCCTGATCTACTGCTGCGACGTGCTGGGCCGGCTGGCGCAGTGAGCCTATCCAGAACCCACGCCAGAGGTTGAGAAAATTCCCTGCGCCGTGCTATAATCCCGGCGATGCCCAAACCGGGCCATCTCATCACTGAGCAGCGGTGGAAAACCCTTGGACGACTCTCTGAAACGCTCGGCTTTGCTGGCAGCCACTCTAGGCTCCTTCCTGACCCCTTTCATGGGCTCGGCGATCAATATCGCACTGCCGTCCATTGGTAAAGAGTTTGCCATGGACGCCATTTTACTGAGTTGGGTGGCCACAGCCTACCTGCTCGCGGCTGCCGTGTTCCTGGTCCCCTTCGGCAAGATAGCCGACATCCACGGCCGAAAGCGGGTGTTCGGCTATGGTGTTCTGGTGTATTCGATAGCTTCCCTGCTATGCGCCTTTGCTCCTGCGCCGGCTGTGCTGATCATCTTCCGGGCACTTCAGGGGGTAGGCGGTGCTATGATCTTCGGCACGGGCGTGGCCATCCTGACCCAGGTTTTCCCGCCCGGGGAGCGGGGCAGGGTGCTGGGGATCAACGTGGCAGCCGTGTACGTCGGCCTCTCGGTGGGGCCTTTTGTGGGAGGGCTACTGACCCAATACCTGGGATGGCGGAGCATTTTCCACGTCAACACAGCCTTGGGGGTGGTCGTGGTCGCTGTCGTGGCATGGAAGCTGCGCGGCGACTGGGCAGAAGCGCGGGACGAGAGGTTCGACCTGGTTGGGGCAGCAATTTACAGCCTGGCTCTGGTGGCAACCATGTACGGCCTCTCGTTGTTGCCCTCGCCCTCGGGAGCTGCCCTTCTTGTGCCCGGCGCGCTGGGGCTGGTGGCCTTCGCGCGGTGGGAACTTGCTGCCCCTAACCCGCTCCTGAACATGAACCTGTTCAGGAGCAATCGCGTGTTTGCCTTCTCTAACCTGGCGGCGCTGATCAACTACAGTGCCACCGCGGCCGTCGGCTTCCTGCTCAGCCTCTACCTGCAATACGTCAAAGGGCTTAGCCCTCAGAATGCCGGCCTGGTCTTGATCTCCCAACCCGTCATACAGGCCATCTTCTCGCCCCTGGCCGGCCGCCTGTCCGACAGGGTTGAGTCGCGTGTGGTCGCCTCGGCAGGGATGGGGCTGACTACCCTGGGGCTGGCCCTGCTGGCCTGGCTGAGCCAGGCGACGTCCTTTGCCTTCATTATGGCTACCCTGGTTATCCTGGGGTTGGGCTTCGCCTTCTTCTCCTCGCCCAATACCAACGCGGTGATGAGCGCGGTAGAAAAGCGATTCTACGGCGTGGCCTCAGCCACGGTTGCCACCATGCGGCTGTTAGGTCAGATGTTCAGCATGGCAGTTGCCATGTTGTTGCTGGCCCTGTTTGTCGGCAAGGTCCAGATCACACCAGAGCGTCACGCGGCTTTCCTGGCCAGCCTGAGGGTGGCGTTTAGCGTCTTTGCCGCCCTCTGCTTTGTAGGCATCTTTGCCTCCCTGGCGCGCGGCAGAATGCATGAAGAATAGCCCAGGCGGAGATCCCCACATGGTAGCGCAAGCCGGCAGCCATTTTGAGGGTTGTACGGAATATGAAGTGGAACAGCCGCGGGGGCGCTGCGCGCTGACCGACGGGCTGATTGCCTTACCTGGAGAGATCGTCGCCGGCAAAGCCCTGGTGCTTGAGGACGGTAAGATCTCAGGCCTGGCCGATAGCGACGAACTGGGCAGCGACGTCACGCGCATCAGCGTCGGCGGCAGGTTGATCGCGCCGGGGCTGGTTGACATCCACACCCACGGCGCGCTCGGCCACACCTTCAATGAGCCTGCCCCCCAGGCTTTTGCCACCATCACCCGAGAAAATGCCCGCCACGGGGTGACCTCGCTGCTGGCCACCCTGGCAGCCGCGCCCCTGGACGACCTGACGCAATGCCTGGCATTCTGCCGCACCTGGATGCGGAGCAACCATGCCGATACCGGCGCGCAGGTCCTGGGGGTCCATCTGGAAAGCCCTTACATCAGTCCAGCCCAAAAGGGCGCCCTCGATCCGGCGAGCCTGCGCAGCCCTCTGGACGGCTCAGTTGACGCGCTGCTCGAGTACGGCGACATCCTGCGCATCTTCGTGTTGGCGCCTGAGCTGCCCGGCGCGGTGGAGCTGGTGAAGCGGCTGGCCGCCCTCAATATCGTGCCAGCAGCCGGCCATAGCGCGGCCCAGGAACACCACGTGCTGGCAGCCATAAAGGCCGGCCTGCGCCACGTGACCCACATCTGGAGCGCCATGTCCACCGTCGTGCGCGAAGGCCCCTGGCGCAAAGCCGGCTTGCTGGAGGTGGCCCTCACCTGCGACGGACTGACCGTCGAGATGATCGCCGATAACAGGCACCTCCCACCCATCCTCATGCGGCTGGCCTACAAGTGCATCGGCCCCGACCGCCTGTGTGTCATATCGGACGCGACGTCAGGTGCCGGCCTGCCCGAGGGTGCTCGCTACCGCATGGCCGGCATGGAGTACGAAGTGCGCGACGGCGTGGGCATGATGCTGGACCGCTCCGCCTTTGGTGGCAGCACCACATTGCTCAACCAGATGATCCCCGTGCTCACTGACGTGGTGGGCATCCCTCTGGCAGAAGCGGTGCGTATGGTGACCCTGAACCCGGCCCGGGTCATTGGTGTGGACGACCGCAAGGGCAGCCTGGAGCCCGGTAAAGATGCCGACCTTGCCATTTTCGAGCCCGATTTCACTGTCTGGCGCACCATGATCGGCGGGCGGTGGGCGACTATGCGGACCCCAGAGAGCGAGTAGACTGGCAGCCCGCAAGGGAGGAAACCAGGGAACACCCATCGTACTCCCCGCGCTTTCGCTGCACACGCTCTACCGGCATCCAGGCTTGACGTTTTCTCACCCCTCGCGGTAAACTGGGCTTTGGGAAGCAAACGATCGAACAGGGGGCAAGATGCACCTGCGACACTTCTTCCGTGGCCTCTTGAAAAGGGAGGAAGTAGCATCGGCGTTTCTTGCTACACTCCTGGAATGCGAACCTGCATTTCGTGAGGCCTTCTTCCAAGAACTGTTCCCCGATGCGGCTGCTGATTTGGCTGGTGCTCGTTGGACCGTGCAAGTAGAGATGGGTCGGGTTGATGTCCGCATGGAATCGGAAAAGGCGATCGTGCTTATCGAGAACAAGATAAGGGCTGGTGCCTACGAGTCCGGCCAACTGGTGCGCTACTACAAGTCCGAACTGCCAACCGACAAGACGATCTTTGTCGCCTTTGTTGCTCCTGAAGGTGTTGGAGTCCACGAAACAGACGAGCTCACCACGCTGGAATCTTTTCGCGAAAGAGACTCTGCAGCCTTGGTTTCCTGGCAAAGACTTGCTACCGTCGCCCATTTGCTTCAAATACCCAAGAGCGGGAATTGGTTCGTTGAAAGCGGTTTTGAGGAGATTGCTCGGATCATAGATGAAGACTCGCGACCTACATACCCACGGGAAGGAACGAGGGCGGTTTTAGCTCGCATCGCGGATGACGCCTTGCGAGCACTTGGCTCCCTTTCTACGATACAATTCAGCCGATGGAGTGGCCGCGACCATGAGCAAATCTTGACCAACAAAACGAATATTACGTTATGGCTATCTCTGGTCTTTGATGCTGAAGAGGAGCCGCCCTACCGTCCTATCAATGTCGAGGACGGTGATCGCCTGAGGGTGTCGTTACGAACGCAATTTAAGCTCTCTGGGGCCGGTCGAAAGAAGCCTGGCCTCAAGGCATGGTGGAGTCAGGCAGTCGCAGAACGGACGTTTGAGATCCCGAAAGTTGGCGAACACCATCTGGACGACCAAGGATGGTTTGTGCGGTCTGCAGAAATCGTGCTACCACCTGATAAGCTGGCAGATGCAATGACGCAAGCCGGCCTGGCTGTCGTGGAGGAGTTATCAGAGCGTCTTGGCGAGTTGGGATTCTCTTTGGGTATTTTAGAGTAATGGCAGTCGCTGTATCTGTGGCTGAGCCGAGGCCTCTTTCAGCAGCACGGTTTAGTTGCAACCAGTTAGTTTCTAGACGTAAGCTACCTTGGGGGAACCTTTGCTGACTGTGCACCCACTATATGAGACCACCATTGACCGGCTTTTGGTCAGCGTTTACCGCACCAATGAGGAGCTGGGCCAGGCGGCCGCAGCCGAGGCAGCTGAGCTCATCGGGCAAGCCATCCGCGACAAGAGTGTCGCCAATATCATTGTTGCTACGGGCAATTCCCAGTTGACCTTCCTGCGGGCCTTGCGGCAGAGGGAAGACGTTGACTGGTCAAAGGTCAACGTCTTTCACATGGACGAGTATCTGGGGATCGACCCGCAACACCCGGCCAGTTTTCCCAACTTCCTGCGCCGGGAGCTGATCGAGCATGTGCACCCGGGTGGCTTCTTCCCTATCCAGACGGCTGGCCGTGATGCGGAGAGCGTCTGTCAGGAATATGATGCGCTCCTGCGCCGCTATCCCGCCGACCTGTGCGCCTTGGGCATCGGCGAAAATGGCCACCTGGCGTTCAACGACCCGCCCTTCGCCGATTTTGATGATCCCCTCTGGGTGAAGGTGGTCAGGCTGGATGAGGCATCGCGGCGTCAGCAGGTGGGCGAGGGCCACTTCGCCAGCCTGGACGAGGTGCCCACCCATGCGGTTACCCTGACCATCCCGGCCCTCCTGGCCGCGCGGAGGGTCCTGGCTGTCGTGCCCGAAGCCCGCAAAGCCAGAGCTGTGGCACGCGCCCTGAGCGGGCCAATTACCGAAGAGTGCCCGGCATCTATCCTGCGACAGATGTCGCACGCGCATCTCTACCTTGACCTGGAATCGTCGGCGCAACTACGCCTGAGCAGGTAACCAGGATGGTTTTCGAGTAACTATTCAGCGGTGACTGGAAGGGCCACGCCGGGGGCTCGCCCGAGGCGTCACCCTTTTTGGGCCTGCGGCCAGTGGTCGGCCTTCGCCAACCTCTCTC
>Ga0068707_1003627_pt1 | contig 10758 bp, 6 predicted proteins | sample YNPNPMetaG_FD_66600 | JGI IMG/M metagenome (GOLD analysis project Ga0068707, IMG submission 66600) | Anoxygenic and chlorotrophic microbial mat microbial communities from Yellowstone National Park, USA - YNP NP MetaG | ecosystem: Environmental > Aquatic > Thermal springs > Hot (42-90C) >... | reverse complement strand
AGCCGGCACGAGGGCTCGGCGCGGCGCTGCCGCCGCCGGGAGGGCGAGGGCAGCCATGGCGAGCAGCAGGAAGGCACCGAGCTGGAGGACGAGGTGGGCCCACACCACTACGCTGCCGAAGGGCAGGGGCAGCCAGAAGGCGAGGGCCGCGAGGAGGACGGTGACCGTGAACGAGGCACGGCGGCGGGCGCGGTCGCGGGTATCGGCCATTCCAGGGCATTGTAGGAGAGGTCTAGCGCTCCTGGCTGTTGCCGTGGCGGCAGCTGCACCGGCGAGCGCCCAGTTCGCCCAGTACGTAAGTCCCGGGACGCTGGCTCTCGCCCCGCTTTCCACCAGGGAGCGGCTGGAGGCCGCGGTGGGGGAAGCCCGCTACCACCTGGGGCCGGTGGCGTGGTCGCCGTACTTTGCCATCAAGGACGTGAACTACTTCCGCGGCACGGAGCTGGCGCCCGGCACGGACGAGGGGAACTTCACCGCCACCGCAGCTGCCGGGGTTCACGCCTGCCTGAGCGCCCGGCAGACGCTCTACCTGGCGGCCCACGCCATCCCCGAGGCGACCTGGTGGCACGGCGGGGAGCGCCGCACGGTTCGCAACTGGAGTTACGGCGTGGGGGTGTTTGCCTTCTCGAACAAGCTCACCCTGGAGCTCGCGCTCATCGACTCCCGGCACCAGGAGTTCCTCTCCAGCGCGGTGCAGGAGCTGGTGAACACTGGCAAGCGAGAGGCGCGGGCCGACGTGGAGCTGCCCCTGTTTGGCCAGATAGCCCTCTACGGGACCGCCTCCACCACCGACTGGCGCTACCGCAGGGACGACCTCCCGGGCGAGGAGGGGCAGTTACTGGTGGGTCTGGACCGCACCGAGGAGCGGGTGGGGGGTGGGTTGCGGTGGCACGTGCGCGAGGGGCTCCGCGTGGGCGCAGGGCTGGAGAACGTGGCGGTGGAGTTCCTCCGTCGCGAGCGCGACCGCTCCAGCTCGGGCACGGCGCCAGTGCTGGACCTCGAGTGGGAAGGGGGAACGCTGGCCCTCCGCACGCACTTTGCCTGGGTGTCCCTGGAGCCGGAGGCAGGGTCCGCCGCGGTTCCCTTCGAGGACGTGCTGGGTACGGCGCAGCTGCGCTACGCTCCCACGGGCCGCAGCGCCCTCGTCCTCTACGGCGGCCGGAGCATCGCCTTCTCCTACCTGGACCAGAGCCCCTACTTCGTGGAGCAGCGTCGGGGGATTGCCCTGGAGCGCGAGGTGGGGTGGCGCAGCGGCGTGCACGTGTACCTGGAGCGTGGCGTGCAGGACTACGTGGCCACCCTGGACACGCCGGGGCACACCGAGGACACGAGGGCGGTGGGGGCGATGATCACGGTCCAACTGCACCGCCGCCTAACGGTGGCGCTGGGTGGGGTGCGGACGGAGTACGATGCCGAGCGCGCGGGGGCCGGCCGCTCCCTCACCCGTTTCCAGGTGGCGTTGCGTTCCGGGGATCCGCGCGCACAATGGTGGTGAGGGGAGGCATGCTGGGGAGACGGGTGGTGCTCACGCACGAGCCACGCAAGGGGGGGCAAGTGGCCCTGGGGGTGGTGCTGCTGCTGGCGGCGGCGCTGCCAGTAGCGGCGCAGGTGATCTCCGGCGGCTACCGCATTGGCCCCCAGGACCTGGTGGAGATCCGTGTCTTCGAGGTGCCCGAGCTCAACATCGAGCGGCGCGTGTCGGAGGAGGGCACCATCAACCTGCCCCTCATCGGCGAGGTGCCAGTGCGCGGCCTCACCGAGACGGAGCTGGCTGAGCGGCTCAAGGTGCTGCTGGAGACCAAGTACGTGCGCCGAGCCTCGGTGACGATCCAGGTGAAGGAGTTCCGCTCTCGCCCCATTGCCGTCATCGGGGCGGTGCGCCAGCCGGGCAACCTGGCCTTTTCCGGACGCCTCACGCTCCTGGAAGCGCTGGCGCTGGCCGGGGGGCTCGCGGAGAACCACGGCGAGACCATCTTCGTGCTGCGGCGTTCGGAAAACGGCCTCGCCGACCAACTGGCGGTGAGCGTCACCGATCTCCTCTCCCGGGGCGACCCCGACGTCAACGTGCCCATCTTCGCCAACGACGTGATCAACGTGCCGGCGGTGGTGCAGGTCACGGTGTTCTGCCTGGGCCAGGTGAGGAATCCGGGCGCGCTGGTTTTCAAGGATTCGGAGCGCATCACCCTCCTCACCGCCATTGCCCGGGCGGGAGGGCTTTCCGAGCGCGCGGCGAGCAAGGTTCGCATCAAGCGGCGCGAAGCGGACGGCAGGGAGGTGGAGCTGGTGGCTGACTACAAGCGGATCGTTGCCGGCAAGGACCGCGATGTGGAACTGCGCGAGGGGGACATCGTGGTGGTGAAGGAGTCGTTGCTCTAGATGACCGACCCGTTCCCCACCGAGCAGCTGTCCTTCCAGCCGGAGGCCGAGGAGGAGTTCCACATCTCCCAGTGGATTGCCGTGGCGCGCCGGCGCTACCGCCTCCTGGTGGCGGTGTGCGGTGTCGCGGTGGCCGTCTCCCTGGTGAAGTACGTGATGACCCCCAAGGAGTACCGGGCCACCACCACGCTGCAGATCGAGCGGCGGGTGGCGGGCATTGCCACCATGGAGAACCTGTTCCGCGTCGACCCCTGGGACATGGAGTTCTACCCCACCCAGTACCGGCTGCTGCAGAGTCGCGGGCTGGCGGAGCGGGTGGTGAAGAACCTGCGGCTGGCCGACGACCCGGTGTTCAACCCTGGCCGCGCCTCCCTCGTGGGGGGGAAGGCACAGGGGGTGAGTGCCGCCGACGACGAGGCCGCGCTGGGGGCGCTGGCAAGTCGGCTACTGGCCGGGCTCGAGGTGAACCCGGTTCGCAACACCCGGCTGGTGGAGGTGTCGTACCGGGCGCCCACCGCCGAGCTGGCGGCGCGGGTCGCCAACGGCGTGGCCGAGGCGTTCATCGACTGGGGGATCGAGACGCGCTACGCCACGGTGGGCAAGGCCTCCTCCTTCCTCGCCTCGCAGATCGAAGCGCTCAAGGGCGAGATCCAGGACAAGGAAGCCCAGCTCCAGGCCTACAGCCGGCGCACCGACATCGTTGCCCTGGACCCCGGCTCCAACGTCACCATGCAGCGCCTGGAGGCGCTCAACCGCGACTACGTGCAAGCAGTTTCGGAGCGCATTTCCAAGGAGGCGCACTACAAGGAGCTGATGGCGGGGCCCAAGGAAACGGTGGCGGATTCGGTCTCCGGGGGGCTCGTCTCGCAGCTGCGGCAAGAACTCCTGAAGATGGAGCGCGAGTACGCCACCAAGCTCAATACCTACAAGCCCGAATGGCCAGCCATGCAGGAGCTGAAAGGGCAAATCGAGCGCGCCCGGCAGCACCTGGCCACGGTGGTGGATGAGACCGTCAGCGCCAGCCAGGAGAGCGCCAGGGCCGAGTACCAGACCGCCCTGCGCCGGGAGCAGGCGCTGGCCGCCGAGCTGGCCCGCCAGAAGGCGGAGGCGATGCAGCTCAACTCGGCTGCCGTGGAGTACAACAACCTCAAGGTGGAGGTCTCCACGCGGCGGGCTCTGCTCGACGATCTGCTCCGCAAGCAGTCGGAGACCGAGGTGGCGTCGCGTCTGCAGGGGACCCGCGACTCCAACGTCATGATCGTGGATCGGGCGCTGGTGCCGGGGGGCCCCTACCGCCCCTCGCTGCGCCGCTCGCTCATGCTGGGGGTCCTGCTCGGCTTGGGCCTTGGGCTGGGTGCGGTGTTCCTTGCCGAGCACCTGGACCGGACCTTGAAGAGCCCCGACGATATCGAGCGCGTCCTTGGCTTGCCGGTGCTGGCCGTGATCCCCGATATCTCGACATCCAAGCGCGGCTACGGGTACGGCTACGGCTACGGCTACGGGTACGGCTACGGTGCCGCGCGGCGGGAACGCCGAGAGGGGGGCGGCAAGGGCGAGGGCGAGCAGGAGCAAGTGGCAGTGGAACTGGTGCCGCACGAGAAGCCGCGCCTGTCGGTGTCCGAAGCGTACCGCTCCCTGCGCACGGCGCTGCTCCTCTCGACACCACGCGGGCTGTCCACGGTGGTGGTGACCTCAGCCATTGCCGGCGAGGGGAAGACGGCCACGGCGGTCAACCTGGCGGTGGTCCTCTCCCAGCTCGGTCGGGACGTGCTGCTGGTCGACGGGGATTTGCGCAAGGCCAGGCTGCACAATATTTTCCGCATTTCGAACCGGCTCGGGTTGGTGCACGTGCTGACCGGCATGGCGCAGCCCGCCGATCTCTTCATGGCCACCCAGATCCCCAACCTGTTCGTCACGCCCGCCGGCCCGCACCCACCCAACCCCTCGGAGCTGCTCGCCTCCGACGCCATGCGCGCCTTCCTGGAGGCAGCTCGCAGGCGGTTCGCCTACGTGGTGCTGGACAGTCCGCCGGTGCTACCGGTCACCGACTCCACCGTGCTGGGCGCCCGGGTGGACGGGGTGGTTTTCTGCGTGGGGGCTGGGATTTTGGAGCGGGACGATGCACTGGCCGGGCGCGACAAGCTGCGCCTGTCGGAGGTGAAGATCCTGGGGGTGTGCCTGAACCGGTTCCGCGTCCCGAGCGGTCGGTACGGGCGAGGGTATCGGCACTACGAGGGGTACGCCTACGAGAGCGAAGAGGACGCGCGCGGCGAGCGATGATCGACATCCACGTGCACGTGCTGCCGGGCGTCGACGACGGCCCCCGGACCCTCGAGGAGGGCGTGGCCATGTGTCGCCTGGCGGCGGCCGATGGGGTGGAGACGCTGGTGGTGACGCCGCACCAGCGCCACGAGCTGTGGGCCAACGAGGAGCCGGCGGCACTCACTGCAGCTTGCAGCGCGGTGCAGGAGCGCCTGGGCGGGGCGCCGCGTCTGCTGCTGGGGGCGGAGATCCGGGTGGACGGCGATCTCTTGGACCTCCTGGCAGGGGACGGGGGCCGCTCGGTGGTGCCGCTGGCGGGGTCGCACTACCTGCTCCTGGAGTTTCCCCCCTTTCCGACGCGTCTGCCACCCAGCGAGCTGGCGCAGGAGCTGGCGATCGCGGGGTGGCGGCCGATCGTTGCCCACCCCGAGCGCATTCCCTGGCTGGCCGAGGACCCGGCGGCGCTGGAGGCCCTGGTGGCGGCGGGGGCGTTGTTGCAGGTGACGGGATCCAGCGTGACGGGCGGCATGGGGCGGGGAGCGGCGGAGTGCTGCGAGTGGCTCCTGGATCGCCAGCTCGTCCACTTCATCGGCAGCGACGGGCACAACCTCCATGCCCGCCCGCCGCTGCTCTCCCCCGCCTTCCGGGCGGTGGCCGCGGGGTGGGGCGAAGGGACGGCGCAGCGCTTGCTGTGCGAGAATCCAGCGCGGGTGGTGGCCGACGCGCCGATTCCTGGGGGTGGGTGATGGAGAGAGGATCCAGCAGCTCCCGGCGGGGACGGTGGCTGGTGCTGGCGGTGGCGGTGCTGTGGGCCGTCACCGCCCAGGCGGCCCACCCCTTCTACGAGGACCTGCTGCGCCGCGGCACCGAGGACTTCAACCGCCGCGACTACGAGCGGGCCGCGCGCCGGCTGCGCATTGCCTGCTTCGGCCTCTTGGACGAACCGCAGGTGCTCGCCGAGGGGTTGACGCGCCTCGCCCTGGCCCAGGCCGGCGCCAACGACCGCGCGGGGTTTGCCGAGACCTTCCAGCGCCTCGAGGAGGTGGAGGAACGGTTTGCCGCCTACAGCGCGGGCTCGATTGCCGCGGAGATGCGCACGGCCTTCGAGGCCATGGTGCTGCGGTTCCTCCCCCCCGCCAGGGTGGCTGCCAGCCCCACTTTCTCGCGCCTCCTGCCCAGGCCCGCCGAGATCCTCACCCAGTGGCCGCCGGCCAAGCGGCGCAAGGAGCTGGAGAAGCGGATCCGCGAGGAACCGGGCGACATCCGCTGGCGGATGGCCCTGGCGGAGCTCGAACTGCACGACGGCCGAGCCGATGCGGCGTGGATCCAGGCCGACGCTGCCCTCACCCTGGCGCCGGGCAACACCTACGCGCGGCGACTGCGCGGGCGGGTGCTGGCGGCGCAGGGGAAGTGGGCGGCAGCCGCCCAGGAGCTCTTGGCCGTGGGGACCGGCGACGAGGCCGAGGCCGCCCGCGCTTTGCTCCTCTCCCTGGTGCGGCTGGAGCGCTGGGAGGAAGCCGAGCGGGTGCTGGCCTCGCTCCCGGCCGCGGTGGTGGCGGATGCGACGGTGCAGCGACTGCGGGAGGCCGTGGCGGCCCGAGTGCAACCGTGAGGAGTTTCGCGCCGGCAGCGGCGCGGTGCGGCCGGGTGGAGTCATTCCGGTCACGGCAGTGTCGATTTACAACCCACGCAATGCGAGGGGGTTTCTAGGATCCGAACCGGGCTGTGACCGAATTCCGGTCGTGCCGCTCGCTGGCCGTCTCCAGGCGGCTGGGCGAACCTGCTGACACCACACAGGATTGGAAATAGGGCTGGGTGGCCCAGCGCTTGCTTCGTTTGAAGGGTGGCGCCGCCGCTGGGGGCGCTGGACGGGGGATCACGACCATGAACACGCACGCACGGTCCACCACGGTACCGGGACCCCGGTGGGGGGTGGAGAGGCGGTGGCGAGGTGGGCGCGGGGCGGGTGTCCAGGGGCGGCACCGACCTCCTGGCGGCTGCCTGCCGGGGCGGGAGGGGAAGGGGAGTGTTCGAAAAGAGTTGACAGAGACGCAAAGAGTCGGTAAATTGTGTTGGAGGATGGACGCCGCAGCTACTATGACGCACGCGCCCAGGGTGCTCCGAGGCATCGCCCAGCTAATAACGCTGGCGGGGGTTTTTCTGCTCTCGGTGCTGGGGGCGTGGGCCGAGTACCCGCGCATCGAGTTCACGCCACCGGCCTGCGTGCCGGCCGACGGAAACGCGCTGGTGGAGGCCACCGTCACCCCCTCGGAGGGGTGGAGCTCGATCCGCGCCTACTTCCTGCGCCACGGCCGCACGGAACTCTACTTTGTGGAAATGCGGCCAGCCGGCAACGACCGGTTGTGGGCCGTGCTCCCCAAGCCGGACCAGGACACCCCGGCCGTGGACATCCGCATTGCTGTGCGGGACGAGGAGGGGCGCGAGACCCGTTCCCCCGTGGCGGTGGTGCCGGTGGTGCAGGGGTGCCCGGTCGCCCTCTCGGATGAGCAGCGGGCAGTGGCCCGCAACCTCATCGTCGGCGAGACGCTCGCCGAGCAGTTCGGCGGTGGTGTGCTGGGCTTTCGCTGCGACGGCATCGTGCTGCGCATGAATTTCCGGGGCGAGTTGCGGCCCGAGGATTGCTGCTGCGAGAACGCAGCGCTCCTGGTCGCCGCCAAGGGGAGGAACCCCCTGCTTCCCCTCGTCATCCTGGGAGGGGTGGGCGGTGGCACCAGCATCGTGGGGGGCGGGGGCGGCGGCGAGGTGTCCAAGGCCCGACCGTAGGGGCGCTCCCCGCCGCGGGACCCCAGCATCCAGACGCCTGAAGAAGCTCAGTTGCTCCGGTTTGGAGTGGGGGGCAGGTCCCCCTGGGGGGCTTCCCCTGAGCGTTCCGTCAGGGCCGCGCTGATGGCGCGCAGGAGCGTTTCCATGTCGAAGGGCTTCTCCAGGAAGTTGACCGCTCCACCCAGGATTTCCTGACGCAGCGTCTCGTCCTCGGTGTACCCCGACATGAGGAGCACCTTGAGGTTGGGCCACCGCTCGAGCAGCTGTTTCGCCAGGTGGTTCCCCCTGGTGTCGGGGAGCACGAGGTCGGTGAGCAAGAGCTGGAAGGGGGGTTCGGGGGGCAGCGCCAGCGCGGCCGATCCCGAACCCACGGCCACCACCGCGTAGCCCAGGGTCGAGAGGATCTCCGCCAGCGACTCCCGCGCCATCTCCTCGTCCTCCACCAGGAGGATGCGCTCCCCCTCGCCCGAGGTGGGGGGTACCGGTGCCACCTCGCCGCTGGAAGCCGCTGGCTGCGCGCCCGAGCCCGCGCGGGGCAGCAGGATCCGGAAGGTGGTGCCGCGACCTTCCTCGCTCTCCACCTGGATCTCACCGCCGTGCTGTCCCACAATGCCGTGCACCACGGCAAGCCCGAGGCCCGTCCCCTTGCTGGCCACCTTGGTGGTGAAGAACGGTTCGAAAATCCGCTCGCGCAGCGCTTCGCTCATGCCGCAGCCGGTGTCCGTCACCTCCAGGAGCACGCGGCTCGATTCCACCTCGCGGCAGCGCAGCGTCACCTTCCCCCCTTCCGGCATGGCGTCACTGGCGTTGACGAGGAGGTTCATGAGCACCTGCTCGATCTGGTGGCGGTCGCCCAGGATGGGGAGCGGCTTTTCCTCCACCTCCAGTTCGAAGGCAATGTTCTCGCGCAGCAGGCGGCGGAAGAACGTGGTGGACTGCCGCAGGAAGTCGGCGAGATCGAAGGGCGCGAACTGCGCTGGGTTGCGGCGGGAGAACACCAGGAGCTGGCGGGTGAGCGCCGCGCCGCGGCGGATCGAGCGCTCCAGTTCTTCGATGCCCGCCACGAGGGCCTCGCGGTCGTCCAGGCGCGCCTTGAGGAGGGTCAGGTAGCTCACCATGGCCTGGAGCAGGTTGTTGAAGTCGTGGGCGATCCCACCGGCGAGCCGCCCCACTGCTTCCATCTTCTGCGCCTGACGGAGCTGCGCCTCCAGGTTCCTGAGCTCGGTGATGTCGAAGAGGTAGCCCTTGGTGCCGGTGAGCTCCCCCCGCTCGTCGAAGGTCCCCACGATGTTGGCCAGGGCGTGGATGGGCGGCCCCTCGCGCCGGCGCAGGGCCAGGGGGTAGAGCTCCAGGAACCGTTGCTTGCGCACCGCCTCGAGAAGTGCCGCTCGCGAGGCGGGTTCGGCAAACAGCTCAGCCACGTTGGTGGCCAGCGCCTCCTCGCGGTTGGAGAAGCCGAACAGCCTCACGTAGGCAGGGTTACAGTCCAAAAGGGTGCCGTCCACGCGGGCGATGAAGTCGGCCGCCAGGTCCTCTTCGAAGAACGACCGGTAGCGAGCCTCGCTCGCGGCCACGGCGTGCTCCGCCAGCTTGCGGTCGGTGATGTCCTCGACAATCCCATCGATGAACAGCAGCTCGCCCCCTTCGCCGCGCACGGCGTTGGCGTGCTCGCGCACCCAGATGATCCGTCCGTCTCGAGTGCGCCACCTGCTCTCCAGGCCGCTCACCTGGCCGTCGCGCTGGAGGGCCTCCTGGAAGGCGGCGCGCTGGGCCTGATCCAGGAAGACCCCCCCTTCCTCCAAGTTGGCGGCCGCCAGCTCGTCGAAGGATCCGTACCCCAAGAGGTGCACGAGTGTCGGATTGGCGGCAACGATGTGGCCAGAGGGCGTGGTGCGGTAAATCCCCACCGGCGCGCGCTGGAAGATGCTGCGGAACCGCTCCTCGCTCTCCCGCAGCGCCTGCTCGGCCGCCTTGCGTTCGCTGGCGTCGCGGACCACCGCGAGCACGCGGGGGCGCCCGGCGATGGTGGAGGCGCGCAACGACACTTCGGTCCAGAACAGCTCCCCGTCTCGGCGTCGGGCTAGCCACTCCAACACCTGCGGCCCCTCATTGACGGCCTTGCGGAGGAGCGAGAGGGCGGTTGCCTGGTCGTAGGGGGGAGTTCCGGCCGAAAACGTGCCCGTGTCTTCCGAGAGCACCTCCTCCTTGGAGGCAAAGCCGTACATGTGGAGCATGGCCGCGTTCACGTCGAGGAGCGCTCCGGTGACGCCGTCGTGGACGAAGATTGCTTCGCTCGTGGCGTCGAAGAGCTCGCGGTAGTTGCGCTCGCTCTCAGCAAGCGCCGCGAGGGCCCGCTGTCGCTCGGCCTGGGCTTCCCGTGCCTGGAGGGCCAGCGCCAGATCGGCGGCGAGACCCTCGAAGAGGGCCAGCACCTCGTCGCGGAACACGCGGGGCCGGTCCGCAAACACCGTGAGCACCCCAACGGGTGCCTCGCGCACCACGATGGGCAGCGCCAGGGCGCTGCGAACACCGCCGCTGCTGGCGAGTTCCTGGAGGGGCGGGAAGCGGGGGTCGTGGTGCAGGTCCTCCACCACCACAGGGCGCCCGGACCGCCACGCGACCCCCGCCGGACACTCTGCAGCTCCGAGATCCCCCGCGCGGAAGGGGTTCAGAGTGGCGCCGTTGCGGCCCGCCACGGCCAGGGGGCGGAGCTGCGTGCCCGTGGGGTCCACGCTGCTCACCCAGACCAGGGGAAACTGCCCCACCTCCACGAGTGTCCGGCACGTTTCGGCGAGCAGCCACTCGGCGCTTTGCTCCTGAGGGATCAACCGCCCCACCGCGTGCACCACCTCCAGCACCCGGTTGACCAGGCGCACCCGCTCCTCGGCTGCCCGCCGCTCGCTGATGTCCTCCAGCGCCACCACCAACTGGCGCCGCTCGCCAAGGCCGATGGGAGCCGCGGAAACCAGCAGGGTGAGCGTGCCGTCACCCTCGGCACCCACTGGAATCGAGCACTCTTCCCGCAGCCGCGCTTGCCCGGTTTCGAGACACTCCAGGACGAGCTGGTGCAGGGCACAGTCGGAACAGTTGAGGGAATAGCCGCACCCCCTGGGCTCGGAGAGGGCGTTGAGGCAGCCGAGGGCATTCCCCACCACCTCGCCCTCCATGGTATCGCCGGTGGGGCGGCGAAGCTTGGCGGCGGCTGCGTTGGCTTTGAGGACACGCCGTTGGGCGTCGAGGATGACCAGGGCGGTGGGGGTGTGCTCGAAGATGGTGGCCAGGTAGGAGCGGCTTTCCGCCAGTTCCACCTGGGTCAACTCGCGCTCCGCTTCGAGC
>Ga0068707_1003625_pt1 | contig 10762 bp, 8 predicted proteins | sample YNPNPMetaG_FD_66600 | JGI IMG/M metagenome (GOLD analysis project Ga0068707, IMG submission 66600) | Anoxygenic and chlorotrophic microbial mat microbial communities from Yellowstone National Park, USA - YNP NP MetaG | ecosystem: Environmental > Aquatic > Thermal springs > Hot (42-90C) >... | reverse complement strand
GCCCCCGCTACAAACAGTGCCAGCTTGCTCTGGAATCCGTTCATGGGTGGGATCCCCGAGATCGCGAGTGCGCCGACAAGAAAACAGAACCCCGTGATCGGCATCTTCTTTGCGAGGCCACCGAGTTGCGAAAGCGTGCGCGAACCGGTCGAATAGATCACCGCGCCGGCGGAGAGGAAGAGGAGTGCCTTCGCAAGCGCGTGGTTCACGATGTGAAACAGGCCCGCGTATATGCCCAACTGCGTCCCTATGCCGAACCCCAGCATCACGTATCCGACCTGACTTACCGAGGAATAGGCTAGCATCCGCTTGAGGTCGTCCTGAGCGAGCGCCATCAGATCGCCCAGAACGAGCGTAAAGACTCCCAACCCAATAAGAAACGCCGCCACTGGTGAGAACGACGGGTAGAACATCGAAACCGTTCGCACCAGCGCGTATATGGCGACTTTCAGCATCACGCCCGACAGCAGAGCGGATACCGGGGTGGGGGCCTCCGCGTGTGCGTCCGGCAGCCACGGGTGAAAAGGCGCAATGCCCGCCTTGGTCCCGAATCCGACAATCAAGAATGCCGACCCTAGAACCACCGTCGTGAGTGGAAATCCCGACGCCACATCCTTGAGTTCCGACATCAACAGCCCTTTGGAACCGCCCAACACCGAGGCTCCTGCCGCGTATACCAGCACGCATCCGAACAGCGCAAAAGTGATTCCTACGGTCAGCAGCATCAGATACTTATATCCGGCCTCCAGCGCGCGCTTGTCCCAGTAGAAAGCGACGAGCAGACCGCTTGCTATGGTGCTGGCCTCGACCGCGACGTAGAGCATTATGATGTTGTTGGACAGGCACGCCCACAGCATCGTCGCGACAAACAGCATCAGCCAGCCGTAGAAGACCGTCAGACGCCCTTCGGTCGTCGTGTGCGGCAGACCGCCCTCGTGAACCGTGCTGCGCATGTATCTTAGCGAGTAAAGGGTGGCCAGGAATCCGATCAGTGACACCAGAACCACCAGCAGCGCGCTCAGGGCGTCCGCATAGAACTGTTTCCCGAATGACAGCAGAATCCGGCCCTCGAGCGCCGCCTTTGCGATGCCCACGGCGCACACCAGCGCGGCCGTCGAGCCTGCCATGGCCAGAGCTTCCTTGAGACTGGATGTGAACCGCCCGAAGATGAAAACCAGCACGCCTGCCCCGGCCGGGATAAGCACAACCAGCATCGGCAGCAAAGATGCCATTTCTTTGTCCATATGAGTACCCACCATCGTTTCAGTTCCCCCGCGCGACTATGTATTATTCGGCCTTTTCCTGCCGATAAGCGTCGCGCGGGCACGGTATGGATCGGAGCACGCAAGCCGCCCCGGACGCTTGCGTTTTTCGGTGCCGTCTACCAGTGCAGCTCGGAGAGCTGCGACGTGTCCGTCGAGCCGAACTTCTCCCTGATTCCACCTATGATGAAGAGCAGAATCCAGACGGTGACCACGACCTCCGTAGCGATACCCGCTAGCGCCGTCTCCTTGATCGTCGGGGCCAAACTCACAAGGCTCAGGTGCACCCCGTTTTCGAGCAGGCACAGCCCGATGACGGTCTTGACCGCGTCGCGCCGAGTGAATATGGCGTAAAGGCCCATTACGAATATGGTAAAGGCCACGGCCAGGTTCGTTTCGGCGAGCTCCTGCAGCCCCGATGCGGCGGAGACAAACACCGCCGCGTGCGTGTGTGTGAACCTATACATTGCCGCGCCGACGATAAACACGATGATCACCGACCACGCAAACCCGATCAGCGGGCGGGTCTCCTGTTCCGCCCCGATGGTGGAGTGCCACAGGAAGACCGGCACCAATATGGCCTTGGTCACGAGTGCCGTCGCCGCCCACCACAGCAGTGCCTCGTTGGCTGCCGAGTATGTAGCCAGCAGTCCGCAGATCAGCAGAGCTTGGGCGATATAGGCTACCGTCGCGTGCCGCAGATTCCTGGACTCCGCCGCCGCGAAACTGGTCAGAATCATCAGAAAGCTCAGGGCATGTATCAGGTCTCGATTGAGCTCCATTTCTACACTCCAATCAGCGCAAGCGCCACCGCGCCCAGCGCCACAAAGAGGACCCGGCTCATATAGGTCATCGACTGGTCGATCCTCAACCGGGGCACAACGCAGTCGATCAGGCCCACCACTAGAAGCACCACCAGCGCCTTGACCAGCGCAAGCACCACTGCGACTGCCGTCACGTCCACGCCGGGCCAAGGAATGAACAGCGACACAAAGAGCAGCGCGAACATAAGCTGCCGCACGTAGAAACCAAGCTTGCACAGCGCGAGCCTCGGACCGCTGTACTCGATGAACGGACCTTCGACGATCTCGCTTTCGGCCTCAACTATGTCGAACGGCAGCCGCCCGACGTTCGCCTGAAGCGCAAGGAAAAACGCGATCGCCGCCACCGTCATCGACACCGTCGCGCCGTTCGCCAACTGCCAATCAACCAGACCGCCCAGCAGCAGCGTTTTGGCCTTCACCATTCCGGCCAGGATAGCCAGAACCACGATGGGTTCGACGGTTAGCATCATCATCATCTCGCGCCCGGCGCCCGCGTATGCGAATGGGTTGCCGGACGCGAATGCCCCGAGCATCAGGGCCACGGCCGAAATCGAAAGCACGTAGATCCAAACGATCGCGTCTCCGTACGTGCCCAGGGCCTTGTTTGTTCCGATCGGCATGAGCGCCGTTGCGACCAGCAGCGCGGCCAGGGAGACCACGGGCGCGGCTCGAAACACGACGCTGCCCACGGGTGTGAGGTCTTCCTTTCCGAACAGTTTCAACAGGTCGCGGTACGGCTGGGTAAAGGGCGGTCCCTTGCGGGAGTGAATCACCGCTTTGAGTTTGCGCATCACGCCGTCGAACAGCGGCGCAAGCAGCAGCACCAGCAATCCGTTAACTATCGCTCCAACAACCGGCATAGTCGCCTCCCGTCAACACCTATCTGATCAAGAGCACAAGCGCGAGCACCACGGCAAGTACTCCGACAAGCTGCCAGAGCATGTACGTCTGCGGCACACCGCTGTGGCTTCGGCTGATCAGATCCGTCGCGCGGCCTCCCTCTTTCACGACCGGGTTATACAGCCATCCGTCGAAGTCCAAAACCTTGCGCAGAAACCGGATCGACTCGATCCGTACCCGCGGGAACGGCGGGTACACCTTCTGAAACGCTTGCTTGAAGGGCAGCACGAAGCCGTGCGCCCTGTATCTGACCTCGTCGTCCTCCGCCTCCTCGCCGCCGTACCAACTCACCGTCCGGCGGGAGCTTGCCGGCGCCGTTTTCAGCATAATCACGGCTATTATCGAGCCGACCACAAGAGCCGCTATTAGGACTGCGGGGTTCCACACGCCGAATGTGCCGCCGTCGGACGCAAGCGTCATCCCCGAGGCGGTTGATCCGAACATCGTCGCAAAGCCCGGCACGAACGCCGAGCCCAGCACGTCGGAGGCGGCCCCGTGGAGAACGCTCAGCGCGAGAATCGGCGCGACTCCGAGCACCACGCACACGATTGCCAGCGCCACCTGAGGAATCCTCATTGACACCGGCACTTCGGATATCACTTTTCCCCCGTAATCGGGCTGCTTGCCGAAGAAAACCGCGCCAAGCACTTTCATCAGCACCGCCAGGGTAGCGAGGGAGACGAAAATCGCCACCATTCCCAAGAGCAAGAATAGCGGCATCTGCAGCCCGCCTTGGAAAAGCGACTGGTAAATGAGCCACTTGCTTGCAAACCCATTAAAGGGCGGCACCCCGGCGATCGAGAGTGAGGCGATCACCGCCGCGCACAGCGTGAGCGGCATCAGAGCACCCAGTCCGCCCATCCTGTTGAGGTCGCGGCTTCCGGTGCCGTACTCCACGGCCCCGACGTTGAGGAACAGCAGCGGCTCGTAGCAGGCGTTGTTGATCAGGTGATAGACCCCGGCTATAAGCGCCAAGCTGGACAGCAGCGGGCTAGTCTTGAAGAAGAAGAGTGACGCGCCTACCGCCAGCAGCATATAACCGATTTGCCCGATGATATCGTAGGAGAGCAGACGCTTAACGTCGTCTTCAAGCAGAGCGGTCAACGTGCCGATGAAGATGGAAAGCGCGCCAAGAACCGCGATGACTAACCCCCACGCGGTCGTGAGTTCGGTTGCTCCGAAGAACTCGAATGCGACGCGGACGACGCCGTATATCCCAAGCTTGGTCATGGTCCCGGAGAACGCAGCCGACGCCGGACTCGGAGCCGCCGGGTACGCCGCAGGCAGCCAGCCGCCGAACGGGAACATGCCCGCCTTCGTCACAAATCCGATCAAGAGCAGTGCCATCAGCACGTGAGCCAGCACCGGGTTCGACCGCGCAATACTCCCCATCGCCTTTGCGATCTCCGAGAACGCAAACGAGCCCGAAGTCGAATAGGCCGTCACCGCGGCAATCAGTATGCACGCCGCCGCAACGTGGGTGACGAAGAAATACTGCCAGGCGGCCTGGACCTTTGCCTGATCCTCGCGGTCGAACCAGACCAGTACCCAAGAAACCAGCGTCATCAGCTCCCAGAATACGAAGAAGAAGAACAGGTCGCTTGAGGTCACAACGCCCACGATAGCCGCCGTCATGAGCAGTGCAAACGGGTAGTAGGCGCGCGGAGATTGTCCGGTCTGGGCCTTGCGCATGAACTCGACCGCGTACAGCGTTGTTGCAAGTCCCACGAACGGCACGAGCATCAGGAAGATGGCGCTGAGTTTGTCGACCCGGAACGTAAGCGAGGCTCCCAGCGGCTTGAACGTGAGCAGGCTCCGTATTGTCTGCGTGCCTTCAGTAAGCGCCCGTGCGGCAAGCAGCCAGAGCAGCACGGCTGCGACGGCCGTGAACACCACCGCAAGCCAGCCCGTCCGCCGCCAGTCCCTCGCGCACAGCGCGGTCGCCACAGCTCCGATCACCAAACTTCCAAATGCCGCAAGCAGCATCTGCTCAGAGGTCATGTTGGACATAGTCTCAAGTCTCCAGTGCCTCGACCTTGGATCGTAGATATCAAGTCCCGATCCAACCGTCTCGATTATCAACTGCTAAGGCAGCAAGTACCGCACGATCGGAATGCCGGCAATCGGCGCTGCCAGTGTGAGCACGATGGCAGCGGCCAGCATCCACTGCATGCTCGCCGGCGGGCCGGACGCCGCCCCGCGGGCTGAGGCATCTTGCTCCGTTGAGTTGCTCTCTTCGCTCGATCGCGAGCGAGACTCTCGTTTGGGTCTGCCGAAGAAGACCTGCTGACCCACCCACAAGAACCATCCGAACGAAATCAGACTCTCCACAAGCACGAGCACCAGCGCGACCGGTCCGAACGCGCCCTTGACCTGCAGCGCGCCTACGAGAATGTACATCTTGCTCCAGAAGCACGCGATCGGCGGTATGCCGGTCAGCGCAAATGCTCCGAAGAAGAAGCTGAACGCGGCAAGCGGCATCGACTTGACCAGCCCCGAAAGCTTGGCCATGCTGCGCGTGCCGTACGTATAGGAGATCGTTCCGACCGTCAAGAACAGCAGCGTCTTCGCGCAGGAGTGCATCAATATGTGAAGCACGGCTCCTCTGGCCGCTACCACCGATCCAAACGACCCCAGCCCGATCCCAAGTAGAATCAAGCCGAGTTGGGCGATCGTGGAATACGCCAGCAGCTTCTTTAGATCGTCCTGGAAGAAGAACAGATACAGCGCGGCGAACATGGTCACCAGCGCCGCTATCGACAGCACGAGTCCCATCCCGAACGGCAGGTGCCATCCCGCCAACACCAGTCTGGCAACCAAAAACACACCCGCCTTGACCATCGACGCGGCGTGCAGATACGCGCTGATCGGAGTAGGGGCCGCCATGGCGTCGGGCAGCCATGTGTGAAAAGGCACCTGGGCGCTCTTCGCCCACGCCGCTATCAAGAACAGCGCGAAAGCCCAAGCTCGCGCCTGCGGCGACATCAGACCGAGCGCATCAAACCTCATCGATCCCGTGGCGCTGAACACCCACACCAAGCCCCCCAGGAAGAAGAGGCCGCCGAACGAGGTCATCACCAGCGCCTTCATGCCCGCCTTCAGGCTCTCCTCGTTGTCGTAGAACGAGATCAGCGCCCAGGAGCACAAGGTCGTCATTTCCCAGAAAATCAAGAGCTGCAGCAGTGTCGGCGATACGGCGATCCCGGCCATCGATCCCACAAACACCATCAGCCAAAAGCAATATCGAGCCTGTCCCGACCTGACCCGATGCTCTCGATTGCCCTCGGACAGGTAGCCGATGGAGTAGATCGCGATCACTACTCCGATGACCGTGGCCGCAAGAAGCATCACTATGCCGAGCGAATCGATCTCATAGCCGAAAATGCCTTTGGCCGCTTCCTTGCCAAGCCACGGCAGGCCGCCTAACAGCCGCACGGTCTTTTCGCAGCCCGTCTCAGCCGCCGCAAGACCGCAAGCACATGCCGCAGCGACCAAGGCGGCCAAGACCGCCACGTATCGCGATGCTTTGTCTCGGACCGCCAGGCAAACGGCCCCGCCCAGTATCGGCACCCCAACAACCGCAGCTACCATCGCGTCCATATTGCGCGATCTCCTCCCTCAAACCTCATCCCGTCACGACAGCATTCCCCTCATTCCGAGCAAAGCGGAGAATGACACCCGGTGTTTCCGGAGAAGGATCATCACCGCGTGACGGCCGGTATTCCTTCCCACTTTTTCAGGTACTCGTCCAGGTCAAACCCGGCCGGCAGATGCTGCTCGTGCTGAGCCTGAACCTTTTTCGGCACCAGCCCGAGCGCCAGCGCCGCCCCATAGACAATCGCCTCCGGACGAGGCGGGCACCCGGGGATGTAGACGTTCACCGGCACGACTTTGTCCGCCCCCCCAAGAACATTGTAGGTATCGAACCAAATGTTCCCGCCCACCGCGCACGAGCCGACCGCGATCACAACCTTGGGATCGGGTGTCGCCTCATACAGCCTTCTCAGCGCTGGCGCGACCTGTCGCGAGACCGATCCCGATATCACCAGCGCGTCTGCGTGTCGTGGGCTGCCGACCAGTTTCATCCCGAACCGTTCGACGTCGTAGTAAGGCGTCAGCACGTCGATTACCTCGATATCGCAGCCGTTGCACGCTCCGCAGTTGGTGTGGAAAAGCCACAGGGACTTGCCGAACATCTTCTTGCACAGATCGGTCAGCATATCACTAACGCTCCTTCTCAGCTTCTCTGACCAGCGGGCCGCGCGGCATGAACTCTATCGGCGGTTTAGTCGGGAAGATGCCGTGCTTGTTCGCCTCGCCCGGACCGCGTCCGCGCCAGCGTTTGCTTTCGAACTTGTCTATCGCGTTATCGTACTCGAAGCACCTGCCGCAGCGCTGGCACGAAGACATCCAAACGGTCATCTCGGAGCGAAGATCCGCTTTGTCCGGGGTCGCCGTCTCGAACTCCTCCGTAGGCCAGATGGCGTTTTCGGGGCAGACTTCGTAGCACCGCGCGCACTGGATGCATCTGTCGAGATAGAAGGTGATCTTCGCAACCTCTCCGATGTCCTCGATCACGATGCACCTCGGCGGGCACACGTTCGCGCATCCGCCGCACGCAATGCACTTGCGCGCGTCGAACTCGATCTTGCCCCGGAACTTCGGCGGCACGGGCGCGGGCTCGAACGGATAATTGAGCGTCACGCGTCCCGCACCGAGGCAGATAATGGCTTCCTTCAGTTTCGACTTGAACATAGACCTCTCCAGTCGAAAGTCAAGAGTCGAGAGTTTCGCGTCCCGCCGTGCTGCAGCCCGGCTTCAGGCTCCTGCCTTTCCGTGTCGGCCCGGTCGTGTGAGATCAGCGCCGCGCCGAACCGATTTCGGCATCCGCCCGATGCCGGCGGGTTCCGGATTTCGCCTCAGGGCTCCGATTCCCGGAGACACCTAATGCCGCAGGCCGAGCCCGCTCGACTTTTCGGCTCTAGACTTTGGACTTCGCCCTCGACAACTCCATAAGCTCTTCTTTGGTGTAGATACGAATCTCGTTGGTCTTCACATCGAGCGTCTCGACCCGCTCGGTGCAGGAGAAACAGGGATCATAGCTGCCGATGCAGATCGGCACGTCGGCCAGGTTCTCGCCCTCGATCATGCAGCCCACCGCCTGAAGATTGGGATAGGTGGGAGCTCGCACTCGCCATCGGTAGGGCCGGTTGTCGCCGCCGGTCAGCACGTAATGATGTGCTTCGCCCCGCGCGGCCTCGACGGAACACAGCCCGATCTTTCCGGCGGGGACCGGTTCGTCTATATCGGCCATAATGGGGCCGTCAGGCATCTCGTCGAGTGCCTTGCGCACGAGCCTGATCGACTCGAACACTTCGAAGAGCCTGACCAGCGTCCTCGCCCAACAATCGCAGCCGTCCTGAACCTGCTTTTGAACCCCAAGCTCCGCGTAGGCGGCGTAAGGGTGATCGACGCGAGCGTCTATGGCTACATTGGAGCCGCGCGCGGTCGGACCAACCGTCCCCAGCGCCCGAGCGTTCTCTTCTGTGAGGATGCCGACGCCTTTCAGCCTAGCCATCAGTGTCGTGTCTATGGCTACCGCGTCCACGACGGCTTTGAACTCTTCCTCCACCTTGTCGAGCACGCGCCTTATGTCGTCCGCGGCTTCCGCCGTGATGTCGAATCTGACCCCGCCTATCAGGTTCGACGAGTAGTGCTTGCGGTTGCCCGTGACGCGTTCCATCAGCCACATCACCGGCTCGCGAATCCGCCAGAGCTGCATCAGCACCGTGTCGAAAGCGATAATGTGGCCCGCCAGTCCGACCCAAAGCAGGTGGCTGTGGATGCGTTCCAGTTCAAGCAGGATCGAGCGGATGTATTTCGCGCGCATCGGAGTCTCGATTCCGCACGCCGACTCCACCGCTTCCACGTAGGCGCAGGAGTGTACCTGTCCGCATATTCCGCATATCTGCTGCGCGACGAATGGAATCTGGTTGTAGTTGAGCTCGCTGTCGCCGAGCTTTTCAACCGCCCTGTGGTTATAGAACCCACGGTAGTCGGATCCGATGACCTTCTCGCCGTCCACGAACAGCCGGAAATAGGCCGGCTCCTCGAGGGTGGGGTAGAACGGCCCCATCGGCACTACCGTCGTTCCCTCCGGCGCCGGCTTTCTCGGAGGTTGGTTCTCCGGCTCGTGAGGGAACTGCTCGTTGTACTGAAATTCCCTGCGCAGCGGGTGCACGCCGTTGGGGAAATCGTCCGGCAGGATCAGCCGACGCGGGTCCGGGTGTCCTTCCGGCACGATTCCCATCAAGTCGAACGCTTCTCGCTCGGCCCAGTTCGCCGCGGGAACCTCCGGTGTCACCGACACGATTCGCAAATCATCGGGCGGGACGTCCGAGTGCAGCACCAGGAACTTCTTGTCCTCGTCGAACGCCAGGACGTACGAGATGCCGTAGTTGCCCGACTTCTCCCGCTGATCGGTCGCCACGGTGATCACGAACCGAGCTCCGAGTTGCTTGACCGCGTACTTCACCACCACCGGCAGCTCCTCGCGCGGCAGTTTGGCGACGAACTGTCCGGGCACGTGTTCCTGGAAGTCCTCCAGGATTTCCGGGAAGTGCTCCCAAAGATCCGTCAGAAAACCCTGCTTTTCAGGCATAATACCACTTCCATCAACCAACTGTTCTTGCCGCTAGGGCATGCAACCGGACCGAACAAACGCACGCGCCACACCCCATACAACTATTCCGGCAATTCCGGACTTATGCTTCCCGTTTCTATGGTTCTCAGCGCGATCGGTCTGCCGTGTCCGCCGATCCTGTCCTTTCCCTTGACGTATTTGCGATCAGCTCAGCGAGCCGCCGTGCCGATTCGGCCACGTCTGCACACATAGCCGCCCCTTGTCTCACATCGGCCGGCTGGACGGCCAGCAGCCGGCACTTCGCGCCCAGCTCGGCTTCGAGATACTCCATTGTCAATCGCAGCGGAGCGCGATGCGTGTCGAAGCCTTCGGCCCTCAAGTCGCTCGGCTGCAGGACGGCCGCGTCGCCGGGCGCGCCTCCAAAATCCACAGCGTCGACGAACAACACCACATCGGGTGCCGCCTCTCGCATCCGCCAGGTTTCCAACTCCGGCGAGGTGCCCGCGTCTATTACATTCTCGATTCCCGCTTCGGCGAGCAGCCTTGCGACCAGCGGCCCCACGCCGTCGTCTCCCCGCCGCACGTCTCCGACCCCGACCACTACCACCTTGCCGGTCATGATCCGTCGAAGCACCGGCGGCAGTTCATCAACCGTGTCCATTGTCGGAGTTCGGACCGTCATGCTGCGATCACGCCATCGTCTCCGGCAGAGACTGAAGCTGTTGGTAGGTAAACACCGGCCCTTCGGTGCACAGGTAGACGTGGTTGACGCAGCAGTGACCGCACTTGCCGACGCCGCACTTCATATAGCGCTCGATGCTCGTCACCACCCGATCTTCGGAAAAGCCCATCTTGATGAGCGCCATCGTGGCGAACTTGATCATGATCGGTGGTCCGCAGGTGAACGCTACGGCGTTCTGAGCGTCCAACTTCACCTGGTCCAAAAGCGTCGTCACGACGCCGACGTTGCCCTTCCACGACTCATCCGCCACATCCACGGTCAGGAGCACGTGAAAGTCGTCGCGTTTTTCCCACTCGGGCAGGTCGTACTTGTAGTCAAGATCGGCCGGCGTCCTCGCCCCGTAAAGAAGCCAAAACTCGCCGTAGTCCTTCCGGTTCGCCAGGATATAGAG
>Ga0068707_1003624_pt1 | contig 10763 bp, 5 predicted proteins | sample YNPNPMetaG_FD_66600 | JGI IMG/M metagenome (GOLD analysis project Ga0068707, IMG submission 66600) | Anoxygenic and chlorotrophic microbial mat microbial communities from Yellowstone National Park, USA - YNP NP MetaG | ecosystem: Environmental > Aquatic > Thermal springs > Hot (42-90C) >... | reverse complement strand
AGCCGAAAGCTCCAGCGCCTGCCAGGTGGGATCGGGAGGCTCGGAGAATTTACCCTCTACCGCTGTCGGTACACCACCGGTCCGCTCGGCCAAGAGCTGTTCCAGCCGCTCCAGCACCAGCCGGTCGGCAGCTCGCGTTTGCTGATCCCGCTCACCGGTCAAATCCAGAAGGGCGAATTTCCCTTTGGCCAGCGCCGAAGCCGGTAGCGCCGCCAGCAGGGCCAGAAAAAGCAACCCCGGCTGTTTCATGGCGTCGTCCCTTTCAGATTGAGGCTATTGAGGCGAAGCTCCGGCCATTGTTCCGGCGCAGCCTCGGAAATCCCCGATAGGCTAAAGATCCGTTCGTCTTCTCCGTCGGCGTCAACCACTTCCACCTCCAGCCCCAAAAACCAGCCGCGCTGAGGCCCGTACTTATCGAGGCCCAGATCTTCCCAGGGAACCTCCACCTCGACCAGGTAGCTTCCGGCCCCCTGGATGCCGCGGGCGCTTCCACTGAAGGGCGCATTTTGTTCGAGCTCGGGCCAATGGTTGCCCCCTCTTACTCGATAAAGAGATCCGGCGCTTATGGTGTATTCGAAAAAGCGTAGCGGTTCTGCCAGAGGCGGCATTCCATTGGCCAGATCGAGCAGAACGCGCACCCGATCGCCCTGCTCTACGTCGTTGGAGGTTTCAATCTCATTGTCGGGAACGGTGATACGAAAAGTAAGGATGTTTCTGTCCCATCCGGCGCTGATTTCGGCCAGCCCTTCCGACACGGCGAATGTGGTTTTTGCAGCAGCATCGGCCATAGCCTCCACCAAGGGTGCGCCGGCAATCAGCCTGCCGAAGCGCGAGGGCGGCGGATCATCGCCACCGTCGCGCGGATCGAATTGCCAGGTGAGCCAGGCAACATCATCTGCGTCCCGGTCTAGCAGGCGTAGATCGAATTTAACAGCCTGGTTTTTTTGCAGGCCGGGAGCCGGCAGGGTAAGTTCTACAGTGTAACCACTGCCAACAGCGCCGGCCGTGGCCGTGGCCTTTCCAGTTCCATCCTCAATGCGTCCGTCCGCTCCCACCGTAACCGCTCCCTCGGCGAAGTAGAATTTTATGGCATCGCCTGAGCCCGGTGGCTCCGCTTCGCCGGCTGGCTGCACCCGATCGTCGGTCACCCGGGCCAGAAAATAAAGGTTGTTCTCGTCCCAGCCAGCGCGCAACTGAAGGGAGGCGTCGTTTTCGCCAGAAAGATTGCCTTTTTCCAGCTGGAGCCTTCCCAGCCGCAGAGTTATTGGTGCCTGGGAAAGGTCGGTGGTCCTGGAGGCGAGCGCGGCATCGATTTTCATAAGGGCCAGCGAAAGCAACTGGTGTCCGCCTGGCTGCAGGTTAATTAAAGGCCCATAACCCTGTGCTACCGGCCGACCGCGGGCGTTGTAAGCCTGCAGATAAGGCCAGCCGTTTAGTTCGCCGCCCAACGGGCCTATGGCGGCCAAAGCCAGCGGCTGCACCTGACCCAGCACCCGGCAAGAACCGTTTGAGTCGATGAGGCCGAGCTCCAGCTTATCGGCAAGCTGAAAAGGATCCTCACTGGGGTTCCGTCCCTGGTGAGGGGGCGTGAGCAGAAGAGACAGCCGGCCGGTGATATTCTCGTTACAGGACCAGCCAACCGCCGACACGGCCAGTAAGAGCCCCAGGATAAGGGTACGCCGTCGCGCCAGCCACAGGGCGATCAGCACCGACGGCCACAGCCCGCAAGATGGGTCTTCGCTGGCGCAGCCGCAGCCGCCGGCTTCGCTTACCACATAGACCTGGGTGTAATCGGGCAGGCTCTCTCTCTGCCCGTCAGACACCACCAGGCGAAACACGTACACCCCTTCACGTTGGGCCACAAAAGACGGCCGGGCAGTGCTGGCCCCTTCCAGGGCTACGCTTGCTGGTCCGGAGGACTGTTCCCAGGAATATACCAGCTGGCGTCCCTGACTGGCCGAGCCGTCCAAGGTCACCCGCTCTGCGGGCTTTGCCACCTGTGGAGCGCCGGCTTCGGCTATTGGTGGCCCTTCGTAGGCGCCGTCGGTAGCCCCTCCGTCCGGGGAACCGTCGCCGCCGTCTGTACCGGGCTCTTCCAATGGGCCGCAACGGTCGCCCTGGCAGACGCTCGATTGGCAGTGGTAAGTAGGAGGCTGAATGCAATGCCCTTTCCCGTCGCATGCCCCTGGTGGCTGGTAGATTCCGTTGGCACAGGAGGCGGGCTGGCAGGTGGTTCCGGCGGGTCTAAAGGCGCAGCTACCTTCGCCCGAACAGTATTCGGCAAGGCCGCATTCCGTAGCCTCTTCGGAGCAATCTTCCTCGCGGTCGGTGCCATAGGGAGAGAACAGGCAAGCTCCGGGAAGGCGCGGATCGGCGCAGGAGCGGCATGGTCCCTGGCAGTCGTCGTTGCAGCAGAAGCCGTCTCGGCAATACCATCCCGAACACTGGGTGTCGTCCTGACAACTGTCTCCGATACCCGGCCGGGGCTGGCAGGTCCCCTGTGAGCAGAAGAAGCCCGGCCAGCAATCACCGTATTCGTTGCAGTCGGTGGGGCAAACTCCGGCCTGGCGGGCCAGGTAGGGGGCGCAGCTTCGGCACTCGGATCGGCAGCCTCCTTCGGGGCCGGAGGTGCATTTTTCGGGCTCGCGCACCCCACTGGCCGGGCCGCCGCCGGCGTCGCAGAATCCCGCCTCACGGCAGTTGGTCTGCGGACCCCAGCCGTTGTCCCCACCCAAACAGGTACGGTACCAGTTTTCGCCGCCGCACAGACGGTAACCCGGGGGATAGGCCTCCCCCCTGGCTAGACAAACCAGTTCGTCGGAGGTGCAGAAAGCCTGCCCTTCATCGATTCCGTCTTCTCTGCAGAAGCCGCCGCGGCAGGCCGCATGGCGATCCAGGCCGGGGTAAACCACGCCGGCGCAGTTCTCGCCGTCGTTAAGTTTGGCGTGACAGGTTCCGTCGGTGGCACAGAAGCCCTCACTGCTGCAATCTTCATGGACAGTGCAGGAGCTGCTGCAGGAGGCGTTCCGGCATCTGCCAGGCCGGCAGTCGACGGGCTTAGTCTCGATGCAGTCTCCGGCGCCGTTGCAGCTTCCCGCTCCGACCAGAACATCGCCCTGACAGTAGGCGTTGCTGCAGGCGGTACCGGCTGGATGTAGGGCACAGGCGCCCTGACCGTCGCAGGTGCCGGTGGTGCCACAGCTTTCGGCGCTTTGCGCCGGGCATTCGTTCTCGGGGTCGGTGCCCGCGGCAAAAAGCAGGCAGCGCCCGGCCCGACCCGGCTGGTTGCAGGAACGGCAGGGCCCGACGCAGGCTTCGATGCAACATACGCCGTCGACGCAGAAACCCACCGGGCACTGGCTCTGGTTCTGACAGGGGGAGCCGATTCCTTCGGGCAGGCGGCAGCTTCCGTCCCGGCATCGATAACCAGGCCAGCACTGATTGTCCTGGGTGCAGGAAGCAAGGCAACCCGTTCCGTCGGTTCGGGCTAGGTAGGGTTCACAGCCCTGACAAAGGCCCTGGCAGCCTCCATCGCTTCCGGAAGTGCAGCCACTCGACTGGCGGTAACCCGAGCCCGGACCTCCTCCGGCGTCACAGGTGCCGGTGCTGCAGGAGGTGAATTCTCCCCAGCCGCTCGACCCGCCCAGACAGCGGCGAAAGCCCGAAGCATCCAGGCACAGCACGTAGCCTGCGGGAAAGAAAGAGCCGTCGTGTACGCAGCCGGTCGGGTCGGAGGTGCAAAAGGCGCCGCTACCGTCGAAGTTGTCCCGGCGACACCAGCCCCCCAGACAAGCGGAGTTTGCCTCCAGCCCCGGCCAGACCAGGTTCTCACACGATGCGCCGTCGCCTAGATCGGCCGAGCATTTTCCACTGCTGTCACAGAAGGCCTGTAGTACGCATTGGGAATGACTGATGCAGGAAGCAGCACAGCTTGACGCGTCGGCGCAGCGAAACAAGCCACAGCTTTGGCTGCCGCCGTCGGTGCAGCGGCCCTGGCCGTCACAGCGGTCTGCAAGTTGCAGCAGGCCTTCGCTGCAGCTGGAGGCCCCGCACAGGGTTCCGTTTGGCCACAGTCTGCAGGCACCGGCGCCGTCGCAGGCACCGTCGGTGCCGCAGCTTTCGGCGCTCTGGGCCGGACATTCATCCAGTGGGTCCTGGCCGGCGGGGACCGGCGTGCAGCCGGGGGCGTTTCCCTTGCAAACGGTGCAGGTGGGGCACTCGTTTTGAGGGTCGGCACCGGCGGCGACGTAGCGGTTGCAGTGACCGGCGCCGTCGCAGCGGGCACACACGTCGCAAATGGTGTTCTGGCCCGGCCACTGGCAGGCGCCCTGGCCGTTGCAGCTTCCAGCGCACAGCCCCTGGCCGCTGCATTCACCGTCGGGGTCCTGGCCGGCGGGAATGGGCGAGCAGGTGCCCGCCGTTCCGGACAGGTTGCAGCGATGGCACAAGGCAGTGCAGATGTCGGCGCAGCAGACGCCGTCGAGGCAGTGGCCGCTTGCGCACTGGGCGTCGGAGGTGCAGGTCTGGCCATTGGGAAGATTCCCGACGCACTGGTTGTTGGTACAGAGAATGCCTGGCTTGCACTGGCTGTTGCTGGTGCAGGAAGTGGCGCAGGCGACACAGGCATTGTTCTGACAATCATCGACGTCCAGGTAGAAGCCGCAGTTGTTGTAGCAATCACTGCCCTGCCACAGGCCGTTCGAACAGGTGTAGAGATCGCCGGCATAACAGGTTTTCTGCCCACTGGCTACCGGCGTTCCATCAACAGCTGCGCAAGATCCCAGGGGCGCGCAGAAGCTGCTTCCGGAAGGGGAAGAAGCGCAGTTGTTGGAAAGGCACTCTATATTCTTGCTGCAGCTTGCTCCGTCGGCTTTTTTGTATTTACACTCACCGAGAAATCCGAAAATAGTCTCGCAGTAAGCGTTCTGGTCGCAACCCTCGCCGGTCAGGGTAAAGCAGTTGCTGTAGGGGCAGGCGGCGCACTGGCCATATTCGCAGGCGTGAACGTCGACATAGGGGCCACAGTCGTCGAAGCAGCTCTCCACCGACCAGCTGTGATTGCTGTTACAGGTGGCCTTGTCACCCCTAAAGCAGGTGACCGTGCCGGCAGCCACGGCGATGCGGTCGCCGCTTATGCAATCGTGGCCGGAGAGGTTTTCCCGGCAGCGACCCTGACCCGAGGGATCGGGGGAGCAGATACCCGAGTTGCACTCAGCGGGAGCGCTGCAGGCCTTACCCTCGGCGCCGGGAGGCAGTGTCTGTTTATAGATCCTCAAATCGTCGATGAAAAAGTTGAGACCGTTGCCACTTTGGCCACGAAGCGCAAGACGCAGCGCACTCTGGTCGGTATACTGTCCGAGGGGTACCACATGTTCCTGCCAGCCGGATGTGCCATCGTTGCGCCGGAAAAATTTTATACCCCAGTAGATGTTGCCGCCGTCGGTGCTGGCCTGGACCTTCACCAAGTCGTTGGTGCTATCACCCGTGGAGTGAAACATCCAGAAACGCACCTCGGCCACGTCCGCGCCAGTCATGTCGAGGGCGCCGGAGGCCAGGCGCGCCTCGGCACCGCTGTCGGCATCGCGGGAATTGAATTTCAGCATGCCGGTTCCCTGATAGGGGGAGGCGCTGGGGTAGCTGCCGCTGCTTACGATGGTCCAGTCGGCATAGGTGTTGCATTCGTTTGGGCAGTATTGAGTCTTCTGCCAGGTGGTAGAGTTTTCGAATGTCTGTCGATCTATCGGGGGGTCCTGCGCCCAGAGACGGCCGGCAAAACACAGAAAGCCTGCGAAAATCAATTTTTGAAGCTTCATGCGTAACTCCCAGTGACTTGGTAGAAATCTTAGCCAAAATCCACTGCGGGAACAATCAGGCAATGATCTTCTTCGGGGATTTCAGCGGTTGATGCTGGTTCTTAGCTGGCGCAGGTAAAGTCCGCGGATCTTCTCCAGCTCGCGGTCGTAGCGGCCGGTCCGAAAGTCGGGAAAGCTCCAGGGAAAATATTCGAAGCGGCCCTTCTTCCAGCGACAGATGAGATCGGCCCAGACGCCTTCTCCAAGAAAAATTTTCTGTCCGGCGAACTTGAAGCTGGCGAGCACCAGTTTGCAGTGATCCATATAACCGGTGTCGATGTTCACCGGCCGGATTTCTCCCCGGCGCAATCTGTCTTCCATGTTATTGGAAAGGTGTTTTATCTCGGGCAGCCTTTCGGGAGGGACGAGTTTTTCGAAACTTATCAGCCGGCGCATTAGCTCGGGGCCCATTTGCTCCCGGTAGTAATCGGTTACATCGAAAAGATGATCGGTGCCGGCGAAGTCGATTTCGCCCCATGACTCCTGCATTAATTCAATGGCCGCCTGCAGGGCTTCCCGGTCGGCCCACAGCACTGCGGCGATGAGCTTTACCGGCTGGGCGCTTTCAGGCCGGGCCATGGAGATTGCCACCCTTTTTTATGATTTCCAGCGCCCGGGCGGCCAGCTCGGGGGCGATGCCGAAATGCTGGTATAAATGCAGCGCCAGCTGGGCTGGATCCAGCTCCCGTCTTTCGGCGCCTTTTTGGTCGCGCACCTGCCAGCGGTTGCCTTGAAGATATAGCTGGCGGCCACCAGCTACGCGGGATACCACTGGATAGCTCATCATTTCCCAGAAAAACGAATTGTCCCAGGCGCGCAGAAATTGTCCGTCGTCCACCGGCTCCACCTTAAAGGTCAGGCGATATGACCGCCGGCCGCAAGTCAGCACAAAAAGATCCACTCGCCGGCCCTGGTCGCGTGGCGCCAGCAGTATGCGATTAAAGGGAGTATCGATCTCCAATGGATAGTCTCGGGGCAACTCTACCGGTCTATCCAAAAGATATCCCGGATCGAGCAACTTCCAACTGCCTAGAAACTCAATTATGAGAGCACAATGGGTGTCCGGTCCATACCGGCGATCGGCAAGGATGGGCCGGGCTTCGAACCCCAGTGATCTTACCAAATAGAGCAGTGCCGCGGTAAGAGAAAAACAGGTTCCCCCGGTACCCAAGCGGAAATGTTCCGTCAGAACCTGACGCGGTACTCTACGCGCCCTCTGGGGAGATCCCTCCTCTGCCAATTTTATGATTTTAGAAAGATTTTCATAAGGCAGACGGGAGAAGGCACCAGCCAACTTAACGAGCCGCTCGTGGGCCGGTAAGCGTTTCTCCAATAGGTAGTGCCTTTCAAATTCCTCCAGTAATCTATTGTTTTGGGGATACTCGAGTGGATTCTCTATCATGCTAAATCCATTGATATTTAACAACTTCCACCTCAATTGTAAAAACAGCCCAGTCCGAAATCAACAGAAACCTGGTGATTATCTTGGCTCGGTTTTACTTTGTCCCACATCTTCTTACCTGGTCTGTCCCCTCAACGAAAATTTTTAATTCCTTGAAATACTTATATTATTTGCCGAAGAAGCTGGATAGTTTAATAGTAGCGAATTTTTGTTCTTGACATTTTGTGGTTGAATGTATTACAAGGTGGCAAATTATACAACCTTAGTAAGGCAGAAGTAATTTAGGTTTTTTTGTAAAAGGAGGTAGTAAAATGCCCAAAGTGATGACTGGAACCAAAAAGAACGGGGGAACCACCACCGAAAAGAGCGCTAGTAGCAAAATCTCAAAGACGGTAAAAACTCCGATGCCCAAGACGACAGTAAGTGCAGTGGTATCTTCCCCGGCACCCCGTATTACCGCAGAGGAGCGTCATCGGTTGATAGCCGAGACGGCCTATTTCAAAGCCGAAAAGCGTGGCTTTCAGGGCGGCGATCCGGTGAAAGATTGGTTGGAAGCGGAAGCCGAAGTGGACCGCAAACTCGGTCTAGTCTGATTTCGACTGATCCGGGGCGCTCCATTGCGCCCCTTTTCTGGCTAACAGGTAACATCCCGTTCCCAGAAGCAGTAGCATCACCAGGCCAATGGCATGGCCCGGGCCTTCTTCGAACCAGGGATGGCGGAGAATGGGCTTGCCTTCGGCATCGCGAGCCTCGTTCCCTGCATTGTCTGTAACATAAGGTCGGTCGGTCAGAATTTCGTTGCAGCCTTCAAGCTTCTCACGCGATTCCGAGCACCAGTTCAACACCTTGCCGTCTTGAATAACCGGTTCCCCCTGTACCACTGCCACTAATTCCTGATCTATACCCACGCTGACGTAGCGTACCGGAGCACCAACAGCGGGCAACCTAAGGACGGCGATAATCAGCCCCACGATGGCCGCGCCGGCCATCAACCCGGCGGCGATTAGATTTAGCTGCTCGGCCCGGGCCTTGCGCACCTCTTCTTTCTTTCCGGTCTTGCCGATTATCCAGCCGCAAACTGCCCCGGCTAATACTGCCATGTTTATGGATATGGGTAGATACATGCCCAGGGCGAAGGCCAGCATGGGAACTCCGGCCATCAACAGCACCAGCGCCACCACGCCGCCCAAGGCATAGAGCAGCCAGGGTTGCCCGGCCGGATCGGCCATAAGCCCGCGAGCCAGGGCTCCGATCATGTTGGCCTGGGGAGCGGGCAGAACTTTATCGTTGGGAAGTCCGGTGGCCGGATCCAGGAAATGATAGGCGGCATCCATCAGGGGAATGACCGCCGCCACCACCAGGGCGGCCACGGCGACGCCCAAAAACTTCCAGCGCTGCTGGTTGCGGGGCGTGGAGCCTATCCAGTAGCCAATCTTAAAATCGGAAATGAGCGCCCCCGAGGTAGAAAGCGCGGTGCAGACCGTAGCGCCCACGATTAGGGCGATGATCATCCCGGCCGAGCCCTTCAACCCCACCAGAATGAGCGCTCCGATGGCCAACACCACGGTAATCAGCGTCATGCCGGAGACCGGATTGACGCCCACGATAGCGATGGCCTGAGCGGCCACGGGCGTAAACAGGAAGGAAAGCAAAAATCCTACCAGCATGCCCACCACCGCAAAAAGAAGAGCCTCTCCCGTGGTATAGGATTCCCCCGCCACCCGAGTCACGCTGGATACGATGAAAAACAGCACCCCCAGCGCCAGCATCGACCCCAGCTGAATAAGGAGCACGTTGCTTGGAGCCATGTCCAGCTGGGTGCGCTCGGGCTGCTCGGTTGCGCCGGATTTCTTCATTCCCTTGAAACCCAGGGTGACCGAGCCCACCACTATCTTCCACATGCGGATGATGCCGATGAGCCCCGAAAGCGCAATGGCCCCGATGCCGATGGGTTTTATGAAATTGGCAAAGATGGCTCCCGCGCTCATGTTGGCGACGTCGTAGTGCCTGCCTCCCAGATCGATTCCGCCGGCCGCTCCAAAGCGATAGGCCAGGGGCACCAGCACCGCCACCGCCAGCACCGAACCGGCGGCGATGATGGAGGCGTATTTTACCCCGATAATGAGTCCCAGGCCGAACAAGGCGGCGATGGCCGAAAGCTTTATCTCGATGCGCACGCCGGAGAGAAATTCCCCCAAGCCGCCGGGCAGCATGGCGGTGGTAAGCTCGGCATTCCACAGGTGCACCGCCTCGACCAGAAAATCGAAGACCGCGCCCAGAAGGAACGAGAGCAGGAGCAATTTTCCCGCTCCTGAGGCAGCGTTTTCTCCCGTTACCAGAACTTCGTTGATGGCCGTGGCCTCGGGGAAGGGAAGCTCGCCGTGTAGCTCGCGCACGAAGTATTTTCTGAGCGGGATTATCAGCACCACGCCCAGCGCCCCGCCCAGACCGCAGGCCAGGAAGATTTCCCACCAGCTAGCCTGCAGGTTGTTGATGTACAGGGCAGGGATGACGAAAGTGGCGCCAGCGGCGACTACCCCCGAGGCCTGGCCTACGCTCTGGACCATGACGTTTTCCAGGATGGTGCTTCTGGGCTTTCTCATGGAGCCAAAGAAGATGGCCATGATGGCGATGGGAATGGAAGCCTCGATGCCGTTCCCGGCGCGCAGGGCAATGTAGGCGCTGGCGCCGGTGAAAACGACCACCATGATAAGCCCTAAGGTAATGGCCCAGGGGGTGACCTCGGCCCTTTTGTCCCCGGGCGGAACGATGGGCTGATATACCTCGCCCGGTTGGAGCTTTCGGTAGGCATTTTCGGGAAGAAGCTTTGGTCGGGAAGATGTCGTCGGCTGCATGGCACCTCCTTTTTTCCGGGCAAAGTAGCACAGCCGCGGCAGGTAAAACAAGCATATTTCTGGGAAAAAAAAGTTGCGCTGTGAAGCATTTGGGGCCGGGTGTTTGGAGTAAAGTTCTCCCTTACTCGTTCCCGTGCGGCGGAGAGAAAGAATTTTTGCAACGTCTATCTTTCCCCCCGCGCCAACCCGATCCTTAGTAGTTCTCTAAATAGCGCAACTATTTCATACCGGGCTCTTGACGTCTATGCCGGGCAAGAGCCAATATACCGAAGAAGATGCGGCTAACCATAAAATTTCTGGCTCTGCTGGTGCTAGCTCTGGCATTTTGCCCGGTTGGCCCCAATGCTTTCGGTAGTTCTTCTCCGCCCGAGACAGCGCAAGGGAATTGGCAAGGCGAGGAAAGTCCGGAAAAAGACTATAAGACGGACGGCAGGCCCGCGCAGTCGGAGAGAATAATCACGGTGGTGCTAGACCCCGGCCACGGTGGCAGCCAAAAAGGTGCGGTCGGGGTGGAAGGGTTCGTCGAGAAAGATTTTACCCTGAAGATGGCGCAGGCTCTCTTGGCCAGGCTGTCGCAAAATTCGCGCTTGAAGGTACTCCTAACCCGCCAGGGCGATGAGGATGTTTCACTGGAAAAACGGGTGGAAATGGCCA
>Ga0068707_1003621_pt1 | contig 10769 bp, 9 predicted proteins | sample YNPNPMetaG_FD_66600 | JGI IMG/M metagenome (GOLD analysis project Ga0068707, IMG submission 66600) | Anoxygenic and chlorotrophic microbial mat microbial communities from Yellowstone National Park, USA - YNP NP MetaG | ecosystem: Environmental > Aquatic > Thermal springs > Hot (42-90C) >... | reverse complement strand
GAGGCCGCGCGGTGTCCGTGGGGGTAGCGGTGTCGGCCGGCACGGCAGGGGTGGCGGTTTGGGCCAGCACAGTGGCCCGCCGTCCAGGCTCGACATGCCGGCCGGTCGCCGTAGCAGAGGGTGTCATGGTGACCGGCTGGTACGGCTGGTGGCTGGCTTCCCCAGGCACTGGCGAGGTAGTGACAGGGGTGGGGCTGGGAGCCAATATACCGGCCGGCTGCGGCACCAATGGTGTAGCGGTGAGAGCGGGTTGGCCTGCAGGCTGGATGGCAGACCTGGCCAGGCGGTTGGCCAGTTCAGAAGCCTGGGTGGCCGCCTCTTCCAAGAGCGGGTTAGCGGTCAGTTGCGCGGATGTCTGGGCCAGGCTGGCCAGGGCCTGGGCATGAGCGGCCACCCGCGCCGCGATGGCTTCTCGCTCAGCCGGTGGCAGGGCTTCTGCCCTGGCCGCGGCTGCCTGGTCGCCGGCCAGCAGGGCCCTGACCGCCGCTGCCGCCACCTCGCCGGTGGCATGCAAATGGGCCTCCAAATCGGCCAGCCGGCGGTCGGCCACGTTCAGCTCGGCCATGGCTCTGCCCGCGGCCGTGGCTTGCAGCAGAACCGGCGCGCGCTCGACCACCACGCGCAGCGGATAGCCCACATCGCCGGGCTGGCTGGCTGCCACCCCGGTGACCGTCACCGCGATGCAGATTATGGCCACCAGGGTGGCCATCGTAGCTGCCATGCGGGCTCGGGGCATGAGGAAAGGGCGGTTCAGCCAGGTGACCAGCGGGCTCCACCAGGGAGCCGGTGTTGCGGGCCGGTCCAGCGCCGCGCGCAATACGGCCCTGGCGTGTTGCCGCTGCTCCTCGCTCAGACGATGGGTTCTTATGCCCTGAAGTCGGGTGACGACAGCCAACAGGGGAGCCAACTCTTCCGCCTGGGCCCCGTAGTGTGCCAGCACTTCGGTGCTGGCATCACCAGCAGCCAGCCGTTCCAGGCACTCCTCCAGGAGCTCATCCCCGACCTTACCGGAATCCTTGCAACCCGGCATCTCACATCTCCCATACCCGTCCTGCAAGATCCTGTTGAAGCAGCACCTGCGTCTGCCCGTCCTGGGCTTTCAGCACGCGAGCCAGTGTGCGCAGGGCCCGGTGCTGCAAAGCTTTAACTGCTCCCTCGCTCTTGCCCAGCCAGGCGGCCACCTGGGCAACGCTCATGGCTTCGATAAAGCGGCCGACAAGCACCAGGCGTTGCTCCTCGCTGAGGGTTTCCATGGCCTGCGCCAGGGCCGTCAGCTCTTCCTGGGCCTGGGCGGCCTGTTCCGGCAGGGGGCCCGGGCCAGGCTGATCCTGGCAACCCTCTTCCAGGCTGACCATGGGCCGGCGGCGCTGCGTACGGTGGTAGGCAGCCACCAGGTTGGCCGCGATGCGATAGAGCCAGGCGCTGAAGGCCGCGGCTGGATGATCAGGGTCCAGCCGGAAGCGACCGATGTGCTCGATCACCCGTAAGAACAGCTCGGTGGTCAACTCGGCCGCCAGATCCGGGTCAGCGACGCGCGTCAACAAATAGCGGTAGAGGCGGTCGGCATAGAGGTTGTATAACTCCTCTAGGGCAGCCGTTTCACCGCGTTGACAGGCCGCCACGAGGGCGGTGATTTGTGCATCGCTGAGAGCCTCGTACATAGCGCTGTCCACTATAACAAATGCCGACAGGGCCGTAAAGTTACGGCCCGGCATGGAGATGTCCCTGCGTTCATCGCCCACCCTTCTGGGTAGCCGACGGCATTGCCGTCGGCCCGCTGCCCGGTGGTATAATGGGTTCCTGGCAGGGTCATTCCATATGGGGAGGTAAGCTTCATGGCAAAGGTTTCTGAAACGCGCCCTGTCCAGCCTTTCACCCAGGTTGTCCTGCGTGGCTATGGCGACATCACCCTGGAGCAGGGCGAGGCAGAAAGGCTGGAGGTGGAGGCCGATGAACAGATCATGGCGAAGATCAAAAGCGAGGTGCGCGATGGTCGCCTGATCCTGGGCTTCGACCTGTCCTGGTGGGAATGGGTAGTCTGGTGGCTTTCCTGGCTTTCCATCCCTGATAAGACGATCCGTTTCCATGTCACCTTGCGGCAGTTCGATGGGTTGGCTCTCTACGGCTCGGGCACGGTTGCCGCCGAAGCCCTGCGCAGCCAACAGGCGAGCCTGCGCCTGGCCGGCGCAGGCAGGGTGCAGGTTGGCCAGCTGACCGCATCGGCCCTGGAGTTCGGCATCAGTGGGTCTGGTAAGGTGCAGGTTGGCCAGTTGGAGGCAGAGGCGGTGAGCAGCCGTATCAGCGGTTCGGGTGAGGTGGTCCTGGCCGGCCGGGCCGGCCGACACCAGGTGTATATCAGTGGTTCGGGCCGCGTCAGGGCCGCGGAGCTGGAGACGCAGGAGACGGAGGTCTCGATCAGCGGTTCGGGCAATGTGGCAGTGAACGTAAAGCGTGAGCTGAAGGTGGAAATCAGTGGCTCTGGGGATGTCACCTACCGGGGGCAGCCACAGGTTTCCCAGCGCATCAGCGGTTCGGGCCGGGTCAGGGCCGAGGGGGAGGGCCGATGAAAACGCGTGTGCTTGGCAGGACCGGTCTTCAGGTGTCGGAGTTGGCTTTGGGCGGGCTGTTCCTCGCCTCGTGGTTTGCAGATGCCAGCCAATCCGCGGCGACGGTGCGCCGGGCCGTGGAGTTGGGTATCAATTACATTGACACCGCGCCCAGTTACGGCGACAGTGAGGAGGCGCTGGGCCGGGCCCTGGAGGGGATCGAGCAGCCGGTGGTCCTCTCCACCAAGCTGGGCGGCCGGCCACAGCCCTTCCGGCCTCAGGAGAAGGACGATCTCTTGCGCTCGGTGGAGGAGAGCCTGCGGCTGCTGCGCCGCGACTATATAGACATCCTGATGATTCACGAGCCGGATCGCCCCGGCCAGTACGATTGGTGGACTGACTGGGAAAGCTTTCATGGGCCGGTGTTGGAGGTGCTGGACGAGTTGAAACGGGCTGGCACCATCCGTTTCACCGGCCTGGGTGGCACGACAGCTTACGAGCTGGCCCATATCATCCGCACAGGGAGGTTTGATGTGGTGTTGACAGCCTTCAACTACAGCCTGCTATGGCGCGAGGCCGAGATCGCGGTGCTGCCGGCCGCGCAAGAGCAGGGGATGGGGATAATTATCGGGTCGCCTCTGCAGCAGGGCGCGCTGGCACGGCGTTATGATGATGAGGTGAATCGCGCCGCGCGCTGGCTCAGCCCCCCACGGCGACGACAGTTACAGGCCCTTTACGCTTTCCTGGATGAGATCAACCTGCCCATCGCCGAGGTCGGCCTGCGCTTTGTCATCTCTAATCCCCACATCTCCTGCGTGCTGATGGGCGCACGCTCACCGCAAGAGGTAGAGCAGAACGTGGCGGCGGTGGAAAAGGGGCCTTTGCCGGCCGACGTGCTGGCCCGCCTGGATGAGATCGCTGCCATGGTGCCTTTCCGACCTTTCGAGGAGCCCTCTGTGCTGCCGTTCGGCCGCAGCTACAAGGGCCCAGGAGGCGCGCGATGAAAGCCGCTATTATTGAACGTCCTGGTGTGCTGACCGTGCGCGACATCCCTGTCCCGGCCATGGGCGAGTACGACGCCCTGTGCGAGATCCTCTATGGTGCAACCTGCACCGGCACCGATCAGCACCTCATCGCCGGCCGTTTCCCCTGGCCCGTGAGCTATCCCACGGTGCTGGGCCATGAGAGCATCGGGAGGGTAGTGGCAGTGGGGGCTAAGGTACGCCACTTCCGGCCGGGTGATCTGGTCACGCGGGTGGGAACTCCCCCTTCACCGTCCGGTGATTACAATTCGCATTTTGGAGGCTTCGCCGAATACGGGATCGCGCGCGATCATTGGGCCATGCAGGCCGATGGCCGGCCCCCTGAGGAGTGGTACGGCTACCGCTGGAACCAGGTGCTGCCGGCCGATTTCGACCCGGCCGCGGCGACCATGATGATCACCTGGCGGGAGACCCTCAGCTTCCTGAGCCGGTTGGGGTTTGTCGCAGGGGCCACCCTGCTGGTGGTGGGGTCGGGGGGTAATGGCCTCAGTTTTGCCGCGCATGCCGTCAATCTGGGGGCGGCGCGCGTGGCGATGGTGGGCAACGAGGAACGCGCGGCTGCCGCCCGCGCCGTAGGTGTGGCCGATTACTACGACTATCGGGCCGCCGACTGGCAGGAGGCGCTGGCGCACGACTGTGGGGAAGGGTTTGACTTCATCATCGACGCGGTGGGGAAGCGGACGACGTTGGACGATGCCCTGCCTTATGTGAAACCCGGCGGCACTGTGGCAATCTACGGTATTGACGAGTACGGCGCGTGGCAATTGCATCCGGCGCGTGCCAAAGGCACCTTCACCTACGCGAATTACGGTTATGATGAGGCCGAGACGCATGAGCGTGTAGTGGAATTCATCCGCCAGGGCCGGCTGGATGCCCGGGTCTGGCTTAACCTGGACAACCCCTTCCCCCTGGAGGAAATCGGCGCGGCGTTTGAGGCTTTGCGCCGGCGGGAGTTGATCAAGGCGCTGATACGGGTGAGCCCGCACGGCTGAGCGGGGAGCTGCCCTCACTCTGGCCCTTTCGCAAGGGCAGGTTTTTTTTCGCCAGAAGGCCCGGACGTGAACGTCCGGGCTGAAAGGGCGAAGCCCTGCGGGCTAAGAGCGTGTCTGAGAATTCGTTCGTAATTGGTTAACACTTTCTGCCTCCTCGGGCCTTTACTGCCCCTCACCCTCCCTATTCCCCCCTCTCCCCCTCGGGGCCGAGCCCTCGGGGCGTGGCCCTTGGCCTGCGGCCAGGGGAGAGGGGGGAATAAGATGGGGGTTTGCGGCGGCCTTCGGCCGCCGCAAACCCTTTTTCTCCCCCTCCCCTCTCCCGCTGCCGAAGGCGAACGGGAGAGGGGAGGGGGCAGGGGGAAGGGTGAGGGCCCTGGGCCGCAATTTTAATGACCGCAAAAAGTGTAAACCAATTTTCTCGGTGAATTAACCCATCCCCGTATGGGCCCTGCTTCATGGCTGGCCTGCCGCCATCTCGGCCGGGATCAGATCGGCCAGCCGCGTCAGGACATAGTGGGGACGGATCTCCGAGCGGGCCAGGGCCGCGCGATCGGTGGCTCCGGTGAGGACCAGCGCTGTGGTCATCCCTGCCCGCAAACCCATGGCCACATCGGTCTCCAGGCGATCCCCTGTGATGATGCAGCGTTCGGGGGGAAGGCCCAGCACAGCCAGGATGGCCTCAATCATGTAAGGGGAGGGCTTGCCAACCACGGCTTCCACGCGGGTATTGGTGCAGGCCTCTATGGCGGCAATGGTGGCCGCGGCATCCGGTTCACCGCCGCCTGGGACGGGGCAATAGCGATCCGCGTTGGTGGCGAAAAAGCGAGCTCCAGCCCGGATGGCGTCGAAAGCGATCTGCAGTTTGCGGTAGACGAAGGTGCGGTCGAAGCTGGCGATCACCGCATCCACCCGCCGCGGGTCCTCGGTGAGCTCGAAACCGGCAGCGCGCAGTTCCGCGCACAGGGGCTCCTCGCCCACCACGAACAGCCGTGCGCCCGGCATGCGCCGGCGCAGGAAGTCCACCATGACCACTGAGGAGTTGATGATCTCCTCAGGCCTGGTGGGCACCCCCAGTCGGGTCAGCTTGGCCGCGTATTCGGCGCGCGTGTGGGTGGGGTTGTTGGACAGGAAGACAGTGCGCCGGCCCAGGCGACGCAGGGTGTTGATCGTCTCGCCGGCCGTGGGGAGGAGGGCATCCCCCAGATAGACGGTGCCATCGAGGTCGAAGATGTAGCCGTCGTAAAGGCGGGTTGCTCTGGTTGGTATCTCTGTGGGCAGCATCGGATGTCTACCATGTAAGTTCCCGCCCACCGCTTTTTAGCGGTGGGCGGAGCTGCAAAGCTCCCCCTCGGGGCTCAAGAACAGCCCGCGGAGCTTTGCTGAATAAGCCCGATGGTTTACTGTCGGGCTTATCTTTTTACGGCTTTAGCAGGCTGACGGCCAGGCGCACAGCGCCCTGGGCCGGCTCGGGGACCACACTCACGGGCTCCAGTTGCAAGCCCAGCGCGCCGGCAGCCTCCAGAAATAGCGCGGGCACCAGGCGCCCCTTGACCAGGAGGCCGCCACCCTGAGCGCAGGGCACAGGGCCAGCCAGGCCCAGGCGACGCGTCACCGCGGCCACGGCCAGGGCCAGCTCCCGGCCTGCGTGCCGCAAAATCTCCCAGGCCACTTCGTCCCCCTCACCCGCGACGGCTTCCACCAGGCTGGCCAGCCTTGCGATATCCGTGCGGCCCGTTTGGCCCTGGTACACGCGCGGGATCAGGTCACCCGGGGCCTTCAGCCCCCAGGCTTCCAGGATCGCCTGGGTGAGTCGCGTGGCAGGGCTACGGCCATCGGCGGCGCGCGCCACGGCCTGCAGAGCTGCCAGGCCGATGGCATAGCCGCTCCCCTCATCGCCCAGCAGATAGCCCCATCCGCCAGCGCGCGTTGTCTGCCCTTGGGGATGGCGGCCCACGACGATAGAGCCGGTGCCGGCGATCACTGCCACCCCCCACCCGGCAGGGGTGCCGGCTGCCAACAGCAACTCGGCGTCGTTGACCACCAACAGCCGCGCGGCCGGCATGACCTGCGCGGCCCAGCGCTCGAACAGGCCGCGGTCCTCCGGCCGATCCACGCCGGCCAGGCCCAGGCAGAGGGCCTGGATGGAGTCCATCCTTTGCCCAGAGCCGGCCAGGGCAGCAACAGCGGCCTGCTCGAGCGCGTCGAGGGCGGCCTGTGCCCCCACCGCCTGATAGTTGGACGGCCCTGCCACGCCCCGGCCCAGGATATGGCCCTGCGCGTCGGCCAGCAGGGCAACCGTTTTGCTGCCGCCGCCGTCAATCCCCAGGACGATCGCCATAGCCAGCGGTCTCCGGCTTCAGGCCGATGGCCTGTCTGATCACCCCACCCGCGGCAGCCAGGCGCTGCCGCGCCTCGTCGGCCGTCACCCCAAGCAGGGCGCAGACAATCGCCGTCTTGACCTCTCCGCCGCAGCGTTCGAGGAGCGCGGCCGCCTCGTCGGCCGGCAGATTGCACGCGCTGGCAACGATGCGCCGGGCCCGTGCGCGCAGCTTGCTGTTGGTGGGCTGGACATCCACCATCAGGTTGCCGAATGTCTTGCCCAGCCGGATCATCACGCCGGTGGAGAGCATGTTGAGCACCATCTTCTGCGCGGTGCCGGCCTTGAGCCGCGTCGAGCCCGTGATCACCTCAGGCCCGACCAGGGGCGCGATCATGATGTCGGCCAGCTCTTCCAGCGGGCAGGGCCGGTTGCAGGCCAGGCCGATGACCAGCGCGCCACGGCGCCTGGCCTCGGCCAGGCCCCCCAGCACATACGGGGTGCGGCCTGAGGCAGCAATGCCGACCACGCTGTCGGCCGGGCCAACGCCCAGCTCGGCCACGTCTCGGGCTCCGGCGTCGGGGTCGTCCTCCGCGCCCTCCACCGACTCATAGAGAGCGCGCCGGCCGCCGGCAATCAAGCCCACGACCCTGTCGGCCGGCACGCTGAAGGTGGGCGGACACTCCGCGGCATCCAGCACTCCCAGCCGGCCCGAGGTGCCGGCGCCGATATAGATCAGCCGGCCCCCGGCGCGCATTCGCTCGGCGATGCGATCAATGGCCTGGGCGATGGCCGGCAGCTCGGCTGTCACGGCCGGCGCCACCCTGGCATCCTCGGCGTTGATCAGGCGCACCATCTCCAGGGTGGGCAGGGTGTCAATGTGGTTGGTAGCCGGGTTGCGGGCTTCGGTGATCCAAAGGTCAGCTTCCATGGTCATGTTGTTCTCTCCCCCGCTGGTGCGGCAGTGCGAAGTAGCGGCCCGGGGTAATGCTACCCAGGATAACCCGGTAATGCGCGCCGGTGGCGGCTGGCAGGTTGCCTGGCCGGCCGTGCCAGGTCTCGTATGCCAGCACAGCAAAAGCGACCGCCTCCTTGGCCTCGGCTGGCAGGCCCAGCGCGTCGGAGGGCACCACGCGCGGCGCTGCCTTATCGCTGGCATATACCTCTGCCAGGGCCTGGCGCAACATGGCCATGAGGGTTGGATTGCGGGCGCCGCCGCCGCTGATAATCACCTCGTCGGGCTGATGGGGCAGGAAGGCGCGATAGTTGTAAGCGATGGAATATGCGGTGAGGGCAGTGAGGGTGGCCACGATGTCGGGGTCGGCCAGGCCGCGCGCCTTTGCCTGGTCCCAGGCCTGAGCGGCGAATGGCGCGCCGAACAGCTCACGGCCGGTAGTCTTGGGTGGCTGCTGTTGGAAGTAGGGTTCGGCCAGCCAGGTTGCCAGCAGTTCTCGGTCCACGCGGCCCTGGCGGGCCAGGATGCCATCCCGGTCACAGGTCCAGGCGCCGGCCGTAGCGCGGCTGGCCGCGTAGTCGATCAACATGTTGCCGGGGCCGGTGTCGAAGGCGATGACGTCTTCCGCAGCAGAGAGGGGCGGGAGGTAGGTTACGTTGGCAATCCCGCCGATGTTCTGCGCGGCCCGGCTGAGGGCAGGGTGGCGAAAGAGCAAGGCATCCACGTATGAGACCAGGGGTGCGCCCTGGCCCCCGGCCGCCATATCGCGGGTGCGGAAGTTGTTTACCGTGGGGATGCCGGTCTCTTCGGCGATGATGGCGGCCTCGCCGATTTGGAGCGTTGAGGCAGAGGGGCCAGCAGGGATGTGCCAGACGGTCTGGCCGTGGCTGCCAATGAGGTCGACCTGGGCCGGGGTAAGGCCGGCCGCGGCGATTGCCTGCAAGGCGGCGGCAGCGAAGGCCCGGCCCAGGGCGAAATTCAGCCGACACAGGCGGTCCACAGTACCGCTCTCGGGCCGGAAGCAGGCAAAGATCTCGTCGCGCAGAGCGGGCGGATGCGGGACATTGACATGCGCGAGCAACTGCCATTCCAGCCGCGGTGGAGCGCCCTCAATCCTCACGACCACGGCATCAATGCCATCGGCCGAGGTGCCCGACATCAAGCCCACCACGATCATAGTTGGTCCTCACTGGCCGCCACGATGGCCTGATGCAGGGCCACCCTGAAGGCAGTGATCCCCTGGGGGTCGCGGCCGTAGTATACCCGGTTGGTAAGGCAGGCAACGACCAGCTCGCGTTGCGGGTCAATCCAGAGGGAGGTGCCGGTGAAGCCGGTGTGCCCAAAGGCGAGCTGGCTGAACGGATGGCTGCTGGCTTCGGGGTCGGGAGACCAGAGGGCGAAGCCCAGCCCACGCCGCGTGGTGCCGTCCTCGGCCTGGAGGCGGGTCATCTCGGCCATGGTGTCGGGCCGCAGGAGCATAGGGATGGCCGACTCCCTCTGGGCTCTGGCGCTTTCTCTGCCGGCCAGGCTCAGCCACAGGTACATCTCCCCAAGCCTGGCCAACTCCTCGGCAGTAGAGAACAGGCCGGCGTGGCCGGCCACACCTTCCAGGCGTGCGGCGTTCTCATCGTGTACCTCGCCCACCAGCCGGCGTCCGCGCCAGGCGCAGAACTCGGTGGCCGCGATAGTAGCAGTGGGTCGGCAGGTGGTGCCGGCCAGTGGCCGAAAGCCCGTGGCCTTAAGCCCCAACGGCTCTAACACCAGCCTGCCAAGGGCAGCGTCGAGAGGCTGGCCGGTCAGGTGGGAAATGGCCTCCCCCAGCAGAATGAACCCCAGGTCGCTGTAGACCACCCGCGTGCCGGGAGGATAGCTGAAAGGGGAAGCCAACACCGCCTCTATGGCGGCCTGCCGCGATCCCAGCCGAAAGAGGGGGCTCCACGCCGGCAGCCCAGAGGTGTGGGTCAGCAGGTGGCGAAAGGTGACCCAGCCGGCATCCACCTTTTCGTCCGTCTGGGGGACCACGGCGACCTCCTGGCCGGGATGGAGGGGGTCTTCGTAGGGTTGGATGGGGCGGAGGCCACGGAAAGCGGGAAGCACCGTGGCGACCGGCTGGTCGAGCGCTACCTTTCCAGCCTCAACCAGGCGCATGAAGGCCGTGGTCGTGAAGAGCTTGGTCACCGAGGCCAGGTCGAAGAGGGTGTCGAGTTGGGCCGGCTGCCTGCTGGTCTCGGGGTCGAGGAAACCATATGCCCGGTGCAGCACGGTGCTGCCTGAGCGGCTTACGAACAGCACCGCAGCCGAAAAGACGCGGCCGAGCGCATCGGCGATAACAGCTTCCACCCTGGAAAGCGCGGCTGAGTCAACGGCTCCCTTCTCTGCTACGCAAGGGGCAACCGCGCTGCTTCCTCTCCGTGTGGGAGAGGAGGGGAGAGAGGTCAGGTTATCATCCGGAGTAGTATCGGGTGCAGGGCGTGGAACTGCAAGAGCCTTTCTCATGGGATGGTTCAAAAATTGGTTGACACTTTCTGCCTCTCCGGGCATTCATTGCCCCTCACCCCCCCTCTCCCCCTCGGGGCCGAGCCCTCGGGGCGTGGCCCTTGGCCTGTGGCCAGGGGAGAGGGGGAATTGAATGTAGGGTTTTGCGGCGGCCTTCGGCCGCCGCAAAACCTCTTTTCTCCCCCTCCCCTCTCCTGCCGCCGAAGGCGAGCGGGAGAGGGGAGGGGGCAGGGGAAGGGGTGAGGGCCCTAGACTGTACTCAGCACAATTCCCCCTCACACAGCGGGCGCGGACTGAAGATCGCCTCTCTAACTCTCACCTTGCTTTGCCCAGCATCACATACTGCCGATACGGCCTGAACCCAAACTTGCCGTAGAACTCCAGCAGGTCGGTCCAGTCAATCACGCATCCGTTTACCCC
>Ga0068707_1003618_pt1 | contig 10775 bp, 9 predicted proteins | sample YNPNPMetaG_FD_66600 | JGI IMG/M metagenome (GOLD analysis project Ga0068707, IMG submission 66600) | Anoxygenic and chlorotrophic microbial mat microbial communities from Yellowstone National Park, USA - YNP NP MetaG | ecosystem: Environmental > Aquatic > Thermal springs > Hot (42-90C) >... | reverse complement strand
GCCCCACGCCCGTGCCGCCCACCCGGGTGGACGCCACCTCCACGCCCACCGAAACCTCAACGCCGACCCTCACCCCCTCTTCCACGGCAACGCCGACTCCCACCGCCACGGTTACGTCCACCTTCACGCCCACGGCGACGCCCACCTCAACGCCGACGGCAACACCCGGCCCCAGCCCCACCCCCACGCCCACCCGAGAACTGCTCTGCGTAGAGGTGGTGCCGCGCCAAGATTTCGAGACAGAGCTTTCGCCCCGCTGGCGGCTCAGCGGGAACACGGCCCGCAGCGACCGGATAAAGCACGACGGCGCGTGGAGCTTGAAACTCGGCGGCGCAAACCTCAGTCGCGACGCGGCGTTCCTCAGCTTTGCCCTGCCCCCTGAGGTGACACAACTGGGCCTGAGTTTCTTCTGGACCAAGGAGACCAGCGAATACGTCCGCGGACGCGATACACTCCGTTTCACCCTGGAGGACGCCCTGGGCAACGTCGTGGCCGAGATCGCCACGTTGGATGCCACCACCTCCTTCAGCGGGTGGCGGCTGTACGCCCGCGACCTTTCTTTGTGGGCCGACCGCGCCCAGGTGTTGGCCATCCGTCTATCCTCCGATACGGTGCGGGCGACCGCTTTCTATCTGGACGATCTGCAGCTTTCGGTGTGCAGTCGCTCTTTGCCGGAGGGCTGTAATGCGCTGGGCTATGCCTTTCAAGAGGAATTCGGCGCGGACGTGACCCAGTGGCAGGTCTCCTTGGGCTATGGCAGCTACACCCTCAACGACTCGGTGATCTCGCTCCACGCCCAGCCGGGCAACACCGACCGTTTTCCCGTGCTTTGGACCAACAATGCCTTTGTGGGCGTGGGTGATTTCACCTTCGAGACCCTCTTTCGCTACTCCGACCTGACGGCCTACGGCACCACCATCGGCATCGGTAGCCAGTACTACGACGGCCACCGCTATCTGCAGACGGTGGATCCGCCCCCCGGCATCGAGGATATCCTCAGCATCCACCAATTGGACGCCTGGTTCCGCATCGCTTTGATGGAGGAGGTGGTCTGGTGGGGGCCCCAGGGAGACACCTCTTGGCATTACGTGCGGGTGACGCGGCAGGGGCCATTTTGGACCCTCTATGTGGACGGCGAGAGGATCGGCCAGACATTCTCCGAGCGCGCGCCACGAAGCCTCTTTATCGGCAACCCGGCCATCGAGATCTGGTGGGGCACATGGACGGTGTTACATGTGGACTATTTGCGGCTCACGACCTGCCTGGGCCAGGGGCAGGAGAATGTGTGGTTGCCGTTGGTGGAAGGGAAGTAGTAAGCGGTGAAGGGGAGAGAACTTGACCTAGAAGCCGCAACATGGTATAAGAAACCTGGCTCAAGGGTAAAGCGGATACATCTGGGGCGGTCGGCATGCTCAACACAAACGAAACGATCAGGCGTTGTAAAGCGGTGCTAGAGAGCCATTATGGGCCGCGCTTTCGGGCGCTCGTGCTCTATGGCTCGTTGGCGCGCAACCAGGCGGATAAGGCGAGCGATATCGACCTACTCGTGGTATTAAGCGAACCTTTCGACTATTTCCGCGAACTGCGGCACATTGTGGAGTTGCTCTATCCCATACAACTTGAGTCGGCGCGTCTCATCTCTGCCAAGCCTGCGCCCTGCGATGCTTTTGAGCGCGGTGAGCTCCAGCTCTATCGGAACGCGAAAAGCGAAGGGGTGGTTGTGTGATGCTGCCACACCAGCGGGAGATTACCGCTCATCTGGATCGGGCACAGACATCCCTTCGTGCTGCCAGGGATCTCTGGGCCGCAGGGTATTATGACTTTGCCACATCGCGGGCCTATTACGCGGCTTTCTATGCGGCGACGGCCGCGCTACTGAGCGAGAACCTGACAGCACGCAAGCATAGCGGTTTAATCGCTCTGGTCCATCAGCGGTTGGTCAAAACCGGCCGATTGGCCGAGGAACAAGGAAAGGCGCTGAATTGGCTGTTCGAACTGCGCGCCATCGCTGATTACGGCGTCACCACACACATCTCTGGGCCAGAGGCAGCTCAAGCTTTGCAAGCGGCGGAGAGCTTTGTCCAAGCGATCCACACCCTTCTGCGCCAAGACGCGGAGCCATCGAGTGAGAGCTGAAGGCTCTTACTCGCCCCCTTTGTGCCTTGCGCGCCGCCCGCAGGCCTCCCAAGGTTCAAACCCCCGCTCCATTTTTCGCACGCGCCCTTTCTGGCTATAATATGGGCCACAACAAGGGAGGGGAGAGAGATGCCCTACGAAGCCGTCATCGGCATGGAAGTGCACGCCCAGGTGATCACCGCCTCCAAGATGTTCTGCGGCTGCTCGGCCGATTACGCCGCCGCCCCGCCCAACACCCACACCTGCCCCGTCTGCTTGGGGATGCCCGGCACCCTCCCGGTGATCAACCGCGCCGCCATGGAAGCCACCATCTTGACCGGCCTGGCGCTCCATTGCGAGATTCCCGCGTTCAGCAAGTTCGACCGCAAGAACTATCCCTATCCCGATCTCCCCAAAGGCTACCAAATCTCGCAATATGACCTTCCCTTGGCCATCAACGGTTGGCTGGAGGTGGAAAGCAACGGCCAGCCCAAACGCATCCGCATCCGCCGGGTGCACCTGGAGGAGGATACGGCCAAGCTGATCCACGAGGAAGGATGCAGCCTGATTGACTTTAACCGCGCCGGCGTGCCGCTGATGGAGATCGTCACCGAGGCGGATATCCGCACCGCCGACGAGGCCTGGCAGTATCTGACCAAGCTGCGCACCATCCTCCGCTATTTGGGGGTGAGCACGGGCAACATGGAGGAAGGAGCCATGCGCTGCGAGGCCAACATCTCCCTCCGTCCCGTGGGCTCTGACACCCTGGGCACAAAAGTTGAGGTCAAGAACCTGAACTCCTTCCGTTCGGTGCGCCTGGCCATCGCCTACGAGATCGAACGCCAGACCAAGATCTTGGAGGAGGGCGGCCAAGTGCAGCAGGTGACCATGGGCTGGGACGAGCGCCATGGCCGCACCGTCTTTCAACGCTCCAAGGAGTTTGCCGAGGATTACCGTTACTTTCCCGAGCCGGATCTGCCGCCCCTCTCCTTCAGCCGAGAATGGGTAGAAGCCATGCGGGCGCGTCTGCCCGAATTGCCCGACGCCAAGCGCCAGCGGTTCGTCGCCGAATACGGCGTGCGCGCCGAGGACGCGGCCCTTTTGGTGGAGGATCGCCCAGTGGCAGATTATTTTGAGGCCGCCGTGCGGGTCGGCGGCGCGGCCATCTCGCCCCAGACGGTGGCGAATTGGGTTTTGGGCGAGCTCTTTCGCCTCTTGCGCGATCATGGCGTGGGCCTTGAGCAAGCCAAGGTGACGCCGGCGGGCCTGGCCGAGCTATTGGGTTTGGTGAGCAGCGGCCAGATCAACCAGACTGTGGCCAAAGAGGTGTTGGAGGAGATGTTTGCCAGCGGGGAACTGGCGGCAACCATCGTCCAGCGGCGCGGGCTGACCCAAATCAGCGACGAGGCCCGCCTGCTATCCCTGGTGCAGGAGGTGTTGGCGGCGAACCCCAAGGCCGTGCAACAATTCCTGGAGGGCAAAGAACAGGTCCTGGGTTTTTTGGTGGGCCAGGCGATGCGGGCCACCCGCGGCCAGGCCAATGTGCAGCTCCTCACCCGGCTGTTGCGCCAAGAGTTGGCCAAGAGAAAACAATAATAGATTCGGCAGTTCAGGTGGATGATAGCCCTGTCAGGGAAGCGCTGGCAGGGCTGGCGTTTTGTTTGGAGATCGTGACATTCTGTCCAAAAGGAGCAAAGAGATGGCCACTTCACCGTTCGAGACCGCTGTACAACAGTTCGATAACGCCGCGCGCTATCTGCGCTTGCCGCCGGGCATCGCCGATGTGTTGCGCACCCCGCGCCGCGAGCTGACCGTCCATTTCCCGGTCAAGATGGACGATGGCAGCTTGAAGATGTTCACCGGCTATCGGGTGCAACACAGCACAGCCGCCGGCCCGGCCAAGGGCGGCTTGCGCTACCACCCCAACGTGACGCTGGATGAGGTCAAGGCCTTGGCCATGTGGATGACCTGGAAGTGCGCCGTGGTGAACGTCCCCTTTGGGGGGGCCAAGGGCGGGGTGGTCTGCAATCCGAAGGAGATGTCGCAGGGAGAGCTGGAGCGGCTGACCCGACGCTTTACCACCGAGATCTCCTGCATCATCGGTCCCATGGAGGATATCCCCGCCCCCGACGTGAACACCACTCCCCAAACCATGGCCTGGATCATGGATACCTACACCATGCACGCCGGCACGCAGCATCTGGCTGTGGTCACCGGCAAGCCGGTGGAGGTGGGCGGCTCGCTGGGGCGCAACGAGGCCACCGGCCGGGGTGTGATGATCACGGCCATCGAGGCCCTCAAGCGGTTGGGACGTGAGATCCAGGGGGCTACGGTGGCGGTGCAGGGCTATGGCAACGTGGGCTCCATCAGCGCCTACCTGTTACAGGACCAGGGGGCCAAGATCATCGCCGTCAGCGATAGCCGCGGCGCCATCTATAACCCCGTCGGCCTGAACGCCCGCGAGGTCTTGCGGTACAAGCAGGAGACCGGTTCGGTGGTGGGCTATCCCGGCGCCACGGTGATCAGCGATGCCGAGCTCTTGACCCTGCCCTGCGATGTGCTGGTGCCGGCAGCTTTGGAGGAGGTGATCACCGGCGAGAATGCCGAGCGCATCCGCGCCAAGGTGATTGTGGAAGGCGCCAACGGGCCCACCACGCCCGAGGCCGATGAGATCCTCACCCGGCGTGGCATCATGATCGTGCCCGACATCCTGGCCAACGCCGGTGGGGTGACGGTCTCGTACTTTGAATGGGTGCAGGATCTGCAGACCTTTTTCTGGTCCGAGGAGGAGGTCAATGCGCGGCTGCGCCAACACATCGTGCACTCGTTTGCCGATGTGTATCGTATCGCCCAGGAAAAGGGCGTGAATATGCGCATCGCTGCCTACATCAAAGCCATTGCCCGCGTGGCCAAGGCCATCGAGCTGCGGGGGATCTATCCCTGATCCGCAGACGATGACCCGGTGACGCCGCCGTGCTGGCCGTCGGTTCTTCACCGACGGCTTTTTCGTCTTGACAATCGGCCTGGGGCGGGCTATGCTCTCCATAGAGCTGGGCAAGCCTACAAAAACTCTAGGAGTGTGAAGATGATGCGACCTGTGGAGCTGGCCCTTCTGGGGGCCGGCAGCCGTGGCACCTTTGCTTACGGTGTCTATGCCAAACTCAATCCTCATCACGCCCGATTTGTCGCCGTGGCCGAGCCGGACGATGCCCGCCGGGAGCGTTTCGCCCGGGAGCATGGGATTCCGCCGGAACGCTGTTTTGGCACCTGGCAGGAATTGTTGGCGAGGCCTCCCCTGGCCGAGGCACTGGTCAACGCGCTGATGGACCAGCAGCATGTCCCCTCCACCTTGCGGGCGCTGGAGGTGGGCTATGACGTGCTCTTGGAAAAGCCCATGGCCACCACCGCCGAGGATTGCGTGCGCCTGGTGCAGGCCGCCGAGCGCACGGGGCGGATCCTGCAGATTTGCCATGTGCTGCGCTACACCCGCTTCTGGGGCCTGGTGCACGAGATCATTGCCTCCGGGCGGTTGGGCCGGGTGATCAACGTGGATCATCGGGAGAATGTGGCCTTTTGGCACATGGCCCACAGTTTCGTCCGCGGCAATTGGCGCCAAGCGGCCACCAGCGCACCGATGATCCTGGCCAAATGTTGCCACGATATGGATATCCTCTATTGGAACCTGGGGGCGCCGGTGCGGCGGCTCTCCTCCTTTGGCCGGCTGAGCCATTTCCGCCCCGACCAGGCCCCGCCCGGCGCGCCGGAGCGCTGCACCGATGGCTGCCCGGCCCAGGAGACCTGCCCCTTTTACGCGCCGCGCTTGTATCTGCGCGAGGATCTGACCGGCTGGCCGGTGAACGTGATCACCATGGACCTGAGCATGGAGGGCCGCCTGCGGGCGTTGCGGGAGGGCCCTTACGGGCGCTGCGTGTACCGCTGCGATAACGACGTGGTGGATCACCAGGTGGTCAACATGGAGATGGAGAACGACATCACCGTCACCTTTACCATGCAAGGCCATTCCCACAACAATGTGCGCACCATGCGCTACGATGGTACCCGGGCCACCTTGCGAGCCAGCGAGGCCAACGACGAGATCACCATCTATGACCACGTGACCGGCAACGAAGAGAGCATCCGCCCGGGCCAGGTGGTGGGAGGCCACGGGGGCGGCGATACAGGGGTGATGAACGCCTTTGTGGAGACGTTGCGCCACCGCGAACGGCCACCTTTGACCAGTGCCCGCGCCTCGTTGGAGAGTCACCTCATGGCCTTTGCCGCCGAGCGGGCCCGGGTCCAGGGGATTCTTGTAGATATGCCCGCCTATCGCGCCGAGATCGAAGCGCGGGCATTGAACGGCCCCTTGATGTGAAAGGCGCGGCCGGGATGCCCGTGGCATATGTGTATGATCCCGTCTATTTGGAGCACGAGACGGGCCGCCACCCGGAACGGAAGGAGCGCCTGCTGGCCATCCTGGATCACCTGCGCCAGACGGGCCTGTTGGCGCACTTGATGGTCATCCCGGCGGAGCGGGCCACGGTGGCGGATGTGACCCGGGTGCACAGCCCCGGCCTGGTGCGCCAGTTGCAGCATTTAGCCGAGGCGGGCGGGGGCTGGGCCGATGCGGATACGGTGGTGGGCCCGCGCTCGGTGGAGGCGGCGTTTTACGCTGCCGGCGGCGTCCTCGCCGCCACAAGGGCGGTGCTAGAGGGCACTGTGGAGAGCGCCTTTGCGCTGGTGCGCCCGCCCGGGCACCACGCTACTCCGAACCGGGCCATGGGCTTTTGTTTGTTCAACAACGTGGCCGTGGCCGCAGCCTGGGCGTTGGCCGGAGGGAGCGCGGCACGGCTGGCCATCGTGGATTTCGATGTGCACCACGGCAACGGCACCGCCGAGATCTTTCAAGCCGATCCACGGGTGCTCTATATCTCTTTACACCAATATCCCCATTATCCGGGCACGGGCCATTGGCGGGAAAAGGGCGGCGGCCCAGGCGAGGGGGTTTGTCTCAATATCCCCCTTCCCGCCCATACCGGCGATGGGGGCTACGGCGCAGCCTGGACACGCCTGGTGGCGCCCGCCCTCAGGCGCTTTCGCCCGGAGCTGATCCTGGCCTCTGCCGGCTACGATGCCCATTGGGCCGACCCCTTGGCTGCGATGCAGCTCACCCTGGGAGGCTTTCACACCCTGGCCGCCAGCCTGGTGAGCCTGGCCAAGGAATTGTGCGCCGGGCGGCTGGTGCTGGCCCTGGAGGGGGGCTATGAGCTACAAACCTTGGCCCATGGCGTGGCCACCACCTTTAGGGCACTGCTGGGCCTGCCCGCCGGAGAAGACCCCCTGGGGCCGGCCCCCGAACCGGAACCACCGGTGGAGGAACTCCTTCAGGCCATCGCCCGCTGGCACGGGCTGGCATAGAGGCGACGGCCACCGTGTAAAGGGTTGTCTCGTAGCGAAAGGAGCAAGATGGACACGCACGCCTCAGCCAGACGCAGGCCTATCAACATCAACACGGCCACAGCAGAGCAGCTTTGTGCGGACGTGAAGGGGATCGGCCCGGCGCTTGCGGAGCGCATCGTGGCCCATCGTGAGGCCCACGGCCCCTTCCGCGAGCTGGCCGAGCTGGTGGGCGTCAAGGGCATCGGGCCCCGCCTCTTGGAGCAGCTCGCGGAACAACTTACCGTGGAGGAGAGGACCGATCTGGCCGAGACCGGGGCCGCGGGGCCGGAGCCTTGGCCGGAGGTCTCCTCCGCTGCCCAAGAGCTCAATGTTCTCCCCGAAGCGGGCACGGCGGCCCTCGTTCCGCCGGCCGTTGCGCCCCAAACGCCGCCAACGGAGCCTGCCGCCGCTCAAGAGCCGCCCTCCGAGGCCGCGCCCGCCCCTGCCGGCCCCCCACAGACGCCGGAGAAGGAGAGCCCCATGCCCAAGCCCACCCAAGCCGCGCAGACGCTACCGCCGCCTTCATCACCCGGCCCGGTTCCGGCGGTGCCTCAACGCTCCTTTTGGAGCGGGTTGGTGCTGGTGCTCTTGGGCGGCTTGGCGGGGGTGCTCTTGACCTTGGCCGTCTTTGCCCTGCTCTCCGGCACGCTGAATTTCGCCTCGCGCCGCGAGGTGGACGCCCTGAGCCGCAACGTGAACATCATGCAGGCCAACCAAGAGGTCACCTGGCAGCGGCTGGACCAGCTCACCTTGCGTCTAGAGCGGCTGGAAGGTACCGTGAGCCGCTTGGAGCGGCTGGAACCCCAGGTGGCCGCCCTGGCCGAGGAAGTGAACCGGACCCAAGCCGACTTGGAACGGCTGGGCAAGGATTTGGCAGCTTTCAAAGGCGAGACCCAGCAAGCTTTGCAGGGCCTGGACGAGCGCCTGGGCCAGATGCAGAGGGACCTGGCCAGTGTGCGGGAACGCCTGGAGGCTGTGGAGGAATCCTTGGCCATCGTGCAGGAGCGGGTGCGGGCGTTCGACACCTTTTTCGCCGCCCTGCGAGACCTGTTGATTGCACTGGAGGGAGCGCCCCAGCCGACGGTGGCCGCGCCCACACCCACGCGCCAACCGACGCTGCCCGCGCCCACGGCCACGCCGCTGGCGATACCTTCGCCCACAGCCACCCGCTAGGGGCCGCAAGACCTGGGGGATCGGTGCGCTTGCGCGCCAAACCGGTTGCGGGCATAATGACGCTCACATCACGTCACTACGGAGGAAGGTAGCTCTATGCATAGCGCACTCGTCCGCGAACTGTTCGACCAAATTGACGCTCTGCCCATCGTGGATATTCACACCCATGTGCAATGGAAGACGGGCACGGCGGCCAACATCGGCCAGATCCTCAGCTACCACTATTACACCGAGCTGACCAACGCCGCCGCCTTCCAAGAAGGCAAATTCCCCTTTAACGACCCCGCCGCGCTGACGCGCACCATCTTGCCCAAACTGGAATTGATCCGCAATACCGTGCAATACGATTGGCTCATGACCATCTCGCGGGAGTTCCTGGAGGTGGATCCGGCGGATTGGCGGCCGGAGAATTGGCAGTTTATCTACGATCGCTCGGTGGAGGTGATGGGCCGCCCCGAATGGCGCGAGGAGCTGATCGCCCAAGCCAACATCGTGCGGGTCTTTCTCACCAATCAGTACGACGACGACCTGGAGGGGTTGGATACCTCCTTCTACACCCCCTGTTTGCGCGCCGAGCCGTTCGTCCTTTGGTTGGATCGTCCGGCCGAGCGGGAGAAGCTGGGAGCCTTCTTGGGGCGGCCCCTGCGCACCACCGGCGATTTCGTGGCCGCCATCGCCAAGACCATGGAAAAATTCATGGCCCACGGGCTGGGGTATGTGGCCATGTCCATCCCGGCTAACTTTCAGACCTTTTACGTGGCCGAGGAGGACGCGCAGCGCATCTTGGACAAGATGATCACCGGCGGCGACCTGGACGATTTCGAGCGGGACGCCTGGGGCGCCTATGCCATGTGCCGCCTGTGCGACGCCTGCCGACGGCATGGCAAGCCCTTCCATTTGATGATCGGCGTCAATCGGGATGTCTACGCCCAGGGCGTGCCCTCGGGACAGGACCTGTTCGATTCGGTCAACTCCATGCGGGGCTATGACTATTTGCTGAACGCCTACCCCGACGTGCGCTTCCCCACGGCGGTGTTGGCCGATACCACCGGCTTGGAACTGACCGCGGCGGCTTGGATCCGCCACAACGTATACCCTTCCGGGCACTGGTGGTATTCCAACCAGCCCACCGACATCGCCCGGGAGATTCGCCGCCGCATCGACGCCGTGCCGCGCAACAAGCTCATCGGCTACTTCTCCGACGCCTATTATTTGGAGTTCATCTTGCCCAAATTCCGTATGTACAAATTCGAGTTGGCCCTGGCTCTGGCCGAGCGCATGGAGCGCAGCCTGATCCACCCGAACATGGAGCCTTTCACCTTGGATGATGCTCTGGAGCTGGCCGAGGACATGCTCTTGCACAACCCGGCCGAGATCATCGGCATCGAAATCCCCTGAAGGAGAGAGATCCCATGGCCAAGAAACGCTTGGGTCCGACGACGCACCTGTTTCCCATGCCGGCGCTGTTGGTGGCGGTCAAGACCGGAGAAAACAGCGCCAACATCCTCACCATCGCCTGGGGCGGGATCGTGGGCGGCGAGCCGCCGATGATGGCGTTGGATATCGCTCGCAGCCACTATTCCACGCCCTTTATCGAGCGCGAGGGGAATTTCACGGTGAACATCCCCCGCAGCGGGCAATTCGTGCAGGCGGATTATTGTGGCATCGTCAGCGGCAGAAAGGATCCCCACAAGGCCGCCACCTGTGGCTTTACCCTATTGCCCTCCAGCCAAATCTCCTCGCCCATCATCGCCGAGTGTCCGTTGAATTTCGAATGCCGCGTGGTGCGCCAGGTGGAGGCGGGAGAGAGCTCGTTCTTCCTGGCCGAGATCGTGGAGACCCATGTGGATGAAGAGGCCTTGGCCGACGGCAAGGAGATCGACGCCCGCCTGCTGGATCCGCTGATCTTTACCCCCGATGGGTTCTATTTCAAGCTGGGCGAACGCTTGGGCCAGGCTTTTAGCGTGGGCAAGGCGCTGAGGAGGTGAACATGGAGCTGAAACTGGTCGCCATTGAAAAGCCGGAGAACCTTAACTTTATCCTGGGGCAGA
>Ga0068707_1003617_pt1 | contig 10777 bp, 13 predicted proteins | sample YNPNPMetaG_FD_66600 | JGI IMG/M metagenome (GOLD analysis project Ga0068707, IMG submission 66600) | Anoxygenic and chlorotrophic microbial mat microbial communities from Yellowstone National Park, USA - YNP NP MetaG | ecosystem: Environmental > Aquatic > Thermal springs > Hot (42-90C) >... | reverse complement strand
CAAGAAGGTCCGGGGGACCCCCGAACGGCCGCGTCTCGTGGTATTCCGCTCTCACCGGCACATCAGCGCCCAGGTGGTGGACGACACCGCGGGGCATACGCTGTGTGCGGCCTCGAGCGAGGCGATGCGGGCGGACCTCGCCGGCCTGAAGAAGCGGGAGCAGGCGAAGAAGGTCGGCGAGCGGGTCGCGATGCTCGCGCTTCAGAAGGGGATCGCCTCGGTGGTGTTCGACCGGAACGGGTTCTTGTATCACGGGCGGGTCAAGGCGCTCGCGGACGGCGCGCGGGAGGCCGGTTTGAAGTTCTGACCCCGCCCGATTTCGGACGGACGGGTCCAACAGGAGGTTCGGTCTTGAGCAACGAGGAACAGACGCTCGAGAAGTCGGATTTCAGCGAACACATCGTGCACCTGAGCCGCGTGGCGAAGGTCGTGAAGGGCGGCCGGAGGTTCTCGTTCGCGGCACTCGTGGTCATCGGGGACGGGAAGGGGACCGTCGGGTACGGCCTCGGCAAGGCGCAGGAAGTCCCGGAGGCGATCCGGAAGGCCGGGGAACGCGCGCGGAAATACGGACTCCGGATCCCGTTGCAGGGGACCACGATTCCGCACGCGGTCGTCGGGGAATACGGCGCCGGAAAGGTCTTCCTGCGGCCGGCGGCGCCCGGGACCGGCGTGATCGCGGGCGGCGCGGTGCGGGCGATGCTCGAGGCCGCCGGCGTGAAGGACATCCTGACGAAATGCATCGGGTCGCGGAACCCGCACAACGTGGTTCGCGCGACGGAGGCGGCGCTGCGGCTGTTGATGTCCCCGGATGAGGTCCGCGAGAAACGCGGTCTCGAGCCACGCGAGGAGGTGGCGTGATGAAGGAACTCGCGCATCTGAAGCCGGTTCCGGGCGCACGAAAGACGCGGAAGCGGGTCGGGCGCGGCACCGGGTCCGGGCTTGGACGCACATCGGGGCGAGGCGAGAAGGGACAGGGGTCCCGCACCGGAAAGGGCCACCCGGCCTGGTTCGAGGGCGGACAGATGCCGTTGCAGCGGCGCGTGCCGAAGCGCGGTTTCCGGCCGCTGGTTCGCCGGGAGTACGCGATCGTGAACGTCGGGAACCTGCAAGTCTTCGAGGACGGGGCTCGCGTGGATGCGGGGACGCTGCGCGCGGCCGGGCTGATCCGGCAGGTGCGGGACGGGGTGAAGGTCCTCGGTCACGGCGAGTTGACGCGCAGGCTCCATGTGACGGCCCATTCGTTCAGTCGCGCGGCGCGCGAAAAGATCGAAGGTGCCGGCGGGACGGCCGCACTCGTGGTGGACGAGACAAGTGGGGATTCCCCCATGGACCAAGGTCCACCCGTGGAGGCATGAAAAATGGGATGGACGCGCACGCGGGTCATGGGAGCCGGTGACCGAGACCGAGACGGAGACCGTGACCGAGTCCGAGACCTTGACCGGATTCACTTGGTCGCGTTGGAGCAGCCGGACCCCGGACCCCGGACTCCGGACTCCGGACTCCGGACCCCGGACTCCGGTCCGGGTCGGACACGGACACGGTCGCGGCCACGGCCACGGACACGGGCGCGATCGGACTCGTGACGGGTGTACTGACGGTCCCTTTTTCGGGGGATTGACGCGGCACGCGGAGGGTGATCGGTGGCTTCGAGCCTCGAAGGACTCGGGAAGGTCCCCGAACTCAGGAAACGCCTGCTGTACGCGGTGATGATGCTCGCCGTGTATCGGATCGGGGTCTTCATCACGGTGCCAGGCGTGGACCGGGATATCCTGGCGAACTACGTTCGATTCGGGCAGACCGGCCTTCTCGGCCTGTTCGACATGTTCAGCGGCGGCGCGATCTCGCAGATGTCGGTGTTCGCGCTCGGGGTGATGCCGTACATCAGCGCCTCGATCATCTTTCAGTTGCTTGCGGTCGTGATCCCGGCGCTGGAACGCCTTCAGAAGGAAGGGGAGGCCGGACGCGCGAAGATCAACCAGTACACCCGATATGCGACCGTGGCGCTCTGCGCGATTCAGGGCGTCGGAATCGCGGTGTGGCTCGAATCGCTGAACGCGCAGGCCGGCACCGAGAACGTGGTGCGCGTCGGGGGGTTCCTGTTCCGGTTTCTGACGGTGCTGTCGCTGACGACCGGAACGATGCTGCTGATGTGGATGGGCGAGCGGATCACGGAGCGCGGCATCGGAAACGGGATCTCGCTGATCATCTTCGCGGGGATCGTCGCGAGGCTCCCGGATGCGGTGGTCCAGACATTCTCGCTTTCGACGATGGCCGGCGGGCGGCTCGAACCGCTGACGATGCTGGTGATCCTGATCCTGATCCTCGCGACGATCGCGGCGATCGTGTTCATGGAGCGTGGCCAGAGGCGAATCCCGGTGCAGTACGCGAAGAAGGTGGTCGGACGGAAACTGTACGGCGGCCAGACCACGTACCTGCCGTTGAAGGTCAACACCTCCGGCGTGATTCCGCCGATCTTCGCCTCGTCCATCCTGATGTTCCCGGCGACGATCTCGAATCTGTTCCCGGGCGCGTCCTGGGTGATCTGGATGAACAACGCGCTCGTGCCGGGCGGGATGCTTTACAACGTGCTGTACGTCGTGCTGATCGTGTTCTTCTGCTTCTTCTACACGGCCGTCACGTTCAACCCGGTGGACGTGGCGGACAACCTGAAGAAGGGCGGGGGCTTCATCCCCGGGATCCGCGCCGGGAAGGCCACCGCGGACTACATTGACAAGGTCCTGTCGCGGATCACGGTTGGCGGGGCGATCTACGTGGCGGCGGTCTGCGTGCTTCCGACGATCCTGCAGAAGCAGTTCGGGGTCCCGTTCTATTTCGGCGGGACCAGTCTGATGATCGTGGTCGGGGTCGCGCTCGACACGGCCGGACAGATCGAATCGCATCTGATCAGCCGGAGTTACGAGGGATTCGCGGGCGCGCACGGGCCAAGGATTCGAGGCAGGAGGGACCAGTAGCGATGGAAGCGACGCGGGTGATCTTGCTCGGGGCGCCTGGATGCGGGAAGGGAACCCAGGCGAAGCGGCTGCAAGATGTGCTTCGGGTGCCGCACATCTCGACCGGCGACATGCTGAGGGAGGCGCGCAAGGAAGGGACCGCGCTCGGGAAGCGGGCCGCCGAATACATGGATCAGGGGCTCTTGGTTCCGGACGCGCTCGTGATCGAGATGGTCCAGGAGCGTCTCGGCCGCGCGGACTGCAGCCGCGGCTACATCCTGGACGGCTTCCCGCGGACGGTCGCGCAGGCGGAGGCGCTCGAACGCGCGCAGGTGGTGATCGAGGCGGTGGTGGACATCGCGGTCAGCGAAGACGAGGTGGTCCGCCGGATCACCGGACGGCGCTCTTGCCCTTCGTGCGGAAGGGTGTATCATATCGCCTTCTCGCCGTCGCGGGACGGGGTCCACTGCGATGCATGCGGGACGGTGCTCGTGCAGCGCGCGGACGATCAGGAATCCACGGTCCGCGAGCGACTGCGCGTGTATCACGAGAAGACCGCGCCGCTCGCGGAGTTCTATCGGAACCGCGGGCTGTTGAGGGCTGTGGACGGCGACGCGACGCCGGATGTGGTCTTCGACCGCCTGTTGAAGGAACTGGGACACTCGGGCCGGTGACGGTCCGAACGCGAAAGGGGCCATGCCGAAGGAAGCGGCCATCGAGGTCGAAGGGACGGTCGTGGAGGCCCTCCCGAACGCGATGTTCCGCGTGGAACTCGCGAACGGGCATCGGGTCCTCGCGCATGTCTGCGGGAAGATGCGGATGCATTTCATCCGGATCTTGCCCGGGGACAAGGTGAAGGTGGAACTTTCGCCGTACGACGTGAACCGCGGCCGGATCACGTTCCGGGTCCGGTAGGCGCGGGGGAGGAGCCGCGATGAAGGTGCGTGCTTCTGTGAAGAAGATCTGCGACAAGTGCAAGATCATCAAACGCCGTGGCGTGATCCGGGTGATCTGCGAGAATCCGCGTCACAAGCAGCGCCAGGGGTGAGATGGTTCGGTCTGGACGGCCGGGCGGGACCGTGCTGAAGCGGTGCGAGCCCGGGACAGGGAGGTGCCATGGCTCGAATTGCGGGCGTTGATCTGCCGCGCAAGAAGCGGCTGGACATTGCGCTGCGGTACATCTACGGGATCGGTCCGACCCTTGCGAGGCGCGTGATCGAGCGTTCCGGCGTGGACCCGGCGAAGCGGACGGACGACCTCACCGAGGGTGAGGTGGCCCGGATTCGCGACGTGATCGAGACCGGCGGGTTCCGGGTCGAGGGAGACCTCCGCCGGGAGGTGGCTTCGAACATCAAACTCCTGATGGACATCGGATGCTATCGCGGGTTGCGTCACCGCAGGAACCTGCCGGTCCGGGGGCAGAGGACGCACACGAACGCGCGGACCCGGAAGGGCCGGAAGGGGACCACGATCAAGAAGAAGAAGTGAGGTCGCGTCGCGCGCACGGATTGTGCGCAGGATAGTGGAGGCGGAGTTCCATCATGGCAAGGGTCGGCAAGAAGAAGGTCAAGAAGGACGTTCCGATCGGGGTCGCGCACATCCAGGCGAGTTTCAACAACACCATCGTGACGATCACGGACCCGACCGGAAACGTGATCGCCTGGTGTTCCGCGGGACGGCGCGGGTTCAAGGGCTCGCGGAAATCCACGCCGTTTGCGGCGCAGGTCACCGCGGAGGATGCAGCGCGCCGCGCGGTGGACATGGGGATGAAGAGCGTGACGGTCCTCGTGAAGGGGCCGGGCGCAGGCCGGGAGTCGGCGATCCGCGCGCTGGCCGCGGCCGGACTCCGGGTCGCCGCGATCCGGGACGTGACGCCGGTGCCGCACAACGGATGCCGCCCCCCGAAGCGGCGCAGGGTGTAGAGGAGGGGTTCCCGTGGCGAGATATACCGAAGCGTTGTGCCGGATTTGCCGTCGCGAAGGCGACAAACTGTACCTGAAGGGCGAGCGGTGCTACTCGGAGAAGTGCTCGTTCGCGAGGCGCGGGTATCCACCGGGGATGCATGGTCAGACGAGGCGGAAACCGACCCCGTACTGCGTGCAACTTCGCGAGAAACAGAAGGTTCGCCGGCTGTATGGACTTCACGAGAAGCAGTTCCACCTGACGTTCGAACGCGCGGAGCGGGTCAAGGGCGTCACCGGCGAGAACCTGCTGATGCTTCTGGAGATGCGCCTCGACAACGTGACGTACCGGAGCGGGTTTGCGGTGAATCGGGCCGATGCGAGGCAACTGGTGCGGCACGGGCACGTGCTCGTGAATGGACGGAAGGTCACGATCCCCTCGTTCCAGGTTCGCGCCGGAGACGTGATCGAGGTGGCCCCGAAAAGCCAGAAACTCAAACGGGTCCAGGAGGCCGTCGCGCAGGCGGAGCGGCGACCCGGTGTGCGCTGGATCGAACCGGATCGCGCGCGGTATCGAGCCACCATCTCCTCGGCGCCCGGACGGGAGGACTTCGCGGCGATCCTGCCCCCCCGCGAAGAGGGCACCCCGGGAATCCGCGAGGAACTGATCGTCGAGTTGTATTCGAAGTAGAGGTCCGGCCAGACCCCGGATGGGGTGCGCCGCTCAAGTCGGAGGCTGCCTGATGTACAAGAACTGGCGCGAGTTGATCAGACCTCGTTCGGTGCAGGTGGACGAAGAGTCGCAGACCAATCGGTACGGGAAGTTCGTCGTGGAGCCGCTCGAACGGGGTTTCGGGGTTTCGCTCGGCAATGCACTCCGGCGCGTTCTGTTGTCGTCGCTTCGCGGCGCCGCGGTGACCGCGGTCCGGATCGAGGGCGTCGAACACGAGTTCGCGACGATTCCGAACGTGCTCGAGGACGTCGCGGAGATCATCCTGAACCTGAAGGCGCTGAACTTGCAGATGAACGTGGATGGCCCGAAGACGCTGCAGCACAAGTTCACCGGGGAACAGGTGGTGACCGCCGGCGCGCTGTTCTCGGGGCCGGAGGTGCGCGCACTGGACCCCGACCAGCACGTGATGACGATCGGCGCGGGCGGGCAGGTCGTGATGGAGACGGTCGTCTCCGCGGGGGCCGGGTATCAACCGGCGGAACGACTCGCGGACCCGAACGCCCCGATCGGGACCATTCCGCTGGACGCGATGTTCAGCCCGATTCGCAAGGTGAACTTCCGCGTGACGAACGCGCGGGTCGGCAATCGGACCGATTATGACCGCCTGACGCTCGAAGTCTGGACGAACGGGTCGGTCTCGCCGCGCGACGCGGTCGCGATCGCCGCGAAGATCCTGAAGGAGCAACTGCAAGTCTTCATCCATTTCGACGAGGGCGCGATGGAGCCCGCGAGACCGGCCGTGCGTGCGCCGGTCGCGGCGGCGGAGACGCCGGTGCGCATCGAGGACATCGAGGCCGGCTCCCGGCAGGACCTCCTGTATCGTCTGGTCGAGGAACTGGACCTCTCGGTCCGCGCGCAGAACTGCCTGAAGGCCGGCGGCATCGTCTATGTCGGCGACCTGGTCCAGAAGACCGAATCGGAACTGATGGGGATGGAGAACTTTGGCCGGAAATCGCTGAAGGAAATCAAGGACGCGCTGACGGACCTGGGGCTATCGCTCGGGATGCGGCTCGAGGATTTCGATCCGTCTCGCGCATCCCGGTGAGACACGGAGACAGTCGGACATGAGGCACAACAACACGAAGATTCACCTCGGGCGAACCGCGGAACACCGGCGCGCGCTGTTCCGCAATCTCCTGTCCTCTCTGTTCCTGCACGGGAGTCTGATCACGACCGACGCGAAAGCGAAGGAACTGAAACGCCGCGCCGACCGGCTGATCGGTTGGGCTCGCGAGGGGACGCTCGGCGCGCGCCGGCATGCGGCGGCCGAGCTGTTCGGCTCGGAGGCGGTCAAGAAACTGTTCGAATACTGGGGACCCGCGTTTCGAGACCGGTCCTCTGGATTCACGCGCCTGATCAAGGTCGGCCAGCGCTCGGGAGACGGCGCCCCGATGACGATGATCGAACTCGTCGGCGCGCATCCGGGACCCGGCAAGGCGACCGCGGCCACGGAATAGGTCTTGCGCTCGCAACGAGATCGGTGTACCATACGCGTGTCCCGCGCGGCGGGACGTGTTCTTTGATTCAGCGTTCGGGGATCGTCTAATGGCAGGACCGCAGACTCTGGATCTGCTTGTCGAGGTTCGAATCCTCGTCCCCGAGCCGAGTGACGGCGGGTCCGACGCCGTGAGGCCCATTAGTCTAATCGGTCAGGACGCAGGCCTCTCAAGCCTGTAGAACGGGTTCGAATCCCGTATGGGCCACCTGCGATTGCGTGCGAGATCGAGGTCCACTACCGCCCGAGCAGGCGCTCCGCGAGCGGGTAGGCCGGCCGGATGTCCACCGGCACCGAACGCAGCCGCGCAAGCACCGCGGCCACCTCGTCCGGCATCGTCCCGTATTCCTCGATGAACTGGCGAGCCCGATCGTAATCCCCTTCGGCCTCGATCGTGAGCAGGTTGCGCGCGAGGTCCCGGATCGCGGGAGCGAACGCCTCCTCCCGGATCTGGAATCGCCCGGTCGCCGGGTCGTGAACGAACGCGCCCGCGCGGCGCAAGAAGTTGAACTCGATGATGTTCGCCTTCCCGTGCGCCTCGCCGATCCCGAAGCGCACCGAACGGAAGATGCCGGCCAGGTAGGTCGCGCGCGTGCGTGCGAGCAGCGCCTGCGGGAACACCCCGCGCTCGATCAGATACAGGGTTGCGAACACCCCGACCACGTCCGCCTTGCACTCCTCGATCGCGGAGTAGGTGTCTCGCAGCGCCGCGTTCACGGTGGTCTTCGTGCCGTCCGGACGCGTCAAGATCCCGGGGCCGAGCCCGTGGCTCACCTCGTGCATCAGCACGTCGTTGAAATACGCGTCGAAGTCCACGAATTCCATCAGCGCAGGGTCCAGCACGACCTGCGCGATCGGGATCAGACTTTGCCGGAACTTCGCCTCGCCAACGTTCTTCAGCAAGACCTTCTTGGACCCCTTCGCGGCGCGGACCCGTTCGTCGTTCGGGAGGTTGTACGCGGTGGTCTGGACCCCGGCCTTCGTGTCGCCGGCCGTGCAGACCACCTGCACGACCGAGATCGGGGATGCATCGCCACGCGAATAGTTCTTGTGCCGGTCGTCCACCGGCAGGTTCGATTCGATCTCGTCGAGAAAGCGCGTGACGACCGCGAGTTTCTCGCTCTCGGCGCGGTCCCGCACGGCCACGAACGCCTCGAACGACGCCTTCAGGTTGAACAGACGGTCCTCGTACACCTCGTAGGGTCCGATCGTGACCTCGATGTCCGAGACGCCGTCCCCGTGGAAGGAGCCCAGGTCCATCCAGGCCATGTCCGAATCGAAGTAGTCATTCGACAGGAAGGCGGCCGCGCGCGACTCGAGGAACCGCTTGAGCGCGGCATCCGAGGTGCGCGCGGCGGCCTCCCGCAGCCAGTGCGCGGCCTCTTCGAGGTCGTCGCGGTAGAACTCCGAATACGGGATGGCGACAAGACCCCCGGAAGCATCGCGCCGGATCACCGTGAACGGACTCTCGAACGTTTCGCGGTCCTGCGGGTGGTCCCGGAGGTGCGCCTCGAACTCTTCCTTCGTCATGTCGGGTGGATAGAACGTTGCGCCGAGCGGTTTCGGCCGGCTCCCGACGAACGGTTCGTGTTCGCGCAACCGGTCGTACACGCCATAGTGGATTGCGACGAGGTCGCGCAGCGCGCGCCCGTATTCGTCCGTCCGGCTCGCGAGCGCTTCCCGGACGCTGGCGCCCTCCTCGCTGGCCTGCCTCCAGAACAGTCGATCCATCACCTCGGAGGCGCGCACCAGGTCGCGAAGCACCTCCAGTTCGGACGCGGGGACCGAACCCTCCGCCGGCGCGATCTGCACATCCACGAACTCCGCCCGTCGGGCCTTGATCTCCTCGAGAGACAACCGCGCTTCCATCCCGGCCACCCCCTGCCCGCGTTGTGCACCGCCGACGGTCGCACACGCGAAGAGAAACCCGCACAACCCTGCGAACGCCATCCGACGCATCTGCTACCTCCCGGCGTGTTCCTCGGTCCGCGCGGTCCCCGAGCCGGCCTTGCAGAGCCGAAACCGCACACAGGTCCCGCGTCCCACCTCGGATTCGATGGAAACCTCTCCGCCGCATTCATGCATCACCTGCTGCACGAACGCAAGCCCGAGTCCGGTGCCGCGCGGTTTCGTGGTCGCGAACGGCTCGAACAGGCGGGTCCGAAACTCGGTCGGGATCCCGGGACCGCTGTCCTGAACCGACAGGAGGACCCGGTCGGCCTGCTCCGCGACCTCAATTTGCAGGCGGCCGCCCTGCGGCATCGCCTCGACCGAGTTGCGCAGCACATTCACGAGCGCCTGCCGCAACTGGCTCTCGTCCGCGAGGACCATCACCGGCTGCCGCGGCAGACCGAGCGTGACCTCGATCCCGTTTCGCGAAAACTCCTCGTCCATGAACAGGCGGATTTCGCGAACGACCTGGACCACGTCGCACGCAGAGAGCACCCCGCGCGGCAGCCTCCCGAACTTCAGATACTCCTCCGTGATCTCGACCAGCCGATCGACCTCCCGCTGGATGGCCTGCAACAGGTCCGCGACCTTCGGATCGCCTGCGGGCGCGCCGGTCTGCAGCATCTCGCGCAGCAGGTCCAGGTTCAGGCCGATCGAGTTCAGCGGATTTCGAACCTCGTGCGCAACCACCGAGGCCATCCGGCCAACGACCGCGAGCCGTTCCGCCCTCATCAGTTCGTCCTTCTTCTGTTCCAGTGCCGCGCCGCGCGAGCGCAGCGTGTTGCCGAGCGCCGACAGCGCCTCGGCGAGGTCCCTGAGTTCGCCGGCGAACCGGGTCGGGTCGAGTCCCTCGTGTTCGCCTTGCTGGAGGCGGCGCACCGCGCGAGACAGCCTCCGGACCGGAATCAGCGCGCGCAGCGTCAACAGAAAGACCACCGCAGCGATCAGGAGTGCCGCCGCCGGAACCGCCACGACCGCATACGAGATCTCGGAACGTCTTTGATACAGGTCCAGATTCATGTCGCGCATCGCGGCGAGGACCTCGTGCCCGGTCCGCTGCAGCGTGGCCCTGACGAACCGGACCGCGTGCGTCAACTCTCTCGCGAGCACGGGGACCTCCTCGGGCCTGCCGGCCGCCATCGCGACGCCCATCCGGTCCATCAGCGCCTGGACCAGGTCCAGATTGGTCCGCGGCGCGAGCCCCCCGAGCGTCCGGTTCTGGATCACCCGCGCGACGAGGCGATTACCGTCCCGCACATCGCGAAGGTCCTCGATGGTTCTCGCGATCGCGCGGCGGGCCTCGTCAGCGATCCGATCCGTTGCGCCGGCCCGTTCGAGCGCGGCTGCATCCTGCTGAATCCGATCGAAGAGCCGCAGGCGGCGCAGCGCATCCAGCGCGCGCTCGTAGCCGGAGCGCGCCGAGAGTCCCGCCTCGACGTCTTTCAATTCGTACACGATCGTGCGGAGGTCTTCCGCCGCCGGTTCGAGTTCGTCCTTCAGGAGGGACAGGCGGTCGAACAGCGTGTCGGCCGCAAAGACCAGATAGCCGGTGGCCGCCGCGAACACCGCCATCTGCGTTGCAAGCCCGATCGCCACCCGTGCCGACAGGGAGAGGCTCATGGGGCGGTATTATAGCGGGATCCGCGAACCCGAGGCCCACCACGATCCGGCCACCCGTAGAGGCATGAAAGATGGACGGAACCGGACGCCGGACCCCGGATTCCGGCCCCCGGACTCCGGAACGGTG
>Ga0068707_1003615_pt1 | contig 10778 bp, 7 predicted proteins | sample YNPNPMetaG_FD_66600 | JGI IMG/M metagenome (GOLD analysis project Ga0068707, IMG submission 66600) | Anoxygenic and chlorotrophic microbial mat microbial communities from Yellowstone National Park, USA - YNP NP MetaG | ecosystem: Environmental > Aquatic > Thermal springs > Hot (42-90C) >... | reverse complement strand
CGCGGACCGGATGACCCTGCCGGAGCTGGCCCGGAACGCCCGGCGCCTCGTCGAGAACGCCCGGTCCGGGAAGCTGGAAGGCATCGGCAAGGGGTGCATGACGATCACCAACCTGGGCATGTTCGGCATCGAGCAGTTCGGAGCGATCATCAACCCCCCCGAGCCGGCGATCCTGGCCGTGGGGGCCCTGCGGGAGGGCGTCCTGGTCAAGGACGGATCGATGCGCCCCGCCCGGCTGTTGACCCTGACGCTGAGCGTGGACCACCGGCTCGTCGACGGGGTCCTGGCGGCCCGATTCCTGGCGCGCCTGAAGGAGATCCTGGAGGCGCCGTCCTCTCTGGCCTGAGGAGCATGCGATGACGGACCATTTCACCCTGGCGATCCTGGGGAGCGGACCTGGGGGCTACGTGGCGGCCCTGAAGGCGGCCCAGATGGGGGCCCGCGTGGCCGTGGTCGAGAAATCCCATCTGGGCGGGACCTGCCTCAACAATGGATGCATCCCCTCCAAGGCCATCCTGGCCTCCGCGGAGCTCCTCCACCGCCTGGAGCGGGCCGCCGCCCTGGGGATCGAGGTCCGGCAGGTCGCCGCCCGCTGGGAGAAAATCCAGGAACGGAAGGACGAGATCCTCAGGACGCTCCGGGCAGGAATCAAGTCCCTCTTCGCCTCCCGCAAGGTGACGCTCGTCGAGGGACAGGCGGTCCTCCAGGGTCCCGGCCGCGTGCTCGTCCGGGCGCAAGGGAAGCCGCCCCGGGAGCTGACGGCGGACCGGATCATCATCGCCACCGGTTCCCTCCCGGCGAGGATCCCCGGCTGGCCGGCCGATCCCGCTCTCGTGGGCACCAGCGACGAGGCACTCCACTGGAAGACCCTCCCCCGGCGGCTGCTGATCGTGGGCGGTGGCGTCATCGGCTGCGAGTTCGCCTGCATGATGCGCCCCCTGGGGGTGGAGGTCACGGTGGTCGAGATGCTGCCGCGGCTCCTTCCCTTCCTGGATGCCTCCCTGGGCGAGTCCTTCCAGAAGATCCTCGCGCGCCGCGGCGTCGCGATCCACGTCGGGACCCGGATCGAGGCCCTCGAGATCTCCGGGGGCGTCGTCTCCGCCCGGCTCCCCGACGGCCGACGGATCGAGGCGGACCGCGTCCTGGTGGCCACCGGACGGCAGCCGAACACGGCGGACCTGGGACTGGAAACGGCGGGACTCTCCACGGACCGTGGCTTCCTGCGGGTCAACGACCGGATGGAGACCTCCGTCCCGAACCATTACGCCGTCGGGGACGTCAACGGCCGCTGCCTGCTGGCGCACGCCGCCTCGGCCCAGGGCGTGGTGGCCGTGGAGAACGCCCTGGGACATCCGGCGGATTTCACGGCTCCCGTCCCCAACTGCGTCTACACCTTCCCGGAGATCGCCTCCGTGGGGCTGACGGCGGAGGAGGCCCGGGCGCGGGGACTCCCGATCAACACGGGCCACTTCCCCCTCTCCCATCTGGGCAAGGCGCTGGCGGCGGGGGAAAACGAGGGGTTCGTGAAGACGGTCCGGAACCGCGAGAGCGGGGAGCTCCTGGGGGTGCACATGATCGGCCACAACGCCACGGAGGTCATCGCCGCCGCGGGGGTCCTCCTCCACCGGCGGGCCTCCGTCCGGGATCTCGCAGAGGTGGTCTTCGCCCACCCGACCATGAGCGAATCGCTCAAGGAGGCGGCGGGAGACGCCCTGGGGACGGCCCTCCATCTCCCCCCCCGCAAGATCGCCCGGGTGGTGGCGACCCCCTAGGGAGCCGATCCATGCCGGACACGATCCGGGAAGCGCTGGATTTCATCCGGGACCTGGGGACCCCCGAGGAGCTGGAGGAGGAGGCCCGCCGCAGGTCCGCCCCTCCGGGCCCCCGGCCCCACAACACCCACATCCACCTGCCGCCGAATTTCTCCGCCTTCGACAACCTGGAGCAGATCGCCGACGGGGCGGCCCGGGAGGGCTTGGCGCTCCTGGGAGCGAGCAACTATTACTTTTACGAGATCTATGGTCCCTTCGCCAGCCTTCTCTTCCGCCGGGGGATCTTCCCCCTCTTCGGTCTCGAGGTGATCGCCCTCCTGGAGGATCTCCAGCGGCAGGGCCTCAAGATCAACGACCACGGGAACCCAGGACGGATGTACCTCTGCGGCAAGGGGGCCCGGCATCTCGAGCCGGTACCCCCCGAGGCCGGGACGCTCCTGGAGACGATCCGCCGCAACGACGGGGACCGGATGCGGCGGATGACGGCCCGGATGGAGGAGATCTTCCGGTCCGCCGGGATCCCCACCGGCCTCGACGACGCCGCGGTGAAGGAGCGCGTGCGCCGGCGGCACGGGTGTCCCCCGGGGACCGTCGTCCTCCAGGAGCGGCACGTGGCCCGGGCCTTCCAGGAACGCTTCTTCGACCTGATCCCGCCGGGACTCCGGGCGGAACGTCTCCGGGCGATCCTCCGGGCCGATCCCTCCGGGGATGGGACCGATCCCGTGAGGACGCAGAACGACCTCCGTACCCACCTCATGAAGGCGGGGAAACCCGCCTTCGTCGAGGAGAAGTTCCTCGGGTTCGAGGAAAGTCTCCGGCTGATCCTGCAGCTCGGGGCGATCCCCTGCTATCCGGTCCTGGCCGACGGGGCCCGCCCGGTGTGCCCCTTCGAGGATCCCCCGGAGCGGCTGGCGGGGGCCCTCCGGGAGCGCGGATTGTACTGCGTGGAATTCATCCCCGTCCGCAACCGACCGGAGGTGCTGGAGCGCTACGTCCTCACCCTGAGGAAGGCCGGCTTCGTGGTCACCGCGGGGACGGAGCACAACACCCTGGACCGGATCCCCCTGGCCCCCGCCTGCGCCGGCGGGGCCCCCCTGCCGGCAGGGCTCCCGGAGATCTTCTGGGAAGGGGCCTGCGTGGCGGTCGCGCATCTCTTCCTCGGCCTCCATCAGCGATGCGGATACGTGGACGCGCAGGGCCGTCTCAACGAACGGTACGATTCCCCGGATGCCCGAATCGGGGCGCTGAGCCGCCTGGGGGCGGCGGTGATCGAGAGGTGTCGCCGGCGGAACCGGTCGTCGCCGGCCTGAGACCCTACGAGAGGAGAGGAGTGAACGCCCATGGAATGGCCCGTCTTCGACGGATCGGAAACGCCGCTCTCCGCCCTGATCAAGCTCTCCCGATTCTACGGTTCCGACCCCTCCTTCGTGCTGGCCGGGGGGGGCAACACCTCCGTGAAGGAGGGCGATCTCCTGCGGGTCAAGGCCAGCGGAAGGCCCCTCTCGGAGGCGGACGAGGAGAGCTTCGTCGCCCTCCGGAGGGCGGACCTTGAGGGCCTCCTAGCCCAGGACCTCGGGGGCGACGCGGTCGGGCGGGAGGAGCGGTTCAAGCGGGCCCTCCTTTCCGCCCGGCAGGAACCCGAGAAGGGCCAGCGCCCCTCGGTGGAGAGTGTCCTGCATCACCTCATCCCCCGGCGCTTCGTGGTCCACACTCATCCGACGGCGGTGAACATGCTGACCTGCAGCCGGGTGGCCGAGGCCCGGGTCCGGGAATGGTTCGGCCGGGAGGTGCTCTGGGTCCCCTACGTGGACCCCGGCTTCGTCCTGGCCCGGACCCTGGCGCAGGCCCTGCGCCGGTACGCGGCGGAGACGGGACGGGATTGCCCTCCGGCGATCCTCATGCAGAACCACGGGCTCGTGGTGGGGGGGGACACCCCCGAGGCGGTGCGCGCCGCGACGGACCGGATCGTCTCGAAGATCCTGGAAAAGATCGGGTCGGCATCCCCCGCGGGGGCCTTCGGCCCCGTCAGGGTCCCGGACCCCTCCGCCGCGCGGCGGCTCGTGGAGATTCTCGGCCCCGCCCTGCGGGGCCTCCTGGCGGACGACGGGGACCGCCTCAAGATCGTCTCCTTCGACGATTCCGAGGCGGCCGTGGCCCTCGCCGCCGGGGAGAAGGGGGCCGAGGCCGCGGCGGGCGGGCCGCTCACGCCGGACCAGATCGTCTACTGCACCTCCTTTCCCCTCTGGTTCGACCCTCCCGAGGGGGCGTCCCCGGAGGAACTCGTGGAGCGGCTCCGGGAGGCCCTGAAGGGACACGAGGCCCGCACGCGGGCCCGGCCGCACGTCGTTCTCGTCCGGGGCCTAGGACTCTTCGCGGCGGGGGACACGCCCGCCGCGGCGGACACGGTCCGGAAGATCTACCTGGACGCCATCCGGGTGATGGCCGGGGCGGCGCGGCTGGGCGGCGTCCATTATCTCGGCCCGGAGCAGCGCGGCTTCATCGAGCAGTGGGAGGCGGAGGCCTACCGCCGCCGGGTCGCCGCCGGGACCGGCCCCGCGGGCCGGGCCGCGGGCAAGGTCGCCTTCGTGACGGGGGCGGCCCAGGGGGTGGGGCTGGCGATCGCCCGCGACCTGGCGGCCCAGGGGGCGGTGGTCGCCCTGGGGGACATCAACGAGGAAGGGGTCCGGAAGGCCGCCCGGGAGATCGCGGAGCGGCACGGCCCGGGACGCGCCCTGGGACTCGCCCTGAACGTCGCGGACGGGACCTCCGTCGGAGAGGCCCTGCACCGGGTCGTCCGCGCCTGGGGCGGGCTCGACCTGTTCGTCTCCAACGCCGGGGTCCTCCGGGCCGGCAGCGTCAAGACCCAGCCCGAGCGGGACTTCCGGTTCGTCACCGACGTGAACTACACCGGCTATTTCCTGTGCGTCCAGAAGGCGGCGCCGATTCTGACCCTCCAGCACCGGGCCCGTCCGGACTCCTGGAGCGACATCATCCAGATCAACTCCAAGTCGGGGCTCCAGGGATCCAGCCGGAACGCGGCCTATGCCGGGAGCAAGTTCGGGGGCATCGGGCTGACCCAGTCGTTCGCGATGGAGCTGGTGGAGGACGGCATCAAGGTCAACGCCGTCTGTCCCGGCAACTTCCTGGACCTGCCGCTGTGGACGGACCCGGAAAACGGCCTCTTCGTCCAGTATCTGAGGGCCGGCAAGGTGCCGGGGGCGCGGACGGTGGAGGACGTCCGGCGCTTCTACGAGGCCAAGGTCCCGATGGGCCGCGGCTGCCGGATCGAGGATCTCATGAAGGCGATCTATTACCTGATGGAACAGAAGTACGAGACCGGCCAGGCCCTCCCGGTCACCGGCGGCCAGGTCATGCTTCCGTGAGGGCGGTTTCGAGGAGGGCCCCATGGCGTCGATCCCGGCCGTGCAGCACGCGCTCCAGCTGGTCGGCCCCGGCCAGCTTCGTCTGAATCCCCGCAAGAAGGTCCATGCCCCCGGGCCCCGCCAGATCCTGGCCCAGGTCGAGGCGGTGGGACTCTGCTTCTCGGACCTGAAGCTGCTCAAGCAGTTTTCGGAGCATCCCCGGAAGGTCGAAATCATCGCGGGAATTTCCCGCGAGGCGCTGCGGGAGATCCCCAGCTACGTCCCGGGAGACCTTCCCACGGTGCCCGGCCACGAGGCGTGCTGCCGGATCGTGGCGGTGGGGGACCGCGTGGAGCGCCACCGGCTCGGCGAGCGGTGCATGGTCCAGGCCGACTTCCGGGAACTCCGCACGCCGGTCGCCAACGGGGCCTTCGGTTACAACTTCGAAGGGGCGCTGCAGGAATACGTCCTCCTGGACGAACGGGTCGTCCTGGAGCCCTCCACCGGGGAACGCTACCTGATCCCGGTCCCCGAGGGCCTGAGCGCCTCGGCGATCGCGCTGGTGGAACCGTGGGCCTGCGTGGAGAACTCCTACGCCAATCCCGAGCGGCGGGGACTCCGCCGGGGGGGCCGGCTGCTCGTGGCGGCCGACGCGGGCCGCGCGATCGAGGGACTCGACGAGCTGGTCGCCGCCTCCCGGCCGGCCTCCCTTGCGGCGTGGCGGGTCGAAGCCCCGCAGAAGGCGCCGCTCGCCGCCCTCGGACTTCCCCTGACCGAGGTCGCCGACCCGGGAGCCCTTCCGGACGAGGGCTTCGACGACATCGTCTACTTCGGCGCCCGCAAGGACGTCCTGGATCTCCTCGACCGGAAGCTGGCCGTGGGGGGGATCCTCAACATCGTCACGGGGGGCCACCGGATCGGCGCCCCCGTCTCCGTGGGGGTGGGGCGCATCCACTATGCCGGGACGAGGTGGATCGGCACGCGGACGGGCCGGCCGGCGGATTCCTACCGGGCGGTTCCCGCCACCGGGGAGCTGCGGGAGGGCGACCGGGTTGTCGTCGTGGGTGCCGGGGGTCCGATGGGGCAGATGCACGTCCTCCGGGCCGTCTGCTCCGGGCTCGGCGGGCTCACGGTGGTGGGAGCGGACGTGGACGACGCGCGCCTGGAGGCCCTGGGGCGCAAGGCCGTGCCCCTGGCCCAAGCCCGGGGCGTCGACCTGAGGCTGGTCAACACGCGGAAGGAACCGCTTCCCGAGGGAGCCACCTACTTCGCCCTGATGGCTCCCGTGGGGGCCCTGGTGGCCGACGCCGTCCGGCAGGCCGGCGAGGGGGCCCGGATCAACATCTTCGCGGGCATCCCGGCGGCCACCCGGCAGGATCTGGACCTGGACCGGTACCTGGAGCGGCGGGAATTCCTGTTCGGTACCAGCGGTTCGCTGATCCGGGACATGAAGGCGGTGCTGTCCAAGGTCGCGTCGGGGCAGCTGGACACGAACCTCTCCGTGGACGCCGTCTCCGGAATGGCCGGGGCCGCCGACGGGCTGGCGGCCGTGGAAAACCGGACCCTGCTCGGGAAGATCGTCGTCTACCCCGGCCTCCACGACCTCCCGCTGCTCCCCCTGTCCGGCCTGGCCCCGCGCCTCCCCTCCGTGGCGGCCCGCCTTTCGGGCGGATCCTGGACGGCGGAGGCCGAGGCCGAGCTCCTCCGGGCGGCCGGCCGCCCCCGGCCGTGACGTCCCGGGGTCAGATCTCCAGGCGCCGGATCGCCCGCAGTCCCAGCGACATCGGCACCAGACAGACCGCGGCCGAAAGGATCCCGATGCCCGCCATGGCCCCCGCCACCACCCAGCGGAACGCCGCGGGCCCCAGGACCCAACGCCCATAGTAGAGGAAACAGGGCACCGCCTGGAGGGTGAGCACCGCCAGGACGAAAAGCAGGCTCAGCACCAGGTTCAGCGTCCCCCCGAACCCGCTGACGATCTTGGAGGGGTTGTCCTCCCGGAAGTCCGGATAGAGCGCCCCCAATCCCACGGCCAGGCCCGACAGCCCCAGGCAGATCCCGAAGAGCGCCACCGCGTGCAGCAGGGCGAGGGCCGCGGGCGTCCTCAGCATCCCGCTGGACAGCCCGATGAGCGCCTCGCTGAGCACGAGGGAACAGGTGAACGACAGGGCCAGTTTCCCGCCGAGAATCCGCTCCCGTTCCATGGGGGCCATGCCGATCACCCAGAACCGCCGCCCTTCCAGGGAGAGCTGGGGGAAGATGAAGCGGCTGGAAAAGGTGGCCAGGGTCAGCGCGGTGGCCAGCAGGTTCATCTGGGCGATCACGTTCTTCCAGAAGAGGTCGCGCTCCTCGTAGGCGAACGTGCGGAGGTTGAGGAAATAGATCGCCAGGAGGCCGAAAAAGATGAGGAACTGGGACCACTGGACCGGATCCCGGACGAAGCTCTTGAGGTCCTTGGCGACGATGCGCCGCACGGAGGGGTGCACGAAAAAGAGCAGTTTCTCCGCCAGGACGTCCGCCCAGCCCCGCTCCCCATAGATCTTCCGCGACCGGAGCCCCTGGACCGCGAACCATCCCCGCATCATCAGACGGGAGCTCATCCCATGGGCCAGGACGGTCGCGAAGAGGGCGTTCGCCAGGATGAGGGCGAAGAAGAAGAAGACGTCGCGCCCGTCCCCTTCCGAGAGCGACAGGACGCCCCGGGACAGCCAGAAGCTCGGAAGGAGGGGATGCCGGCTGAACCGGATCGATTCGAAGACCTCGACCGCCAGCTTCAGGTCCGGGACCGAGGTACCCTTCAGGGCCAGGAGCCGGGAGACGACGGCCAGGATCGCCGCCATCGTCCCCGCCGAGACCACCGCCAGGAGCCCCCGGCGGGTGCGCGGGAGATAGGCCGTCACGAGCATCGCCGCCAAGGCCCCCAGCGCGGCCGGCAGGAACAGGTAGACCGCCAGGAAGGCCAGCGAAAGGGGGAAGAACAGCGGGCCGGCGTCGAAGAATCGCCCATAGGCCGCCAGCAGGGGAGTCCCCAGGAAGAGGACCGCCCAGGAGCTGAAGATCAGTCCCTCGACGAACTTATAGAGGAACACGCTCTGGGGCCGTACCGGAAGCGCCAGCAGAAACCCCGTCTCCCGGGACCGGAAGAAACCCGTATACCCGATGATGGCGTTGGAAACGACCAGCATGACCGTCAGGGCGAGGAAGAACACGTGGAACATCGCTGCCACGAGGTCGCCGAAGCTGTACCCCACCGCCGCCGCGTGGAGGAAGGAGAACCCCGTGTAGAAGGCCTTGTAGAGTCCGATCCAGAAGGCCACCGAAAAGGCCGTGACCACGAGGATCTTGAACCGGGACTGCCGGCCCAGGAGGAGGATCCGGTTCCGGAGCTCGCGGGCCCTCAGGAGGGCCAAAGCGCGGAGATCACGCACGAGATTCCCCCGCCGCCCCCCCGTCCTCCCCGGTGATCCGGAAGAAGACCTCCTCCAGGCCCCCCCCGGCGCCGGCCCGTCGCCGCAGGTCCTCCAGCTTCCCCAGGGCCACGAGCCGCCCCTCCTGCATGATCCCGATCCGGTCGGCGAAATCCTCCGCCACGGAGAGGATGTGCGTCGACATCAGGATCGAGGTGCCCGCCCGGGCCTCCTGCCGGAAGACCTCCTTGACCAGGCGCATCGTGCGGGGATCCAGACCCACCAGGGGTTCGTCCACCAGGATCACCTTCGGCCGGTGCAGCAGCGTGGCCGCCAGGACGACCCTTTGCCTCATGCCGTGGGAATAGGACTCGATGAGCTCGTGGATGTAATCCCCCATGGAGAACAGTTCGACCAGGCGATCCCGCTCCCGGCGGAACTCCGGCCCGTCGATCCCGTAGAGGTCGGCCACGAAACTCAGGAACTCCAGGCCGGAGAGGCGGTCGTACAGGAAGGGCTGGTCGGGCACGTAGCCCAGGAGGCGCTTGGCCTCGATCGTCCGCTCCTGCACGTCGAGGCCGCAGACGAAGATCCGGCCCGACGTGGGCCGCAGGAGGCCCGCGATCAGCTTGATCGTGGTGGTCTTGCCCGCCCCGTTCGGCCCCAGGAGGGCGAAGAACTCTCCCGGCGCCACCTCCAGCGTGAGTCCATCCACGGCGAGCTTGCGGCCGAAGCTCTTGGAAACTCCCTGCAGCGCGATCATCAGCCCGATCCGGAATCTATCGGGGGAGCGGGACCCTCCAGGGGTAGGCGGCAGCCTTTTCGGGCGCCACCCTTTCCCGCTCTTCCAGAAGGACCTGACAAACAAGCCGTTGGATCTTCATTTCCTGACGGAGGACGATCCCCTGGTCGTCCACCCACAGCGTGTAGGAAGGAAGGACCTGGGTGGGATCCCGGCGGATCTCCACCTTGAAGGCGTACCGATCGTGCCCCAGCGCCCGAACCACCTCCCGCCCCACGACCACGGCATAGACCTCCGTGAAGGTGACCTCCCGCTTGCCCTGCAGCGAAACCAGGTTGTCCAGGTCCAGCATCCGGGACTTCCACTTCTTCCCCTCCCCCAGCCTCCCTCCCCCCTCGAAGGGCAGGAAATAGTCCGAGAGAGCGGCATCGGGCGGAAACTCCACCTCCTGCACCCCCGAGAAAAGCAACAGGTCGTACGCCACCCGGAGCTTTCTCCCCTCACGGGTCCCCCGGACCGTGAAATTCAGGCCCCGGAGCCCCCCGCGGGACTCGAACTGCCGGAGCCGGAAGTCCTCGTCCACGACCGCTTCGGAAGCCATCCAGGTCTGCGTGTCGCCCGCCACCGCCGCGGGCATCATCAAACGAAGGTCCATCGCCACGCGGGACCGCAGAACATACCCGGTGCCGGCCACGGGCACCAGGAGCCGCTCGGCCTGTCCCACGCGCTCCTTCCCGAAGAAGATCGACCGGAGCTCCCTCTCCGGCTCGGTCTTCCGGCAGAGAAGGGTCCGGTAGGAGGGCGGCTGCCGGTATTCGAAGTAGGGCCGGATTTCCCGTTCAAACAGAAGGACCATCATCACGGCCCAGAAACAGCCCGAGACGAGGACCCCGGCCCAGCGATCCACGCCTCGATTATACCACGCCCCGCCCCCGCCGCCCCGCGGGCGCGCCGGACCGCCCCGCTATTGACTCCGGATTCCGCCGCCCCGTAGAATGCGACCATGCGGATCTGTCTCGAGGTGGTCGGCATCCCCGAGGACAGCTGCGAACAAATCCGCCAGGCCGTGGTCGACGCCTACCAGCGCCTTCTCCACCGAAATGGATCGGGTCCTGTCGCAACGTCCCTGGACCTCCGCGGGGGGACCTGCCCCGTCACCGGCCGCCGATACCTGAGCGTCCAGGTCCATTCCCCCTTCCCCGTGGAACTCCAGACGCTCCAGCAGTTCGCCGACGCCGTGTACGGGGCCCACCCCCTCTCCGACGATCCCGTCGTCCGGGAGCACCGGACGGTCCGCCTCGAGGATTCCGACCCCGGCCTCCTGGCGGGCATGGGATCCGACCCCGGGCCGTTCCACGAGGAGATCTCCTGCTGGCTCTGTGGGCGCTTCGACGGGGAGGAATACAGCGATCCCGCCAGCGGCGCCCCGCGGTCCCTTCAGGTCCTCAACGACGTCCCCGGACGCGTCCCCCTGTGCACCGTCTGCCGCCGGCTC